>WNFI01664823.1_pt1 | contig 27677 bp, 17 predicted proteins | sample 5400471 | NCBI WGS metagenome assembly WNFI01 (sample SAMN13153348, study PRJNA577476) | soil metagenome | isolation source: 100 cm saprolite on Douglas fir-dominated hillslope | place: USA:California | collected 2013-09-17
CGACGGGGTGCTGCCGCTGCAGCCCGGGCTGCGCCGGGTCGCGGTGATCGGCCCCAACGCCGACCGCCTGCAGACCGGCGGCGGCGGCAGCTCCCTGGTGCTTCCGCTCCGGGAGAGCTCCCTCGTGGACGCGCTGCGCGAGCGCATGACGAGCGTAGAAGTGGTGTACGAGCCCGGCTGCCGCATCGACCGAGGGGCGGCGCCCTTGGACTGGCGGGTCGCAAAGTCGAAGTTTACGGTCCAGTACTTCACCGACCTGGGCTCCACTGAGCCGCTGGGCGAGGACAGCCTCTGGGGTGGCACCTTTATCACGACCTCGCCGCCCTGCTCGGGGGTCACGATGGACGGTTTCGCCGTCCGCGCCCGCGGGTCGATCGCGCCCCCGCTGTCGGGCTCTTGGCAGTTCTCGCTGGTCAACACGGGCCGCGGGCGGGTGCTCCTGGATGGCGTGGTCGTACTGGACAACACCGCACCCGTCCCCGGCGATTCGATCTACGGTTTTGGCAGCGCTCCGGTGACGGCCCAGGTGGATCTGGTAGCGGACGTGGACCGCGAGGTGCTGATCGAGATGGAGACCGGCGGTCTCCCCGTGGGCGGGTTCAGCCTTGGCATCCGGGCCCCGGAAGAGCCGGGACTGATGGAGCGCGCGGAGGCGGCGGCGCGGGACGCCGAGGTCGTGGTCGTGGTCGTCGGCAGCGACCCCGACTGGGAGACCGAGGGACGGGACCGCCCCGACATCAAGCTGGTCGGGGCGCAGAACGAGCTGGTCGAACGGGTCCTGGCGGCCAACCCACGCACGGTCGTAGTGGTCAACGCAGGCGCACCGGTGGAGATGCCCTGGGCCGACCGCGCCGCCGCCAACGTGGTGACCTGGTTCCCGGGCGAGGAGGGCGCGCCCGCCCTCGCCGGCATCCTCACCGGCGCCACCGAGCCCGGCGGCCGCCTGCCCCTGACGTTCCCGAAGCGCCTGGAGGACGTCCGCGCCCAGCAGTCGTACCCCGGCGAGAACGGCGCCGTGATCTACAGCGAAGGCCTGATGGTGGGCTACCGCCACTTCGACGATGCCGGCGTCGATCCTGCGTACTGCTTCGGCCACGGCCTGACATACACGACCTTCGACTACGGGACGCCCACCGTCGAGGTTGACGGCTGGAACGTGCGGGCGGTCATCCCCGTCACCAACTCCGGCACCCGCGAGGGCACCGAGGTCGTGCAGCTCTACGTGGGCCGGCCGAACCGAGCCGGAGTCCGGCCGCCGCAGGAGCTGAAGGCGTTCGAGAAGATCCGCCTGGCCGCCGGTGAGACGGCCGCGGTCGCTCTTCAGCTGGACGGGCGCTCGTTCGCCACATGGGACGAGGTCCAGCACGCGTGGGTGCACGGCGAGACCGCGTTTGAGCTGCTCTTCGCCGCCTCGTCGCGCGATGTGCGTCAGCGCGCTCGCATCGACCTGCCTGGGCCTGTCGCGTGATCCATCCTGGCCGTCTCCGTACCGAGTACCTCTCCGACCCCTTAGGGGTCGAGACGCCGGCGCCTCGCCTGTCGTGGTGGTTGGAGGCGGACGCGGATGGCAAGGCGCAGTCGGCGTACGAGATCGAGGTCTCGTCACAAGGATCCAAGTCGCCCGACCTTTGGGCCTCGGGCCGGGTAGAGAGCCCCCGCCAGGCGCACATCGAGTACACGGGACGCGCGCTTCAGTCGCGGCAGGCCTGCCTATGGCGGGTGCGAGTCTGGGACGAGGGCGGTCAGGTGTCGGAGTGGTCCGCGCCGGCGCGCTGGGAGATGGGGCTGCTCGAGCCGTCGGACTGGCATGGACGCTGGGTGCGCCACGTTGGTGCCACACCGGGGCGCCCGTCGCTCTTCCGCCGAGCCTTCAAGGCGCGGGGCGGGCTGGCCCGGGCACGGCTGTACGCCACCGCTCACGGCATCTACGTCGCCCACGTCAACGGCACGCGCGTCTCCGACGCGGCGCTCCGGCCGGGTTGGACCGACTACCCGACCCGGACGCAGTACCAGGTCTACGATGTGACCTCGCTGGTGGCAGAGGGCGAAAACGTCCTGGCCGCGGTCGTTGCCGACGGCTGGTTCTCCGGTCACGTCGCGATGGTCGGGAGGGATGTCTACGGCAAGCGCCCGGCTCTGCTGGCCCAGCTCGAACTGACCTTTGAGGACGGCACCACCCAGGTGATCGCCAGCGGCTCAGGCATGTGCGCCGCCCATGGGGCCTGGCTGTCGGGTGACCTGCTCATGGGTGAGACGATCGACGCCCGGCTGGCTGACGTCGCCTGGATGCGCCCCGGTTTCGACGACAGCGCCTGGTCGAAGGCGAGGATTCGCACAAGCCCCGCGCCAGCGCTCACGGCGGAGGTGAACGAGCCCGTCCGGCCGATAGAGGAGGTCGCCGCGGTGGCTGCCTTTCCGTCGACCACAGGCGATGCGACGGTTTTCGACATGGGGGTCAACCTCGTCGGCCGTGTGCGCCTGCGGGTGCAGGGGCCGGCTGGGACCGAGGTGACACTGCGGCACGCGGAGATCCTCGACGCGGAGGGTGCCTTGTACACCGAGAACCTGCGCACCGCCAAGCAGACCGACACCTACATCCTGGCCGGCCAGCAAGAGGGCGAGACCTTCGAACCGAGTTTCACCTTCCATGGGTTCAGGTACGTGGAGGTCCAGGGGCTTGGCGCCTCTCTCCCAAGCGACGCATGCACCGGGGTCGTGCTGTCGTCCGCGTTCCCGATCACGGGCGGCTTCGAGTGCTCCGAGGCGATGCTTAACACTCTGCAAGCCAACATCGTGCGTGGCATGCGGGGGAACTTCGTCGACATCCCTACCGACTGTCCGCAGCGCGACGAGCGCGCCGGTTGGATGGGCGATGCGCAGATTTTCGTGCGCACGGCGACGGCCAATGCGGCGGTGGCGCCGTTCTTCACCAAATGGCTGCGCGACGTGGTGGAGGCGTGCGGACCCGCGGGTTTCCGTGACGTTTCGCCGATGCCGATCAACTTCAAGACCCCGGGCGCACCCGGCTGGGGCGACGCCGGCGTGATCGTGCCGTGGACGGTCTATCGCGTCTACGGCGACACCCGAGTGCTGGAAGCGGTGTACCCCGAGATGAAACGCTGGGTCGACGGTAAGGCTGAGGCGAACCCCGACATGCTGTGGCGCGAGGCCCGGGGCAACGACTACGGCGACTGGCTGGCCGTGGGGGAGGAGGCCTCGAAGGAAGTCATCGCCTCGGCATACCTGGCGCACTCGCTGGACCTGACGAGCCAGGCGGCGCGGGTGCTGGGCCAGGCCTGCGAAAGCGAGCACTACCGCGACCTCTTCGAGCGCGCGCGCGCTGCATTCCGCGCGGCCTACACCGGACCCGCAGGCCTGCTTGAGCCGAGCCAGACGACGTGCGCCCTGGCGCTGTGCTTCGGCCTCCTCGAGCCCGAGCAGCGCGAATTGGTGATGAGCCAGCTGGTGGCGCGCGTCGACGCGGCCGGCGGCCACCTGTCCTCCGGCTTCCTCGGCGTAGAACATCTGTTGTGGGCGCTTGACCTCGGCGGTCGGCTGGACATCGCTCACGACCTGCTGGTCAAGCGGACGTTCCCTTCCTGGGGCTACTCAATCGACCACGGTGCCACCACTATCTGGGAGCGCTGGGATGGCTGGACCGAGGAGGGGGGCTTCCAAGATCCCTCGATGAACTCCTTCAACCACTACTCGCTGGGTGCGGTCGGGGCCTGGATGTATGGACGTCTGCTGGGCCTTGACCTCGACGCGGAGGTGCCGGGATTCGCGAAAGCGTCGATCTGCCCGAGGCCGGGGGCTGAGATCACGTGGGCCAGAGGCTGGCAGGAGACGATGGCGGGGCGCTACGAGGTGGCCTGGCGCATCCGTGGCGACATCTTCGAGCTGGACCTCCAGGTCCCGGTCAACGCCATCGCCGAAGTGCAGCTTCCCCACAACGGCATCCCCGCAACGGTGCGCAGCGGGCGCCACCACTTCGAGACGGCGTGGGTCGCACCGCGATGATTACGGCGCCCCACCTCCCAGCGGCCAACGGCAAGCAGCTCAGGCAGCTCGGGGCGCTGGTCTGGTTCCGGAACCATCTCGACCTGGTGCTGGCGGGGATCGGCGTCCTCTACCTGGTCGCGACCCATCCGCTGGGGGTGACCGCGTTGGGCGTCAGCGAGGGCATCCCCCTGGCGTTGCAGGCGGTGGGGATCGTGCTTGTTCTCCGCTGCAACCGGATCATCAACTTCGCGCAGGTCGCCGTCGGCGGGCTTTCCGCCTTCCTCTTCTACGAGCTCGTACATCACACCGAGCTGGCGGTCCTGGTCAAGCTCGTCTGCGGGCCCTGCATCACAGGTATAAGCAGCGACTACACCTACAACCAGTCGCACGGCCTGGACTTCAGCCAGGCCCTGGTGACCAGCCACCAGTTTGGCTGGCTGGCGGCCAATTTCTGGCTGAGCGCGGTGCTCGCGTTCGCGATCGCGCCGATCGTCGCCTTCCTCGTCTACATCACGGTTATCGTGCGCCTGAACAACGCCCCACGGTTGATCGTCACCGTGGGCACGGTCGCGGTGGTCGAGCTGATCGGGTCGATCATCCCAATGATCCGCACCGGCATCTTCCAGGACCCGCAGCTGGACAAGCCGGGCTGGGCGTTCATGCCCCTTCCGAGCATCACCATCGGGGTCGGCGGCCATCTCTTCCATGCCGAAGATGTGATCACGCTCTTCGTCACCGGGATCCTGCTGGCGGGCATCACCGTCTTCCTGCGCTTCAGCAGCACCGGCATCGCCATCCGGGCGGCGGCCGCGAACGGCGAGCGGGCGGGCACGCTGGGCATCTCGGTGAACCGCCTGGCCGGCGTCGTGTGGGTCCTGGCCGGCGTTTTCTCGGCGGCCGCGGCAATGACAGGCGTGCTGCACGATCCCGCGGCACTGAGCCAGATCGGCGGCATCGACGCGGCATTGCTGGTCCAGATCCTGGTCGCGGTGGTGCTGGCGCGGATGGTGAGCCTTCCGATCGCGGTCGTGGGGGCCGTCCTTGTGGGCGTGGTCGAGCAGGCGTTGTTCTGGAACTTCAACTCGCCGATCCCATTCCAGGCGGGGCTGGTCCTGGTGATCGCTGCGAGCTTGCTGCTGCAGCGCAGCCGGACGTCACGCGCGGAGCAGGAGGGTACGGCCGACTATCTCGCCGCCCGTGAGGCGCGCCCGGTGCCGCGTGAGCTTCGTCATGTCGGCGTTGTCGACACGACCATGCGCTGGGCTGTGATCGCGCTTGTGGCGCTCGTTGTCGGTTACCCGTTCGCAATGCCGCCGGGTCAGGTGAGCCTGGGCTCGGTGGTGATCATCTATGCGATCGTCGGGCTCTCCCTGCTGGTGCTTATCGGCTGGGCGGGGCAGATCAGCCTCGGGCAGTTTGCCTTCGCGGCGGCGGGGGCGTTCGTGGCTGCGTGGGTTCGCGGCAAACTCGGTCTGGACATCACCATCTGCGTCTTCGCAGGCGCCCTGGCGGGAGCGGCGCTCGCTGTTGTTGTCGGGCTGCCGGCCATTCGTCTCCGCGGCCTGCACCTGGCCGTAACCACGCTGGCCTTCGCGCTGGCCGGACAACAGCTGCTCGCGCCCCCATACCTCGGCCAGTACCTGCCCAGCCAGCTCGATCGCCCGTTCTACCTGGGCTTCAACATGGAGGACGAGAAGGTCTTCTACTACTACTGCCTCGGCTTCCTGCTGCTTGCCATCGCCATGGTCGTCGGCCTCCGTCGCAGCCGTACCGCTCGCGCCCTGATCGCGCTGCGCGACAACGAGGAGGCAGCCCAGTCATTCGGCATCAACCTCGTGCGCGCCCGGCTCAGCGCCTTTGCGCTGTCGGGCTTCATCGCGGCGTTCGCGGGCGGCCTCTTCGCGTTCAAGCAGCACGCTGTCGAGGCCAGCGCCTTCTCCGCGGAGCAGAGCATCAACATGTTCCTCATGGTCGTCATCGGCGGCCTGGGCTCCGTCGCGGGCCCGCTGATCGGCGCGGCATACAACGGCGCCATGCTGCTGTTCTCGGATCCCACCATCGCGTTCTTCGGGACCGGCGCCGGCGTGTTGGTGATCCTGATGCTGTTCCCGGGCGGGCTGGCGGCCCTCTACTACCAGATCAGGGACGCGATGCTGCGCCGGGTCGCGGTGCGTCGCCGTATCTACGTGCCCAGCCTCGTCACCGACCTCAGGGCTGAGGGCATGGACGAGCGCGCGGGCATCGTTCCGCGAGTGCAGCCCGACGGCACCACCGCGTTCGTGCCTGAGCGTTACTCGCTCCGCCACCAGTGGCTCGGGGTCAAGGGCGCCGGCCGTGGCTGAGGCGGTCGACACACGGATCGACGTCGACGTGGATCACCGCCGTCCTCTTGTGCCCTCGAGGCGCGAGACGGAAGAGGGCGGGGTGGAGTACCTGTTCAACCCGCCGCCGCCCCCACTCGAGGACCTGGGCGTGGGGGAGCGGGCTCGGAAGGGCTGGCGCGAGTGGCGCAGGGACATGTCGCCGAGTGCCTGGGCCGTCGGCGCGACCGTTCTCCCCGTCGTGGTCTTCGGCATCCTCGAGTTCCTGCTCACGCTGAGCGAGGCGACGGTCGGGGTGATTTATCCCGACTTACGCGACTACTTCAACGTCGACCTCAGCGTCGTCCTGGCGATGGCAGGCTCTGGCGTCATCGTCGGCTACGCCTTCTTCCCGTGGGCCGCTTATGTCTCCGACCGGAAGAACCGGATCTGGATCGCAAGGTTCGGCAACCTCGTGTACTACGGCCTCGGTGGCGTGTTCGCCGGGGTGATGAACAACCCGCTGTTCTTCGCCCTGGGCAAAGCGTCGAGCGGGGTCGGAGCCGTCTTCGGAGGACAGATGAAGGCCCCGCTCTTCCGTGATTACTACCGGCCATCGTCGCAGGGGCGTGCCCTGATCCTGGCCGGGCTGGGCGGGAGTATCGGCGCCTTCACAGCGCCGTTCGTCGCAGGGCACGTCGACGAGGTGCTTGGTCCGCTGCACACCATCACGGCGATCGGCGCGGCAGGCGTAATCGCGTCCATCGGTCTCTTCCTGCTACGCGAGCCGGAGCGGGGGGCGCAGGAGCGTGCCGAGCTCGGCGTGATCGAGGCGTCACCGATTGAGCCGCCGGCGACGATGGCGCAAGCATTCCGTTCCCTGGCGGCCATCCAGACCCTTCGGCGACTGTGGGTCGCCTTGCCTCTGATCGTCTTCGCCGGGTTCGGGCTCAATTTCTACCTGGGGTTGTACTACTTCTACGTCTACCACCTGGGCCCGGCCCAGCGGGGCAACATGCTCTCGCTAAGTGCCATCGGGGGCCTGCCCGCCGGCATCATCCTGGCCCCGGTGATCGACCGCCTGGTCCGGAAGAGCCCGGGTCGTGTGGTCAGCATTGTCGCCGCGTTGCTGGTGCTGGAGGGCGTGGCCACGTTCGCGATGAGCCTGGTCGACAGCCCTATCCTGACCGCGATCATCGGCATTGGGCCGAGCATGCTCGCCGCCCTTTTCTTCTCGTTGATACTGCTCGTCGTCATCCGGGTCGTGCCATTCCGGTTGGTGGGCGCCGGCGTGGGCTCGGTCTTTCCGCCGCTGATCGTCGGGATCGTCGTTGTGATCCCGATGATCCTCTATGCCTCCTCCTCCTTCGGCTGGAGAACCGGCCTGAAAGTGCTGCTCCCAGTGGACCTGCTCGCCGCGTTTCTCCTGGCTCGGATCGCGCCCTTCGTCGAGAAGGACATGAGGTCGGCGCAGGCATACAACATGGCGTCCGAGGAGACCAAGCGCATCCGCGAGAGCGGCGCCCGCAACAAGATGCTGATCTGCCGGCAGGTGGAGGTGTTCTACGGCGCGGCGCAGGTGCTTTTCGGCGTCGACCTCGACATCGAGGAGGGTGAGCTGATCGCTCTGCTAGGCACCAATGGCGCCGGCAAATCGACGCTGCTCAAGGCCATCGCGGGGGTGCACGGGGCGACTTATGGCGCGGTCTTCCTGGATGGCGAGGACATCTCAAACAACCCGGCGCACGTCAACGCCGAGCTGGGTATCGTGTTCATGCCCGGCGGCCGAGCGGTGTTCCCGACGATGACAGTAGACGAGAACCTCCGCGCGGCGGCGTTCATGAACCGCGACGACACCGCCTATGTGAGTGAGAAGCGTGCCGAGGTACTGGAACTGTTCCCCCGGCTGCGAGAGCGCCTGGACGTGATGGCCGGTGACATGTCCGGCGGCGAGCAGCAGATGCTCGCGCTCGCGCAGGCATTGCTGATGAAGCCGCGGCTGCTGATGATCGACGAGCTCTCGCTGGGGCTGGCGCCGCAGGTGGTGCAGCAGCTGCTGGACGCGCTGCGTCGACATCGTCCGCTCGGTCTTCCTCGAGAAGGCGGTGACCGGCTCGCTGGGGTCGGCGCGCGCAAGGACCCTTGACGCCGGCGTTGAGCGTGAGGTCGTGCTGGACGTGCAGGACGTCAACCTCGCTTACGGCGGCGCGCACGTCCTCAACGGGGTATCGCTTTCGGTCGATCGTGCGGAGGTGGTCGGGGTCATCGGGCCCAACGGGGCCGGCAAGACCACCCTGTTCGACGCGATCGCGGGGTCGGCGCCAGTCGACCGGGGCACCATCAACCTGCTCAGCGTCGACGTAACCGGCATGCCGTCCGATGCGCGGGCGCGGATGGGCATGGCGCGTTCTTTCCAGGACGTCAAGCTCTTCCCGGCACTGACCGTGCGCGAGAACATCGCCGTGGCGCTGGAGCGGCACCTCGAGAACCGCAGCGCGCTGCTGGCGGCGGTTTGGAGCCCGGCGACGCGCAAGGTCGAGCGCCGCGTCGCGCGGCGCGTCGAAAACCTGGTTGAGAGCCTCGGGCTCGGTCCCTACGCCGACAAGTTCGTCAACGAGCTGTCAACGGGCACGCGGCGCATCGTCGACATCGCCTGTGTACTGGCCACGCAGCCGCGCCTGCTGCTGCTGGACGAGCCCTCGTCAGGTCTGGCGCAAGCCGAGACCGAACAGCTCGCGCCGGTTATCGGCCGCATCGTGCAGGAGACCAAATGCGGTCTGCTCGTCATCGAGCACGACCTGGGGCTGATCTCGGCGGTCTCGGACCGGCTCGTCGCGATGCGGCTTGGAACCGTCATGGCCGAGGGCCTCCCCGGGGCGGTTCTGGAGAACCACGAAGTCATCGATGCGCTGCTCGGGGGAGCATCCGAGGCGGTACTCAACAGGTCGATCCAGATGACCTCAGCGGGGGTCCCATGAGCAAAGACGAAAGGAGGACAGACATGACGGCGACAGCGGCACCACGCACCCGGACCAACCCACGCGCGGGCGCCAACGCGGGGCGGCGAAAGCCCCTGACAGGGGCAGCCTTCCAGGAGCGCTACGAGGCGATCGTCACCAACATCGAGCAGGTCATCAAGGGCAAGAGCGAGCCGATCCGGATGGTCATCACCGCGATCCTGGCCGAGGGCCACGTCCTGCTCGAGGACCTGCCCGGCACCGGCAAGACCATGCTGGCGCGCTCGATCGCGCAGACCATCCAGGCCGAAAGCTCGCGCATCCAGTGCACCCCCGACCTGCTGCCCTCGGACATCACCGGCTCCTCCGTGGTGGACATGACCACCCGGGAGTTCAAGTTCCGTGCGGGCCCGGTCTTCACGAACATCCTCCTCGCGGACGAGATCAACCGCGCCACGCCGAAAACGCAGTCGTCGCTGCTCGAGGCGATGCAGGAGCGGCGCGTCTCAGTCGATGGCGTCACGCACTCGCTGCCGAAGCCATTCCTTCTGCTCGCCACTCAGAACCCCATCGAGCTGGCGGGCACTTTCCCGCTCCCCGAAGCGCAGCTGGACCGCTTCCTCTTCAAGATTTCGCTCGGCTACCCGGACAGCGACGCCGAAATGGAGATCCTGGAGGCCAACTCACAGAACGAGGCCATCGAGCGACTGACGCCCGCGTGCTCGCTCGACGACGTGCTGGACCTGCAGGAATGGCCGAAGGGAGTCGAGGTCGCCGACCCGGTGCGGCGCTACATCGTCGAGATCTGCCAGGCGACACGGACTGACCCGTCGCTGCAGCTTCCCGCCTCGCCTCGCGCATCGCTGGCGCTGATGCGCTCGTCGCGCGTCGTGGCCGCGGCCAACGGCCGCGAGGACGTCATCCCCGACGACGTGAAGTCTGTGCTGCACCCGGTTCTGGCGCACCGCATCGCGCTGACCCCGGATGCCGAGTTGCGCGATGACACCATCGACAAGGTCATCGAGCGGATCACCAGCCGGGTCAAGCCGCCGCTCGGCGTCGTGCAGGCCGCCTAGCACGTGACTGGCGGCGTAGCTTCCAGCCAGGGCATCCTGGCCTGGGTCGAGCGAAGCGTCGGCGTGACCCTCTCGGGCTGGTGGCGTACTGCCTGGTGCTGATGCTCGCCGTCTCCGTCTTCATTGCACGGCGCCGTCGGCCGGTGGCCGCGACCCGCTCGGAGCTCGCGCGCCGGGCGCGCGTGGGGCAAACGCTGGACGTCAACCTGCTGCTTAGCTCCGAGTCCCGTATCGCCACCTTCCGGCTCGAGGAGAAGATGCATCCGCACCTGGGCCCGACCGTGATCGTTCCCGTGGCATCGATCGCGCCGGGGGAGCCGGTGGAGCACCACTACTCCTTCACGCCGAAGCTGCGGGGGGTGTTCCGGATCGGGCCGCTGACGGCTGAGTTCAGCGACCCTCTCGGCCTTGCCAAGCGCCACCAGCAGCTGATCGGGGAGGCTGAGATCATCGTGCACCCCAATGTCGAAGAGGTGCTCGACCGGCCGTTGACGCGGGCCTTCGAGGACCCGCCACTGCGTCCGCCGAACAGCCGGGCCTGGCCCGAAGGCTTCGAGTTCTACGGGATGCGCGACTACGTCCGCGGTGACGACCTGCGCCGCGTCGTCTGGCGCGCGTTCGCGCGCACCGGCAAGCTGCTGGTCCGCGAGTTCGAGCAGGGCATCTCCGACCGCATCGCGGTGGTCGTGGACACGGATGCGGACTGGCACTCGCCCGGCGTGCCTTCTGACACCTTTGAGACCGCGGTGCGCGTCGCGGCGTCGGTCGGCGTGCGACACATCAAGGACGGGTTCAACGTTCGTCTCCTCTGCAACTACGGCGACCTGGGGACCAGCTTCAGGGGACCTCGCGCTCGTCTCCAGTACATGGACCAGATGGCCCGTCTCGAACTGCGGAAGGAGCCGCTCAGTGCGGCCCTTGAGACGCTCGTCCGCGGCAACCGGCGCGACTACCACGTGGTCGTGGTCACGCCCAGGTTTGACGCCGAGTCGGCCGCCCGCGCCAACCTCATGATCGCGGGCGGGGCTTCGTTCACGGTCTGCGCCATCGTGTGGGAGGAGTCCGACCCGGTGACGATGCGGCGCGCGCACGAGATCGGCGCTCAGGTCGTGCAGGTCAAGCCCGGCGCGTCGCTGACAGGCGTCTTCCGAGCCAGCTTGCAGACCAATCTCAGGTAGCGACGATGAGTATCCAAATCCCCCAAGCCAAGCCGAGCGAGGAGAGGGTGCTAAGCGTGGACTCGGCCGAGGCCACCGGTTACGGGGAGGGCGGCGAGGCTAAGGTCGTCGACCTGGGCGTGCCGCCGCTGACCACCGCGCTCGCCGCGGCGGTCTCGTCCGCTGGTGCGGCATGGGTCATCTCTAGCATGTTCCGCGACTTCGCCGCGCACCTGGTGGCGCTGGGTGGGGTGGCGCTGGGCGTGGGGCTGATCATCCTCTCGTACCGGGTGGTGCGCGCAGCCGCGCTGCAATATGCCGTCATCCCGGTCGCCCTCCTTGTTGGGGCCGCGCTGGTGGCCCCCGACGCCCACGGCGGCACCATGAACACGCCGGCCTTGATTGCGGACGCGCTGCGCGCGGGCGGCCTGCTTCAGCCTCCCGTCGCGTTCGACCCCGGCTGGCGGTTCATTCTGCTGGTGCTGTTCACGCTGCTGGCGGCAGGGTCGGCGTCGGTGGCGATCGCGACCAACCGGCCGAAGCTTGGCGTGGCTATCCCGATACCGCTGGCCGCCGCCGGAACCCTGATCCAGCCGGGCGACGCCGAGATCGTCACCGCGGCGGTGGCCCTCGTCTGTGGCGTGCTGGCGATGACGCTGGCCTACGGCGCGGAGCTGGGCAGCGCCGGGCAGCAGCTCTCGTCCGCGTTCGAGACAAGACGTCTGCTCCGAGGTGGCGCGATGGCGTTGGGTCTCGCGGTCGTCGTAGTCGGGATCAGTCGCTTCGGTGTGCTCTTTCCCCAGCCGGACACCAACCATGTCGTGCCCCCGCAGCGGCCTCAGACCCCGGCGGAGGAACCGGACCGTCCGCTGTTCTCCTACAGCATCAGTAGCGGCAAGAGCCTTCCCCTGCGTGAGGGTGTGATCGACCACTACAGCCTTACCGACCACGCCTGGGAGCTGCCGCCATATGACGCCAGGCGCCTGGACCGGCTCACCCCGCCTGCCAAGCTGCCTCAGGTCAAGCTGCCGGCGGACGCCGCGCTGAACGTGCTCACTGTCACCGTCGCCGACGCCCACGGGCACCAGCTGCCGTCGCTCGCCGGCGCGGCGCGGGTGAAGAGCTCGACCAATGACGTACTGGACTTCGATCCCCGAACGCAGGCGTTGCGCCTGGCCGACCGCCCCGTCTACACCGGCTACACCTACACGGTCACCGCCCCCGCGGCGCCCCCTGACTTGGGCAAGCAGCTCGCCGCCACCGGCAAGGCGGAGCGGTACCTGCCCGGCAGCTCGGAGGCGAACGAGTTCCTCGAAGCCCCGTCGCCGCCCAACGAAGTGGTGACGCTGCTCAGCCAGTACTCGCAGTTCGCCATCCAGAAGGGGGTGCCCGAGGATCCCTTCAACCGGTTGCAGTTCCTACGCGCCGCCTTCTATCAAAAGGTCATCGCCGCTGGTCGGGGCACGCCCGTGGACCTGCCCGCCTCGCGCGTCGCACTGATGCTCAACGGCGGCGAGGCCTCGCCTTACGAGATCACCGCCGCGGAGGCCTTGCTGGCGCGCTGGGCGGGCGTGCCGTCGCGCATCGGCTACGGGTACTACGGCGGCGACAAGAATGCCGACGGCAGCTTCACGGTACGGCCGAAACATGGTTCCACCTGGCTCGAGGTTTACTTCCCAGGCCACGGATGGGTCGCGATCGTCGGGGTGCCGCCCAAGGCCAAGCCATCTACGAGCCCGCAGCCCAAGAACGAACAGAACATAAAGTCGTCGGACGAGCTGGCCCTGATCGTGTACGTCCCGGTCGAGTCGACCAACCCGCTGCAGCTGTTCGAGTACGTGCGCTTCTACATCCTGCTGGTCGCGCCGTGGGTGGCGGCGTTGGTGCTGCTCGCGATCGGTTATCCGGTGGGCCTGAAATTGCTGCGCTCTTTGCTGCGCCGACGCTGGGCGCGGGGGTTCGGCTACCCCGGCCGGATTGCCGTCGCCTACGCGGAATTCCGCGATGTCGCACGCGATCTGACCATCGGCGACCCGGCCGCGACGCCGGTCGAGTTCCTGCAATTCATAGTCGACGACCGCGAACACGAGGAGCTCGCCTGGCTGGTCACTCGGGGGCTGTGGGGGGACCTGCGTCGCGACCTGCGCGAGGAAGACGCCGAGGCCGCGGAGCGCCTGGCGGCGTCGGTTGCCGGCCGCGTCCGGCAGGCGCAGTCGGGCCTGAACATCGTGATGGCGGCGATCGCGCGGACCTCTTTGAAGGAGCCGTACACGACCGAGGTCCCCAATACGTGGCCACATTGGCACCTGCGCTTCTCGCTGCCGCGGCCGGACGTGTCACGCCGGCGCGCCGCGCGGCCGTGGTGGCGCTGGCGTCTTGCGGCGACGGCGGCCGCCATGCTGCCGATCCTGGTGCTCTCGGGGTGCGTACCGTTGGCGGCGGGAAATGCGAGGCGGATGCCAACGCGGGTTGCGCCGGAACAGGTCGGAGACCTCGTCTTCAAGCGTGAGCCCGCAGCCGAGAAGAAGTACCGCACCGCCGGCCCTGAGGCCCTTGTTAGCGATGGTCGCGTTTTCACAATTCACTCGGGCGACGTCATCGAGGGATCCCTACAGATTTCACTGTTCAAGAGCAAGGTCGACACGTCGGATATCAACAACGAGAACCTGCAGGTCTACTGCACCGACAACCCCAAGGAATGCACCGGGCACGAGGCCTTCATGGGAATCGAGCAGAGCATCGGTACGGGGGAGTTCCACCGCGTATACGTACATGGCTGGCGCACCTACGAGACGGAGCTGAGCGACGAGCGCATCTACTGCTGGTTCCCCCGCGGCACCCAGACAATGGCGCTGCTGATCCTGCGAGCGAAGTTCACCCAGGCTGCCAGCAGAGAGCTGCGGGACGCCCTCGTGCTTTACCAGCAGGGGCAGGAACCGAGCCCGTTCCCGATCCCGTCGGAGCCGGCGGTGGTGCTGCCGAGCCCGCCCAGTACCGACCTTGGTGGGTCGGCCGCTCCGAGCCCGGGCGCCAGCGCCGGCCCCCAACCCAGTCCGAGCGCCAAACCTTAGAGGAAAGGATGATGAGAACGAGCGAACGACTGCCGAACCGTCCCAGCCCGAGGCAACGGCGCCGCACGTGGGGCGGGGCTCTGATGGTGTTCTGCCTGCTTGCCAGCGGCTGCCGCCTCACGCCCCAGCTCGATCTCAGCGCCAAGCTAACTCAGGCACCGGCGGATGTCGCGTTCGGGCGCCAGCATCCGCTGGTGGTGCCCTCGCCGTCACCGCTGCCGTTCGTGCTCAACGTCAACCCGGCTCCCGCCTTCCCGACGCCGCTGGCGATAGAGCCACCGCCGGTCCTGCCGCCGTTTGGCACCGTCGCGGTGAAGGAGACCACCGCGCCAACGTCGCTGGGCGACTACTCATTTGCGATGGAGGAGCACTTCGCGCAGCTCAGCGAGCTGCTGCGGTTCCACGTGTACCCGACCACCGTCAGCGCGTCAACCGTGGGCGGGCCGACGATCGCCGCCGGCATCTACCTGGTAGAGCAGAACAATCTTTCCGGTGGCGTGTTCCGGCCGGCGGCGCCCGGGGTGGAGATCATGCCCCTCCCCGCAACGCCGGGGCAGCCGGTCGATGGCGCCGGCACCGACGGCACCAGCGCAACGACCATGGAGGTCGATCCCGCGCAGCCGCCGCCGCCATCGGCGGTGCCGCCACCGCCGACCGCGGTCTCGGGCAGCCTGATACAGGACAAGGCCAATGTGGACGCTTGCGGCATTGTGCTGCAGGGGTGGGGGGTCCACGACGTGGGTCACATCATCTACGCAGGCGCCGCGTCGGGCGACCCCTTCACCCTCGACTTCACCGACGGGACCGAGTACGGCGGCCTGCCGCTGTCGATCCACAGTGTCCGGAGCTACACCGAGAACGGCGTGCCCAAGGAGTGGAGCTCTACCATCACGATCGACGTCACACCTCAGAACCCCCAGGCCAACTGAGTCAGTCGTGGTCCTGTCATATCGCCCGCTCCTAGCCCTGGCCGCCGCGGTGACGCTTGGCTTGAGCGGGTGCAGCTCCAGCCTCTCGACCACGAACCGGACGCTAATGGACTTCGACTCCAACATCAGCGGCCAGACGAACAACTTCCAGACGCCGGGAAAGTGGGATGTCCTGTACTCCTGGGACTGCAGCCAGGTCCGCTCGCAAGGGAACCTGGGCGCGTCGGGGTTCAAGTTCGTCGTCTACAACAGCGACGATGGCTCGACCGCCGCGGAGGACAAGCCGTCGCTCATCCGCTCCGGCAACAAGGGGCAGGGCACGGTGCACTTCCACCTCGCCGGGTTCTACAACATCAAAATCACCAGTCTCTGTAAGTACCGGATCCGTGTCCTGAACGAGGCCTGATGAGCCGCCGCGCCCTCGGTGCGGCGGCTCACCGGGTGCGCGCGCTACGGAGTGGCGCTACCGACTGAAGCGTTCAGTGCGCGGCTGATCGAATCGAGAGACGGCCGCGCCACACGCGGGACGCCTTCGTCGGTCTCGGGCTCGAACAGCGCCATCGGCGCCCAGTGCGGGTGCACGAGCTCCGGGGCCCACGGCCGGATGCCCGCTCCACCGTGCTGGAGCAACCAGGCGGTCAGGTCGTGGAGCAGCTGCGCCTGGCCCTCGGTGGAGTGCGGGTAGCCGGGGATCAGCTGGTTCCAGCCGCCGAACTTCGAGCCCGCCGGCATCTCGCCGGCGGGGTAGCCGAACTCTGCGATCATGACCGGCCGCGAGAAGCTCTCCTGGATCGCCGCCATCATCTCGATTATCTCGACGAAGCTCAGCGAATTGATGTTGTTCGACGGGTAGTAGGACGTGCCGATGGTGTCGGGGAGATAGCCCTCGTCACGCATGCAGGTCCAGAACGCCAGCACGAACTCGGTGCCCATGACCCCGGCCAGGTGAGTCGAGACGCGGGCTTCGGGATCGACTGAGCGAAGGCCCCCGGCGAAGCCGCGCAGAAGCTTGGCCTGGTGGCGCCAGACGTGTTCGCGCAGCCACTCCACCTGGTCGGGGACCGGCATCGCGCCGATGCCCAGGACGGTCATGCGCCCGATCTCGGGATCGATCCGGTCGGGCGGCCGGTACGCCGAGGCGCGGTGCTCCGGCGGCCGGGGGGCGACGCCGGCGACGCCGAAGTCGACCTCGTTGCCGATGTTCCAAGAGACCACTCGCGCCCCGGTGGCGAGCACCTCTCCGGCCACGATCGCCCCGTAGTCGCGCAGGACGGCCTCCATCTGATCAGCGGTAAGGGTCTCCCAGGGCGGGACAGGGCCGAGCTCGGAGAACTGGTCGAAGGCCGCGCCCGGCTGACCGCCGATGTCGCCGTAGGTCTCCCACAGCCCGAATTCGGGGTTGAAGTCGAGGTCGAGTTCCGCCGCCATCCGGGCCCTCGCCAGCGCCTGCCCCAGCGTTCCCGAGCCACCAGGCGCAGCGGTGTGGCGGGTGGTGGCGACACGGGCATAGACCTCGGTGGCGCCGTGAGCGACGTAGAGACGCTGCAGCCCGGCCAGGTCGCGCGCCTCGCGCTCCCCGTCGGAGTAGCAGAAGCCCGCATCCGCCTGCAGGCGCTCGGACTGAGGGCTGACGGACAGCCCGACCCGAAACCGGGCGCCGCTCACAATCAGCTAGAGGCTGACGTGCTCGACGGCCCTTCGCTCGTCGTCTCTGGGGGCGTGAGTGACGGCGCTGGTCGGGGTGTTGAAAATCATCACCGGCCGGGATTCGTCCCACTCGGGCCAGCCCGGCTGCCCGGTTTTGGCGAAACTCACCCAGGCCTGGTGCATCTCGGCGGCCAGCGACCGAGGTCGGTCCGGGCCGCCAAACGCCTCGGCCTCCTCGGAGTCAAGCGTGTCGAAGACGAAAGCCACATCGAGACCGTGCGCAGCGCCGAGGTTCCCGACCGCGGTCCTCCAGGCGAACTCGTAGACATACGTGGGGGCGCCCTGACTGCGCCGGAGAGCGGCTAGCTTGTACACCGGGACGCGCATCACCGCGTCGGTGATCAGCGTCCCCAGAATCGAGAGACCGGTCGCGCCGGGGCGGTTCCGGCGATATCGAGCGATGGTGCGCGGCGAGAGCCGGAAACGGGCGGCGATGGCCACGATCAGAGTCCACCGGGACCAGGTCGTCACCCACCACCGCGCCGTAGCCGGCGCTGGGCTTGAGGATGGTCCCGGAGTCCATCAGCCGCGTCTGGACCGCCACCAGGGTTTCCGGGGGGATGGCCAGGAAGGCCTCCAGCGTCGGCTCCACCCCGAGGTCCTTGGCGATCAACTCCGTGATCTTGCCGGGTTGGTCGCTGGGGTGCAGGCCGAGCGGGGCGCTCTGGATGATCGCCTTGCTGAGGAGCCCGGAGGCGCGGTCCGACGCCAGCAGGGCCGCAACAGCCCCTCCGCCCGCGGACTGGCCAAAGATGGTGACGTTTTCAGGGTCCCCGCCGAAGTTGCGGATCTCGGTGCGGACCCATTCGAGCGCCGCCACCAGGTCGAACAGGCCCACGTTCCGGGGGGCGCCCTCCAGGACTGAGAACCCTTCGGCTCCGACGCGGTAGTTGACCGCCACCAGGACCACGCCGTCGCGAGCGAAGGCGGTGCCGTCGTACGTCGACGCTGGGCAGGACGTCCTTGAGACGGTCGCCGTAGGGGTCCTGCGGCGGGGTCGGTCCGTAGCTTGTCGCTGCCAGAGTGCCCTCCCAGGGCGGGTGCGGCCGCGGCAGCTGGAAACGGTTTTCGCCAAAGGGCGGCGCGGCGTAGGGTATGCCCAGGAACCGCGCCACACCGTCGACGACCGTACCTTTTAACTGGCCGCAGCTGACGGCCACCGTGCGGGCCCCCTCGGCCGCCGGCTGAACCCTCTCCACTTCCATCAGCACAAGGTTAGTGCAACCGGTTGCACAATTCACAAATCGATTGCTAGGATCGCCGGGCGATGGGGGTATTCGACCCGCTACGAGACCTCTGGGACGATGTCGTTGCGCCCGCCGATCCCGTGGACCAGCTGGTCTACCGCTCCCGGCTTCTCGGCGCTGATCTGCGGGTCACCAATTACGCCGGCGGCAACACCAGCTCCAAGACCGCCGGGACCGACCCCGTCACCGGCTCGGCGGTGCACCTGCTCTGGGTCAAGGGCAGCGGGGGCGACCTGGGCACCCTGAGCCGCAGTGGATTGGCCTGCCTCGACGTCGACCGCGTGCGCGGCCTGGAGCGGACGTTCCACGGCGTCGCATTCGAGGACGAGCAGGTGGCGTTGCTGCCGTCGTGCGTCGTCCTGCCGGGAGCACCGCCGTCGATCGACACTCCGCTCCACGCCTGGGTGGACGCCGAGCACGTCTATGACCTCGGCCTCAAACTGCGCGACCTTCAAGTTGCTGCTCCGGGCGTGCGCGGCGTCGTTCTCGGCGGCCACGGGCTGGTCACCTGGGCCGACAGCGCCAGGGACTGCTACCGGCTCACGATCCAGGTGATCAATCGCGCCGCTGAGCACATCGCCTCTCGCGCTCCAAGCGCTCCTTTCGGGAGCCCGCGCCGGGCCGCGCTGGACCAGTCAGTGCGCCACCGGCAGGCGGCGCGGATGATGCCGGTGCTGAGGGGAGCGCTGGGAGCGGCGGGCGCCGCTCCTGGGCTGGCCCACTTCCGGGATGACCCGGCGGTACTCGAGTTCGTGGGGTCGGAGGCGGCGCCTCGCCTGGTGGCACAAGGGACCTCATGCCCCGACCACTTCCTGCGCACCAAGCGATCGGCCCTGCGGCCTCGCCGCCGATGCGCGACCCATCGCCCGCGCTCGTACTCTGGCCGGGCGTCGGCATGTTCTCGTTCGGCCGCACCGCCGCCGAGGCCCGGATCGTGGGGGAGTTCTACGTCAACGCCATCAACGTGATGCGCGGCGCCGAGACACTGGGCGGCTATCGCGGGCTGCCCGAATCCGAGGCGTTCGCGATCGAGTACTGGGACCTGGAGGAGGCCAAGCTTCGACGGATGCCGCCGGAGAAGCCGCTGAGCCGCCGGGTCGCGTTGGTGACCGGCGGCGCGGGGGGCATCGGGGCCGCCATCGCCAGGCGCTTGGTCACCGAGGGCGCGGCTGTTGTCATCGCCGACCTCGACCTGGAGGGCGCGCAGGAGATCGCCGCCGAGATCGGCGAACCGGCTCTGGCGCTACGCCTGGACGTTACCGACGAGGCCTCGGTGGAAGAGGTCTTCGCGGACTCCGCCCGCGGCTTCGGGGGCATCGACCTGGTTGTCAACAACGCCGGCATCACCGTCGGCAAGCCGGTGACGGAAACCTCGCTGGAGGAGTACGAGCGGGTGCATCGCGTCGTGGACGCCGGCTCCTTCCTGGTCAGCCGTGCCTTCGCGCGCCAGTCGCGCGCCTCAGGGCTTGGTGGCGACATCATCTACATCGTCTCCAAGAACGCGGTCTTCGCCGGCCCCGACAACGCCGCCTATGGCAGCGCCAAGGCGGCCCAGCTCCACCAGATGCGCTTGCTGGCCGCCGAGCTGGCGCCGCTCGGCATCCGGGTCAACGGCGTCAATCCCGACGCCGTGATCCAGGGGTCGAAGCTGTTCGCCGGCGATTGGGGCCGCGAGCGAGCCGAGCGATACGGCGTTCCGCTGGAGCAGCTGGGGGAGTACTACGCGCAGCGCTCGTTGTTGGGCCTGGAGATCCTGCCCGAAGACATCGCCGATGCCTGCTTCGCGCTGGTGTCGGGGCTTTTGGCCAAGACCACCGGCTGCGTGATCCCGGTGGACAGCGGGGTGGCCGCCGCCTTCCTGCGCTAGTGGGGCGTTAGATCCGGGACGCTCCACCCGCCGGCGACCGGTCCGGCCAGGGGCTGCCGACCCCCGGCAGCTCCAGGAAGCGATTCCACAGGCTGTTCCAGCGCGGGTCTCCCGAAGGCGCGTAGTGGGCCAGGCTCTCTGAGTGCTCCAGCAGCCGCCGGCCCGCCTGGAGGTTGGAGAGGGTGCCCACGGCCACGGCCTGCACCAGCACGTTCCCGGTCACCGCCGCCTCGCTTGGCCCGGCGACCACGGGGAGCCCCGATGCATCAGCAGTGGCCTGGCAGAGCAGCGGGTTGGCCGAGCCGCCACCTACGATGTTGATTACCTCCGGCAGCACACCCGAGACGCCGGTGATCGCGTCCAGCACCCAGCGGTAACGGAGCGCCAGGCTGTCGTAGATGCATCGTGTGAACTCAGCTCGACTAAGGGGCGGCTCCTGCCCCGTGGCTAGGCAGTAGTCGACGATAGCGCGGGGCATGTCTTCAGGGTTCAGGAAGGCGGCGTTGTCGGGGTTGATCAACGAGGCCCCAAACGGCACGGCCGCCGCCTCGGACATCAGCTCGGCGTAGGTGGGGGAGTGGCCATCGCCGTCCAGCCATGCGTGGCGGCAGCGCTGCAGCAGCCACAGTCCCATCACGTTGCGGAGCAGCCGGGTGGTGTTCCCCACTCCGTGCTCGTTGCTGAGGTTGAGCGCCATCGCCTCGGCGGTGGCTGACGGCGCGGCCGCCTCGATACCCACGATCGACCATGTCCCCGAGCTGATGTAGGCGGCGGGCCGGCCTACGCCGATCGGCGTCCCGGCAACCGCGGCGGCGGTGTCGTGGCTGGGGCCGGCGACCAGGGGAACCCCCGGCCGGCCGACCCGGCACTCGCCCGTGACGGCGAGCGAGTCGATGACCTCGGGAAAAAGCGAAGGATCGAGCCCCGCCCCGGCGAGGAGTTCCGCGGACCAGGTGCCGTCCAGGGCTAGCAGCTGGGTGGTGCTGGCGTTGGTACGCTCGGCCGCCGGCGGTGCCCCGAGCCAGTGGCGGAAGAGGTCGGGGAGAAGAAGCAGTGTTCGAGCGGCGTCGAGCTCGGCCGGCCGCTCCTCGGCCAGGGTCAGGAGCTGGTTGAGGGTGTTGAACTGCAGGAACTGGATGCCGGTGCGCCGGTAGACCTCGGCCGGACGCAGCCGGCTCGCCAGCCGCTGGCCGGAATCGTCGAAGAGATGGTCCCGGTAGGACCGGGGAATGCCCACCAGAGAACCGTCGTCTCGCAGCAGGCCGAAGTCGACACCCCAGCCGTCGATGCTGATGCTGTCCAGCGGACCTTCGACCTTCTCGAGCGTTCCGACGATGAAATCGAGGATCCCGGTGGTGTCCCAGGCTACGCGGTCGGCAAGCAGGAGCGGGTGGTGGGATTGCCGGCCCACCTCGGTCATTCGCAGGCCGGCGGCGCCGACCTCCCCGATGAAGGCCCGAGCGCTTTCGGCGCCCAGGTCCACGGCCAGGTGGGTGCTCAGGCGATCAGTTCCATCCGGCGGCATCGCCGCCCTTGCGGGCGTCGACCCGAGCCTCTGCCTCGCCGCTGGCCAGGTATCCGCGGAGCGGGTCCGCGGGCAGGCCGCGCGCCTCTCTCCAGCCGGCGAGAGCCGGCCTGACGTCGGTGTCGTAGGCATCCTTGAGGACGCCGTTGGCGGCGAGGATGTCGCCGCGGCGACCAGCTCGTTGAAGATGAGGAACAGCTGGTAGGGGTTGACGGAGCCCGCGATCAGGTCGTCGTCCCCGTACTTGCGGTCATTGAGGTCGAAGCCGCCCAGCCGCCCCTCGTCGAGGAGGACGGCGACGATCTGCTCGATGTTGACGCCGTGCGCGTGGTGACCGAGGTCGACGACAACTTTGGCGTGCTCACCGGCCTTCTGGCAGAGCAGCAGGGCCATCCCCCAGTCCTGAATGTCGGTGTGGTAGAAGGCCGGCTCGTAGAGCTTGTACTCGATCAGCAGCCGCATCGACGACGGCAGGAAGGCGTGGATCTCGGACACCGCCTCCTCGAGCCGCTGCTTCCTCAGCCTGAAGTCGTCCTGTCCCGGGTAGTTGGTGCCGTCGCCCAACCAGAGCTTGAGGGCGCCGGCGCCGACGGCGTCGCCGATCTCGCAGCACTCGAGGATGTGCTCCAGCGCCCGGCGCCGGACCCCGAGATCGGGGTGCGCCAGGCTGCCGAGGCGGTAATCCTCCTCCTGGAAGGTGTTCGAGTTGATGGCGCCGACCCGCATTCCATTGGCCGCCAGCGTCTGCCGCATCGCGCCGTAGTCGGGGTCGCGGTCCCAGGGGACGTGCAGCGAGACCTTGGGGGCGCAGCCGGTGTAGCGATGCACCGTGGCGGCGTCCTCCAGCTTTTCCTCCGTCGAGCGGGGCGACCCCGGCTCCGGGAACACGCGGAAGCGCGTGCCGGAGTTGGCGAACCCCCAGGTCGGCAGCTCCACCTCCAGACCTGCGAGGTTCTTGAGCGCTGACTGTGTTTGTGCAACCGGTTGCATAGAAGCGATATTGTACTTGGAAGCGTGTGTCAATTCGATCGATGCAGACCCGGCCGCCGGTCCGGTCAGCCCGGTTGCCGCCGGTGACCGCACCCTCGGCGACCGGGGAGGCGGCGCGCCTGCGCGACGTCGCGGAGCGCGCGGGAGTGTCCGTCTCGACCGTGTCGCGCGCGCTCTCCGGCGACAGCCGGATCAGCACCCCCACGCGGGAGCTGGTGCGGGAGGTGGCCACCTCGATGGGCTACGTGCCCGACATGGTCGCGCGCAGCCTCTCTATGCGACGGACGTCGACGGTGGGGCTGATCGTGGAGGACCTGCGCAACCCGTTCTACGCGGACCTCGCCCGGGGGGTCGAAGACGTGCTGACAGCCGCAGGCTACAGCTACTTCCTCGCCCACAGCCACGGCGACGTGGCGCGTCAGCGGGTCGTGGCGGAGCGGTTGGTGGAGCGGCGCGTCGACGCCCTGCTGGTCACGGTCCCTTACGCCCCTGAGGTGCTCAGGCTAGGGCGCGTCCCAATCGTGACGTTCGATCGAATCGCCGGCCAGGTGCACGCCACCACCGACCACGTGGTCGGTGCCAAACTTGCCATCGCACACCTTCTCGAGCAGGGCTACGAGCGGATCGGATTGCTCTACGGGCGGCCCGACTACCTCCCGGTGGCCGGACGCATCACGGGCTACCGCGAGGCGCTGAAGCTGGCCGGGCGGCATGCCTCCGGAGCTCTCGAGGTGCGCTGCGCCGACCTGAGCTTCGAGGCGGCAGAGGTGGGCGCGCACCGTCTCCTCGAGGCCGGCGCCGATGCGATCTTTGCCATCAACGACGTAATGGCCGCCGGGGCCCTCGGGGCGGTGGTCAAGGCGGGCCGGCGTGTCCCGGACGATATCGGCGTCATTGGGTACGACGACACGCCAATGGCCGCGTGGCCATTCCTCAACCTGAGCTCGGTGGCGCAGTCGACCGCCGAGATGGGCATGGCGGCTGCGCACCTGGCGCTGGAGATGATCGACGGGAAGCGTCCGGATTCGGTCTTGCTCGAGCCCAGGCTGGTGGTGCGCGGGTCGTCGACGCGGAAGGGCTCTCGGTCCGGCCGCCTGGAACCACGCGCCTGAGCACGGCGTTTCGGCTGTGGCCGGAGGAATTCGAGCCGTTTCGTGAGGAGACACGCCTGGCGATCGAGTCGCTGGTGGTGAGCAACCCACCGGCGGAAAGGCCGGCCGACCGTCAGGAGTTCTTGCGTCAGACTCGTGCCGCAATAGCCGCGCAGGCGGTGCCTTCGCCGAGGGCGGAGGAGCGCGAAATCGCCGGCGTCGCCTGCCGGGTCTTCCATCCCCCGGGACCGCCTCGGGGGGTGTACATGCACATCCACGGAGGGGGAATGGTGCTCGGCGCGGCAGTCGGCGACGACACCGTCAATGAGGCGCGGTGCCTGGAGCACAACATTGTTGTCGTCTCGCCCGATTACCGGCTGGCACCGGAAGATCCCTTCCCGGCGGGACCGGACGACTGCTTTGCTGTGGCGCGGTGGTTGTGTGAAGGCGGTAGCAGCGGGTTGGGCTCCGACCGGCTCCTCCTCGGTGGGGAATCGGCCGGCGCCTATATGGCCGCCGTGACGATGCTGCGCATTCGGGATGAGCTGAACGCCGCCGAGAGGGTGGCGGGGCTGAACCTGATATTCGGGATCTATGACATGGGTGGCACCCCGAGCCAGCGCGGGATGCGGCCCCACGGTGGCTTCGACGTGCTCGACCCCGTGGAGCTTGACTTCGTGCGCGACAGCTTCGTGCCCGGGCTGACCAACGACGAGCGACGCCACCCATCCATCTCTCCGCTCTATGCCGACCTCCACGGGCTGCCCGCCGCACTCTTCACAGTGGGAGCGTCGGACCACGTCTTCGACGATTCTGTGTTCATGGCCGGTCGCTGGTCGGCCGCCGGCAACCGCACTGAGCTCGCCGTCTACCCGGACTGCCCCCACGGTTTCCCCATCCTGGAGACCGAGCTGGGCCGGCGGGGTCGGGCGCGGATCGAGAGCTTCATCAGCGGCATCGTCAACCAAGCGGTTTGAGGCTGCTTCGCACCAGCGCGCTGCCGGCGGTGCCGGGAATGAGGCGCGCAAGAACGAGGGGACTGCCTGTGGCGGTGGCGGCCAGCCTGGCGCGTACCGTACTTGGGCTACCGCCCGCCAGGACCAGACGGGTGCTGGTGGAGTCAGACCTTGCGGTGCCTATGAGCGATGGCGTCGTTCTCTACGCCAACCGCTGGTACCCCGTCGACGATCCCCGAGCACCGATAGTGCTGATCAGGACTCCCTACGGTCGCGGAGGCCTCCACTCGGTTATCGCCCGAGTGTTTGCGGAGGCGGGTTACCAGGTGCTCGTCCAAAGCTGCCGCGGAACGTTTGGATCTGGCGGAGAGTTCGTGCCATTCCGCAATGAACGGTCGGACGGTTTCGACACCCTCGACTGGCTCGAGGTGCAGCCGTGGTTCGTCGACCGTGTGGGCCTCTGGGGCGGTAGCTATATGGGCATCACGCAGTGGGCGATCGCCGACGGGTTGCCTCCATACGTGCGGGCCCTGGCCCTCTCGATCACGGCGTCGGCTTCAGGCGAGGCGGTGGTCTACCCAGGGGGTGCACTGGCGTTGCACACCGCCATGCCCTGGGCGTTCATGAACGATGTCGCCTCGCGCGAGGGGTTGCTCGGCCTTCTGCTCGGGCGCCGGGAGCACACCCGTCGCGTCGATGAGGCGCTCGTTCGCTTGCCGCTGGGTGAGGCCGATGAGCTCGTCCTCGGCCGCCCGTTGCAGTACTACCGTGAGTGGCTCGAGCACGACGACCCGGCTGATCCTTGGTGGGAGCAGGCCCAGTTCCGTGCCAACGTCGTCGGGCTCGACCGCCCGGTGACCATGTCGGGCGGCTGGTTCGACATGTTCCTGCCTGAGCAGCTGGACGACTTTCAACGACTCGTGGACAAGGGCGTCCCGGCACGCCTGGTTGTCGGGCCCTGGGGGCACGGCGGCCGTGAGCATACAGCCATCTCTTTCCGCCAGGCCTTCGACCTCTTCGACGCCGAGCTGCGCGGCGAGCCCCGGGCCCAAGGCTCGCCCGTGCGCCTGAAACTGGTTGGAGGTGGCGACGACTGGCTGGAGTTCGATGCCTGGCCCCCGCCTGGACGCGAAGTTGTGTGGCACCTGGCTCAGGGTGCCACCCTGCTGGATGCCCCACCTTTGGAGGCTGGCTCCGACGGTTTTCAGTACGACCCGTCCGATCCGACCCCCGGGATCGGAGGCGCGTCACTCCATGCGTCAAACACGGGGCCCAAGAATCAGGCCCGGAGAGAGTCGCGCTCCGATGTTCTGACCTATACAAGTACGCCGCTGGCAAGGACCAGCACGTTCATAGGTCCGGCTGAGGCGACGATCCATTTTCAGTCCAGCGCGCGCTCGGCAGACGTCCACGTCACGCTATGTGATGTCGACGAGCACGGAGCCAGCACAAATGTGAGCGCTGGGATCCAGCGCGTTCGCCAGGCTGAGCCCGGGGAGGTCATCGAGGTGTCAGTACGCCTGTGGCCGGTCGGTGCTGTCTTTGAGCGTGGCCATCGGATCCGGGTTCAGGTCTCTTGTGGCGCACATCCGACATATGCCCGTAACCTCGGAACCGGCGAGTCCCTTCTGACCGCCCGTTGCGGAACGGTCGCCCGTCAGACCGTCTACGTCGGGGGCCAAACAGACTCCCATCTCAGGCTCAGGGAGTACTCATGAGGCCGCCGGCGCGTCAGCGCGATTCATTTGGGGTCGCGCCTTGACGCGCGACTTCGCTCCTGGTCGGTGGCAGGCACGCTGGATCTGGGCCGAGGACTCCGGCACTGACGGCCTGCGGACGGTCGTCGCCCTGCGTCGCGAGCTGGACCTCGAGTCGGTGGCGGCGAGGGTCCCGGCGCGGCTCTTCGCGGTGTCGCGTTACGTGCTCCTGGTTAATGGCGTGGAGGTGGCGCGCGGGCCGATCCGCTCCAACCCGCGCAGCCAGTACTACGACGTCGTCGACCTCGCCCCGTACCTGCGCCAGGGCGCCAATGTCATCGGCATCGTGGCGGTCCGGTACGGATCGGCCAACGCCTGGTGGTTGCCACCTCCGGCGACCGCCAACGATCTTGGAGCCGGCGCTCTCGTCTTCGAGGCGCGCCTCGCGGCTGACCGGCTGCTGGTTTCCGACGGCAGCTGGGCGGCGGCGCAGCTCGACGGCTGGGAGTCAACTCCGGGGCCCGAGATCTCCGGCCGCGGCGAGGAGATCCACGACCTGCGCACGCTGCCGGCGGGTTGGGCCGAGCCGGGGCGGCCGGCGCCGGCATGGCGTCCGGCGTTGCAGCGCCTGGCGCGCACCGCCGGCGAGACGGGGAGCCCCCAGCCGCCAAGCTACCCGGGGGGCCCGTACGCCGAGCGTCCAATCGGGTGGCCTGTCCCGAGACTGGTGAGCCTGGAGGCTTCCGGCGACGGCGGCCTCACGTCCGAGGGCGTGGTGGTGGGAACAGTGGTAGTCGATGCGGAGATCCCGGCGGGGGCGCGTCTCACGATCCGGGCGGCCGAGTTCCTCGACGCCAACGGTCGTCCCGAGCCGAAGGAGCTGGACGCCTCGCTGGTGGTGATCGGCGACGGCACGCGCCGGGTCCTGGAGTCGCTGGATGTCTACGGGGTGCAAGGACTGCAGCTCGACGTCCCGGACGGCGCCAAGATCCACGGCGTCACGGTGCGCGAGCGCGTCTACCCGGTGACCGGGGATGCGGGCTTTGAGTGCTCCGATGAGGGTCTCAACCGGATCTACGAGGTGGGCCGGCGTACGGTCAGCCTC
>WNFI01178432.1_pt1 | contig 27666 bp, 28 predicted proteins | sample 5400471 | NCBI WGS metagenome assembly WNFI01 (sample SAMN13153348, study PRJNA577476) | soil metagenome | isolation source: 100 cm saprolite on Douglas fir-dominated hillslope | place: USA:California | collected 2013-09-17
ATCAAGACCCTGACGCGCGCCGCGGCGGCGGCGGAGGTCGCGGTGCCCTGGCGCGGTGACCTACCCGAAGTCGAGGTAAAGTCCGAAGTTGACATGCGCGGGTTTCGGGTCGACGAGGCCGAGTCGGCACTGCTCCAGGCGCTGGACGCCGCGATTCGCGCCGACCTGCGGTCCCTGCGCATCATTCATGGGAAGGGAACCGGTGCGCTGCGTGAACGGGTGACCGAGATGCTCCAGAAAGACACTCGCGTCAAAGGCTTTCGCCTCGGCGCCTGGAACGAAGGTGGAACGGGCGTGACGATCGTGGATCTCGGATGATTCCCGACGAGAATGTCGAGCGCGTGCGCGAAGCCGCCGATATCGTGTCGATCATCGGCGAATACGTGCAGCTGAAGCGCTCGGGCAACAGCTTTCGCGGCCCCTGTCCCTTCCATCACGGCACGCACAACAACTTTTCGGTTTCGCCGCGCGGCGGGTATTCGTGCTTCGTCTGTGGTGAGAAGGGTGATGTCTTCACGTTCATTCAGAAATACCTCGGGCTCGATTTCGTGGGAGCGGTGAAGTTGGTCGGTGAGAAGTCTGGCGTGGAAGTTCGCGAAGTCGCTGGCCGTCGCGAGGAGACCGACCCGCGCGAGCCCTACTGGGAAGTCAACGCCGCGGCGTCAGAGTTCTTTCAGTCGCAGTTGCGTGAGTCGCCCGAAGGCAAGGTTGCCCGTGACTATCTGGCCGGCCGCGGTATCCCTCTCGAGAGTGCCGCGCGGTTCGGGATCGGGTACGCACCGCGCGGCGACGAGTTGCGAACCCGTCTGGCCAAGTTGGGCTTCGACGAACGACGCCAACTGACTGCCGGATTGCTGCTGACTCGGGAGGATCGCCCGGAGACTCGACCCCGGTTCAAGAACCGGCTCATGTTTCCAATATGGGACGCGCCGGGGCACCTCGTCGGCTTTGGCGGGCGTGTGATGGGCGCGGGTGAGCCCAAGTACCTCAACTCCGCCGAGTCAGAGGTCTTTTCAAAGCGAAGTCTTCTCTATGGGCTGAACTGGGCGAAGAATGCGATTCGCAAGGCTGATCGCGTGTTCATCGTCGAGGGCTACTTCGATGCCATCCGGCTGATGCTTGCCGGACTCGACGAAGTCGTCGCTCCGATGGGGACGGCGATGACCGAGGCGCAGGCAGCGCTCGTGCGGAAATACACGCGGACGGCCTTTTTGCTGTACGACAGCGATTCAGCCGGCCTGAAAGCCACCTTTCGCTCTGGTGACGTGCTCCTCGCAGCCGGGGTTAGCTCACGCGTAGTCACGCTGCCGGACGGCGAGGATCCCGATACGTTCACCGCGAAGCACGGACGGACAGGTCTGGAACAGGCCATCACTCAATCAATCGACGTCTTCGACCGCAAGGTGCAGATTCTCGAACGGGCCGGCTTCTTCTCCGACGTCCGCCGCAAGCGCGAGGCGCTGGACAAGCTGTTGCCGACGATCCGCGCCACCGAGGATCGACTGCTGAGAGATCTCTACATTTCGCGAACCGCCGAGGTGTCCGGGGTCTCTCGCGAGATGCTCGAACGCGAGCTGACGACCCCTTCCAAGCCGGTGCGGCCGGCGCCCGTGGAGCGCGAGCAGTCGGACCGGGCGGCCCAGGACCCTAGCATTCGCCGCGGCGATCGGCGCCTGGATCGCGTCGCCAAAGGGGTCCGCGCCGAGCGCGAGCTGGTCCGCATGCTCCTCCATCAACGGCAGTTCGTCGAAGGCGTTGGCGAACAAATTGGCGCCGACGCCTTCATTGACCCCGTCTACCAACGATTATTCACCGAGCTCGTGACGCGCGGGCCGGACGTCTCGGTCGAAGAACTGGCCGGGGCGGTGGACCTCGAGACGGCTGAGATCCTTCAGCACCTTCTCGGGGAGGCCGGCGGGCTCGATCGCGCCGAGGAAACCGTCACCGGCAGCGTCAACTCGATTCTTGCACGGAAAGCGGATCAGCGGCTGTCGGAGATCGACCGGCAGCTGCCTTCGGCGTCGCCGGAAACGAAGGACGTGTTGATTCAGGAAAAGAGGCGCCTGATGGGCGAGATTCAATCGCTGGGCAGTCCACGCTGGAAAGGTTTCAACTCACCACGCTCGCACACCCTGACGGAGGATACGTGAACCCGGATATCGCCGCGTTGCTCGAAGTACAAACCGATGACCTTGCCATCCATGCGCTGGAACGCAACATCGAGCAGTTGATGCCCAAGGTGAATGCACTCAACGCCGAGTGCACCAAAGCGGAGGCGGCGGTCAACCAGGCAGCCCAACTGGCCGAAGCCGAAGAGAAGCGGCGGCGCGACGTCCAGGGGCGCATCGAGAACCATCGCCAACTGCTCGCCAAGAATCAGACGGTGCTCAACGCGGTGACGACACAGAAAGAGGCGACGGCGGCCACGGCGCAGCTCGAGCAGGTGACGAAGATCATCGCCGAGGAGGAACGCGAGCTTGGCTCGATCGGGCAGCGCATCACCGAGGTGCGCGCGCTGGTCGATGAACGTCGCAGTCGGTTGGCGGAGCTCGAGGCCGAACGAGAGACGGCCAAAGAGAGCATCGCCGTCGATCGCGGTCGGCTCGAGGCGGATCTGAACGCGGTCCGGATCGACCGGAATACCAAGGCCGGGGCGGTGGCGCGACCGCTGATGTCGACATACGATCGCATTCGATCCAAGAAGCGGATTCACGCGATCTTCCCGATCCGGGGAACCTCGTGCACCAACTGCGACACGGCGGTGCCGCTACAACGACGGACGCAGATGGTCGCAACCGGTAAGACCGAGGTGTGCGAAGGCTGCGGCGTGCTTCTCTACGCAGGAGAATGATGCTTGTAGGCCGCATCCCCCGTTTCTAGCTTGCGGATGTGTCCGCGCTCGCTGTTTCCTCCCGGCCCCGATCCCGGTGGCTTGTTCCTGACTCGCCACAGCCCGATGTAATCGCCGCGCTGCGCGAAGAGCTCAGCTTGCCCGAGGTGGCCTGTCGCCTGTTGGCGACGCGGGGGCACGTCGCCGGCGACGCAGCCAAGCGGTATCTGCGTCCCCGTCTGGATCATCTCGAGGACGGCGGCCTCCTGGACCTCGATGTCGCCGTCGACCGCCTTCGAACAGCCGCTCGGCGCGGCGAGACGGTTCTCATTCATGGCGACTATGACGTCGACGGAATGGCGTCGACGGCGATTCTCGTTCGCACCCTCGAATCGCTTGGCGCCCGCGCCGTGCCGTTCATTCCACGGCGGCTGATCGACGGGTACGATCTGACGTCGGCTGGCGTCGAGGCGGCAAAGGCCGCCGGCGCGGCCGTCGTCGTGACTTGCGACTGCGGCACGAGCGCCATCGCTCCCGTCGCGGCGCTGCGCGCGGCAGGGATCGACGTCATCATCGTCGACCACCATCTCCCGACCGGCGAGATGGCGGCACCGAATGCCTTGCTCAACCCCAAGCGGCCCGGTTGCCCGTCACGGGACAAGGACCTCTGCGCCGCCGGCGTGGTCTTCAAGCTCGCGCTGGCGTTGATGCGCGCCGCTGGTGGCAACGAGAATCTCGTCTTCGGCATGCTCGACCTTGTCGCGCTGGCGACCATCGCCGACATCGCTCCGTTGCGGGGAGAAAACCGCGTGCTCGCGCGATACGGTCTCAAGCTGCTCAACGAGAGTCCGTCGATGGGCATCGCGGCGCTCATCCGCTCGGCGGGACTCCAAGGCAAGCCGATCACCGCCGGCCGCGTCGGCTTTGTCATCGCCCCGCGTCTGAACGCCGTCGGCCGGTTGGGGCATGCGCTACGCGGCGTGGAGTTGCTGCTTGCCCGCGACGAACATATCGCAAACGGCATCGCGCGCGAGCTCGAGGAGATGAACATCCGCCGCCAGGAAATCGACCGTCTGACGCTCGTTCGCGCTCGTGAGCGCGTGCTCGAGCTGGACCTCGATTCGACCTTCGGCATCGTGCTCGCCGAAGAAGGGTGGCACCCTGGCGTGATCGGGATCGTCGCCTCGAGGATCGTCGAAGAGTTCGGCCGCCCGACTGTCCTGATCGCGCTCGACGGCGCCGAAGGGAAGGGATCGGGTCGCTCGATATCGCCGTTCGACCTTCATTCGGGACTCTCCGAGTGCTCCGATCTTCTGCTCAGGTATGGCGGCCATCGCTCCGCCGCCGGCGTGACGATCGCCGCGGAACGCGTGGCGGAGTTCACCGACCGGTTCAACGCGGTAGCCGCGTCCCATCTCACGATTGACGATCTCGTTCCTGAACTGCGCATCGATCTCGAAATGCCCCTCGTTGAGGCGAACGATCGGCTCGAAACGATCTTCCGCCACCTCGAGCCGTGCGGTATGGGCAATCCATCGCCCGTGCTGATGATTCACGGGGTGTCGGTCGTCGGCTCGCCGCGAGCCGTCGGCAAGGACGGTCTCAAGGTCATGTTCTCGCAGGGCGACAGCACCATCACGGCCATCGGATGGGGCATGGTTCCGCGGCGCGGCGAGCTGACGGAGAATGCGTCGTACGACGTCGCGTTCCGTCTCGAGCGAGACGAGTATCGCGGCGTGTCGCATCTGCAGGCGCGGCTGGTCGACTTTCGCGCGATCTAGACGTGCGCATCGTCGCTGGGGCGTGGCGCGGCCGTCGGATCCACGCGCCGGAGGGTGACAGCGTGCGTCCGACGGGCGACCGAGTGCGCGAGGCCTGGATGAGCATCCTCGGCGCCGAGATCCCCGATGCACGGGTGCTCGACCTGTTCGCCGGCTCGGGCGCGCTCGGTCTGGAAGCGCTGTCGCGGGGGGCCGCGTCCGCCCACTTCGTGGACGACTCTCCGAAGAGTCTGGCGGCGATCGGCAAGAACGCGACGATACTTGGCGCCGGCGCTCGCGCGGTCATTCATCGCGCCGATGCGGCTGCGTTCGTCGCGGCGCTCGAGCCCGGGCGATTCGATATCGCGTTCGCCGATCCCCCCTATGGCGAATCGACCGCGACGAAGATCGCCGAGCTGTGGTTGAAGCGTCCCTTTTCGCGGGTTCTTGGAATCGAACATCCCCGCGACGAGCGATTGCCTGACGGCGGCGACCGCCGAATGTACGGCACGACGGCGGTCACGTTCTATCGAATCGAGACCCCGGCTGCCGATCATGCTATTATCACCGCGGATTCCACCACCTAGTCCGGGTTCTGATGACGCAACGCATTGCCATCTATGCCGGCAGCTTTGATCCGATCACCAAGGGCCACGAGGACTTGATCCTTCGGGCGCTTGGCTTCGTGGATCATCTCATCGTCGCCGTCGCGACGAATTCCGCGAAGCAGCCACTGTTCACGGTCGAAGAGCGGCTGAAGATGATTCGAGAGTCCCTACCCCAAGACGGGCGGATCGAGGCGCGGAGCTTCACCGGGTTGCTCGTGGAGTTCGCCAACAGCGTCGACGCCCGATTGCTCATCCGCGGCCTGCGCGCCGTGAGCGACTTCGAGTACGAATACCAGATGGCGCTGATGAACCGCCACCTGTCGCCAAAGATCGAGACGGTCTTCATGGTCCCGTCACTCGACACCACGTACATCAGCGCGAGCCTCATTCGAGAGATCGCGCGGTACGGAGGCGACACGACGAGCCTCGTCCACCCGGTGGTGGCCCAAGCCCTCAAGCGCAAAGCGACCAGCGTGTGAGCTTTCTCGCCGCCCTCCGCGTTCGTGCGGGCTCGACGCGGCGGCGTATCGTCTTTCCCGAGATCGACGACGCGCGCACCCTCGACGCCGTTCGTCAGCTCACAGGTCTGCGCATCGTTGACCCGGTGTTGATAATCACCGCGACGACGCCGGCCCCGACCCGGAATGCGGCCGCCGCGTTGGGGGTTGAGATTCTGGATACCTCCACCGGGAGCCTGTCGGAGCGAGTCGTCGATGCCGTGATGGAAGCGCGCGCCGGCAAGGGTCTCGGAGCTGAGGAGGTACGGCGCCTGGCCCACGATCCGCTGATGGCCGCGGACGCCATGGTTCGCGTGGGGCAAGTCGACGGGTGTGTGGCGGGGGCGGTCTACACGACAGGTGATGTCCTTCGCGCGGCTCTTGGGCTGGTGGGAGCAGCCGTTGGCGTGCGGACCGTGTCGAGCGCGTTTTACATGGTTGTGCCGGCGTTTCGTGGCGAGACCGAGGAAGTGCTGACGTTCACCGATTGCGCCGTGGTTCCGGCGCCGAACGCCAGCCAACTCGCGGAGATCGCGATCGCCGCTGGCAGCGACCGTCGGCGCATCGTCGGGGACGAGCCGGTGATCGCGTTTCTCTCGTTCAGCACCAAGGGGAGCGGGTCCGGTCCGTCCGTTGCGCTGGTTCAGGAAGCAGTGGGCCTGGTTCGGGCACGGGCCCCGCAGCTTGCCGTGGACGGAGAATTGCAAGGCGATGCAGCGCTCGCCACGGCCGTGGGCGCCCGAAAGGCCCCAGGCAGTTTGGTCGCGGGACGAGCGAACGTGTTGGTATTCCCATCGTTGGACGCTGGCAACATCGCGTACAAGCTGGTACAGCGGTTGGCCGGCGCGAGCGCCGTCGGACCGATCATTCAGGGGTTACGTCGACCGTGCAACGATCTCTCGCGTGGCGCCGTGGCCGAGGACATAGTTAACGTTGCTGCCATCACGGCGTTGCAGGTGTAACCGCTTCACCCGTATCAGCAAGTCCCGCAAGGAGACCAGGGAATGAGCTTCACGATCAAGAAAGAAGGCGACATCATCGTCGTCGACGTCGAAGGCCAGCTCATCGTCGGCAATCGCCAGGAGCTGAAGCAGAAGGTCCTCGATGAGCTCGAGCGCGGCGGGCGAAAGTTCCTGATCGACTTCTCGCAGACGGGATACATCGACAGCTCAGGATTGGGGGTCCTCGTCTCTCTCTCGAAGAAGATCCGCGAGCAGGGCGGCGAGCTGCGTCTCGCCAATCTCAATGACGATCTGAAGACGCTGTTTGAGCTGACCAAGCTCGACACGCTGTTCCAAATCGCCGACACCCGCGACCGGGCGCTTCAGAGCTTCTGAGCGCGGGACTCATGAAGGAGTACGCGGGCGCTGGCTCCTCGCCGATCCACGGCTGGGGCGGCGCCCGCTCCCGTTTTGGCCGGAATCCCGATAGTGTGCCGGATAGATGACCCCCCGCTCATCCCTGGATCCCGTACCCACCGACGACTCGCGACGACGCGTGATTGAGCTCGACATCCCCAACGATGTCCGGTACATCGAGCGGGTCGTCGAACGGGTGCAGCGCGAGTGTCAGGCGATGGCGTACGGCCCGCGGCAGGTCATGCTCAACGTCGCCGTGGCGCTGACCGAGGCGTTGTCGAACGCGATTCTCCGCGGCAATGCCGACGATCCGTCGAAGCACGTGCACGTCCGAGCCATCATCGACGCGAATCGCCTGATCGTCGAAGTCCGCGACGAGGGTGTGGGGTTCGATCTCGACGCGTGCACAGTCGACGTCGGCGTCGATACCGTCGAGCGTGAGGACGGGCGAGGTCTGTTCTTGATGCGGAACCTCATGGATCGGGTCGAGTGCGAGTCTGCCCGCCGCGGCAACACCGTGCGCCTGACGTTGAACCGCACATGAGCGACCTCCTGCGAGTCCTCGAGGCGTTCAGCAAGGCCACGCACTGCGAGGCGGCGGTCTGGGTCAACGCTGAGGGGACCGGTCCCCCGCGCGCCGAAGCGCGGACCGCGAGCGCCCCCGACTTGCCGACGCTGCCGCGGGGTCCGTCTCCCGAGAAGTTCGTCGTTCGGGGTGACGAGCTCAGGGTGGCCGCCGTTCCCGGCCCACGCGCCGCGTGGCTCGCCGTCGGCCCGTGCAAGAGCCCGGGCGCTGTTCTGGATCAATTGTTCGACTTCCTCCTTCCTGTCGTAACCCAATACATCCAATCCGCGCTCGAAGTCGAGCATGCGGCCAACGAGCTCGCCGAGCGCTACGAGGAGATCAATCTTCTCTACTCGATCAGCGAGATTCTCGGCCGCGCTGTCACGCTGGAAGAAACGGCACGCACGATCCTTGGCGAGATATCGGATACCGTTGGCGCGCGGCGCGGCGCGATTCTCGTCCTCGACCGCGCGAGCGAGACGTTGCGACCGGTCGCCGTTCTCGGTGCCGACGCCACCACGGTGAAGTCGATTGCCCTCGGCGACGAAACCAGCATCAGCGCCCGGGTCTTCCGATCGCTGCATCCGGCGCTCGTCGAAGACGGTGAGCCGGTCTCGTCGAGCGAGCAGCCGTATCGGCGTGGGGCGATGCTATCCGTGCCGATCATGTGGACCGCGCCGCGCGGATCGGAGCCGCTTGGCGTCGTGAATCTGTCTGACCGGCGGTCGGGGCTGCCGTTTACGGCCGGCGATCAGAAGTTGATGTCGGCGATCGCGACGCAGATCGGGACGGCGATTCAGAACGCCCGTCTCGTTCGCGCATCGGTCGAGCAACAGCGTCTCGCCCGCGAGATGCAGCTCGCGCACGAGTTGCAGATGAAGCTCCTGCCGTCGAGCGACGTCGTCGCGCCGGACGCCCGCGTCGCGGCGCGCGTCGTGCCTGCGGAGAGCGTCGGCGGAGACTTCTACAATCTCTTTCGGCTGGGCCGCGGCTGCACGGGCGTCATGATCGGCGACGTGTCGGGCCACGGGTACCAGGCCGCGCTGATCATGGCGCTGACGATGAGTGCGTCGGCGATCCAGGCGCAGCGGACAACGGATCCCGGCGAGACGCTCCACGCCTTGTTCGATTCGGTGCGCGACGAGCTGGCGACGACGGAGATGTTCATTTCGGGGTTCTATGCGATTGTCGATCGTCTCGCGGGGGAGATCTGGTACGCGAATACCGGTCACCCGCATGCGTTCGTGATCGGCGGGGACGGGAAGGTGGAACGTCTCGGGGCCGCCGATCCTCCCCTCGGCATGGGAGAAGGCCGTCCGGCGACCATCCGCCGCCAGTGGAGTGTCTCCAACGATCTGCTGGTGTTGTTCACCGACGGCGTCAGCGACGCCCGGAACGCTGCCGGCGAGCGACTCGGCGAAACCAAAGTGCTCGATGTCATTCGGGCGAACCGCGACGAAGCGCCCGAGCTGATCCTGACCCGAACCTTCGACCTCGTCGACGCGTACCTCGGTCGCACGCCGCGGCGTGATGATCTCACGCTCGTGCTGCTCAAGACGGGATGACGACGGGTGGGCGCGGCGGGGAACGCTCGGGCTTCCCCCCCGTTCGCAAGAGTCTCGGCCAGCATTTCCTCACCGACCTCGGGGTCCTGACTCGAATCGCCGACGCCATCGACCTCTCCGGCTCCGAGACGGTCATCGAGATCGGGCCGGGTCGTGGGGCGTTGACCGACCTGCTCGTCGAGCGCGCCGGACGGCTGATCGCCATCGAATACGATCGAGCGCTCGCGGCAAAACTCGTCGACCGATACGCGTCACGAAAGAACGTCGTGATTATTCAGGCTGACGTGCTGTCCGTGGATTTTGGATCTCTGGCGAATGGCCCGTATCGGCTGTTGGGTAACGTGCCGTACTACATCACGACGCCGATCATCTTTCAGGCGCTCGAACCGCCCCGGCCGGAGGTGGCGGTGTATCTGGTGCAGCGCGAGGTGGCTGAACGCCTCGTCGCCCCTCCGGGGGGAAAGGAATACGGGGCGTTGACGGTCAACGTCGGCGCCGTAGCAAAGGTCGAGATTCTGTTTCACGTTCTGGCTGCGGCCTTTCGTCCACCGCCGAAGGTGGACAGCGCCGTCGTGCGCATCACGCCGCGAGCCGACCCGGTCGTACCGCCGGCTGACGAGGAGGCCTTCCGCGCCTTCGTCCAGGGGGCATTCACGATGCGGCGCAAGCAAATGCAGCGCATCATTCGCTCGTTGAAGAATCTGGACAGCGAGCGGGCTACCGCGGCCCTTGTTTCCGCGGGTATCGACCCGATGGCTCGCCCCGAAACATTGGACGGAGCCGCCTTCGCGAGACTGCTGGCAATCGTCGGCTAGCGGAAGGTTCAGCTGTCGCGATTCGTCAGGGCGAAACTGAGGCTCTCGAGCTCCATCGCCATGTTGACAGTCTTCACAGTCACGTCAGAGGGTGCTTGGAGTTGCGTCGGCGCAAAGTTGAGGACGGCCTTCACCCCCGTTTTCACAATGCGGTCGAGAATTCGCTGTGCCGCTTCGCCCGGCACCGCCAGGACGACGATATCGGGCTGATCACGAGCGAAGTCGCGCTCGATCTGACTGATATCGCTCACCGCCATGCCCTCGACCGTTTTCCCGATCTTGTCGGGGTTGTTGTCGTAGGCTCGCAGAACGACGAAGCCCCGCTGCCGGAAGCCGCGATACTGGGCAAGCGCGGCTCCGATCTTTCCCGCGCCAACGATGACGACGCGCCACTCTCGGCCCAGGCCAAGGATGTCGCTCAACTGCCTGCTCAGCTCGGGAACCGAATAGCCCAGCCCGCGCTTGCCGAAGGACCCGAAAAATGACAGGTCCTTTCGCACCTGCGCTGAGGTTGTTCCTCCGCGTTGCGCCAGCTCTTCACTCGAAATGGTCGTCAGCCCGCGCTCGTCGAAATCCTCCAAGAATCGGAGGTAGGCCGAGAGTCGGCGGACCGTGGAATCAGCAATCCGTTTCACGGACTCGCGCGCTTGTGAATTGATTCACAAGGTAGCGAAGAGAGGCGTTTGAGGTCCAGTGCCCCGGAACGGGAGTGGATTGGTGGATTGGTGAATTCGCGGATTGAGAATGACATCACAAAACGATCTCGGACCGACTAATCCACCAATCCACTAACCCACCGATCCACCAGTCCACCTCTCTTCACCCACTCTCGCGCTACCCGCTAGCGTTGTCCCAATGCCCGTCCATGTGTCCTCGGAAATTGGCCGGCTCCGCGGCGTCGTGGTCCACTCGCCCGGAGTCGAGCTCGATGCCGTGACACCCGGCAATCGCGCTGAGTATCTGTACGACGATATCATCGACAGCGAGGTGGCGCGAAAGGAACATCAGAGGTTCGTCGCGATCCTCGAGCGGTTCACCCTCGTCCATCAGGTCCGCGATCTCCTCTCGGACACCCTTTCCAACGCGGATGCCCGCCAGCTGTTGATTCGCGAGACGATGGACATCGTGCCGTCGGAGCCACTTGCCCGCGACATCGGCCAGTTGGACGCCGAAAGCCTCGTAAAAATGCTCATCGAGGGCAGGGAAGAGACGCCGGGTCCCCTCACCCGCGCGCTCAATCAAAGCGCGTACGTCCTTCCGCCGCTCCCGAATCTCTTTTTCACACGCGACAGCTGCATGGTCGCGGGACGTCATGTGCTCGTCGGTTCGATGCGCTACGCCATCCGCTGGACCGAGGCGATCATCATGAAGGCGATCTTCGGGCATCATCCTGAGCTGACGAATGCCGGCCTGCTGTACGACGGGGCATCGGAGCGGCGGGTGAACTACACCCTCGAGGGCGGAGACGTGCACCATCTTCGCCGCGACCTGGTCGTGATCGGGTTCAGCGATCGGTCCAGTCCCGCCGCGATCGACCAACTCGCCGAGCTGTTTTTCGCGGAGACCGAGGTGCGGGACATCATCATCGTCGTCATGCCCAAAGAGGCGACGGCGATTCACCTCGACATGATCTTCAGCCAGGTCGACCGCGGTATTTGCGTGGTGTACCCTCCGCACTTCATGGGACCAGAGCGTTTGTCCGTGCTCCACTGGCGGCGCGGGGACGCCACGATTCACGAGCGAGGCAGCATCTTTGCCGCGCTCAAGGAATGCGGGATGCCCGTCGAGGCGGTATTCTGCGGCGGTGAAAAGCGCACGCACCAGGAACGGGAACAGTGGGCCTCGGGCTGCAACTTCACCGCGCTCCGACCGGGTGTGGTTGTGTCGTACCACCGCAACGAAGAGACACTGCGTGGGATGGAGAGAATGGGGTTCCGTGTGCTGTCAGCGAGCTCGTTCCTGACGGGTGAGGATGACATCGCCGAGGGTGATCGAGCCGTGATCGCGTTTGACGGTGCCGAGCTGGTTCGGGCGGGCGGAGGTCCCCGGTGCATGACCTGTCCCGTGAACCGCGACGACCCGTGGACGTGACGCACTCCGCTCCCGAGTCGGCCAGAGTCCGCCTCGGCCCCCGCGAGTCGATACTGACCGACCGCGCACTGGCGCTTCTCTCGATCGGTCCCGCCGATTCAGCCACCGTCGTTCGCGACGTCTGTCAAATCGCGGCGGTGCCCTCTCGCCTCGCTGACCACCTGGCGGCCGCGCTTCTTGCCGCGGATGCCCGATTCGCGCGCACGGCTGACGGCGTCTGGGTCCTCGCGCCGATCGAAGTGGCGGTCGAAACGGATCAGTCGATTGACAGGCTGGGCTACGTGGTCGTGGATGTGGAGACGACTGGCACGCGGGCAATGGACGGCGACCGCGTGATGGAAGTCGCGGTTGTGCGGGTTCGCGGCGGAAAGGCGGAGGTGGTGTTCGACTCGCTCATCAACCCCGAGCGCCCAATTCCGGGCATGATCTCATCGCTGACCAACATTACGCATGACATGGTGCGCGGTGCGCCAGTGTTCGCCGACATTGCGTCGAAGTTGGCCGCCGTCCTCGAGGGCAACGTTTTTGTAGCGCACAACGCGGCGTTCGATTGGCGTTTCCTTTCATTGGAGATGCTGCGCGCGACCGGCCGGCCCCTCGCCGGGACTCGGCTCTGCACTGTCCGCATGGCTCGCCGACTCGTGCCGGGCTTGCGGCGGCGATCGCTCGACGCGGTGACCGCCTTCTATGGAATCACCATCACGGCGCGACACCGCGCGGGGGGCGACGCGGTCGCCACCGCCGAAGTGTTGACGCGGCTGCTCACGGCCGCCCGCGACGCTGGCCTGACGACGTTCGCCGACCTTCGTTCATATCTTCGCGCGCCGCGGCGCTCGCGGGCCCGGCCTCTCGCGATGCCTCACGGCACCGCAATCGACACGACGGCGTGATGCTTGATCCGCTCGTCGAGACCCGCCAGATCGGGTCGTTCCGCGTCCACGCGATTCAGGCGGGCGGACAGAAGCTCGACGGAGGAGCGATGTTCGGCGTCGTTCCGAAGCCACTCTGGGAGCGGCGCATTCCGGCGGACGAGCGCAACGAAGCTGGTTCGACGCGCCTCGAGGATGGCCTGGCCGCGGCGGGCGTCTCGCCGCGAGACATTGTGCTCGTCATCGACACCCATCTCCACTTTGATCACGCGGGTGGCAACACCCGGACAAACGGCGCGGGAGCGGTCGAATTGTCATTCCCCAATGCGCGGTATGTCGTGCAGCAGGGCGAGTATCACTACGCGACACACACCAATGAACGGACCGCGGGAAGCTATTTCGCACACAACTTCGTACCAGTGGCCGAGGCAAGCCGGTTTGACTTCGTGGATGGCGAGCGAGAGATCGTCCGCGGCCTCACGCTCATCCCCACACCGGGCCACACACCGCACCACCAGGGCGTGTTGATCGACGGCGGAAGCGAGCGAGCGTTCTACCTCGCCGATCTTGCTCCGACAGCGGCCCATCTGCCGCTACCGTGGATCATGGGCTACGACGTCGAGCCCCTCGTTACGCTCGAGACCAAACGTCGCATTCTCGCCCGCGCGGCCGCGGAGGAATGGCTCTTGATCTTCGAGCACGACGCCCGCACGGCCTGGGGTCACCTCGACCCCGCCGAGAAGACCTATGCACTTCGCTCGCGCTGACGGCGGGCTCACCAAAGAGGACCTCAGGATGCCCAGATCTTTCCTTCGAGCCGTGGCGCTTGGCGCCGTTGTCGTGGCCGGTGCATGTAAGACGGACGGAACGAGTCCGACTGGAACGCCGATCACGATCAACTGGTCGCCGTGCATCGGCGACCCAAATGCGCCGGCTTGGTTCGCGTTTCAGGACGGCTCGGGCTCGTGGACCAAAGTGGCCTCGACGAATGGCGTGTTCACGTTCACCGTCAGCTCTGGGACCGTCGGCGTCGCCACTTATGCAAACGGCGAGCTGGGCATCCTCTATGCGACCACGGACGAAATGAACGCCGTCCGCCCCGCCTGCACGGGCTCACGGCGAACCGTGACTGGGACCGTGATCGGGTACGCCAGCTCCGATCAAGTCGATATCGAGATGGATCAAGGCGGCGCAACCATCTCAGGGACGACGTCCGCTCCGGCCTCGTTCCAACTGAGCAACGTGGCGCCCGGAGCTGTTGACGTGCTTGCCGTTCGATCGAGGGCAACGGTCATCCCGACCTTTCAGAAGACGCCGAGCGCGGTGTTCATTCGCCGGGCGCAATCCAGCAGTCCGTTGGCTGCGATCGATCTCAATTCGACGGTCGAGAGCGGAGCGCCGGTTGCGAAAACGGTGACCGTGACGGGCCCGGCAAGTAACGAGACGCTGTCTGCCCAGTCGACTCTGAACACGTCGACGTCATCGATCTTGATGTGGCTCTACTCGGCCAGCCTCGGCGTCGTGACCGGCGGTGTTCCGCTTTCCTTTTACGGGCTTCCGGGTACGCGATTATCGACGGGCGACAAGCAGCAACTTTTGGTGGGCTCGACAAAGACTCTTTCGGGCAACTCGTCGGAGACGAGGGTGGCGGCGACGATTTTCACCGACGCCACCGACCAAGCCGTCACGCTCGGCGCGGCACTGGGGACAGTGACGGTCGTCGGGACGTCTCGGCCAAGCGCCTCATTCGTGATTCAGGCCGGCTACGACCAGCTTTTCCAGTTCAACCTCGATCAGGGATCGGGAGCGACCTCGAGATCGATTCAGGTCTTGAAGACTCGCGCCTACGCTGGCACGTCCGCGACGGCGGTCACGCTTCTCGTGCCCGATCTCACGGGCGTATCCGGTTTCCTCCCGGCCTGGCTGCTCACCACGGGGACGACAGCGACGTGGACGCTCGAGGCCTCGAACGAGGCGAGTGCTTGTTGCTTGTTGACCTAAGTTCCCGATCAGCCTAGGTTTACGGTTCACAATTGAGCAAGCGGACCCACGGTCCCACCCTCTGGCCCTCGTTCGTACGGGGTGTGCTACAGGAGTCTTCGAATTCGCGCGGTCGCCCTTGGGGTGACCGCGCGACACGCGCGGATTCCTGACCACGGGATCCGCGCTTCGTTTTTCCTTTCAGGAGATCTCCGCTATTCAGGACACCACCAAGCGCGTGCGAGTCAATCGGCAGATTCGCATCAGTCCGGTCCGCGTCATCGGCGCGGACGGCGCGCAGCTCGGCATCCTCGAAGTCGATGTCGCGTTGCGCATGGCCGAAGAGGCAGGATTCGATCTGGTCGAAGTAGCGGCAACCGCGCGACCGCCCGTCGTCCGAATCATGGACTATGGGAAATACAAGTTCGAGATGGCCAAGCAGGCACGCGTCGCCAAGAAAAAGCAGCACGTGATCGAGCTCAAGGAAGTGAAATTCCGCCCGGGCATCGACGATCACGACTTCGAGACGAAGACGCGGCACGCGCGACGGTTCCTCGAGGAGAAGAACAAGGTCAAGGTGACCATGATGTTTCGTGGTCGCCAGGTCGCTCACCCCGAGCTCGGTCAGGCGGTGCTGGACCGGGTCGCGGCGACGCTCAACGATATCGGCAAGATCGAGAGCGCGGGGAGACTGGAAGGGAAGTCGATGACGATGATCATGGCACCGAAATGAGAGCGTACATATGCCCAAAATGAAAACGCACAAAGGCGCGAAGAAGCGCTTCAAGATCACCGGATCTGGCAAGGTGAAGCGCTACCGCGCTTTCAAGAGCCACATCCTCACCAAGAAGCATCCGAAGCGAAAGCGCCGGCTCCGTCGCAGTGACCTGGTATCCCCGGGCCAGACGAAAACCATCAAGCGCCTGCTGCAGGCTTAAGGAGACGACCCATGCCAAGAGCCAGATCAAACGTTCCGCGCCTCAAGCGAAAGAAGGGAATCATGAAGGCGGCCCGCGGTGCATTCGGCGGGCGGAGCAAGCTGTGGAAGGCCGCGAAGGAGACCGTCGAGCGCGGCTGGAAGTATGCATACCGGGATCGCAAGGCAAAGAAGCGAGACTTCCGCCGCCTGTGGGTCACGCGTATCAACGCCGCGGCTCGTCAGAACGACATGAGCTACAGCGTCTTCATGAATGGCCTGAAGCTCTCCGGCCTCGAGGTCGACCGGAAGATTCTCGCCGATCTCGCCGTCCACGATCCGGAGGCGTTTGCCGCGATCGCCGACAAGGTGCGAAAGGCGCTGACCGCGGCAGCTTAGCGCGATGCGTTGAACCTGACCGGCGGTGGTGCGAGTTTTCTGCACCGCCGCCGTTCTTGATCGAGTTCCTCGGCGACGTTCGCGGCCGGCTGCGTGAAATGCAGGGTGCGCTTCGGGAGATCGCAAAGGATGACAAGCCTGCCGCCGGCAAACGATTCAACTCGTTGAAGGAACATCTCGAGGTGCTGCTTGCCGAGCGGCACGCGTTCATCCGGGGATCGTCGGGTGCGGAAGCCGAGTCGGTGGACCTCACGATGCCGGGGCGCGATCAATGGCGGGGCGCGAAGCATCCCGTCACCGTCGTCATCGAAGAGATCGAGTCGATCTTCCGCGAGCTCGGGTTCTCCATCGCCCTGGGTCCGGAGGTCGAGACGAACTGGTACAACTTCGAATCGTTGAATTTTCCGCCGAACCATCCCGCCCTCGACGCCCACGACACGCTGTACCTCGACGACGACGTGCTGTTGCGTACCCATACCTCACCGGTCCAGGTCCGCACCTTACAGAAGTACCCACCGCCGATTCGTGTCCTGATCCCCGGCACCGTGTATCGACGCGATTTCTTCGACGCGTCGCACGCGCCGGCGTTCGCCCAGATCGAAGGCCTCTGTGTGGACGAAGGAATCAGCTTCGTCGATTTGAAGGCGACGTTGAATCGGTTTGCACGACGGTTCTTTGGCGCGGCCAAGTCGCGTTTTCGTCCGAGCTTCTTTCCGTTCACGGAACCGTCGGCTGAGATGGACGTCCAGTGCGGCGTTTGCGGCGGAGTGGGCTGTTCTGTCTGCAAGGGCACCGGCTGGCTGGAAATTCTCGGCGCGGGCATGATCCATCCCAAAGTTCTCGAGTCCGCCGGCGTCGACTCCGAGCGTTATACCGGCTGGGCATTCGGAATGGGACCGGCGCGGACGGCGCTCGCGCGGTACGGCATCCCGGACATCCGAATGCTGTACGATTCCGACCTGCGGTTTCTGGAGCAGATCGCCGAGTGAACGCGTCGTACGGTTGGCTCCGCGCCTTCGTCCCGTTCGACGAGACGCCGCCACGGCTCAGCGAGCTCCTCACCGCCAAGGTGGCGACGGTCGATGAGCTCGTGCCGTTGCGGGCCGACCTCGCGTCGATTGTCGTGGCTCGAGTGGTCGAAGAAGGCCCACACCCGGACTCCGACCATCTGCACGTCACCAAAGTCGATGCCGGCACCGGCGAGCTGCTCGACGTCGTCTGTGGCGCCCCCAACGTCACCGCCGGGAAACTCTATCCGTTCGCGATGAGCGGCACGGTGATGCCGAGCGGTCTCAAGATCGAAAAACGAAAGATTCGCGGCGCGGTCTCGAACGGCATGATCTGCTCCGCAAAGGAGCTCGGACTCGGTGACGATCACGAGGGCGTGATGGAGCTGTCGGTCGACGTTCCGCCAGGCACGCCTTTTCTCCGTGCGGTTCCCGTCGGCGATTCGCGCCTGGTCATCGACGTCGGGGCCAATCGGCCGGACCTTCTGTCGCACCTTGGATTGGCGCGGGAGATCGCGGCGATGACGAGGCGCCCGATGGGGCTGCCCGACCTCGTCGTGTCGCTTCCGAAGATACCGGCCGCGATCAAGGCCACGACGAGCGGCGCGGCGGGAGCAATCGTCGTGCACCTGGAGGACGCGTCGCTCGTCCATCGATTCATGGGCGTCGTCGTTCGGGGCGTGACCGTCGGACCGAGCCCGCAGTGGCTGATCGATCGGCTCACCGCGGTGGGATCTCGATCGATCAACAACATCGTCGATGCCAGCAACTATGTGTTGCACGAGCTGGGTCAGCCGACGCATGCGTTCGATCTCGCGAAGCTGGGCGGCGGAGAGGTGCGGGTCCGCTTGGCGCGCTCCGGCGAGCGCATCGTCACGCTTGATGGAACGGAGCGCCAGCTCACCGCCGAAATGATCGTCATCGCCGACAGGAGCCGTCCGCAAGCGATTGCCGGTATCATGGGCGGGCGCGACAGCGAGGTCAGCGCCGGAACCACGGATCTGTTCATCGAGGTTGCCAACTTCGATTCTCGTCGTATTCGTTCCGCGCGTCGGGCGCTCGGGATGAACACCGATGCCAGCTATCGCTTCGAGCGCGGTGTCGACGTCGAGATTGCGGGGCGCGCGCTCGAGCGTGTGGCCCAGCTGATCATCGCCCTTGCCGGCGGAACAATTGAAGGAAGCCCGATCGATGTACGAGCGAGCGACGCCGGGCGCACGCAGATCGCGTTGCGAACCTCGCGCGTGTCGCAGGTGCTCGGGGCTGATGTTTCCGTCGATGAGATTCATCGCCACCTCACGTCGATCGGCTTCCAGTTGATGCGGGGCGATGCGGAGCATTCAGGCGTCAGCGTGCCGTCGTGGAGATCGGATGTGACCGCCGAAGTCGATCTGATCGAGGAGATTGCTCGACTGCACGGCTACGACGCATTCTCGGACGAGATTCGGCCGTTCAGGCCGGGCACGGTGCCCGACGATCCGCAGTGGCTCACCTCGAGAAGGGTCCGGGATCTGTTGGTCGGGCGTGGTCTGATCGAGCTCAGGCCAATGCCATTCGTGTCAGGAGGACCCTCGTACGTGCGGGTAGGGAACCCCCTTGCCGAGAATGAGGCCCACCTGCGACGAGGCGTCATTGAATCGCTTGCCCGGCGGGCCGAATTCAACCTCGCCCACATGCAACGCGATATTCGGGTGTTCGAAATCGGTAATGTCTTCGCGCCCACCGATCGAGCAATGCCGCACGAAGAATTGCGCGTCGGCGTGTTGGTCATGGGACGCCGAGTCCCGAGACACTTTACCGATCCGCACGATGAGGACTTCGACCAATGGGTGTTGTACGGCCGGTGGGACGTCGCCGCTCTTGCTCGCGAGATATGCGGCGCGGCGTTTCCGGGTGAATCAATCGATCTTCATCCGCGAACAGACTCGGCAGGCCCGGCGTCGACGATGCGGATCGACTGGGTCATCTCTCGCGGCGGCACCGAGGTCGGCGTTGTCGGCCGCGTTGACCTCGACGCGCCGGTTTGGGCGCCCGCGGTTTGGGGAATCGAGGTGTCGCTAGGTACGGTCGATTCGGCCGCGCCAGCTGAGCGGGGACGGCATGCATACCTTGAATCTCGGCGCGATCCGACGTCGAACCGGCCATTTCGCCCCCTTCCAAGCAACCCAGCGGTCGAATTCGATCTGGCGCTGCTGCTTGCGACCGGTCAGTCCGCCGCCGCCGTTGAACGGGTGATTCGCGCGGCCGCCGGCGATTTGCTGGAGCGGCTGGAACTCTTCGATGAATACGTCGGCGATGGCGTTGTTGCCGGCACGCGCAGCGTCGCTTGGCGATTGACGTTCCGCCATCCAGAGCGCACCCTACGCGACAAGGAAATCGACGCCCGCCGTACCAAGATCCTCTCTGCCCTCGAGAAGGAACTCAATGTCCGAGCAAGAACGTCCTGACGTCGCCGCTTTCCGCGAGCTGGAGACCATGGTTCGACGCCTCGTCGATGAGCTCTCGGCTTTCCGAAAGCGCGCGCTCTCGGCAGAAGCGAAAGTGAAGGGATACGAGTCGGTCGGCGGCGCCGGGGCGAAGGCCGGGGCCCGTCTCGCCAAACTCGAAGATGAAAACGCCCGTCTCCGGTCTCAGGTCGAGAAGGCCAAGTCGAGCACCAAGAACATGTTGGAACGAGTTCGATTCCTTCGCCAGCAGGCGCAAGCCGCCGAGAAATGACGACCGTACCCAAGCACTCGGTCAAGATCACGATCTTGAACGAAGAGTTCACGATCCGGAGCGATACCCCTCCAGAACATACGCGCGCGGTGGCCGATTACCTGGACGGTGTCGCGCGCCAAGTGATGTCGGGCGGCAACGTCGTTGAATCGAATCGGGCTGTCATTCTCGCGGCCCTTCGAATAACGGCCGAGCTGTTCGAAGAGCGGCAGGTGGGCCAATCGGTTTCCGGGTCGATGAAGCAACTGAGCGACGAAGTTCGGCGCCTTCTTCCGCCGGCAAAGCGGTAGGAGCCTGCAGCTGGCAGCTCGCAGCCTGAGCCATCAGCGAACTCCAGTCGACAGGGGCTTTTCAGCCTGTGAGCTGAGGAGCCGTTTGGGGCTCTAGGGAGCTGTCAGCTCTGACTGCAAGCTGTCAACTGCAGGCTCGTTGCCTCGTTGCCCTTTCCTGAAAACGCCCGTAGCTTACTCCCCGCTACCAGCTTGGCCCGTAGGTCGAAGCATTTGCAGCAGTTAGCGTATCCGCTCCACACCCCACGTCGGTGTCGCGCCGGTGCCCGTCTGCTTCCAATGCTCCCGACGCGGTCTCGTCGTGGTTTCACTCGGCTTCCGCGCCTAATCGCGGTGGAGCAATAGATACATGGACCTTCAGGCGATCATCGCCGCTTTGAGCGCATTAGTCGTTGGCTCGGCGGTGTTTTTCTTTGTTGGCCGAAAGACGGGACGGGATGGCGAGCTTCGCCGGCAGCATGAGGCCAAGGCGACCGCCGATGAGCTTTCGAAGAGAATCCTCTCCGACGCCGAGCGCGAAGCCGACAATCTCAAAAAGAGCGCGGTGGTGTCCGGCAAAGAGGAGGTCATCCGGCTTCGCGAAGCCGCTGAGCTGGACGTTCGTAGCCGGCGTCAAGAGGTCGAGCGCGAGGAGCGCCGCGTTGTCGAGAAGGAATCGGTTCTCGATCGGAAGGTCGATCTCCTCGAGCAGCGCGACAAGGAAATCGGCAAGCGGGCGAGTGATTTCGGCCGCCGCGAGAAAACGCTGGCCGACCGCGAAGAAGAGCTCGAGAAGCTCTATGGCGAGGAGCGACGCAGGCTCGAGCAACTCGCCGGCATGTCCGCCCAGGACGCCAAGGCCGAACTGATGCGCCGGATGGAAGAGGAGGCCAATGCCCAGGCGGCTAACAAGATTCGAGAGATTCGCGAATCTGCCCGGCGCAACGCGGACCGTGAAGCGAAGAAGATCATCGCGCTCGCCATTCAGCGGATTTCGGCCGAACAGACGGCTGAATCAACGGTGTCAGCCGTGGCGCTCCCAAACGACGAGATGAAGGGCCGAATTATCGGGCGAGAGGGCCGGAACATCCGCGCCTTCGAACTGGCGACCGGTGCCGATGTCATCATCGACGACACGCCTGACACGGTCGTCGTCTCGTGCTTCGATCCGATTCGCCGCGAGATCGCGCGACTCGCCTTGGAGAAACTGGTCAGCGACGGCCGCATCCACCCGGGCCGGATCGAAGAGGTCGTCATCAAATCGCGAAAAGAAGTCGACGCCCAGATCATCGAGCTCGGGGAAACGTCGTGTTTCGAGGTTGGAGTACACGGGATTCATCCGGAGCTGATCAAGCTCGTCGGCCGCATGCATTGGCGCACGAGTTACGGTCAGAATATTCTCCAGCACTCGAAAGAAGTGGCCTTCCTGGCCGGAATCATGGCGGCGGAGCTTGGCCTCGACGTCCCGATGGCGAAGCGCGGCGCGATGCTACATGACGTCGGCAAAGTTCTGACCCACGAGCACGAGGGCACCCACGTCCAGCTGGGGGTCGAAGTCGCGACCAAGTACGGCGAGGATCCGCTGGTGATCAACTGTATCGCGGCTCACCACGACGACGTTCCCCATGAGACCGAGGTATCGGTTCTGGTCCAGGCCGCGGACGCGATCTCGGGGTCCCGGCCGGGCGCACGGCGAGAGGCCTTCGAGACCTACGTCAAGCGACTCGAGGGACTGGAACGGATCGCGTCGAGCTACAAGGGCGTCGAGAAAGTGTTTGCCATCCAGGCCGGGCGCGAAGTCCGCATTATCGTCACGCCGGAACACGTGGACGACGTCCGGATGACGACGCTGTCCGAGGAAATCGCGCGACGGATCGAGTCGGAGCTGCAATATCCGGGACAGATCAAGGTGGTGCTGATCCGCGAGACGCGGGCGGTGGAATTTGCTCGCTGAAGCCTCGCGGACGGCGGAACTGCTCGATGGGACGGCGCTCGCCGATCGCCTCTGTCGCGAGACGCGGGTACGCGTCGCCGCGCTGAAGGCCAGCGGGATCACGCCGGGACTGACGGTTGTTCTCGTCGGCGATGACGCCGCCAGCAGTGTCTATGTCAGCTCGAAGGAGAGAACCTGCATCGACATCGGGATGAACGGCGAGACCATCCGTTTACTCGCCTCAGCCAGGGAACAGGAACTGCTGTCGGTCGTCGACACGCTGAACGACGACGCGGCGGTCCATGGCATTCTCGTCCAGATGCCGCTCCCGAGACATATGGATGCCGAGGGAGTCATCGGTCGCATCAGACCGGACAAGGACGTCGACGGGTTTCATCCGATCAACGTCGGTAAGTTGTCCATCGGCCAGGCTGACGGATTCATTCCGTGCACACCCAACGGCGTGCGCTATATGCTCGAGAAGTCAGGAGTCGAGTTGCGTGGGGCGGAATGCGTGATCGTCGGACGGAGCAACATCGTCGGCAAGCCGATGGCGGCCCTGATGACTGCCGCCGACGCGACGGTCACCGTCGCGCACAGCCGCACCCGGAATCTCCCCGAGGTGACGCGCCGGGCTGACATCCTCATTGCGGCGGTCGGCCGTGCACGAATGATCACCGCCGACATGGTCAAACCCGGCGCCGTCGTCATCGACGTCGGCATGAACCGCATTCCTGATCCGTCGAAGAAGAGTGGAACGCGTCTCGTCGGTGACGTGGATTTCGAGAGCGTCCGCCAGGTTGCGTCGAAGATCTCACCGGTGCCGGGCGGCGTCGGCAAGATGACCATCGCGATGTTGATGCAGAACACTGTTCGCGCGGCGGAGATGCAATCGCGGTGAAGCGGCGCCCCGACCATGCGGTGAACTCCGGACCGGGCCTCGATCTCGACAGCGATCGGCATGGGGGCCACGACGAACCGTATCCGGAAGAGACCTTCACGATTTCGGGACTGACGCTGGCGGCCAAGGAGATCATCGAAGGTGCGTTCCCCATGATGTGGGTGCGCGGTGAAGTGACCGACTTCAAGTCGCACCGCAATGGACACTGGTACTTTTGCCTTCGCGACTCGACGGCCCAGGTTCGAGCGGTCATCTGGTCGAAGGATGTGCAGCGCATTCCCGCGACTCCCGATGAGGGAATGCAGGTCCTCGCCTACGGCCGCCTGACCGTCTATGCGGCGCGAGGCGAGATGCAGTTCACCGTCTCGCGGCTCGAGGCCGAAGGGGATGGTCTTTGGCGAAAGAAGCTGGAGATCACGCGCAAACGCCTCGAGGCCGATGGTTTGCTGGCACCCGATCGAAAGCGTCGGCTGCCTCCCTTCCCGCGAACGGTCGCCGTGATCACCAGTCCGGATGGCGCGGCCCTGCGCGACATCGTCGCGGTGTTGCAACGGCGGCGGGGGGGCGGCGCTGACGCCCTGATCCTGGCTCGCGGCGGGGGAAGTCGCGAAGATCTCTGGACGTTCAACGACGAGCGCCTGGCCCGCACGCTTGCCGCCTCTCCAGTCCCCACCATCTCCGCGGTCGGGCATGAGGTCGACATATCGATGTGCGATCTCGTCGCTGACGTCCGGGCGGCGACGCCGTCGGCCGCTGCCGAGATCGTAGCGAAATCGCAGATCGAGCTCGAGCAGATCCTCGCGGACATCGGAGCACGAATGGCCCGGACGGTCGGCTGGCGAGTCGACAGCGCGCGCAACCGCCATCGGGCCGCGGGACGGGCGCTTCGGCACGCGTCCGCCCAACTCGTTCAACGGTCGCGGTCGCGACTGGCAGGATTGGCTGGGAGCCTCGACGCGCTCAGTCCTCTGTCGACACTGCATCGCGGGTATGCAGTGCCACGCGATGGCGACGGACGAACACTGCGCTCGATCGATGACTTCTCGGCGAACATGGCGTTCGAACTATTACTGCGTGACGGCGCTGTCAGTGCCATCGCGACCTCCGTCCGTGCCTCTCGGGCTCCGGGCGACACATGACATTCGAGCAGCAGGTGGCACGACTCGAATCGATCGTCGCTCAGCTCAACGACTCGAAGCTCGACCTCGCCCAGGCGCTCGGTCTGTTCGACGAGGGCGTCGGTCTGCTGCGTCGCGCGCAGGAGGAATTGGCGAAGGTCGAGGGAACGGTTAGCCGGCTGACTGAGAGTGAAAACGGGCGCTTCGACGTCGTCGACGACTGACGCGACGGGCGCGAGTGTCGGCTGGGCCGCCGATCGGGCGGCCATCGATCGCGCTCTGCACGCCGTCACCCAGCGCCATGCGCGTTCCCTTGGCACAGTTGCGGCGCCGATCCAATATGCGCTGGGCAGCAGCGGCAAGCGAATACGAGGGTTGCTTTGCATTGCGGCGTACCGGGCCTGCGGCGGCATGGGTGACGCCGGGCCGATCGCCGCAGCGATCGAGATCGTGCACGCCTATTCCCTCGTTCACGATGATCTGCCGTGCATGGACGACGACGTCATGCGCCGGGGGCGGCCGACGGTCCACGTCGAATTCGGTGTGAGAAGCGCGATCGTCGCCGGCGTGACGATGGTTCCGCTGGCAGTGCGTGCCATGCTCGACGGCTGTGCCGTCGCCGGTGTCGATGCGGCCACGCGTTCGCGAATCGTTCGCCGCATCATGGGCGCATCAGGCGCGGGCGGAATGGTCGGCGGTCAACTGCTCGACTTGCTCGGGGAGAGTCGATCGCTATCGATCGACGAGCTCGAGAACATCCATCGCGGAAAGACGGGCGCGCTGATCGCCGCAGCGGCGGAAATTGGCGGGATGGCGGCGGCGGCGGCGCGCCGCCGGCTGACCGCCTTGGACCGCTTTGGCGCGTCATTGGGACTTGCCTTTCAGATTATGGACGACGTGCTCGATCTCACGAGCACGACGGCGGCGCTCGGAAAGACCGCCGGCCGTGACACGGAGTTGAGGAAGAGCACCTATCCCGGCTTGATCGGACTGGCCGGTGCTCGGGCGCTGGCGCAGCGGACGGTCGACGACGGTCGCGTTGCGCTGCGGACCGAGGGCCTCCTTACAGATGATCTGGAGCGGTTCGCGAGCTTCGTCGTCGAGCGTGCATCGTGACTACCTTACCCTTGAGCAACGACCGTCTATCCGCACGACTCCGCGTTAGTCCGCACAATCCGTGTCTCTTCTCGATCGTATAAACAGTCCGGACGATCTTCGGAGGCTTTCGCCCGAAGAGCTGATGACGCTCGCGGCGGAAATTCGCGACCGGCTCATCGACGTCTGCTCGCGCACGGGTGGCCACATCGGCGCCGGCCTGGGCGTCGTCGAGCTGACGGTTGCCCTCCACTATGCATTTCAAACGCCCCGCGATCAGCTCGTATGGGACGTCGGTCATCAGGGGTATCCGCACAAACTTCTGACCGGGCGAAATACCCGCCTCGAGACCCTTCGGCAGGAGCATGGTCTGTCTGGGTTTCTGAAGCGCACCGAGAGCGAGTTCGACACGTTTGGTGCCGGGCATGCGGCGACGTCCATTTCCGCGGCGCTCGGAATTGCCGCGGGGCGCGATCTCGTGGGAGACGATTACAACGTCGTCGCGATTCTTGGCGACGGTGCGCTAACGTCCGGCCTCGCCTACGAGGGACTCAATAACGCCGGTCATTCCGATCGCGACATGATTGTCGTGTTGAACGACAATGAGATGTCGATCGCGCCCAACGTCGGCGCGATGTCGAAGTATCTCAATTCGATCCAGCGCAATTCCCTGTACAACCGGTTGCGCAATGTCATCGGAGGAATCGCCGATCGTGCCCCCGGACCGGTGCCGACGCTGGTGCGACGGTGGGAAGAGAGCGTGAAGGCGTTCCTCACGGAGGGGATGCTCTTCGAGGAGCTTGGCTTCCGGTATTTCGGACCGATCGACGGCCACGACCTGCCGTTGCTCATCGAGACGTTCAAAGCGGTTGAGGCGCTCAAAGGACCTCGGCTCGTGCATGTAGTCACCCAGAAGGGCAAGGGCTTCCCGGCGGGCGAACACATCGAGAAGTGGCACGCCTTGCCGCCCGGCCACGATCCATCGACCGGCAAGCAGCGCAGTCCGGCAATCGCTCGCCCGAACTACACCAAAGTGTTCGGCCGCGGTCTCGCCGAGCTCGGAACGATGGATTCAACAGTCGTCGCCATCACCGCCGCAATGCCGAGCGGCACCGGGACAGAGGAGTTCGCGCGGCAACATCCGGCGCGGTTTTTCGACGTCGGAATCGCCGAGGGTCATGCCGTCACATTCGCCGCCGGCTTGGCCACGCGCGGCATCCGTCCCGTGGTCGCGATCTACTCGACCTTCCTCCAGCGCGCATACGACAACATCATCCACGACGTCGCCATTCAGGCTCTGCCGGTCACCTTCTGCATGGACCGCGCGGGGCTCGTCGGCGAGGATGGCGAGACCCACATGGGCCTCTACGACATCGCGTACATGCTTGCCGTTCCGGGGATGACGGTCACGGCGCCAAAGGATTCGACGGAGATGCTCGCGCTTCTGCGCGCGGCAATCGCCCACACGGGGGGACCGTTCGCGTTGCGCTATCCTCGCGACACGGCGCCGGACGACGCCCCGCCGATCGCCACGATCGAGGCGCCTCGCCACGCATCGTGGGAGGTGCTCCGGCGCGGCGACGGCGTTGCAGAAGGCTCTGGCGCCGGAGTCGCGATTCTTGCCGTCGGAACCATGGTGCTCGCTGCCCTCGCCGCGGCTGGAGAGCTCGCGAAGGACGGTATCCAGGTCACCGTCGTCAATTGTCGCTACATCAAGCCGTTCGATGAGGTAACGCTCGACGCCATCCTCGCCGATCACCGAATGGTGCTGACGGTCGAGGAGGGAACGATAATCAACGGCTTCGGCGCGTTCATGGCCGGCGTGATCGCCCGTCGCGACTCCGCTGTGCGTGTCGCCGTGCACGGCGTTCCGGATCGCATTATCCACGCGGCGTCGCGGAAGCGGCAGCTCGCTGACTGCGGGCTCGATACGGCCGGCATCGCGAGCCGGGTGCGCGCGCTGCTCGAGAGCGAGGCGATGGCCGGGTGATTCGCCTCGGCGTTATCGGGCATCACGGATACGCAGGCCTGCCGGCGGCACTCCGCACGGTCATCGACGCCGCGCCGCGCTTTGGGCTCGACTTGTACTTCGAGAACGGTCTCCACGACGTTGGTGCGGCCGGGAGGATGCTCGAGTCGCCCGAGCATCTCGACGCGCTTCTCACGCTCGGGGGAGACGGCACCCTCCTTCGCGGCGCACGGCTGATCGCGTCACACCAGGTTCCGATTCTCGGCATCAACATGGGACGGCTCGGGTTTCTCACCTGCTGTCCGGCCGATCAGCTCGCGCAGGCGCTCGAGCACTTCTCGAAACGAGAGTATCTCACCGAGATGCGCATGGCGCTGGTAGCCACGCTCGACGACGTCCGGGG
>WNFI01712013.1_pt1 | contig 27661 bp, 27 predicted proteins | sample 5400471 | NCBI WGS metagenome assembly WNFI01 (sample SAMN13153348, study PRJNA577476) | soil metagenome | isolation source: 100 cm saprolite on Douglas fir-dominated hillslope | place: USA:California | collected 2013-09-17
CGAAGCGACAAAAATAGAACAGCGTTACTCCACCGAACGCGTAAAGACCGCCGAAGATGAAGTCGAGCTCAAGGTCAGAGTCCGGCAGAAGGATATCGACAAGGCAGAGAAGGAAGCCGAGGCGAAAAAGAAAGCGCAGCAAGACGCCCACGATACGCTAGTCCGCCTCAACGCCGAGGAGCTGGACCTTCAGGGTCAGACGCTCGAGTCCAAACTCAAGATCATCGAATTGGAAAAGCAGACGAAGCTTCGCCAGTTGGACGAAATGCGCCAAAACGAGCTGATCACCCAGAAAGAGCTTGAGACGGCCCGGCAAGAGGAAGCCAATATCGCAATCCTGAAAGCCAAACAGGTCAAGGACAGCCTGGACGAAGTCGACAAAACGGCCCAGGAAGTGGGCAAGTCGATGGCCAAATCGATGGGTACGGCTGTGGCCGACATGATCTTAAAGGGAAAGAGCTTTGAAGACGCCATGAAAGCCGTCTTTGACTCTGTGTTACGAACCGCCATCGAGACCTTTACCAAGGTGGAAGTGGAGGCAGCTATCGCCCAAGCAGCGTCGGAGGGCGCGACGGGAGGCGGCGGAGGCGGTTTCTTGAGCGCCTTTGGCTTTGCCGAAGGCGGCGTTGTGACCAAACCCACGCTGGCCGTTGTTGGAGAATCAGGCCCTGAAGCCATCATTCCGCTCGACCGGGCAGGCAGCGTGGGTCAGCCAACGCAGGTCACAGTTCACCAAACCAATCACTTTGAGTTAAGCGGCTCAAGCGATGACCAAGTACGTCAACTGATGCGGCGCATCTCGGATGTCACTCGGAGCGGCGCCGCTGAAGGAGCCGAGATGGTCAAGTCGATTGTGGCGCAGCAAGATCGTCTGGCGGGGCAATCCGTATGAAGACAGTTTCCGCAGCCTACCAGGATATTCAGAAGTCCAATCTGATCTTGCCGGTCAGAAAGATCGAGCTTTTTAGAAGGCTTGCGGACGGCAGCGCTTGGGAGGCCGCCGCCATCGATGTAACGACGGAGGTCAAACAGTTGGATCGGCTTTCTTGGAAGCTCGATACCAACGCATTGAATGAATTTAAGGTCTCCAACATGCGAATTGCCGTCAACAATTCCAATCGGTCGTGGGACGATGGGTCGCCTTCACGGTTTGCGAACTTTCTGCGATACGGTTCCAAGATAAGGATTTCCTTGGGACTCAACATTGCAGGGACTCCCGAGATTTCTCCCGTCTTTACAGGGGCGATTCAGGACGTCATTGAGGATTCGGCCACTCCGACCGTTCAGTTGGATGTGCAGAGCCTCGATACGGTCCTGTCCACGCAATCGGCGGAACCCGCCGCCATTCTTGTGACCAATGAACTATTGGGTGTTGGCGATGGCATCAAATCCGACTTCTTCAGCGCCAAGTTTCCGGTGGGGCTTTTTCGGGAAGTGCGCGTCGCTGGCGTGCCGGTGCGTCCTGTTCTCCGGTACACCGTCTCCGCCTTGAGCGACCCCACAGGGCCTGCCAAGGTCAGTTTTGTCGCGATCAAGCCTGCGCCGGGTCAAGAAGTCAGGGCCGACTATTTGGTTTGGAAAACGAACGAGAAAATTGAGCAAGTCGTCCAAGAATTGCTCGCGCTCGTGCCCCAGGTGCCGGTCGCCACCATTGAGCCGGTCGTTTTCAATCCGCCCGCCCAGCGGGAAATCCTTCACACCTATATAAGCGACTTTGGGCTTTACGATTTGAGGCTTGCTCAAGTGCTTCCCGAAGACCCACCGCCGCCCAACAATGGTCTTGTGGGTATGAATCCGTTTGACGCTAAAGCGAAATGGCAGTCGGGCACAGCCGCCAAGATTAACTTCGACCGAGTAGCCAACGGGCTCACGCCCCACTGGACATCCCAATACGAGGGAGACTTCTTGCCGGGGGATGAGCAGATCAAGGAAGAAGGAACCGCTTTTACGCTCTGGCAGGAGCTTTTCAACGCGGGAGATAACGTGGCCCGAAGCTTTGCGGGCGGCATCTTCACAGTGGATCAACCTAACCAAGGCACCTATATCGTCTTCAACCTTACCGAAGAGCCGGGTCTTTCGCGTTCCATCTATGCCCGCATCAAAATCCCCACGTTTTCTGGCCGCATAGAAATCGGGACCGTGATCCCAGGGAGCAATCCCGTAAAAGGCGTCAAAATCACCATCCAGCAGAAAGACCGAGTCCAGGTTCGCACAAGCGGCAATGATTCGAATCCCGTCACGGCGGACCTGACAAACAATTTCCGCAACCTGCGCCTTACGCTGACGATGGTCAATGCCAATTCCGGCACGTGGCGGCTGTTCATCGACGGCGTTCAGGTCCAAACGGGCGCGGTCGGGACGGCTGACGCCCTCGACCAGCAGGGAATTTTCCTCCGATCTATCGCCCAGAACCACACCAACTTTCAGATCGATTACCTGCGTTTCGACGGCGCAGACCCTACGTTTCCAGTTGGAACGTGGAGCAGGGTGGTGGACTACGGCGTGCATCTGGCGGGTCTTGTCAAGGCAGGCCGCATCAATACGCTAGGCCCTTTCTTTGCGGATCTGCAAGGCAATGTGGCCGGGGTTCAATTCTTTTTCTCTTGGAGCGCCGACGGCAATACCTATTCCACGGAGCAACAGGTGGCAAACGGCGCGAACCTAGGCAGCTTCGCCGCCACCGATTTACCGCGTTTCGTTAAGTTCAGAATTCAAGTCACGGGGAACGAGGACCCGCTGTTGGTCGCAATCAAACGGCTCTTCTTGCCCGCATTAGGTATATCAAACGTGATTGATGCGGGTACCGGCATTGTCTCTTGGGACACCTGGAGCCCCACAGTCGTCCCTGGCGATGGGGCGGTCAAGAATTTCACGGCGGCAATCACGGGATCGCTGACCCCCTCGGGCTTTGGTTTTTATCAACCCTTGGGCGTTGGGAACGTCATCCAATCAGGAAGCGCCGCCCAAGCGCAAGGCTTTATGGCTCAGAAACTGGTTTTCATTTCACTCTATGCAACCACCGGCCCCAATGCCCCTTTCTTGAGAGAAAGCGTCATCGACTTCACCACCGCGACGGTTCTTGTCTCGATGGTCAATCTGGGCGGCCTGACAGTCTTGGACGCGATTGATGAGCTCGCCAAAATCGCTGATTTTGAGATTGGATTTGACGGCAACGGACAATTCTTTTTCCGAAACAAAGCCGCGCAGGCCACCAGCCTTTTGACATTGGATGGCTCCAATCTGGAAAAGGTGCAGTCCTTTTCGCCGGGATGGGACCGGATTTACAACCAAATTAAAGCGACCTTCGGCTCTTTTGTGAAACAAGTAGATTCACAAACACAAAATGAGGCCGCGCCGACGAGCATCCAGCGCTTTGGGGTAAGGATCCTCACCATTGGAGGAGGCAATTTGGTGTTTCAAACGGACGTCGACCTCGCCACGGTGATGGCCATACGCTATTTCCAGCGTTACCGCCAGCCGAAACGGCGAGCCATTGTGATTGCCCGCTATATGCCCGAGCTCGAACTGGGAGACCGGGTCACGCTCAACATCAATTTCCCGCGCCAGATCGCCCAGACCTTCGACGCGCGGATTTTGGGAATCGCCCACCAGTTGATGGATTTTAAGACGGAACTCGATTTGCAGGAGATTTGAATGCCGCAGTTGACCTTTCAAAAGAAGGTGGATTGGGACCAGGCGGTTGAGAACAACGGCCTTGCGACCGCGGACACCGGCGTCACTTTATCTCAAGGGGCGACGTCGCTCCAACTGGCGGATGATTTTAACGCCGCGACGCGCGATCCTCTATGGCTCACCCACGTGAGTCAATCCGTAAAACCCACACAAGCCAATGGGTTCCTGACATTTCAATACGACGCCACCTCCGGCTCGCCGGATCATGTGCATGTCACTCGCAATGTGGCGCAGGGAGGCATGGAGCTTGAGGTGCGGTTTCGACGGAGGCTCTTGGCCCCGAATTTCAACACGGGAATGTTCTCGATTGCCATATTGCAGGGCGTCCGGGAAGTGGTGGACGGCGCCGCGCGCGAGGCCAAGGTTCTTCACGAGTTTCAAATGACAATTACGCAGAACGGCATCGTGAACTTCGCGGCGCGTATCAAGAACCAAAGCGGCGCGGACGTCTTCGCCGGGGACGCCAGCTGGCCGGTGATCGTAAATCAGGGGATGATCGCGCCCGATGGACAGATTTTCACCCTGCGCGTCACTAAAAACGCCAATGGCGGAGTGACCTATCTCCTTTTCCATTCCGACAACCAAGCCAACATCCTTCTGCAAACTCAACCCTCCCCGCCCGTCCGGACGCTCGCAGGCGATATCTTTGCAGAGATCGGCGGTCCGGTACCCACCAATGGTGCATTCGGGACAGCCCTTGATCTGGATTACATCAAGCTTGATACACCCCCCGTTTCGGCCCTGACAGGATTTTTAAGGCTCCAGCATAGCTTCGGTGTGAAGACAACCCTGAACAGCTTTGAATTTGGGCGGTTGCTCTCAACCCCGGGGGACACCGTCCAAGCCCAATTCCGGTCAGGCAATACGATGGCTGATCTATTGGCGGCTTCTTTTGGTCAGATGATCACAACAACCCCAGGCTCTTTTGACCCCACCAATCCTCCCGCCAACTGGGAAAAGGCGGTCCTCACTTTGCCTGCCGCATCCTTCTTTGAAACCAAAATCACGATCACGCGAGCAGGCGCGACATCACCTACGCTCCAAGCCTACAACCTGACCTTCACGCCCTCCTCTTCTACAGCGCCGCCGCCCGCGCAGGTGAATCCATTGACCATGAAGCGGGTGGTCACGTCGATGGAGAACTGGAACAGTTACGTTCAGAAATCGCCTTCGGTGGCTATCGTCAATAGCCCCGGCGGGGGCGGCATGGCGATCCTTTCGGCGGTATATCAGGACCTCTTTGACGGCTTCTCCATTGACCCGGAGTGGACCGTGTATCAGCGAAACGCCACTGTTTTCGAATCCTTTGGATTCTTGCGGATGGCGTTTCTTGCCACCGACGCCGACGCAATGCTGGTCAAAAAGACACCGCTCCCTGCTTCCTACACGATGACGGTCCAGTGGATGATCCAAAGCTCGGACACTCTCCCTGCAGGGTCCCTTTTCGCCGCCAATATCCTGACCCTCTTCAATGGTCCGACATTGCCTGTCCCGGGCGATATTCGCTTCGGAGGACTCGCACCCGGCAGCCATGACACGGTGATTGTACGGTGGCTGAGGAAGCCTGATGGCAGCCGACGCTTCAGCTTTATAGCCCTGCGCTCGGACAATGTTTATGTCAGTTGGAATGGCTCCGCCTGGGTGACGGGAGGCGCGGTTGATTTGGTGATAACCGCTGGAAAGGAAGCCACCGAGTGGTCTTTTGATCTTGCCGTCAACAATGGGACGCTGACCATCAAGGCCAGAGATGACCAGGGCACGGTGCGGTTTGATACGAGTTCTCAGCCACTTCAAATTAAAAATGCTGATGCTTCATGCTGGCTTGTCTTGGGCGACAGCAATATCGAGATGCCGAATCAGGCAACATTCCTGTATGACGCCGTACTGACCAATATCCCAACGTCGGGTCCGACCAGCGGGCACATCCGCTTTAGAAACAGCCTTGGACCCAGGGCACGGCTTGGGAAGATCACCGTGATCCCTTCCACGCAGATCCAAACGGTTCCAGGCAAGATTTTGCTCAAGGCACGCTCGGCCGACGCGTTGACCGACCTTCTGAATGCGGCGTTTGTTCAAAGCGCTCAATTTGTGCCGGACATCCTAGGAAGCGTTCTTGATCTGGGCCTTGCACCCGGTGTATTTATTGAGGTCGAGCTGGATCTCTTTTCGGCTTCGCCGGGCGCGGAGATCGTTCTTTTCACCTGGGAGATCGAACCGCTCATCGATGACAGCCCCATGATCTACTCCCCGAATTTGGTTGACGCCAACACCACGGTTGTGTCCGCTTCCGTCAACACGGGCGTGACGGAAGACCAGACCACCGTTCCGCTTGTTAAAGACGGCGATCCCAATACGCAATGGATTTCATCTGCTTACCAGGAGGGTTACAGCATCCAGTGGACGCTGAACCTCGGGTTCGTGAAAGGCGGCGCGCCCTACCAGGACACCATCGACACCATCATCTTGCGGAATATGAACTTTGACCGCGTGGATATCCAACTCGCGCAGATCGGCTTTACCAACCCGAAAGTGGTCTTCAGCGGGGAGCTCTACACCTCGGAAGCGATCATCTCTTTTGACCCCTATTTGGCTTCGACGATCATCATCACGATCACCTCCAGCCAGACGCCTAATGACCACAAGAAGCTGGGCGAGATTTACGCGGGACGCTTCTTGGCGGCATTGCCTAACTTCGAGCGCTATGAGCCTAAGCGAGAACTCTTTGAGTCAGGGACTTTCAGGACGTTGGGCGGGAAGCTCGTAGCCTTTCGCGGCGAGGATAAATTCGGCGCGCGCTGGATCACAACGCTTGTGCCGCAGAACATCAAAGACACGCTCGAGAGTATCTTTAAAGCCAATCCGCTTGTGACTTTTTATCCCGAACCCAAGTCGCGGCCGCGGGACCTCTTCAACGTCGCATGGGCGATCCAACAGATCCCTTTTGCATACACGGATGTCGTCAAGGCGGCTGGATACACCCTTGAGGGAGAAATGACGGAGGTGTGATAGTGACGGAATCTCCTACAACAGGCGAACGCCTGTCGGCGTTGGAAGCCAAAATGGATCAGACCTTGTCGGAAGTGTCGCTCTTGCGAGCGTCGTTTGTTTCGCTTGAGAAGTACCTGCTTGGGCATACCAAAGACATCGAGCGTATCCGCGCGGAAATGGACTTGGTCAAGACCGTGGCAGTTTGGATCTTCGCGCCGGTCATGGGTGCCTTTGGTCTGGGAGCGATCGCGGCGATTGTGATCGCGCTGAAGAGATGAGAGACGCATGAAAGATATGTCCCGTTGGATCATCAAGCAGATGTTTTATCTGCGTCCGGTAGCGGAGGAATTTCCTATCTCGCTCGGCTACGGCGTCGAAGGGCCTTGGCGATGGCGCTTGAGCGAGAGCGGGTTATGGATGCCTGGACAAAAGAATGGTGTAGGCAACCATCCTGGGATGGATTTTGATACGCCCGAAGGGACGCTCGTTGTGGCGATGGCCGACGGCTACATCAATAAAGCGGGATGGGAGCATCCAGAAGATAAAGGGCGGGGGTATGGACAGCGGATCCGGCAAACTGTCTCGCTCAGCAGGTGGTGCCTGACGTATGGGCATCTTTCTCACATTTTCGTCAAGCCGGGTGCCAAGGTTCTGCGTGGCGACAAACTTGCCCGGACTGGGCAAACGGGGCAAACCACCAGGCCGCATCTGCACTGCCACCTGGAAGATCCCGAGGGTCAATACCATGAACTCTCTTTCGATGAACATCCTGAGTGACTTGAGCAAAGGGAAGTATGGACATTCGTTCAATGCTGGGCACGATTTTGTTGAGCCATTATTTTGGACGCCGCCACTCGGAGGTAAAGAAAATGGATAAGCCAAAGCTGAATCTTGTTATCGACACAGTGAATTCCAGACCTTGGAAGGGAATCGTCTGGCACCATTCAGCCAGTCCCGATACGTCGGCGAGCGACTGGCCGGGCATCGTTCACTATCACACCTCCTACCGCATCGACTTCGAGATCGTCACGCAAGAGGAGTTTGAGCGGCGTCTTGCGAACAATGACGGCAAGGTCTTCCAGAAGCCATGGCGGGATGTGGGTTACAACGGCGGAACGGAATGGGTGGGCTATAAGGTGGTCTTCAATTGGGGAAGGCCGCTGAGTGAGATTGGAGCCCATTCGGGTGTCAAAAGCTGCTCCAATCAGTTCAACGAATTCTATCTGGGGTTCTGCGCCATTGGAGATTTCGACAAGGAACCTCCAAAGCCGGAGCACTGGGACTTCAATCTTCAATTGACGAGGGCCTTTATGGACGCCTTCCAGATTCCCGCGAGCCATGTCATCGGCCACCGAGAGGTTTTTGATCGTCTTGGTGTACCGCGCCAAAAGTCTTGTCCCGGAAATTCTTGGGATATGGATTTATTTCGAGGCGAGCTGTGATCCAGCGATTCGCGCAGATCGTTTGGCACTGGGTGTCGCGGCTTGTGCAGAGCGATTTTGCAAAGAACCTCGCCAGAGACTTCAAATCGCTCCGGTCGCTCTGGAACTGGATTTACATGATGCTCTACGTCTGGATGTGTATCTGGACTGTGCTCTACCATCCGCAGGCGATTCCCACCGCGCTGACCGTGACTGGCAGCGTCATCTCGGTTATCTTCACAGGCTACGTTTTCTCGAAGGCGTACGAGAAAACTCGCATGAGAAATCCGGTAGTCGTGTCGCCACCGGCGGATACCGAAGAGAGCGAGTCCAGTGATTAGGATCCTTTCAGCTCTTAAATCAGCGGCTGGCTTCCTTGTTCGGTATCCCAAGGAGGCGATCATTATTATCCTGAGCTTGCTTCTGCCAAGGCGGCGACGCTCCCGCCGGGCACAAAAGAAGTCGTCACAGTCTATCGCGACCGCGTCATCACGCAGTGGCGGGATGGACCAAGCAAAGTTGAGTACCGGGATCGCTACCTGCCGGCCGAGGGCCATGTGGAGGTGATCACGAAAGAAGGGCAGCCTAATCAAGCGCCGGAGGTACGGATCAAAGACCATGGGTTTACCTTTCGACCGGGCGGCGGCATGGTCTATTCCGAACGGTTTTTACCTGAAGCCGATGCGAAACTTGCTTATTGGCAACGCTACGGAATTTTGATTGGAATTACGCCGGACTTTGGAGGACTTGGTTTATCCCGGCATGTCGATGACTTCCTGCCATTTCAGAATCTGGAACTTCAAGGAAACGCCGGATTGAGTTGGCAAGGCAATTTACGTCTCGCCATCGGACTGCGAACAAACTTTTAACACTTTTTCCTTCGCACCAAGTTTGGATTCAGAAAACTAGCCAGTGCCAGCCACGTCCTCTCAATACGGTCAGTAAGAGCCGGGCAATTCCAGAATCCGCCAGGAAGCCCAATCAAAAGGTAAACGCGGCTGTATTACTCGGCAACTGGCAAATATCCTTTCAGGTCGATTGAGGGTCTTGAGTGGGATGCGGAGGATGAATCGCCGATGATCATGGAGCATTTGCACTTTGGAGTCCAGGATCGGTTGACGCTGATCATAAACCACATGATGGATATTTCCGAACTTCACATAGATCTTCGGCATTCTTTCAAACGGTGTGTCACGACGATAACCATAGATGGCCACCCAAGCTTCTGTCGACTTCCTAAACGTCCGCGATAAAGACCCCGAAAACATAAGATCAGCACTGTCGATTGCGACCCGCCAGTCCTCGGAATCCGCTTTCTCGATATCCGCCATATGTTCGGGCGACTCCGCACCCGCAGCATTCTCATTCCTCATATTGATTTGAGAAGACATTGGTAAGAAGGAGAAATCGCCAAATAATTCATTGCTTCGTACGAACGAAGTTAAATAACGGTCACTGTAAACACATTGCGTCCGATGTTTTTCCAATGCCTCATGTTTCTTATTCACTTGCATGGCATTAAGCGGGATAGTCAACCACTGAGTCGGACTCTTGAGAAATGAAGGCGGATTCAGAGATTGATTCGTATGCAGACCGCGAGATTGGGGCCAAGTGCGTAAGTGAACGAGGTAAGAATAGACTGCTGGAGCCTCGTCTTTTGCAAGATCCCACAAGGCTACGTGGGTAAAGAGATAAAGTGCTCGATGATCAGGCATATCATCTGCCGGATGGGAAACAAAGACTTTGGTTGGATGGAAGTCTTTTATGATTGCCTCAAGATCATGGAGAATCTCTTCGCCCTTATACGCCGCTCCGGGCCTGTAAGCTGTGGAATAGGGTACCGCTCGGACGCGAGTATGCTTGCTTTCAAAAGCCGGGGAGCTACCCCAGTGATCATCCCAAATGTTAATCGTTTCAAAGTCGGGGTACCCTAGAAAAATAAGCTGATCGGGCGGAATGCCCAGAACTTTGGCTGCCGCGATGGATTCGTCATGGCGCACTTCTCCCATTGCTCGCATTGCTTTAGGTCGAAAAACGGGGTGGTGACTATAAACTGTGAACGACCATTTATTGTAATCGCCGTAAGTCAGGAAGACGATCTTGATCGGTAAGTGCTCTTGAACAGCATCCTGAATAATCCCACCGCAACACAGCACTTCGTCATCTGGGTGGGGCGCCATAATAAGGATACGATCATTAGATGTCAGTCTCAGGTCCTTCGCGCATACCGTATTCGCCAGGCCCATAAGTCCCAACGCGAGACCCGCGAATAAAATTCCTCGAGGCATGGCCGGAATCGTAATAAAATCAACCATCCAACGCCACATATCTTCGACGATGTAGTAGAATATTTCGATGCGAATCGGCTTTGTCTCAGCGAATCGAGAAGTGTTGCCCGATCCTGTGATTCCGCTGGGGGTAATGTCGGTCATGTCCACCCTTCCCGAGCGCCATGAAAAGGAACTCTGGGATCTCTGTTTTTCGACCGATCCTTTGGCCGAAATCAGAGCTAGGATCCGAGAATTTAAACCAGATCTGCTGGCCATCGGATTACGCAATCTCCAGAACAACGCCTATTCCGATGTCAGCAACAACCTTCGATATTACACAGACCTCATCGGCGCGGTTCGCATGGTCACGCGGGCTCCAATTGTTTTGGGTGGTGGAGGGTTCAGCGTGGCTCCTGAAGCGTTGATGGCTCACCTCAAGCCCGATTATGGAATTGTAGGCGAAGGCGACTACGCCTTCCCTGGGCTTGTCGAACGTCTGGACACCGGCGCCCCAATTGATGATATTCCCAATCTTTGCTACTTTTCTGATCGAGAGGTCCATCGGACCCTCGGTTCTGGCGCACCCATTGATATTAACAATTTGCCGATCCCGACACGCGACCACGTTGATGCGCGGTATTACGAGGCGGGCATTGAATCCGTTCAATCTAAGCGCGGCTGCGCACTGCGTTGCGACTACTGTACCTACCCGCTCATCGAGGGACGTTCCTATCGTCTGAAAGACCCGGCGCGTTTTGTGGATGAGATGATCGAGCTCGGCCGTCGGCGGGCTGTCACACACTTCTTTATTGTCGACTCCGTGTTCACCATTCCTCCGACGCATGCCAAAGCCATTTGCCGGGAAATGATCCGGCGCGGTATTGACACCCCTTGGACTTGTTACGGTAATCCGATCGGGTTTGACGCCGATCTGGCGCAATTGATGAACGACGCCGGCTGCGCTGGCATTGAAGTAGGCTCGGACTCTGGATCCGATCGAGTGCTTAAGAACTTGCACAAGGGCTTCACCGCGGCCTCTATTCAGAATTTCCACGCGCTCTGCGCAGCCAAAGGCCTCAAGGATTGTCACACCTTTATTCTGGGCACCCAGGGAGAAACACTCGATGAGGTTCGAGCCACCTTGCGTTTTGTCGCGGACCTCAATCCCTACGCCTGTATTCTCTCTGTATGGAATGACGATAACGACATCTTCGGCGGCAAAGCCGCCGAAGAGCGAGCTCAATTTCGCAAAAAAGTGTTGGAGGTAATTTCGGCCAGCCAGGACTTATTCCCCTATTCGGTGGTTCAGGAATTAGGCATTCTCTTTGATCCATTGTTTTTCCGTCTGTTAAGGCGCCGCGGCGTGCGCGGACCTTTGTGGCAATACATCCGTAATGCAGGGCTGTCATTTAAAGGAGGATCTCATGACGAGATTATGGGCCATCGGTCTACTGATCGCCATCGTAGGGATGTCGGCACGGGCCGAGACGTTCATTATTGATCCGTCCCATTCTACTGTTTCATTCAAAGTTAAAGGGCCCATCGGCAAAGTGAAAGGGAAGTTTGAAAAATTCGAAGGTCAATTCGATTACGAATCGAACCAACCCCAACAGTGGAATACGACGGCGACGGTTGAAACTGCTAGCATTTTGACCGGCATCAAAAAGAGAGATTCGGACTTAAAGGGGCTCGATTTTCTCAATGTGAAAACGTACCCAACGATGACTTTCACAAGCACGGGTGCGGCTCAACCCTCAACAGAGAAAGCGCAAATCTCGGGAAACTTGACCATTCGTGGCGTGACCCATCCTGTAGTTCTTGTCTTGGAAAGCGTGGAAGTCCTGCACGATGCCTCAGGTCAGCGAAGAGCGCACGCCGTGGCGAGCACGCGTATTGATAGAAAAGAGTTCGACGTGGGCGCAACGCATGGGACATTTATGGTTGGCAAGATTGTCGAGATACACCTGGACATTCAAGGGATGCCAAAACACATGCTCTGAAAAGTTAACTTCGAGTTGACACTACGTCCCCTGGCCGTCATTAACCGGCCTTGGATTCGAAAATGTGATCAAAATGTGTCGAAATGTGGATAGTGCATCCATACGAAATCATTCAAAGGGAGGCCTTATGAAAAACTTCAACGGTATTGGGGTCGTAATGCTGTTAGTCGGCTTCACGGCATGTCATACCGCGCCAGTCCGGCTCGACAATATTCCGCTGATGTGGAAACCCACCTCGGACATTAAGCTGCCACCTGAAACCCTAAAGAACATTATCGACACGAAAGTGCAGTTCAGCGCGTTTAAGGACGTGCGCAAGAACCCAGAACTCATTGCAGAAAATCGCGAGAACGCCACTCCTAAGCCAGTCACCACCCGCGATAACATCGGTGAATTTGTATCCGCCCATGTTCGTTGGGCCTTTGATCGGGCAGGCTTGGCGACTGTCGATAACGGCGGCGACGTTGTTATTTCTGGAGAAGTGCGGCAGTTCTTCGTTGATGAAACAACGACCTACAAAGGCCGCGTGCAACTTCGCATTATCGTCCTCGACCGTGCCGGAAAAACCCTTTGGACCGGTGCCACTACGGGGGCGGCATCACGCTTCGGGCATTCGTATTCTGCGGAAAACTACTATGAAGTATTTTCCGACTCGATCCTTGATGCCGTGACCTCGTTAATACAAGATGACGATTTCCGAGCGGCGTTAGCGCGGAAAAAATAGTGCGACTCATGAGCGCCCCATGGACGCCGGTTGGAACTTAAATATCTGAGTTGGCGTTTTCGGTGGAGATCTGCCGGCAATAAGCGCCTAGATTGTTTGTAAGAGCGTCCTGCTTCGGCCCGGTATATGGGTTTCCGGCTACGCAGATAAACACCGGATGCAGATGAATCCGGAAGTTGGCCTTCCCCCCAATCTATCGTCGACGGGCGTGCCGCAGTCCGCGTCCGTCTCGCGTCGTCGGAAGGAGACCTGAAACTGATAAAATCATCTCCGTTCGTGTTTGGTTTTCTGGACAGGACCTGGCGGAGAGCGTTACAACCCTTTTCGTTCGTGGTGTTTGGCCTGGGGGCCTGGGTTCTGGTCGTAACCTATGTTTCCCTAGCCTGGATAACCCCGGGAACAGCTGAGGAGAAATCGACTTTCATCCAAAGGGTTATTCACCAAAGCTTTCGTCTTTTCCTCCGGTTCATTGAAACATTTAGGGGTATGGAGTTTTATTTCAATGGGGAAGACGCCCTAATTCGCAGCGGTCCGGGACTGGTCATTGCCAATCACCCCACGCTTCTCGATATTGTGGTGCTGATTTCGCGTCTCCCGCAGGCCGACTGCATCGTCAAAAAGCAACTTTGGGATAATATGTTTCTGAAGGGAATCGTAGCCGCAGCCGGGTACATCCCGAATGACGACGGTCCAGGCCTCCTTTCCGAGGCTACGAAACGCATTAAAAAGGGACGCAAAGTAATCATCTTTCCAGAGGGAACGCGGTCTCTCCCTGAGAGGCTTCGTCCTTTCAGTCATGGATTTGCTCATATTGCGGTTCGAGCGCCGTGCCTGCTCTGGCCTGTGGTGATAACCTGCCGTCCATCCGCCCTCACTAAGGGCCGCAGCGTTTTCAGCGTTCCTCATACACGCGCACAGCTCACCGCGAGCGCCCAGGAGCCGTTGAATCCCGCGAATTACTATGACAAAGCTGACAGTGCTTCGATCGCTGTCAGAAAAGTAACGGCCGCGGTGGAGCGTTATTTCGAGGAGAAATTGGAAGATGGCGAATTTGGAAATACTTGAAAACGAGATAAAGGTGCTCATCGTTCACTCGTTGAGGCTCGAAGATGTCAAAGCGCATGAGATAAAGAGCGACCAACCACTATTTGTGAAAGGATTGGGGTTGGATTCTATCGATGCGCTCGAACTCTCAGTGGCCCTTGCAAAAAAATATGGCGTGCTTCTTGATGGGAAAACGATCAATTATAAGAAGCATTTCGCTTCCGTTCGAAATTTGGCTTTGTTTGTATCGGCTCGCCAGAAGGGAAAAAAGATACGAAAGCCATGAATACTAAAGAGACGCTCACAAAAAAGGTCAAAGAGGTTTTCCGGGCTGAATTCGGCATAGCGTTGTCCGCCATGAAGCCAGGAGCGAATCTCTATAAGGATCTCGGGTTGGATAGTATCGACGCCATTGATCTGGTGGTTCGTTTGGAAGTCGAGACGGGATTAAAGCTGAAGGCGACGGAGTTGAGATCCATTCGGACCTTTCAAGACGTCATTGACGTCATTTGGAAGAAGCTGCCAAACAAAAAAATCGCACGTGAGGATTGATGTCGCCGATCGCAGAGAGCCTCAAGAAAACGTCCCGGATAACAAGCGGTATATTTTTCGCAGCCACAGCGCTCGGATTGACCTATCCATTTCTGGTCTACATCGGTTGGCAACGCGTGAACCCTCGCCTGTTCATGGGCGGAGCATTTCTTCTGTTCGGACTTCGGTTTTGTTTGACTGGATCCCGGATGGATCGCTCGCAGTGGAAGGATATGGCATTCCCTTGGCTACTCCCGGCGGTATTCCTTCTAATCTCTTTTCTTTTTGGACGCCGTAAGCTGGTTCTCTATTGGCCAACCGTAATTTCAAAGGCACTCCTAATTGCCTTCGGACGCACACTGGCGCATCCGCCCACGCTTGTTGAGCGATTTGCCCTCCTTCAGAAACCCGAATTGACCCCTGCGGAAATCGCCTATTGCCGAAAAGTGACTCAGCTGTGGTGTCTCTTTTTTATCGGCAATGGAGCCATTGCGTTGTATCTCGCTCGTCTGAGTTCTTTAAAAGCATGGACGCTTTACAATGGACTGATTTCTTATTTTCTTATCGGTGGGTTAATGTCTTTAGAATACGGGTATCGGCATTGGCGATTTCGCCCTAAAGGTGCATTGCTGACGGAATGGATAAACCGATGGAGTCGCTAAGCCATTTGTTGAGGGCCCGTCGGGAAAGTCAGTCGCCCGTGGCCATCGGGCCGAATCGTATTTATACGTGGAGACATTTTCAGGCGCACGTGGCTGGGTTGTGCGATCAACTGAAGATGCAGCCGCAGGGACGATGGTTACTTAGCAGCCAGTCTTCGTACGCTTTTAACGTCGGACTCTTCGCGCTCTGGCAGACGGGACGTATCGCCGTGCTGCCTCCCAATCTACAGCAGGAAAGTCTCTCCGAAGTGTCTGAGGGTATAGATGGAATCCTCACGGATTCTTCGACTCGATCGAGTCGCGTCCCTTCCATGTCTCTTCTATCGGTCACTGGCACGCGCCGAAGGTGGAAAGAGCTAAGTCTATCACGCGTCAGTCTGGAATTATTTACATCGGGTTCCACCGGGGAACGCAAAGCGGTGACGAAAACCCTGGCCCATCTTCAAGGTGAAATCACGGTCCTGGAAAAAACCTTTGGCGGCCGGCTGGGCTCTTGCCAGGTGTATTCCACGGTGCCTCATCAACACATTTATGGCCTACTCTTCCGTCTTTTGTGGCCGTTATGCGTAGGGCGACCCTTTGCTGACGATACAGTTCTTCTCTGGGAAGAGCTCGGCCCTCGTCTTAATAAGTCCCCGTCAGCATGCCTGGTGAGTTCTCCCGCTCATCTTGAGCGGATCTCGCCTGCGGGGAAGAAGTCTCTGAAGCCAGCCCATCCGCGTATGATTTTTTCTTCCGGCGGACCGCTAAGGGAAAGCGCTGTTAAATTCATTCGAGATAAATGTGGTCAGGCCCCCGTGGAAGTGTTCGGATCCACCGAAACCGGAGGCGTCGGTTGGCGGCAGCGAAATGCGGTTGCGAGAGTCGAAGACTGGACGCCCTTGCAAGGGGTGGCCCTGTCGTGCACGGATTCAAATGGAAGCGGCCGTTTTCGCGTTCGCTCCCCATTTGTAAGTTCGTCAGAAGGAACATTATTAATGGGGGATCGCGGTATTGTTTTCAAAGACGGTACATTTCGTCTCAAGGGCCGTATCGACCGCATTGTTAAAATCGCGGAGAAACGCTTGTCTCTCGATGATATGGAACGGCGCCTTGAGCGGCATTCCTGGGCAGCCGAGGCCAAAATCGTTTTGCTGGAACCTCATAACGGAGCCTCCCGGATATTGCCCGGAGCAGCGATAGTTCTCAATACCAGAGGGCGATCCCGACTCAAAGGAGTAGGCCGGGCCGTGCTGGCAACGGAATTCCGAAACCATCTTAGAAAAAGCTTTGACGCTTCTACGTTGCCGCGCTCGTTCCGGTTTATCGACACGGTGCCTCGTAACGCTCAGGGCAAGGTATCCCACGCGGCGCTTCGGACCCTGTTTCAGGACCGGTTCGATCCCTCGCTGACCACACCGCAGAGTATCCACGAAGCGAAGGGGAAAACTCGCCTGCGTTTGCGTATGCGGGTTCCTGAAGAACTAGCGTATTTAGAGGGGCATTTCCCGCAACATCCGATCGTGCCCGGCGTCGTACAACTCAAGTGGGTCGTCGAGGCTGCCGCCCAATGGCTGGACATCCCCATCACGGTTCGTCGGATGGAAGCGATCAAATTCAAAAATATTCTCATGCCGGGCCGTACGTTTTCACTGGTTGTAGATCAAGATGCCTCCGGGCCCAAACAGATCTTGCGGTTTTGTCTTATGGATAAAAAGACATTGTATAGTTCAGGACGGCTGGTGCTGGCCTGATGGAAACCTTGCCGCGGTGCTGCGTCATCATCCCGGTTTACCGCCATGTAGAACCACTAGTGAGCGTCTTAAGCCAGTTGGAAAAATACGGACTCCCTTGTTTCTTAGTGGATGATTGCAACGAGGTTCCTGTGAAAGACGCACTGTCCACAGAACTCGCCAGGTGGTCCTGGGCCAAAGTCCTTCGCTTAGAGAAGCACAGCGGTAAAGGCATGGCTTGTATGGAAGGCTGCCGAGCGGCGCACTCGGACGGCTTCAGCCACGCCATTTTTATAGATGCTGATGACCAGCACGATATTCACGATTTGTCCTCCATACTCACTCTAGTGCACCAACATCCCCAGGCGATGATATTGGGAAACCCGGTATTCGATCGATCCGCGCCGATGAAACGGCGCATCGGACGGCTTGTGAGCAACGCGTGGGTCTGGATTGAGACGTTGTCGTTTGACATCAAAGATTCACTGTGTGGATATCGATGCTTTCCGCTCGATCCACTTTTGAAGGTCGCCGCCGACGTGCAAATCGGCCGGCGGATGGATTTTGAACCCGACACGGTAGTCCGGCTCTTCTGGCAGGGCGTGCCAGTCGTTAATTTTGACACGCGAATCCGCTATCCGCCCCGAGGGATCTCCAATTTCCATCTGATGCATGATAATGGAGCTTTGTTCTGGCTGCATACGCGACTTTTTTTCGGCATGATCATTCGCAGCCCCTTTCTTTTAATCCGTCATTGGACGCGCGTCTAATGAACGAAGCTCAGGCGATGCTTTGGCGGGACGTACGAGAAAAGGGTTCACTATGGGGGATGCTCTTTACGGCCAAGGTGTATCGATTATTGGGCCGGTGGGCCGCCGAGCCCGTGCTTTGGGGGATCGTGGCTTATTTCTTTCTAAAGGATGGAAGGATGCGGCAAGTATCACTTCAGTACCTCAAAAGAATCACGGGAACGGGCCTTGGCGCGAAACGACCAGGATGGACGGACGTTTACCGTCATTATTTGTCGTTCGCAAGGACATCACTGGACCGGTTCGATGTATGGACCGACAGATTAAATGATTACAGGTTCCATTATCATGGCGAAGAGCATTTAATCCGTCTTTTGGATCAGGGACGCGGAGCGGTCCTGCTCGGCGCCCATCTTGGAAATTTTGATACGCTGCGAGTGCTAGGAAAACGACGTGGAGGAAAGATTCACATTCTGACGGATCGTCGAAACTCCCAAAAGTTTTCAGAGATCTTACGGCGTTTTTGTCCTCATATGGACGAAGGCGTCGTGGAATATGATTCCGGTTCCATCGATGTCATTTTTGGATTAAAGCAGGTTGTCGAGCGTGGGGAATTCGTCGGTCTGCTGGGGGATCGGATCGCTGCAATAAGCGCGAGGGGATCTCGGCGCGTGAGCCCTGCGATGTTCTTGGGTGCGACGGCGCTTTTCCCACAGGCACCCTTTCTTTTTGCGGCGCATCTGGAATGCCCCGTCTTTCTTTTATTTGGCCTCAGGCGTTCAAACCGCGTCTATGACTTGTATGTAGAGCCCTTCGCCGAACGCATCAATCTTCCCGAGGGTCCACGCGACGAAGCGTTAGCGCGATATGTGGCGGCCTTCGCGGCGAGGCTCGACTATTATTGTCGACGATCTCCTTTGCAATGGTTCAATTTCTACGATTTCTGGGGGAAGCGGTCATGACGACATCCGTTCGACTTCGTGTGGGTCATCAGGCGTGGAGCATGGAAGACATCGTGGCGGTGGCCGAAGGCCGCGCGCGGGTGGAGTTTCGTCCCGACGCGTCGACACGGCGGCGGATTCGCGCCGGCGTCGCATTCGTCCAGGAGCTTTGGCGCCGCGAAGACCGGCTCTATGGAGTCACGACCGGTTTTGGGGCCTCCGTGGACCGTCCCGTTCCGTCGGCGCTGGTGAAGGACCTTTCGAAACAACTGGCGCGCTTTCACAGATGCGGTCTCGGAAATGTCTTCAGCCAAGAACAAACGCTGGCCATCCTGGCGACTCGGCTGATTTCGCTGGCTCAAGGGTATTCCGGCGTGCGCGAGTCCGTGCTTCAGCGCCTCACCGACATGATCAACCGCCGCGTCCTCCCGCTGATTCCTGAAGAAGGCTCGGTCGGCGCCAGCGGAGATTTAACCCCTCTTTCTTACGTGGCTGCGGCGATCATGGGCGAAGGCCGAGTGCGTTTCGACGGACGCGTCTGCTTGGCGAAAGACGCGTTCAAACGCTTGCGATGGAAACCGCTCGAGTTAAATCCCAAGGAAGGCCTGGCCCTCATGAACGGAACCAGCGTCATGACAGCGCTGGCCTGCTTGGCGCTCATGCGGACGTCTTATTTGGAACGGTTGGCCAGCCGTATTACGGCCGTGGCTGTCCTGGCATTAAATGGAAATCCTTCGCACTTTGACCGTCAACTTTTTGAATTAAAGAATCATCCAGGACAAACCCGGGCGGCGGAACGGATTCGGGAAGACTTGGGCAGGTATTCGCGGCTGACCAAAGGAACGACTGCGCGTCTTCAGGATCCGTATTCTCTGCGCTGTGCGCCGCACGTGATTGGCGTGCTGTCCGACGCCTTGCCGTGGATGCGCCGTCAGATCGAAGTGGAACTTAACAGTTCCAATGACAATCCGCTGATCGATGGGATTGCGAAACGCGTGATGCACGGAGGCCATTTCTACGGAGGCCACGTGGCCTTCGTCATGGACGGTCTTAAGACGGCAGTCGCCAACATCGCGGATCTCCTTGACCGTCAGCTGGCGCTCCTCGTGGACGTTCGCACAAACCATGGCTTGCCCGCCAATTTATCCGGAGCCTCCCAGGCGCGTGCGTGCCTCAACCACGGATTCAAAGCCGTCCAGATCGGCGCGTCGGCTTGGACAGCGGAAGCCTTGAAGCTCACCATGCCGGCGAGCGTCTTTTCGCGGTCGACGGAGTGCCATAACCAAGACAAGGTTAGCATGGGAACGATCGCTGCCCGGGATGCTCTGCGGGTTTTGGAATTGACCGAACAGGTCGCGGCGGCGGTGCTGCTCGGAGCATTGCAGGGACTGGATTGGCGCGTTAAAAATAAACAGCTGGCGTTCCGCGCATTGTCGAGAGCGATCGAAAATCATTGCCGTGCGGTGCGGCGATACAGCGCTTATTTAGGAGAAGACCGACCGCTGGAAGCCGATCTACGGCGGACGATGGCGGAAATACGACGTCGCTCCTGGCCGCTCTATGAGAAAGGGAAATCGTCATGACCTCTTTGGCCAGAGACCGGCGTACGAAAATGGCGAAGGTAAACATAGACGTGCCTTTCTATGACCTTGACGGACTAAACGTGGTGTGGCACGGCCACTATTACAAGTATTTTGAATGCGCGCGAACGGTCTTTTTGCGTTCCGTCGGGTTTGACGCGCCCGAAATGAAGCGATCCGGTTACCTATGGCTTGTCATCGAGTCCCACTGCCGTTACATCGCGCCCATGCGCTACGGTATGACCGTTGTGGTCCGCGCTTCTTTAGCGGACGTGGAACATCGGGTCAAATTTCTCTATACCATTCTCGATAAAAAAACGGGTCGTCGGCTAGCGACCGGCCATACCGTGCAGGCCGCCATCCATGCTAAAACGGGAGAATTGTGTCTGATGACACCCCGTATTTTCCTACGCCATCTGCAATAGGAGGTTCATGCATCGATATTCCTTGTGCATCGTTCCTCGCTTTCTCTGGGGGGGCTTGTTTAGTCTTTGCATCTCAATGATGGTTTCGGCAATGGACCCCCCAGTGCTATCGACGGCGACCCCAACGGTCGATTTGCCCTCTTCGGTTTTTCAGACGGTCTGTGATGACCTTCGGGCCGTGACGCTGGTGGAGGCAAATTTTGTTGAAGAAAAAACACTCCACATTCTCTCTCATCCGCTTCAGTCCAAGGGCACCATATTGTTTTCTCCCCAGCAGGGCGTGTATCGCGTCATTCAGGAACCCTTGCATCAAGAATTGTTAATCACCCACTCCCAATTCGTTCAAAAAGATGCACAGGGAACGGTGCAACGGATGAGCGTGAGGGGCCAGCCGGCGGCCCAAGCGTTCGTCGATGTGTTCCTGTCCTTCTTCGCAGGCGACCGCCGCGGGTGGGAGAAAACATTTGATGCGGTGTTTGCCGGATCGGTCAGTGATTGGAAGATTGAATTGATTCCGCACCGGAAAAGTCCCGCAGCGAAAGCACTGCGCAAGATTATATTGGAAGGACGTGGGGGAGTCCTCGACGCGATGACGCTGACGGAAACCAATGGCGATAAGACTTACACCCTGTATTCGCACCAACAGATTTCCCATGACGAGAAGCATGAGGCCTCTTTCCATTTTCCAACGGATCTCAAGGGTCCATGAAGAATCGACTCCTATCATGCGTATGGGGCTGCGTTGTCGCAGGTTCCATCGCATTCACTACCGGACGAGTGTCGAGGGGCGCCGCCGTAGACACGAGCCTTCTATCACTTCTCCCCACGTCTGAAGGCGATCCCCTTTTAAGCGAGGCGAATGTCTTGCTCTCCCAGCGAGCCAGCCGAATGATGGGCTTTGTCGTTGGTCATCCCAATGCGACTATAGCGGTCGACATGGACCAGCATCTGAAAGAAGAGTTAAAGCAGTCGGCTTTTGTCCAGAATTCATTGACGGAGCTTTCCGCGGAACAGCAAAAGGCGTTCTACGATCTATATTTCCCATTCCGGTATCAAATGCTCTCTCCGGGGGATCGACAACGGCTGCAAGGGGACAATCCCTTGGAGTATTTTATCGCCCGCCTAACCGGCGGTCTTTACAGTCCCGCTTCGTCCTTTCTCACAAATCTTATTCCGCAGGACCCATTGCTGCTTTTCCCGGAGCTTATCCGCTCGTGGGCAGCGACCACTGTTCCTCCTACCACTTCCGAGATGGGAGAGGGCATTTCCTTTGTGGATACCGACGGAACGTCTTATGCCTTTGCGGCGGTGCAGCTGGCGCTGGATCCATTTGATTCTAAAAATCAGGATCGGATGATGACGTGGCTGTCTGATCTGCGGAAAAATGTTCTGACGCAATGGCCCGGCTCACACTTCTATATCTCCGGTGTTTTACCTTTTGCCTCGGCCGAGAGGTTACGTACCGAGCGGGAGATGGCGATGGTAAGTCTTGGATCGTTGGCGGGGGTCCTGCTCCTGACGACCTTGACCTTTTCCTCCGTGCGGGCGTTACTCTTGGCGGTGCTCCCGATTACGGTGGGTTTTCTCGTTGCCGTTGCGGCGACCCTCTTATGTTTTGGGAATATCCATATCATAACCTTTGCGTTTGGATCATCTTTGATCGGCGTCGCCGTCGATTATCCGCTTCTTTATCTCGCCTCTCACCGCACTGCCGGTCAGGTGTGGGATCCGCAGGGCGCCCTCCGCCAAATATCACCGAGCCTTCTTTTGGGTGCGGCTACAACTCTGATGGGATATGTCGCGCTGAGCCTGGCGCCATTTCCAGGATTGAGACAAATGGCACTTTTCTCATCAATCGGTCTCTGTGCTGCTTTGATCACGGTCATTCTCTGGCTTCCAGGGCTGCTGACGCAAGGTTCCGGGCTCTTGCATGAGCCGCGTATCCTTTCGACCGGGCAATTGTTTCTCACCGCTTTGCATCGTTGGTGGAGTACCGGAAGCCGGAAAGGCGCGGTGCTCGGTTTGGCCGCCATTTCGGTTTTCACGATCGGCGGTCTTTCCAAAGTGCGATTTGACGACGACATCCGCCGCCTCCAGAGTCCGCTCGAATCGGTCACGAAGGAAAACGCCTTCGTGCGCAGAGCAATGAAAGGATTCGGAGGAAACCGTTTCATTCTTGTCCGAGGCCATGCGCTAGAAGAGCTTCTCCAGCGACAAGAACTTTTGCAAGATAGGCTTCGTCCGCTGCTCGTGTCAGGTGCTCTGTCCTCCATCCAGTCCCTCGCGCCCTTTTTACCCAGTCTGCAGCGTCAGCAGGAGGATCGGCATATGCTGCAGACGTCGCTCCTCACCAACGCGGATCATGTTCGTCGTCGATTAAGCGCAGTGGGCTTAACTCCTGATGTCGCGGACCATCTCCTGAAGGGCCTGAGCCAGCCCCTAACCGCTTTTTCCGTAGATGCATGGTTGCTGAGCCCTGCCTCTCAATTGCTGCGTTCGTTGTGGATCGGATCTACCCCTTATGGATTCGCCTCCGCCGTCCTCGTGAGCGGACTATCTGAGCCCGGCGATCTCAAAGAATCGACGAAGGATCTAATAGGTGTCCGATTTTTCGATCAAACAGAAGAATACTCAAACCTATTCCGTAGATATCGTCATCTGAGCATGGGGCTGATCCTCAGTGCCTATTTGGGTGTGTGGGGACTCATGCTGTTTCGTTATGGACTCAAGCGCGGCACATGGGTGACGGCGCCGTCGGTCGGAGGTGTCCTTTTAACCCTCGCCCTTTTCGGCTGGTGCGGTATTCGACTTCATTTAATCCACTGCTTGTCAGCGCTGTTAGTCCTGTCGATGGGTATTGATTACACCATTTATTTTGCCGAATGCGCTCGCGCGCGGCGTCCGGTAGGTCCCACGCTTTTAGCCGTCGAGTTGTGCGCCTGCTCCGCCCTTCTGTCCTTTGGCCTTTTGGCGCTGTGCCGGACGCCCGTGCTTTCCTCAATCGGCATAACTGTTTTTACCGGGATGTCCGTCGCATTTCTTTTGTCCCCGTTACCTTACTTGGAGTCCGCCGTATGATCCGAACCTCGGTATCGATGACGGCGCTCGGTATGGTGAATGCGCTTGGATGCAAGACTGCCGCCATCTGGAAGCGGCTGCAAGCTGGAGACCAATCCGGCCTATCCTTAGAGGCGGGTTATTTAAACGGTGGTCGCGTCCGTGTCGGGCAGGTAAAGGTGGGCTGGCCTTCATTTCCACGAGCGTTGAAACGATATGAATGCCGGAATAACGCTCTGACGCTGGTTGCCTATCGCCAGATTGAACTGCAGGTTCAAAAGGCTCTAAAACAGTACGGATCTCGTCGTGTGGGCGTCGTCATGGGATCAAGCACGTCTGGAATGGCGACTACGGAATCGGCTTTCACCGCCTGGCGTTCCTCGGGACAATTCCCTCCGGCCTTCGGTTACGTCCAACACGAAATGGGAGGGCTATCACAATTTCTGGCGGACCTTATAGGATCGAAAGGCCCGGCCTACACCCTGTCCACGGCCTGCTCTTCCAGTGCAAAGGTGCTGGCCTCGGCGCGCGCGCTCATTCATCAAGGTTGGTGCGACGCGGTGCTCGTGGGTGGCGCTGATTCGCTGTGTCGATTGACGGTACAAGGGTTTACCGCATTGGAGGCTCTATCCGAAAAGCCCTGCAACTCGATGAGCCGTAATCGCGACGGGTTTAACCTAGGGGAAGGTGCGGCCCTCTTCCTGATGGAGCGCTCGGAAGCAGGGATTCAGCTCTTGGGCGTAGGAGAGTCATCGGACGCTTACCATATGTCTGCTCCTGACCCCGATGGGCGGGGCGCATATGCCGCGATGGAGTCCGCGTTAAACGATGCAGACCTCGATCCCACGGCCGTATCCTACATCAACCTACATGGGACAGGCACGCCACTCAACGATCAAATGGAAAGTCGGGCGGTGTCCCGCTTGTTCAAAGATGTTCCAGTAAGCTCGACCAAAGGGATGACAGGACATACGTTGGGAGCCTCAGGCGCGATGGAAGTTGGATTTTGCTGGTTGTCGCTGGCGCATGCGGAGAAAGGACAAATTCCTCTTCCGCCCCATCGTTGGGATGGCCAACGGGATAAGACCCTCCCGTCGTTGTCACTGGTGGAGGTGGGTCAAACGCTGGCACGTAAGAAAGAGGCGGTCCTATTGAGCAATTCTTTTGGTTTCGGGGGAAGTAACTGTTCCGTTATCATTGGCAGTGAAATATGATAGTTCGGGTCCTTCAATGGTCGGCGTGGGCTCCGGGCGTATCTGCGCGTGACGAATGGATCGAATTCTTCCGTTCGGGAAAACGGTCGGCAGGAGAAGGCGCCCCCGATGTTTCCGATATCCCGCCGCTCCTTCGGCGGCGAATGAGTCGACTCACTCGCATGTCGGTTGCGGTGGCTGTGGATTGTTGCCGTCGGGCAGCGATCCCTTCCTCAGATGTTCAAGTTGTTTTCGCCTCGCGGCACGGAGAAATGGGGACCACCGTAGATCTTCTGGAACAATTGGTGACAGGGGAACCTTTGTCACCCATGGATTTTTCCGGCTCCGTACATCATACGTCTTTGGGATATTTCACTATTGCAACGGTGAACCGACGGGCCACGCGTGCCGTGGCAGGAGGAGAAGCGTCTTTTTGTTACGGATTTCTCGACGCAATGGGTATGCTTACCGAGCCCGAGGGTCCTCCGGTATTATTGGTCGCCGCAGATGACGTGGTGCCAGCCCCCTTTGCGGACTTAATAGGGAAAACCAATTTTCCCTATGCCGCGGCTTTTTTGTTGGGACGTTCCTTTCAACAGCAGGAGGGGACGGTATCGTTGGAAATGCTCTCCCAAACATTAGGCCCCAAGCAGAGAGCCGCGAGAGCAAGGTCTTTGGGCATACCAGCCTTGGATTTTCTGCGGTGGTTCTTAGAAGGTAAAGGGCCCCTGGAATGGCGTTTGTCGAAACGGATTTGGCGATGGAAAAAATAAGACTTCCTATCCTGGTCGAAGAGGTAGTGCCTCACAAGTCTCCGATGTCCCTGCTGCGGCATGTCATCACGCATGATTCAGAATTAACCGTCTGCGATGTTCGTATCGAACAGGGCACGTTGTTCTTTAAAGCCGGGCGCGTGGACTCCTGGGTTGGACTAGAATATATGGCTCAAGCTGTGGCGGCCCACGCCGGAATGGCATCCCGACAGCGTGGAAAGCCCCCGGATATAGGATTTTGGCTAGGGACGCGGCGGGCCGATTTCTTTACCGATGGATATCGCCTGGGACAAACCCTCCATGTCGCCGTGCGACGTATTTGGGGAGAAGAGGAGTTGTTTTCATTTGACTGTTCAATTACGGATACAGCCGATGGGCATTGTCTGGCCAAGGCACAGTTGAACGTGTTTCGGCCTTCTAACTTAAAGCGTATCTTCAAAGAGGTGAAGACATGAAACGCAGAGTCCTCGTAACAGGCGCCAGCGGCGGCATCGGCGGAGCCGTAGCACGACAACTGGCGGCCGCCGGGTTTGATCTTACGCTTCATTTTCGTCGTGACCAATCTTCGGTTGACATAACTGCGGCTGCCATTAAGAAAGCGGGAGGCCGTACACGACTCATTAGTTTTGATGTGGTCGATCGGAAAGGGACTCTACACGCCTTAGAAGAGGCAATGCGGCAACATGGCGCCTTCTGGGGGGTCGTTTGTAGCACCGGGGTCATCGCGGACGGTCCATTCCCCGCGATGACGGGAGAAGATTGGGACCGCGTGGTTCGTACCAACTTGGATGCCTTCTACAATATCTTGATGCCTCTTGTTATGCCTATGATCCACCTCAAAAATGGCGGTCGTATCGTCACGTTGTCCTCTCTTTCCGGCTTGGCGGGTAATCGCGGACAGGTCAACTACAGCGCGGCCGAGGCAGGGATTATCGGCGCAACGAAAGCCCTTTCCAAGGAGCTGGCCAAGCGTCAGATCACCGTTAATAGTGTGGCTCCTGGATTGATTGAAACGGATTTGATTGCACCTGAAGTCCGAGAAGAAATTTTGCCGAGTATTCCAATGCGTCGATTAGGGCGTCCGGAGGAAGTAGCCGCCACCGTAGCCTTTTTGTTTTCGGAGGGAGCGGGATACATTACGGGACAGGTCCTTTCCGTGAATGGGGGCATCTTGTGATGCGGAGGGTGGTCGTCACGGGTATGGCCGGAGTTTCTCCTATTGGGTCTGATTGGGCCACCGTGAGGAAGAACCTGAGAGACGGAATATCGGGCGTATCGGTAATGTCGGAATGGGCAGCATGTGAAGGACTTCAGAGTTATTTGGTTGCCAAAGTGAAATTCAAGACGCCCCCTCAATGGGATAGAAAAAAGACGCGGACGATGGGACGAGTCTCCCTCATGGCCACATACACCGCACAGGAGGCCCTTCGCCAGGCAGGCCTCCTCAACCACCCCTCCTTGATGGACGGATCTTGCGGTGTGGCTTATGGTTCGACAGAAGGTTCACCGCCTGCCGTGGAGGAATACTTTCGCAGTCTCGCTGTCAATCGAAGTCTTAAAGGACTTTCGCCGTATACCTATATTCAGTTGATGAGCCATACGTGTGCTGCCAATTTGAGCCAATTTTTCAAAACGAAAGGCCGTACCATTCCGACCTGCTCCGCTTGTACATCAGGGAGTCAAGGTATCGGATACGCCTATGAGACCATCAAAAATGGTTATCAGAGAGTCATGATTGCGGGAGGGGCAGAAGAGCTTCATCTGGCCGCTACCGTTGTCTTTGACATCATGTACGCAACCTCCACACGAAATGACAAACCCCGTTCCACGCCCCGGCCCTTTGACAAAGACCGTGACGGCTTGATTATTGGTGAGGGAGCCGGTACTTTGATTCTGGA
>WNFI01018825.1_pt2 | contig 27642 bp, 23 predicted proteins | sample 5400471 | NCBI WGS metagenome assembly WNFI01 (sample SAMN13153348, study PRJNA577476) | soil metagenome | isolation source: 100 cm saprolite on Douglas fir-dominated hillslope | place: USA:California | collected 2013-09-17
ACCCGCGCCGCGGCGGGAGACACCCGGCCGAGCCCGCCGTTCGTGCCGACCCAGATGTTCCAGGACCGGTCCTCGAACACGTTGTTGACCCCCATCGTCGCCTCCGGTCCCCAGGCCGGCAGGCGCTCCCAGCGGCCGTCGCCCAGCCGCCGGAACAGGCCGCGCTCCGAGCCTGCCCACAGCGTCCCCTGGTGGTCGCGCATCAGCGAGGTGATCGCCGTGCCCTCGAGCTCGGTGCGGACGGGTGACGCGTCGCCAGCGCGCCGCTGCATCCGAGTCAAGCCGTTATTGGTGCCGATCCAGATCGCACCGTCGCCCTCGACCAGGACCGTGGTCGTGGCCTCGCCGGCGATCCCGTCGCGGCGCGTGTAGGTGCGGCAGCTCTTCTCCACCAGCTGGCGCAGGCCGTCGCCCGCGGTGCCGAACCAGACGGTCCGGTCGGCGGCGACGAAGACCTGGAACACCACCGCGGCGGCCAGCGGCTCGTCGCGGCTGGCGTACCAGCTCCTGCCGCCCGAGATCTGCACCACGCCGCGGTCGGTCGTGCCCAGCCACAGTGCTCCGCCGCCGCTGCCCGCGCCGGCGACGTTGAGGACGGCAGGCGCACCGGCCGGCGCCAGGCTGACCGCGGCGCCGCCCTGGAAACGGGCCGCCGCCGCGGCGCTGAACACCAGCACCGAGCCGTCCTGATCCCGCACCAGAGCGGTCACCGTGGCCCGCACCAGGCGCGGCTCGGCGGTGATCCGTTCCAGCCGGCCGGCGTGGAAGCGCCAGAGCCCGTGCGCCTCGGTGCCGATCCAGACCTCGCCGGTCTCGCCCGCCTGCAGCGCCGTCACCCGGACGCCGCGGAGCCCGATCGGGCTCACCTGGCCGGTCAAGGCGCCCCGGCGGAGCAGGCCCGAGCGAGTTCCCACCCAGAGATTGCCCCCCGCATCCTCGGCGAGAGCGCTGACCGCCGCCTCCGCCGCCAGGCCGCCCGCGGCCCCTTCGCGGGCCAGGACCCCGCCGCGCATGCGCAGCAGTCCGCGCTCGGTTCCGATCCACAGGGTGCCGTCGCGGCCGGCCGCCAGCGCCGCCACGAAGCGGCTGCGGAACAATCCGGGCGAGCGCTCACCGAAGCGCTGGAAGCTGTGGCCGTCGAAGCGCGCCAGGCCGTTTTCGGTGCCGAGCCAGAGGTAGCCGTCGCTGGTCTGGGCGATGGCATACACGCTGTTGCCGGGCAGGCCGTCGCCGCGGCGCCAGCTGCGGTGGAAATACCGCTCGCCCAATGTGCCGCCGACGTTGTCGCCGGAAGCCGAGGGCACAGGCGTGTCGGCGGCGTCAGCCGGAGCAGCTGCGCTGGGTCGAGCGCCCGCGGCATGCGCGGGCGTGCCGGCATGAGCGGCCGCGGCGCCCGTCGCGAGGGCCACGACCGCCGCGAAGCCGAGGGCCGCCGCGCGCCGCGCCTGCCGGCGCAGGACGGACCGACCTCCGGCGCAGAACCGCGGGGGCCGCCCGGATGTCGGCGCTCCCGAGCCTCCGGACTCGGTGCTCAGCTCGGCAGGGAACCGCGCCTCTTCCCGCTGCTCGCTCGCGCCATCGCCCAGACCAGGCCTGATGCTCTTCATCGCCGGCTCCTCCTGTCCGGAGCATCGCCCGGCCGGGACGGGCGAGACCATCGGCGAATGGCCCGGAACCGCGTACGGCGCCCGACCCGACGGTTCGTAGGTCTTCGTCCTACACAGCTGCCGCGGCGCTGGTATAGATTGGGCCCTCGAACCGACCCGGGCATGGCGCCCTCGCCGCCGGCTTCGGCGCCAGGCGAGGGGTCGAGAGCGCAAGACAGAGGAGGAGGACCCGTGCGAAGCAGAGCCTCGCGATGGCGCTGCGCCCGCGGCGCCGAGACCTACCGGCGGCGCCGGACCACTTTCATGGGCATCTTGGCAGCGCTGGCGATCCTGGCATCGCCGGCGTCGCCGTCGCCCCTGGAGTCCCAGACGCTCGCGGCCGGCGCCGCCAAGCCGGCCAAGGCGCCGGAGGCCGCCGCGGCAAAGCCGACGAAGGAAAAGACGGGCGCCGCCGCCAAGATCAAGCCGATCCCGCCGGCGCCGCCGCGCGCCGAAGGGGAAGGACCCTTCGCGCGGCTCATCCTGCGCGGCACCACGCTGATCGACGGCACCGGCGCGCCGCCGATCGGCCCGGTGGACATCGTCATCGAGAAGAACCGCATCGTGCAGGTCGAGAGCATCGGCCAGCCCGGCGCGGTGCCCGACCCCGAGAAGCGCCCGAAGGCCGCCAAGGGCGACAAGGAGATCGACCTCTCGGGGCTCTGGGTCCTGCCGGGCTTCGTCGACATGCACGGCCATATCGGCGGTCACGAGCAGGGCACGCCCGCCGAGTACGTGTTCAAGCTGTGGCTGGGCCACGGCATCACCACCATCCGCGATCCGGGAAGCGGCAACGGCATCGATTGGACGCTGATGGAAAAGTCAAAGAGCGCGCGCAACGAGATCACCGCGCCGCGCATCCTCGCCTACGTCACCTTCGGCCAGGGCAGGGAGAAGCCCTTCGTCACTCCTGACGAGGGCCGCGCCTGGGTGGCGGCGATGGCGGCCAAGGGCGCCGACGGCTTGAAGTTCTTCGGCTACCGGCCGGACATCATGAAGGCGGCGATCGAGGAGGCCAAGCGCCGCGGCCTGCGCACCGCCTGCCACCACTCGCAGATGGACGTGGCGCGGGTCAACGTGCTGGACTCGGCGCGCTGGGGGCTGACCAGCATGGAGCACTGGTACGGCCTGCCCGAGGCGCTGTTCACCGACCGCACCGTCCAGAACTACCCGCTCGACTACAACTACGCCGACGAGTCGCACCGCTTCGGCCAGGCCGGGCGCCTCTGGCGGCAGGCGGCGGCGCCCTACTCCGAGCGCTGGAACCAGGTGATGAACGAGCTGATCGCGCTCGACTTCACGATCGATCCGACGTTCAACATCTACGAGGCGACCCGCGACCTGATGCGCGTCCGCCGGGCGGACTGGCACGACGAGTACACCCTGCCCTCGCTGTGGGATTTCTACCAGCCGAGCCGCTCGAACCACGGCTCCTTCTGGTTCCACTGGACGACCGAGGACGAGGTCGAGTGGAAGCAGAACTACCGCCTGTGGATGACCTTCGTCAACGAGTACAAGAACCGCGGCGGGCGGGTGACGGTGGGCACCGACAGCGGCTTCCTCTACAAGCTCTACGGCTTCGACTACGTGCGCGAGCTCGAGCTGCTGCGCGAGGCGGGCTTCCATCCGCTCGAGGTGATCCGCGCCGCGACGCTGAAGGGCGCCGAGGCGCTGGGGATGGCGCGCGACATCGGCAGCGTCGAGCCGGGCAAGCTCGCCGACCTGGTGATCGTCGAGGAGAACCCGCTGCAGAACCTGGCGTCGCTCTACGGCACCGGCACGATCAAGCTCGACGCCAAGAACCAGGTGGTGCGGGCCGGCGGCGTCAGGTACACCGTCAAGGACGGGATCATCTACGACGCCAGGCAGCTCCTCGCCGACGTGCGCCGCATGGTCAAGACGGCGAAGGAAGCGAAGGCGTCGAAGACCCCTCCCGGGTAGAGCGCCTCAACGGCACGCCGGTCGCGGCCGCCTCGCGCAGCAGGGGATGCAGCTTGAGGCCGAAGCCGTCCGCCAGGCGGGTGAAGTAGCTGAAGAGGGCGATCAGGTGGCCGAGCTCCAGCAGCCCCTGGTCGTCGAGGCCGAGCTCGCGCAGCGGCTGCCAGTCGGCGGCGGTCATCTCGCGCGGGCGGAGGGTGAGCTTCTCGGTCACCGTGCACAGCGCGCGCTGGCGCGCCGTCAGCCAGGGCAGCTCGCGCCAGCGGTGCTGCTTGATCGCCTCGACCAGCCGCGGATCGCCGTGCTCGACACGCAGGAACTCTGCGTGAGATTCCGTTCAGTATTCGCAGGACTGCGCCGCCGAGGCCACCGCCGCGACCATCTCGCGCTCGGCGCGGTCGAGCGCGCCGGGGGCGAACATGATCTCCGCGAAGGCGCGCTGCATGGCGCCGCCGATGCGCGGGTGGCCGGCGAGCAGCCGCGACATGCCGCCGATGAAACCGAAGTCGTAGGGGGTGCCGGGGCCGGCCGGCCGCGCCCGCAGCTCGGCCTCGGTCGGCAGGGCGACGAAGGGTTCCTCGAGTGGCTCGGACATTCTGATTCTCCTCTGGCGCCTCGGTGGAGACTGTACACCCGGCGCGACAGGCGAAAACGGCGGCAGGATGGCAGGAGGGCCGGACGGAGCCGGGACAGGCCCCGCCCGGCCCGAAGAAGCTCGGACCGGAACGGGGCCTGCCGCAACCGGAGCGCGGAGCGTTACAGCGAGTTGAGGAAGGTGATGAGCTGGTTCTTCTGGGTGGTGCTCAGGTTGATGTAGTTGTTGATGACCGGGTTCGCCTGGCCGAAATGGTTCAGGATGGCGACGTTGCGGGTGATGCTCTCGCCGTCGTGCAGCAGGCGGTTGCGGGTGCGCATCCCCCAAAGCGGCGCGGTGCGCATCTGGGTCAGCGTCCCCTGGCCGCCGTTCTGGACGATGAAGTCGCCGGTGCCGACGTCGTGCAGCAGGAAATCGCTATAGGGGTGGATGGTCTTGCTGCCCAGCGCCGCGGGAACGATGAACTGGCCGCCGTTGAACGAGGTGCCGGCCGGCGCGGTGGTCATCGAGGTGACGTGGCAGATGTTGCAGCCGATGGCGGTGAACAGCTGCGCGCCGGCCTGGGCATCCGACGTCGCCGCCAGCACCGTGTCGCGCGGCGGCACCTTCAAGGAGCGCATGAAGCGGGTGAAGGCGCCGACATCCGCGCCGAAGGGGTCGCTCTGAGTCGCCGGGTCCTGGATGGCGGGCACGCCGTTCTGGGTGTTGAGGTAGTTGACGTCGGTGCCGCTGGAGGTGTTCTCCGTGGGATTGAGCGGGTTGGTGATCCCCATCTCGTTGAGATAGGCATCGGACGAGAAGGAGAGCAGGCTGGCGTGCTGGTTCTTCCAGCCGAAGCGGCCGATGCGGGTGACGCCGCTGGCCTCGAGGACCGGCACCCTGATGATGGGCGAGCCGCCGACGTGGGGGGTGAAGGTGACGCCGTCGAACGAGCCGGCCCGCAGCTCGGTGATCTGGCTGATCGTGCCGCTCACCGGGTTCTGGTGGCACTCCCTGCAGGACTGGGCGTTGTAGACCGGCCCCAGCCCGTCGGAGACCTGCTCGACCTCGTCGAACTTGACCCGGTCCAGGTCCATGTTGGCCTGCGGCTCGAAGCCGTTGGTCTGGTTGTCGAACCCGGCCGGCGCCTCCGTGGTGACGGCGTAGACGACCGGCGCCACCAGCAGCAGCAGCAGGATGCCGTTCGAGACGAGTCGTCTCCTGTTGCGATGCTTCCTCATGACCGCTCCTCCTTGAGACGGTAGTAGGACCGCCACCCCGCCCGGAGCGCGGGTGCGACAGCGGTCCCGAGTCCACGCAACACGGCGGGGAAGAGCCCGGCTCGACCCTACCGACGTGCAGAAACGTCACCGAAGGGAGAAGCTGGCCGGCCGGCACCGGACCCTCGAGGCCCGGCCGCGGCGGGTCATTACCTGGGTGTTGTTGCCCCTACAGACATAAGTGCATCGCAGGGTGTAAAGCGAGTCACTACAGAAGCGGTGTCGCGCGTGCCGCGACACCGCGGCGAGATCAGCGGGCGGCGGCGACCTTCAGGGGCAGGGTGCGCCGCCCTCGATCCAGGCGTCGACCTTGGCCACCAGGACGTCGTGCGCCACGGCGACCGGCGCCCGGCCGACGCCCGGGTCCCAGCCCCAGAGCACGAGCTTGTCGTGGCTCAGGTGCTCGCGCAACGCCGCCAGGTCCCGGCCCCCGTTCCGCTTCGGGTCCTTGAGCGTCGCGCAGAGGTCCGCCTTCGACAGGCCGACGAAGACCATCTTCCGTTCCGGCGGCGGCAGGCGCCAGTTCGGAGCGCCGGGCGGCATGTGCTGCCCGTAGCTAGCCGGCGGATTGCTGGTGCCGTGACAGGTCGCGCAAGGCAGGCCGGGCGCCCCGTTGCCGTCCGGCCCCCGCCGGACGTTCAGGGCGTGCACGGCGCCGTCGTCGAACTGCAGCGGCGCGTCGCCGGGGATGTGGCAATTCTGGCAGCGCGGATGCTGGAGCACCTTCTGGATGGTGTCGAAGGCCGCGAGCGCCGCGTCCCGCCGCGAACCCTGGCTCGCCCGCGTCTCGCCGGCGCTCACCGCCGACCGGCCGAGCGCCGCGCTGCCCACCAGCAACCCCGCGAGGATCCATCTCCCTGCGCAGCTCATCGCGTCCTCTCCTCTCAGGCAAGCCGAAGCGGCAGCTCGCGCAGCCGCCGTCCGGTCAGCGCGAAGACGGCGTTGGCCACCGCCGGCGCGATGGGAGGCGTACCGGGCTCGCCGGCGCCGCCCGACTTCTCGCGGCTGTCGACGATGTGGACCTCGACCCGCGGCATCTCGTGGAGGCGCAGGACCTGGTAGTCGTGGAAGTTGCTCTCCACGACGCGCCCTTCCTTGATCGTCAGCTGGCTATGGAGCGCCGCCCCGAGCCCGAAGGCGATGCCGGATTCGATCTGGGCGCGGACGCCGAGCGGGTTCACGCAGATGCCGCAGTCGATCGCGCCGACCACCCGGTGCACGTTGATGCGCGACCCGTCGACCGAGACCTCCGCGACGTAGGCGACGATGCTGCCGAACGACTCGTGCACGGCGAGCCCGCGCGCCCGGCCCGCGGCTGGCGGGCTCCCCCATCCCGCCTTGCCGGCCGCCAGCTCGAGCACCGCCCGCACGCGCGGCTCCTTGGCGAGCAGCTCGCGCCTGAACTCCAGGGGATCGCGCTTCGCCGCGTGCGCCAGCTCGTCGACGAACGACTCGACGACGAAGGCGTTGTGGGAGTGCCCGACCGAGCGCCACCAGAGCACCGGCACGCCCGGAGCGGGCGAGTGGAGCTCCACCCGGTGGTGCGGGATGGCCTTGACGTAGGCGGAGTCGGCCGCGCCCTCGACGGAGGTGCCGTCGATGCCGTCCTTGACCAGCATCGCGGCGAAGGGCGTGCCGGCCAGGATCGACTGCGCCACGATGCGCTGCCGCCAGGCCACCGGCGCCCCCTGGGCGTCGAGCGCCCCCTCCAGGCGATGCACCGCCAGCGGCCGGTAGTAGCCGCCGCGGATGTCGTCCTCGCGCGTCCACACCAGCTTCACCGGCCGGTCGGCTCCCTTGGCCACATGGGCGGCCTCGGCGACGAAGTCGGAGGCCGCGTTCGCCCGCCGGCCGAAGCCGCCGCCGAGGAAGGCCGTATGGATCACCACCTGCTCGGGCTGGAGACCGAGGATCGCCGCCACCCGCTGCTGGTCGACGGTCTGGAACTGCGTCCCGGTCCAGACCTCGCAGCCGCCCGCGGTGCGCCGCACGGTGCAGTTGAGCGGCTCCATCGGGGCGTGCGCGAGGTAGGGCACCGCGTACTCGGCGGTCAGCCGGGTCCGCTCGGCGGCCGCCGCGAGCGCCTTGGCCGCGTCGCCCCCCGAGGCGGCCCTGGCGCCGTCGAGCTTCGCCTGCTCGCGGTAGCTCTCGCGGAGCTTCGTGGTGTCGAGGCCGGCGTGCGGCCCCGCGTCCCACTCGACCCGCAGCGCGTCGCGGCCGCGCTTGGCCGCCCAGAAGTGGTCGCCGACGACGGCGACGCCCGTCGGGATCTCGAACACGGCGCGCACGCCGGGCACGCCGGTCGCCGCGCCGGCGTCGAAGCGCTTCACCTTGGCGCCGAAGGCCGGAGGGTGCGCCACGACCGCCGTCAGCAGGCCGGGCAGGCTCACGTCGATCCCGAAAATCGCGCGGCCGGTGATCTTCTCCGGCGTGTCGAGGCGGCGCGTCGGCTTGCCGATCACCGTCCAGTCCTTGGGCGGCTTGAGGCTGACGCTCGCCGGCTGCGGCAGCTTGGCCGCGGCCGCCGCCAGGGAGCCGTAGCTGGCGCGACGACCGCCGGCGCCGCCGGCGAGGACGAACCCCTTCTCGGTACGGCAAGCCTCCGGAGCCACTCCCCACTGCGCCGCGGCCGCCGCCACCAGGAGGCTGCGGGTCACCGCTCCGACCTGGCGGTAGCGGTCGAACTCCGACCAGGTGGTCGTCGAGCCGCCGGTCATCTGGATGCCGAACGCGGTGTGGTGATAGGCCGGCGCCGCGGGCGCGTGCTCGACGCGGAAGCGGCCCCAGTCGGCGTCGAGCTCCTCGTTGACCAGCATCGGGAGGGTGGTCCAGATCCCCTGGCCCATCTCGGAGTGGGCGAGGAGCACCGTCACGCTCTCGTCGCCGCCGATCCTGAGGAACGCGTTGGCCGCGGGCAGCGCCGCCGGAGTGCCGGGCGCCGCCTGGGCGAAGGCGAAGCGCCGCGCGCCCACCGGCAGGAAGAAGCCGACCACCAGCCCGCCGCCGACGGCCGCGGCCGAGGTCTTCAGGAAGGCGCGTCGCGACAGATCGCTGCGTGCGCTCATGGCTCAACCCTCCCGCAGCTCGGCGGCGCGATGCACGGCGGCGCGGATCCGCTGGTAGGTGCCGCACCGGCAGAGGTTGCCGCTGAGCGCGGCGTCGATGTCGCCGTCGGTCGGCTTCGCCTTGGCTTTCAGGAGGGCGACGGTCGCCATGATCTGGCCGGACTGGCAATAGCCGCACTGCACGACGTCGAGCTCGGCCCAGGCGAGCTGCACGGGATGGTCGCCCTTCGCGCTCAGCCCTTCGATGGTGGTGACGGAGCGCCCCGCGACCGCGGCGGCCGGCCGCACGCAGGAGCGCATCGGCTTGCCGTCCACGAGCACGGTGCAGGCGCCGCACTGGGCCATGCCGCAGCCGTACTTGGTGCCCGTCAAGCCGAGCACGTCGCGCAGCACCCAGAGCAGCGGCATGTCTTCGGGGACCGAGACCTCGTGTTCCTTGCCGTTCACCGACAGCTTCATCGTCGCACCTCCTCGCCAAAACCCTATCACCTGCTAGGATGCTGCGAAATCCCCGCGGGAGAGGCCCGGCCCATGACGGAGTTGGTCGCCATCGAGGACTTCGAGGAGGTTGCCCGGCGGCGGCTGGACGCCATGACCTACGCCTACATCGCCGGCGCCGCCGGCGACGAGATCTCCCTGCGGCGCAACCGGTCCGCCTTCGACGCGCTGCTGCTCAAGCCGCGCGTGCTGCGCGACGTCAGCCACATCGACACCACGCTCGAGCTGTTCGGGATGGCGCTGAGCGCGCCGCTGCTGCTCGCTCCCACCGCCTACCACCGCATGGTGCATCCGGACGGCGAGCTGGCCACCGCCCGCGGCGCCGGCGCGGCCGGGCTGCCGCTGGTGGTCAGCACGCTCGCCAACACCACCTTCGAGGACATCGCGGCGGTCGCCACCTCGCCGCTCTGGTTCCAGCTCTACATGCAGACCGATCGCGGCTTCGCCCGTGACCTGGTGCAGCGCGTCGAGGCCGCCGGCTGCCGGGCGATCTGCATCACCGTCGACACGCCGGTGCTCGGCTCGCGCAGGCGCGAGGTCCGTGCCGGCTTCGGCCTGCCGGAGGGCCTCGAGCGCGCCAACCTGCGCGGCTGCCCGGGCGCCACGTCCTCCCATCTCGACGAGGGCGGCGTCTACAGCGCCGTCCTCGACGCGGCGATGACCTGGGAGGCGATCGACTGGGTGCGCGGCTTCGCCAAGGTGCCGGTCCTGCTGAAGGGCATCCTGGCTCCCGAGGACGCCGTGCTGGCGGTCGAGCACGGCGCCGACGGCATCATCGTCTCCAACCATGGCGCCCGCAACCTGGACACCACGCCGGCGACGATCGAGGCGCTGCCGCTCGTCGTCGCGGCGGTGGACGGCAGGCTGCCGGTCCTGCTCGACGGCGGCGTGCGGCGCGGCACCGACGTGGTCAAGGCGCTCGCCCTCGGCGCCCGCGCGGTGCTGGTCGGGCGCCCCTCTCTCTGGGGGCTCGCCGCCGCCGGCGCCGAGGGTGTCGAGAAGGTCGTCAAGCTGCTGCGCACCGAGCTGGTCGCCGCCATGGCCCTCTGCGGCCTCCCGACCCTGGCGGCGATCGACGCCGCGGCGCTGTGGCCGAGGTGATCGCCGAGCGGCCGGGGGGCTGGGCGACCGAGCGCCGAGCGGCGAAGGGCTGAGCGGCCGAGCGGATGGATCTCGATCCTGCCCGGACGGAGCGAGGATCAACCCTCCGCCCGGCGGCGGATCGCCCGCAACCACTCGACGCGGATCAGGGCGCTCCCCGGAGCGATCAGGCGCCAGTAGGCGCCGAAGCGGCGACAGGTGGCGGCGTCGGTGGCGAAGACCCGCGTCTCGGTGGTCAGGCGGCACCAGATTTCGGATGGGCGGCTGGAAGCGTCGCGATTGGCGATTGCCGCGGCGGCTTCGGGCTCGATCAGGAAGTTGATGACCGCCTTGGCGTAGCCCGGTGCGGCCAGCTCCTTCCAGGCGCGGGGCGTGTCGCAAGCGCACGGGCGCGAGGCGACCACCAGGCTGCCGAGAACGATCTCCCGGTCCGCCTCGGCGGCCAGCGGCAGGAAGCCCGAGGCGGTGGCCACCTCCAGGATGGGCTTGCCGGACGGCGGCGCGAGGATGCTCTCCTTCGATCGGCTCCAGGGCAGCCGCGGATTCCGCAGCCAGGTGAGCGTGCGGAACAGCGTGATCTCCTCCGCCGGCACGGTCGCGATCGCCCAGGCGATGCGGTGCGGCGTGGCGTGGATGCGGATCTGGTGGCGCTCGTGAAACTGGAAGGCCGGCAGGAACTCGTCGATCCGCAACGGACGCGCCGGCCGCGCCGCACGCGCCGGCCGCCCGGCGCGAGCCGACCGGAGCAGCGGCGCCGGCAGGGCCACCGCCGCCAGCACCATGGCCGCTCCGGCGCCGGCGACCAGCGCGGCCCGCCGCCGCGACGCGATGCCCAGGCGGCGCGGCGGCTTGACCAGCGAGCCGAGCCCCAGCGCCGCCGCCAGCAGGCCCCCGTACATCAGCAGCACGCCCAGGGTCGTCCGCGCATCCATCGCCCGCCCCTTCCCGTTCCGCCGTCTCCTCCTCCACCGAGCTGCTGCCCCCGCATCCGCCGCTGCGGCGCTACTACAGCGGCGAGGCGGAGCACCGGCGGCGGATCGACGGCTGGTTCGACGGCGCCGCGGCCGATTACGACTGGATCACCCAGGTCATGAGCTTCGGCTTCGGGCACTGGTACCGGCGGCGGGTGCTGCTGCGGGCGGGGCTCGGCAGCGGCATGAGCGTGCTGGACCTGGGCTGCGGGACCGGCGTGCTGGCCGCCCATGCGCAGCGCCTGGTCGGCGGCGCCGGCCGGGTCGCCGCCCTCGACCCCAGCCTCGGCATGCTGCGCCAGGCGACCCGGCGCGGCGTGCGCCTGCCGCTGCGCGGCCTCGCCGAGAGGCTGCCCTTCCCGGCGCGGCGTTTCGACCTGCTCTCGATGGGCTATGCCCTGCGCCACGTCGCCGACCTGCGGGCGAGCTTCGGCGAGTTCCGCCGCGTTCTGCGCCCGGGAGGCAAGCTCCTGCTGCTGGAGATCACGCCGCCGTCCAGCCGCGCCGCTTTCCGCCTGCTGAAGCTCTACCTCGCCGGCCTCGTGCCGCTGCTCGCCCGGCTGCGCGGCGGCCGCGGCGCCCAGGTGCTCATGGAGTATTACTGGGAGACCATCGAGCGCTGCGTGCCACCGGCGGTCATCCTGGAGGCCCTCGCCGAGGTCGGCTTCGTGGGCGTCGAGCGCCGCGTCGAGCAGGGCGTCTTGTCGGAATACTCGGCCCAGCGGTGAGCCGGGCCCCTCACTGAGCGGCGCCGGCGGCGGCAGCCGCGCGGGCGCCCCGGGCGACGCGGGCGAAGCTGGCCTTGAGCTCGGGCATCCAGTGCCTGGGCACCGAGAAGCCGTGGCCGACCTTGTGCAGCCAGACCAGCTCGCCGTGCGGCACCTTGGCGACGTAGGCGCGGGTGTCGGCCGGCGTGCAGATCTTGTCGATGTCGCCTTGCAGGGCGATCCAGGGGACCTCGAGCAGGCGGCTGGGCAGGAAATCGACCCCCTTGTGGTGGGGATCGCGCGCCCAGGTGAGACCGTTGCCCTTGCAGATCGGCATGTTGACGATGAGGTCGGGGCAGAAGCCGAGGCTGACCGCGCCGGCGAAGGTGCGCGGCGGCGCCTGCACCAGCGCCGCGTAGACCAGCGTGGCGCCCGAGGAGTAGCCCACCAGGATGGGCGGCGTCCAGCCGGCATAGCCGAACCGTTGCTCGACGGCCTTGCCGAGCTGCTCGAAATCCCTGGCCGGGTCGAAGCAGGCGTCGGACGCAGCGGCGGCGCCGCTCACCACCGTCTTGACGTAGTGGGTGATGTCGATGCCGACGACCAGAGCGTCCATGGCGGCGAGCTCGCGCGCCATGTCGACGACGCCGAGCTTCCAGCCGCCGTCGCCGGAGACGAACAGCGCGACGTGCGCCGGCCGCGCCGCCGCGTGGTAGACGGTCAGGGTCCCGAACGGCGCCAGCTCGAAGGTCTCTTCCGTGGCGGCGGCGGGCGGCTGGCAGACTGTGAGGGCGGCAACGACGGCGGCGGCGACGGCGACGGCAGGGGGGGCGAGCCTTCTCATGCGGGGGACCTCCATGGAGTCGATCGGACGGCGATCCTACCCCAGGGCTCTCGGCCGCGGCGGCTCCTCCGTCCCGGCCCCGCCGAGCGCGTGCAGGGCGACGTCCGTCGTGCGCTTCACCCGGCGGGCGTTGACCTGCTCCAGGTCGGCGGTGAGGCGCGCCCCCAGCCCGAGGAAGAGCTTGCCGACCCAGGACTTCAGCATCGCCAACCAGCCCGCTTCCTCGATCGGCAGCAGCCCCTTCAGGCGTTCCGCCGGCAGCTCCCGCGCCAGCTCCTCGGCGAAGGCGTGCAGGGCGGTATGGTGGTTGCTCGAGTCCTCTTTCTCGAGCTCGGGCTTCTTCGGCATGAGGTCGGTGTAGGGAACGCGGATGTTGGGCACGGTGCGCGGGCGCGCCGTCGGCTGGATCGCGCCGGCGATCGAGTTGGCCCGCGCGGTCCGCTCTCCGAGAGGCCCCAGGTCCCACTTGTCGATCAGGTACTTGAGCAGGCTGGTGTGATCGTAGAGGGTGTGGTCCACGCCGTTGGCGACCCAGGGCGACACCAGCAAGGCCGGGACCCGCACGCCATACTGGTCGAAGCTGTACTCCTCGCGGTGATCGTCGGGCGGCACCGCCGCCGGCGGCGTCACGTGATCGTAGAAACCGCCGTGCTCGTCGTAGGCCACCACCAGCAGCGTCGAGCTCCACAGGTCGGGCGCGCTGCGGATCGCGTTGTAGACGTCGGCGATCAGCTTCTCGGCCTTGAAGACGTTGTGCGGCGGGTGATCGTCGTTCTGGTCCGAGCCGAAGTACTTGGGCTCGATGAAGGTGAAATCGGGGAAGCTCTCCTCGCGCCGGACGTGGTCGAAGAACTGGCCGATCGGGCGGTAATGGATGACGTTCTCCGGCCGGCGCTGATGCACCAGCAACAGCGAGCTCGGAAAGTCGTAGAAGTAGACGCGCCACGTCTTGCCCTTCTCGCTCAGCCGGTCGAAGATCGTGTCCTGGTCCTCGTGGAAGAGGGCGGTGCCGAGCGCCGGATGGCGCCAGCCTTCCGGCATCAGGACCCGGCCGCGGGCGGTGCCGGTGAGGGCGAAGAAGCGGTTCGGCCAGGTCGGACCGGGAAGCGACGAGAACCAGCGGTCGCAAACGGTGAAGTTGGCGCCGAGCGTATGGAGCGCCGGCAGGAACCAGAGCGGGTAGTAGCCCATGATGTTCTGGCGGTCGACGTCGCCGCTCGCCGGGTGCTCGGTGGCGAAATCGCGCACGAAGCCCGCGTTGCCGCCCGCCAGCTGCGCCAGCACGTTCCTGGTCTCGTGCTTGGGGTCGAGATCCATCTGGGATTCCCTGGTGGGCTGCTGGTCGAAGGCCTTGCCACCCGGATCGAGGTTCTGGCGGCGCGGCGCCGCGTCCGGGGGCACGCCGTCGAGGTCGGGCTTGACCTGCTGCAGGCAGCCGACCATCTGGTCGAAGGAGTGGTTCTCCATCATCAGCAGGACGACGTGCCGTATCGGATCGGCGGAGGTCATGGCCCTCTCCTCATGGTGAGTCCCGGATTGGCGGCGGCTTCCCGACAGCATAGCGAGGATCAAGAAACTGCGTCAATTTGACGCACTCGCCCCCGCCGCGTCCCGCTCGCCGCGCCGCAGGTCCCGCTCGTCCCGGGCCGGTTGGGCGCGGCCCCCGGCCGGAGGCATCCTGGCGTCGCCGGACAACTCTCGTGAGGAGACTGCCATGGACACTTCGCTCTCGCCGCTCCCAGACACCAGCCCCGGGGCCAGCGCCGCCACCCCCGGCTCGATCGCCGCCGCCGGCGCCGCCCGCAGCCGCGCCCTGTCCGGCGGCCTGACCCTGATCGCGATCGCCGCCCTGGCCAAGCTGGCGCTCCATCTCGCCACGGTCGGGCTGTTCGGCTACGGCTATTTCGTCGACGAGCTCTACTTCCTGGCCTGCGCGCGGCACCTGGCCTGGGGCTTCGTGGACATGCCGCCGCTCTTCCCGGCCGTCGTGGCGCTGGTCCACGCCGGCCTCGGCGACTCGCTGCTCGCCGTGCGCCTGCTGCCGGCGCTGGCCGGCGCCGCGCTGGTGCTGATGACGGGCCTCATGGCCCGTGACCTGGGCGGCGGCCGTTTCGCCCAGGGGATCGCGGCGCTCGCCGTCGTGGTCGCGCCGATCTGGATGCTGCTCCACAGCATCGACACCATGAACGCCCTCGAACAGCTCTCCTGGACGGGCGGCGCCTGGATCTTGCTGCGCATCGTGCGCGACGACCGGCCGCGCCTCTGGCTGGCCTTCGGCGCCGTCGCCGGCCTCGGCCTGCTCGACAAGCACTCGATGGCCTTCTTCGGCGCGGCGGTGGCGGCGGCGCTGCTGCTCACCCCCGAGCGCAAAGCCCTGAGCTCGCCCTGGCTCTGGCTGGGCGCCGCCCTCGCCGCCCTCCTCTTCCTGCCGAACCTGGTGTGGCTCGTCCAGCACCACTTCCCGCACTTCGAGATGCTGGCCAACATCAAGCGCAGCGGCCGCGACGTCCAGCTCGGCCCGCTGCGCTTCATGGCCGAGCAGGTGACGATCCTCAACCCGCTCACCCTGCCGCTCTGGCTCGGCGGCCTGGCGTGGCTGCTCGCCGGCCGGGAAGGGCGCCGCTATCGGGTGCTCGGCATCACCTACCTGGCGGTGATCGCCGAGATGCTGCTCTTCGACGGGCGCCCGTACTATCCGGCTCCCGCCTATCCGATGCTGCTCGCGGCGGGCGGCGTGGCGGCCGAGCGGTGGCTTGCCGCCCGCGGCTGGCGTGGCGCGAAGACCGCGTACGCGGCGGCGCTGGCGCTCTCCGGCGCGCTGCTGGCGCCGCTCTTCGTGCCCCTGCTGCCGCCCGAGACGCTGATCCGCTATTCGCGGGCGATCGGCCTGTCGCAGCCGCGCATCGAGAACCATCGCCTGGGGCCGCTGCCGCAGCTGATGGCCGACCGCTTCGGCTGGCAGGAGATGGCCGAGGAGGTGGCGCGCGTCTACCGGGCGCTGCCGCCGGCGGACCGCGCCAAGGCCGCGATCTTCGGCCAGAACTACGGCCAGGCCGGTGCGATCGACCTGTTCGGCCCGGCGCTCGGCCTGCCGCCGGCGATCAGCGGCCACCTCAGCTATTTCCTGTGGGGGCCGCGCGGCTACACTGGCGAGGTGATGATCGTCCTCGATGACAAGCGCGAGACCCTCGAGCGGCTGTTCCGCAGCGTCGAGCTGGCGGGACACGTCTTCCACCCCTACTCGATGCCCTACCAGCACTTCGACGTCTTCGTCTGCCGCGGCCCGCGCCAGAGCATGGCGGCGCTGTGGCCGCGGGTCAAGAACTACGATTAGGTTTGGCCGCGATGCGAGACTCGATTGACGCGGTAGACCCGAGAGACTCGGCGCCGGCGTCTGCCTCGCGCCGGCCCCGGCTGCGCGCCGCGGCGCTGTGGGCCGGCGTGGTGGGCGTCTTCGGGCTGCTGCTGTTCCTCTACCACCACCTCGCGGCGCTGGCCAGCCGCCAGTCCCAATCGCCGCTCAGGCCGTTCATCGAGGAGCTGACCGGCGCGTTCGTCGGCGGGCTGATCTTCTTCCCCTTGCGCTGGCTGGTGCGCCGCCTGCCGCTCACCTCGCGCGACTGGCCGCGCCGGTTGCCGGTCTATGTCCTGGCGCTGCTGATCGGCGGGGCGGCCGCGACGACGCTGATGTGGGGTTTGCGCGTCCTGCTCTTCCCGCTGGCGGGGCTCGGCGCCTACGACTACGGCGTCATGCCGCTGCGCTACCTGATGGAGCTGCCCTTGCAGGTGGTCTGGATCACCGTCCTGGTCGCCGGGCTCCACGTCTACGCGGCCCTCGAGGAGGCGCGGGCGCGCGACCTGCGCGCCGCGCGCATCGCAGGCAGCCTGGCCCGCGCCCAGCTCCGCAACCTCCGGCTCCAGCTGCAGCCGCACTTCCTGTTCAATGCGCTGCACACCATCTCCGCCGCCATGTACGAGGACCCCGCGGCCGCGGACGAGATGCTCGAGCGGCTCGCCGAGCTGCTGCGGGCCTCCCTGCGCTCGGCGCAGGCCGACGAGGTGCCGCTCGGCGAGGAGCTGGCGCTGCTCGAGAGCTACCTCGCCATCCAGCGCGCCCGTTTCGGCGAGCGGCTCACCGTCTCCCTCCAGCTCGAGCCGGGAACGGAGTCGCTGCTGGTGCCGTCGCTCCTCCTCCAGCCGCTGGTCGAGAACGCCATCCGGCACGGCGGCGCCGAGCGCGCCGGCCGCGGCGCCGTCGCGGTGCGTGCCCGCCGCGAGGGCGGCCGCCTGATCCTGGAGGTCGAGGACGACGGCACCGGCCCCACGCCCGCCCCGCGCGAATCCCCCATCGACTCGATGCCTGCCCGCCCGGGCGGGAACGGGCTCGGCCTGGCCGCCACCGCCGAGCGGCTGCAGCTGCTCTACGGCGACGCCCAGAGCTTCACCGCCGGCCACGGCGCCGGCGGCGGCTTCCTGGTGCGTGCCTCGCTGCCGCTGCGCCTCGCCGCGGAACCCGCCGGTACCATCAGCGGCGCCGGCGCCACCGGCGCCGCCGGAGGGCCGGCATGATCCGCGCCTTGATCGCCGACGACGAGCGGCCGGCCAGGCGCAAGCTGCGCGAGCTGCTGGGCCGCGCCGCCGACTTCGAGGTGGTGAGCGAGGCCGCCGACGGCGTCGCCGCGGTCGCCGCCATCCGCGAGTCGCGGCCCGACGTCGTCTTCCTCGACATCCAGATGCCCAGGCTCGACGGCTTCGGGGTGATCTCGGAGATCGGCGTCGAGGCCATGCCGCTGGTGGTCTTCGTCACCGCCTTCGACGAGCACGCACTGCGCGCCTTCGAGGTGCATGCCCTCGATTACCTGTTGAAGCCTTTCGCGCCGTCGCGCTTGCAGCGCCTGCTCGAACGCGTGCGCCGGCAGCTCTCGGCGCCGGCGGCGGCCGGCTCGGCCGCCTTAGGAGCGGCGGGCGCGGCCGGCGAGTCGGTGGCGGAGCGTCTCGATCGCGTGCTCTCGGCGATGGCGGCGCTGGCGGCGATGACCGAGGGGGCCGGGGTGCCCCCGGCGCGGCCCGCCGCACCGGCGTACCCACGCCAGATCCTGGTCGAGCGCGACGAGGGCAGGCAGGCGCTGCTCGCCGTCGACGAGATCGACGTCGTCCGAGCCGAGGGAAATTACCTGCGCTTCGTCGGCGCCAGGGGCCGGCACCGGCGCCGCGGCACCCTGCGGGAGCTGCTGGAGCGCCTCGACCCGGCACGCTTCCTGCGCGTCAACCGTTCCGAGATCGTGCGCCTCGACGCCATCCGCGAGGTGCAGCCCTGGTTTCACGGCGACGCGCGGGTGGTGCTGCGTGACGGCTCGGTGGCGCGGCGCGGGCTCTCGCCTCGCTCCTGGCGCAGCTGCCGAGCCCGAGCCTGGAAGTGCTGCTGCTCGACTGCGCCCCGGCGGGGACGGCTTCGCCCATCCCCGGGAGCGACCATCCCGCCGTGCGCGTCGTGCGGCTGCCCCCCGCCACGCTGTTCGGCGCCGCGAAGGCGTCGGGAGTGCGCATGGCAAGCGCGCCGGTGGTGGCCTTCCTGGAAGAGCATTGCGAGGTGGCGCCGGGGTGGGCCGCCGCGTTGGTCGCCGCGCACCGCGGCCCCTGGGCGGGGGTCGGCGCCGAGGTCCACGAGGCGTTCGACACCGAGCGCGCCCATCGCGCCCACCGGCCCGGCGCCGCCGCGAGCATCGTCGCCTTGATGAACTACCACCCCTGGCTACCGCCCGCGCCCCGCGCCGAGCACGACATGCTGCCGGGCAACAACGGTTCCTTCAAACGCGACCGCCTGCTGGCCTACGACGACCGGCTCGAAGATCTCCTGAACGCCGAGATCGTGCTCCACACCCGCCTGCGGCGAGACGGGCACCGCCTGCTGCTCGAACCCGACGCCAAGTTCGCCCACCTCGACGACAGCCGTCTCGCCAGCGCCTGCCGCGGCTTCTTCCTGTTCCACCGCTGCTACGGCCCCAGCCGCGCCCGGGAATTCGGCTGGACGCCGGCGCGGCGTCTCCTCTACGTCGCCGCGACGCCGGCGATCCCGCTCTACTTCCTCGCCCGGCTGCTGCTGGTGCTGGCCCGCCGGCGCCCGCGCCTGCTCGGCGCCGCCCTGGCCGCGAGCCCCTGGATGCTCGCCGCGCAGCTGGCGGGCGCCGCCGGCCAGGCGGCCGGCCTGCTGTTCGGCGCCGGCGACGCGGCGGCCCGCTTCACCGACTACGAGCTCAACCAGCCCCGCGACGAGCGCGACAGCTGAGCGCGCGGACTCCCAGGGCATGACGAGCGCGACGAGCGCGGCGAGCGCGACAGCCGGGTGTCCCGACCCCACGCCACGGCCGGCGGTGTCGATCGTGATCCCGGCCTACCGTTCCGACCGGACCGTGGCCGGCTGCCTCGCCGCTCTCGCCCGCCAGAGCTGCCGCGACTGGGAGGTGGTGCTGGTGGACAGCAGTCCGGACGATGCGACGGAGCGCATCGTGCGCGAGTCTTTCCCCTGGGTGCGGTACGAGCACAGCCAGCGGCGTCTGCTGCCGCACGCCGCCCGCAACCGCGGCGTCGAGCTCGCCCGCGCCGAGCTGCTGGTCTTCTCCGACCCCGACGTCTACGCGCATCCCGACTGGCTGGCGCGCTTGGTCGCCGCCCATCGCGCGACCGGCGACGTGATCGTCGGCGGCCTCGCCTGCTTCGGCCGGCGGTGGCTCGATCAAGGGAGCTGCTCGGCGACGTCACCTTCTCGCGGCGGCTGGCGGCGGCGGGCAAGGCGCTGCTCCTGCAGCCTGACGCCGTGGTCGAGCACCACCATCTGCACACCTTCGGCAGCTTCCTCGCCGAGCGCTACCAGCGCGGCCGCCTGTTCGGCGAGCTCCGCTGCTCCTGGCTGGCCGGCCGCCGCGGCGCTCTGCTCGGCTACCTGCTGGTGACCGCCCTGCCGATCCGCCTGGCGAGGATCATGGGCCTGGTGGCGATCCACGCCGTCCGTGCCGGCCAGAGCGCGCGCTACGCCGGCACGCTGCCGATCACTCTCGCCGGTCACGCCGCCTCGCTCGCCGGCGAAGCGGTCACCTACGCCCGCGGTCTCCTCGCCGCGCCCGCCGGCGGCTGAGCGCCGCGCGGCCACCGTGCCGGCCCCGGACGTGCCCTGCCGGGCCGGCCGCAGGGGACCTCAGGGATGGATGAAGCTCTCTTCGCGGAGCAGCGCCCGATCGAACGTCGCCACGGACTCGCAGCCCTCCTCCAGGGCCGCTTCGCGGATCAGGTAGTCGGCGAAGCCCCCGCGTCCGGACCTGTACGCTGCCAACGCCCTCCTCAGACGCTCCGTGGATGGGAAGGCGAGATGCTGAGCGAGCAGTAACTGCCCGAGGACCGCCGCGATCTCCGGACGCTCCACCTTGTAGCTGGCCTCGAGAACCCAGACCACCTCGCACAGCACCACCTCGGGCACGAAGCACGGCTCGGCCGAGTCGATGGCTCGCTGAATCAGCGCCTTGGCCTGCCGGCACTGGACCGGGTCGTCCTCGACCAGGAAGCGGATCAGGACGTTGGTGTCGAGGGCGATCACTTCCTGGCCGCGGACCGCCGGACGGCATCGTCCATGTCTTTCACGCTGACGCCCTTGACCCGCGGCTTGATGGCGCCGAAGAGCGACATCAAATCGACCGTCTCGGGGCGCATCTCGACCACGCCGTCCTCGCGCACCTGGAAGCTCACGCGATGGCCCGCCGCCAGCGCCAGCGCCTGGCGCACTTCCTTGGGGATGGTGATCTGACCCTTGCTGGTGATGGTTGCCTTGGGCATCCTTACCTTCCTGTGATCTCCTTACTCAAGTGTAAGGAAGATGGACGACGCCGTCAAGTTCGCGGCTGATAGGATGCTGGGAAGAGGACTCAGATGAATCCGGACGTCGCCCAGGCCATTCCGGCGCTGCGGGATCGCGGACTCCTGCCGGCCGAGGAGGCGCCGCGCCTGCTGCGCGTGGCGCGCGGGGAGCTGCTCTCCGTGCGCGCGGAGCTGCGCGCGCTGCTCTATGCCGGCGTGCTGCTGCTGACCGGCGGCGTGGGGCTCCTGGTCGAGCAGAACCTGGAGCGGATCGGGCCGGTGGCGATCGCCGCCGCACTGGGCCTGGGGGCGGCGGCGGCGCTGGCCTGGGTGTTCCGGGTGGCGCCGCCCTTCTCGTGGCAGGAAGTGGCGTCGCCGAACCTGGCGTTCGACTACCTCCTCCTGCTCGGCATCCTGCTCGGCGCGGCGGACCTGGCGTACGGCGAAGCCCACTTCGGGTGGCTGGGAGTGCACGCGTCGTGGCACCTGTTGATCCTCGCCACGCTGGCGGCCCTGGCCGCCTTCCGCTTCGACTCGCGGATCGTCTTCTCGCTGGCGCTGACCAGCCTTGCTGCCTGGCGAGGCGTCTCGCTCGGGCATCTCAGCCCTCTCGGCCTGGCTGGGCACCATGGCGCGGCCGGCGCCGCCGGAGACATGGGGTGGTCCGCGCCCCCGGCGGACGCCTTGCGCTGGAACGCCGTCGGCTGCGGCGTGTTGTTCGCCGCGCTCGGCCTGGCGCTCGCCCGCTCCGGCCGCAAAGCCCATTTCGAGCCGGTGGCCTTGCACCTCGCTTCCCGCTGTTCGCCTACGGCGTGGTGGCCGCCTACGCCGCCTTGACCCGCCTGCTGGCGGAAGGCTTCCACGACGCCGCGGCGGGATGCCTCTGGTTCGCGGTCAGCTCGGTCCTGATGATCGGCGGGTTGCTGGCGGCACACCGGCGGATGAAGCCGGCGGCAGAACCGATGAAGCTGGCGGATGAGCCCGAGGCGGCAGCAGTAGAGCCGATGACGCCGGCACCAGAGCCGACGACGCCGGCGGCAGGACCGGAGGCGCCGTGACGCCGGAACTAGCCAGCGCCGACCGCGCCGCCGCGGTGCGCGACGCCGCCCGCTCCTGGCACCGGACCTCGGTCATCGACGCCGCGGCTCTGGCCGCGATCGAGAGCGGTTTCCCGGATGACCGGGTGCGCGTCGGCCCGGTCTTCCGCGCCCTGCTCTTCCTGTTCACGGCGATCGCGGTCTGCGGCGCCTTCGGGTTCATCGCACTGGCCGTCATGGGCGCCAACGGGCATGACGGCGAGCTGGCCGGCCTGGCGCTGGCGGTGGGCGCCGCGCTGCTGGCGCTGACCGAGTACCAGATCGGCAAGCGCCGCCGCCGCCAGGGCGGCACCGAGGCCGCCACGTCCCTGTTGGGGATCGGCTTCCTGCTGGCGGGCGCGGCCTGGCTGCTCATGCGTCCCGGGTCGCTCGAGGCGAGGGATGCCCTGCCGGTCCTCTGCCTGATCGGCGCCGCGCTGGCAGGGGCCGCGGCATGGCGGTGGGGCTATCCGCTCTATGCCGCCGCGGCGGCCGGCGCACCGGTCGTCGGCGATGGCGGCGCTGGTGGTGGCGCTGGCGGGTCTGTACGCGGCGCTCCACGTCGGCTCCTGGGATTCCCGGCTGATCGAGTCGCTGGGCGGCCGGCCGGCGGCGGCCTCGGCGCCCGATCCTGCGCACGCCGGCTGGCAGTGGTGGGCGGCGGCGGGCGCCACCACGCTCGCCCCGCTCCTCCTCCTGGCACTCGGCCTGCGGCGGCGATGCCTGCCGCTGCTGCTCGCCGGGGCCGCCGCCACGGCGGTCTCGCTGGCGACTCTCAGCGTCTACGCCCACCTGGGGCCTGCCTGGCTCGTCCTGATCGCCGCCGGGGCGCTGGCGATCGCCGCCTCCCTCGCCCTCTGGCGCTTCCTCGACGCCGGCGCCGGCGCGGAGCGGGCCGGCTTCACCGCGGCGCCGCTGCTGACCGATCCCCGGCGCCAGCAGCTCTTCGAGGCCGGAGCCGCCGTCCTCACCCTCTCGCCCGAGGCGCGGGCGGCCGGCGGCGAGCCGGGGTTCGCGGGCGGCGGCGGCCGCTCCGGCGGCGGCGGCGCCAGCGGCGAGTTCTGAACCAGCCGGTTACTTTTTCGACACGTCCCCGGTCTAAGGGATTGGGGGTCCCGACGGCGGGACCACCCATGCCGATCGCCAGGGAGGTCCCACCATGTCCCGCATCGCCGCGCTCCTCAGCGTGCTCGTCCTCGCTCTCGCGACCCTGGCCGCCGGCCCGGCGCTGAAGGAGCCCAGCGCCGGCGGCTCGCGGAGCGCCGGCGCCGGCATCGCCACGCCCGGCGTCCGCCCTGCCTCGTTCCGGCCTGTGAAGGCCACCGATCGGCCGCCGGCCGACTCGACCGAGCCGCCGGCTCCGATCCGCCTGACGGCCTCCGACGGCACCGGCCTCTCGCTGGTCGCCGTCGAGGCAAACGGCGTGCTCGAGCCTCCACTCGCCTTCACCGAGCTCCACCTGACCTTCGAGAACCCTGGCGACCGGAGGATCGAGGGCCGTTTCCGCATCGCCCTGCCGCCGGCCGCGGCCCTCTCCCGCTTCGCGATGAAGGTCGGCGACGTCTGGCAGGAGGGCGAGGTGGTGGAGCGCCAGCGCGCCCGCCTGGCCTACGAGGACGTGCTGCACCGCCGCCAGGATCCGGCGCTGCTCGAGCAGGAGGCGGGCAACGAGTTCTCGGCTCGCGTCTTCCCCATCCCGGCCCGCGGGCGCAAGGAGCTGATCGTCTCCTATTCGCACGCGCTGGCGCGGGCGGACGAGCCCTACGTCATTCCCCTCCACGGTCTCGCGCAAGTCGGAGCGCTCGACGTCCGCGTGCAACTCGGCTCACGCCCCGCGGCCGCCGCGGCGGCGAGCAACCTCGGCGGCGAGGTGACCGACCGCCGCTTCGTCGAGCTGCACAAGCGGGACTGGATTCCCGACCGGGACTTCAGGATCGTGCCGGCTCGCCACCCGGGTGAGCCGGCGGACTTCGAGATCGGCCAGGAACGCCTCGCGGGGCGCGCCGGGCTGCGCGACGGCAACCTCGCGGTGGTGCGCGTCGCCGCCCCCGTCGAGTCCGTGCCGGAAGAGATCGACGGCCTCTACGTGCTGGTCGATTCGAGCGCTTCGCGCGCCCTGGGCTACGCCGCCCAGGTGCGCCGCCTGGCCGAGCTGATCGGCGCCCTGCGTGACGGCGCCGGCGGTGCGACGCCGGTCGGCATCGCCGCCTTCGACCAGGAGGTCGTGCCGATCTTCGAGGGCCGGGCGGGCGATTTCGGCGCGGCGGAGGTCGAGCGCCTGGCGTCCCGCAGGCCGCTCGGAGCCTCCAATCTCCACCGGGCGCTCACCTGGCTCGCCCAGCGCCTGGAGCGGAATGGCCCGAGGTATCCACGCGTCCTCCTGGTATCCGACGGCGTGGCGACCGCCGGCGAGACCGAAACGCGGGCGCTCAAGGCGGCGGTGCATTCCCTGGGCGGCGCCGGGGTCGAGCGCCTCGACGCGCTGGCCGCCGGCGGGCTGCGCGACGACGCGGCGTTGCGCGAGATGACCACCGGCAACCTGGCGCGCGACGGCCAGCGCATCGACGGCGCCGCGCCCCTGGCCGAGATCACCCGCCGCCTGACCCTCGCCTGCCGGTCAGGGATCGAGGTGACGGTCAAAGGGGCGGCCTGGGTGTGGCCCGAGACCCTCGACGCCGTGCAGCCGGGCGATGAAGCGCTCGTCTATGCCGACCTGCCCGCGGACCGGCCGCTGCTCCTCGCCCTGGGCGGACGGCCGGTGGCGCTCGGCGGCCTGGCCGCCGTCGAGCGCCCTCTGCTCGAACGGGCCTGGGTCCAGGCTCGCATCGAGCGGCTGCTACACCTCCGCGAATCCGCGCTCGCCGGCGACGACGATCTGCGGCGGGCGCTCGGGTTGGAGATCGCCGAGCTGAGCGTCAAGCACCGGGTGCTGAGCCCGTTCACCGCCCTGCTGGTGCTCGAGGGCGACGCCGACTTCGCGCGCTTCGGCCTCGACCGGCAGGCCCTCGCCGACATCCTGACCGTCGGTCCCGGAGGTCTGGCGGTGCTCGCCCGCACGCGGGCGGCCGCGGCCTCGCCCCGGGCGTCCACCCTCGAGAAGGCCGCGGCTGCCAACCCGGCGCGTCCCGCGCCCGGCATCGCCGGCTGGGTGGACGAGCCCAGGATCGTGGCCCAGGGTCGAAGCGGCGAGGTCGGCCAGGCGGCGCCCATGGCGCCGACGGGCATGGAGGGAGATTCTTCCGGAGAGCCGGAAGGCGTCGCAGGCGACGTCGCCGACGGCGTGTCTGGAGGTGTGGCCGGAGGCGTAGCGGGAGGCGTCGCCGGCGGGGTCATCGGCGGCGTTCCCGCCGCCGCGCGGCCGGCGCGCCCCTCCCCCCCCGCCAGCGCGCCGCATCCGGCGGAGCCCGGCGCAGCCGCCGACGCTCGCCTCGAAGCCGCCGGCGAGAGCTCGGGGGCCGCCGGCCGGCAGGCCGACCAGGAGAGAGAGGAAAGGAGGTATGCCGCTCCCTACGGCGGGCGGTTCGCCGCCGTCATGGAGCATCTCGCCGCCGGCCGCCTCGCCGCGGCCCGGGCCCTCGCCGAGTCCTGGAGCGCCGAGGCGCCGGGCGACGTGCTGGCCCTGGTGGCCCTGGGCGAGGTCTGGGAGGCCGCCGGCGAGAAGGCCGCCGCGGCGCGCGCCTACGGCTCCCTCATCGATCTCTTCCCGCACCGCGCCGACATGCGGCGGCTGGCCGGGGAGCGCCTCGAACGGCTGGGAGAGCCCGGCCTCGAGCTGGCGATTGACACCTACCGGAAGGCCGTCGAGGACCGGCCTGACCACCCCACGGGCCACCGCCTCCTCGCCTGGGCCCTGCTGCGCGCCGGCCGTTTCGCGGCCGCCTTCGCCGCCCTCGAGAAGGGTGTCGAGCAGCACTATCCGGCCGGCCGGTTCGCCGGCGTCGAGCAGGTCTTGCGCGAGGACCTTGGACTGCTCGCGGCGGCCTGGGTGCGGGCCGAGCCGGACCGGCGCGTGGAGGTGCTCGACCGCCTTCGCGTCCATGGCGCCCGCATTGAGAGCGAGCCCTCCCTGCGCTTCGTCCTCACCTGGGAGACCGACGCCAACGACGTCGATCTCCACGTCTACGACCGGCGCGGCGGGCACGCCTATTACAAGGATCCGGAGCTGCCGTCCGGCGGCAACCTGTACGCCGACGTGACCACGGGCTACGGTCCGGAATGCTTCGCGGTGCGCAGGCCGGCCGACGGCGACGCGGCGCCCTACCGCCTGCGGGTGCACTACTACAGCCGCGGTCCGATGGGCTACGGGATGGGAACCGTGCAGGTCGTCCGGCATGACGGCGCCGGGCGGCTGACTATCGAGCCGCGGCCCTTCGTGGTGATGGCCGACGACGCCATGGTGGACCTCGGGCCGGTCCGGTGACCTCCGATGCCGCCGATGACCGGCGGTCCGCACTAGCCCGCCGGCCGGTCTCGCCCCACCGGCCGGACCGGCCTCTCTCAGAGCCGGCGCGGCCCCTCACTCCTCGCGCAGCGCGTCCATCGGATCGCTGCGCACCGCCTGGCTCGCCGGCAGCGAGGTGGCGGTGGCGGCGACCGCGAGCAGCAGCGCCGCCATCGCCGCGTAGGTCGCCGGGTCGGTGGGCCGCACCTCGTAGAGCTGGCTGGAGAGCGCCCTGGTGAGGACAAGGGCCGCGGCGGCTCCCACCGCCAGGCCGGTCACGGAGAGGCGCAGCGCCTGGCCCAGGACGAGGCGGCGCAGATCGCCCGCGCTGGCGCCCAGCGCCACCCGCAGCCCGAGCTCGCGCCGCCGCAGCGACACCGCGTACGACATGACCCCGTAGAGGCCCACCGCGGCGAGCAGCAGGGCGAGCGCCGCGAAGGCCACGAACAGGACGGCGAAGAAGCGCGGCTGCCAGATCGAGCGCCCCACCACCTGCTCGAGGCTACGGACCTCGGTCACCGCCAGGTCGCGATCGACCTGGGCGATCCGGCGCTGCACGGCCGCCGCCAGGCGCAGCGGCTCGCCGCTGCTGGTGCGCAGCAGCAAGCTGACGCTCGGCCCCATCGCGATCTCCCCGTGCGGCAGGTAGACGCTCGGCCGCGCGACGGCGAGGAGGGTCTGGTTGCGCGCCGCGCCCGCGACCCCCACGATGGTGTGCCAGGGCTCGTGACCCTCGGGCGGACCGAAGCGCACGCGTTTGCCGAGCGGGCTGCCGTGCGGCCAGTAGCGGCGGGCGAGCTGCTCATCGATGATGGTCACCGGCGCCGCCTTGTCCTGGCCGTCGGTCTCGGCGAAGTCGCGGCCGGCGACGAGCGGGATGCCGAGGGTGCGGAAGTAGCCCGGCGATGCCACCACGTGGTTGACGATCGGCGCCTCGCGCAGGCCGAATAGCGGGCGGTCCTCGACCGTCAGGCTGCGCCCCCAGGCGTCGGCCAGCGGAATGCCCGCGACCGTCGCCGCCGCCGAGGCCACCCCCGGCAGGCCGCCGACCTCCGCGCGCTCGCGGCGCACCAGCGCCCGCGCCTTCTCCGGCGTGTCGTACTTGACGCGCGGAGCCCAGACCCTGAGCGTCAGGACCCGCGCCGCGTCGAAGCCGGCCGGCGCCTGGTGCAGAGCCAGGAAGCTGCGCGCCATCAGCCCGGCGCCGATGAGCAGGGTCACCGACAGTGCCATCTCGCCCACAACCAAGAGGTTGCGGAGCCTTTCGCTGCGGCGCCCCGTCATGCCGCCGCGCCCGCCCTCCTTGAGCGTCTCGGTCAGGTGCAGCCGCGAGCAGAGGTGCGCCGGCGCCAGGCTGATCAGCAGGCTGGTCGCCAGCGAGACCCCGATGGCGAACAGCAGCACGCGTCCATCGATGTCGAAATGCATCCAGCGCGGCAGCTCGATTGGGATGAGCGCCAGCAGCAGCGGCGTCCCGATCACCGCCAGCGCCAGCCCGGCGACCGCGCCGAGCCCGCCGACCAGCAAGCTCTCGATCAGCAGCTGGCGCACCAACCTGCCCCGCGACGCGCCGAGAGCGCTGCGGACGGCGATCTCGCGCGTGCGCTCCGTCGCCTGCACCAGCAGCAGGTTGGCGATGTTGGCGCAGGCGATCAG
>WNFI01675403.1_pt1 | contig 27642 bp, 31 predicted proteins | sample 5400471 | NCBI WGS metagenome assembly WNFI01 (sample SAMN13153348, study PRJNA577476) | soil metagenome | isolation source: 100 cm saprolite on Douglas fir-dominated hillslope | place: USA:California | collected 2013-09-17
CCTATCTTCCTCGCGACAAGACGGGGCAACTGCGTCTGCGACTCGGCTTGATAGTCAAGGGGCGCCTTCCCCACATTTCTCGAGCTGCGGCGGAGGCCGAGTTGTGGAGTTTCCGATCGCGCTTGTTTAGTCGGACGAGATTCCTCCATTTTACCATCAGAAGCTAGTGGTATATGTTTTTTTGGAGGCGCCTTCCGCTTTTTGGGGACGCTTTTGTGCCCTGGAGCTCTCTCCCCGATCTGCTTGACACTGGTATTGTTTTCTCCCTTAATTCGGGCCTGTATATCGGCGAGCATCTCCCGGTGTTCGGCAATCTTCTGAAGACGCGCAATTTCCAGAGTAGTCGGCATGTTGACTCGGATGCCAGAGGATAGAAAGGGATTCCCAAAGAGAGAAAATAGTGTTACAACTCGAAGAACGCGAGTAAGTCGACATACAGTACAAGTCACACATCACGTGGACGTTACGGATCGTGAATTTCATGGCCGCGCCTTTCTAGCCCTCTTCTTCCTCCATACCGTCTTCCTCCAATTCCACTACATCGTGCTCGGATCCACCCTTTTTCATGAGGTTCTTCACACTTACGCGGATGTCGCTGTTTGCGACAACCTTCCTTGCATCGACGTCCCATTGAAGTTTGCTGTCGAAGAATCTTAATCTACTCGACTTGTTGTTACCGACAGTTTCGCCGTTGCCTCGATCATAGTAGCCGAAGTGATTCATCTGTGGTACATCGTACCATTCATTTGACATGATGCTCATACGCTTTTTCTGTCTTGAACGTTGTAACCGGCCCTGACGACTCCGGCTGGCAGTGGAATCAGCAGAATCATACCGGTGAGACTCAATGTCCTCAGATTCGTCAGAGTCAGGTTCACGTGCATCCGTTTCCTGCATCAAATACACATAACGTGCGTGTTCTGAGGAGGGTTAGCGCTGTCTGCTCTGGACACGTATTAGTGGTTGAGTTGGTAGCTTACGAGCGAGCCTTTCGTCCAACCAATCCTTTGACAATGTTCCGTCGTCTGTCATCAGCCCGAGATGCTGCCCGACGCTCTCGCGAGGAACATCGTGAAGACCAACTGAGGGAGAACTCTGCAGCTCCGAAAGCTGTTGTAGAGCTGCCTCTCTACCGTGAATGAGAAACCATGCAATGACTGAGGTTTCTACCTTACCTCACTCTATCCAAGGACCCATCCTTCAGGTTTGTATCCTCCATATTGTTCTCTGCAACTTCGAGTCTGTATCGAGGTCCAAACCAATCGAAAAACTCGTTCCATGGGAGATTGAGGTCAATGTCATTCTCGATCCCGAGAGCGCACGCAGTCTCGTATACCCACGTTCGCGAGGTATTCTTCACGGTGTATCCGCCGCCGCCAAGTAGTATGAATGGGATATTCATGTCGCGAACAAAGCGAACTGAATGAGCGTGACCCTGCATGGTGACATTGAAACACCCTAATTTGTCACCTGCGAGAGAGTCGGCCCCGCATTGAAGGACGATCACAGGAGGTTGGAACACTTCCACCGCACGGGCAACGACCTAAATTATCAATTATTTCCGCTGACATTGCTGTATTTGCAAACTGCTTTGCTTACCGGCTCGTATATGCTTCTGAAGGAATCATCATTAAGACCATCTTTTAGCGGGACGTTAATAGCGTATCCCTTTCCCTTTCCCCGCCCTCGGTCCTCCTGTGTCCCAGTTCCAGGGAAATACTCCCCGAATTTATGGAAGCTAACGGTCATGACACGGTCAGTTGTATAGAATGCTTCTTCTACGCCATCTCCGTGGTGACAGTCAATGTCAATGTACAACACCCTTGGGTATGTTCGCAAAAGTTCAAGGATTCCAAGCACGATGTCATTGATGTAACAAAAGCCAGACGCCTCTCTCTTCTTGGCGTGATGAAGGCCGCCTGCCCAATTGATTGAAATGTCCGCTGCGCCTGATGTGATCCTTTTTGCGGCAGCTTGTAAATGTGTAAGTCAGTGATGGATGAGATAGTCAATAACTTGCATACCTATGGTACCACCTGCAGAGATAGAGCAGAACTCAAACACCCCTTCAAATGCGGGATTATCATCCCCGACAAGAACTTCAAAACCGAAATCAACAGCTAATTTCCACGCTCTGCTCTCTGTCCCTGTCTTTAAGAGACGGTGTGTGGAGAAAGGAGCCACTTACTAGGACATCTAGTTTATCTAACATGTTGTACGCAGTGAGGAGTTCGTGGGTTATTCGCATACGAAGAGGCTTCATTGGGTGACCCAGGCCGTACGAATACGATCCAACATCGGCTGCAAAAAATGATCGGACAAAATTTATGAGGGATAATAGAAAATCTGACGGTCATAATAATAGGATACTCGACGTTGAGGCATGTGTACGAGGTTCTGCGTGAGTGTAATGTCTTGAATTAAAGCGCACGTGCCCTAGACCGGAACAGGTCGGACCGGTGACGACTGCTTTCTCTTCTCACAGGCTACCGTGACTCGTAGGGACTATCAACCCATCAACTAAGTCACCTCTTCCTCTCATGGTCGATGACTGGTCTCAGGCAATACAACACGATGTGATGCGAATCTACCGTGCCAAGCGTGATGAAGCTCATCGTAGTGTCACACTCAAATACACCATTCTTGGTTTCATCTCCTCTGGAACGTACGGCCGGGTCTATAAAGCACAGAGCAAGGACGAGGATGGCCGACTCCATGCCATCAAGAAATTTAAACCCGACAAGGATGGAGATATAGCAACTTACACTGGCATCAGCCAAAGCGCAATTCGTGAAATTGCGGTGAGTGTATTGCGTTTGTCTCGCTTTCCGCTTTGAATACAACGTAATATAGCTCAACAAGGAGATATGCCACGAGAACATTGTCGCCCTCAAGGAGGTTATATTGGAGGATAAGTCCATCTATATGGTGTTTGAGTATGCGGAACATGACTTTTTAGTGAGTCTTTAATTGTTGGTTTTAAGGGTGTCACTGATCTAAGCGCTAGCAAGTGATTCACCATTATTCGCAGACTCTCCGCTCACACATACCTCATGACTTGCTCAAATCCCTCATTTACCAACTCCTAAATGGTCTTCTATACCTTCATGACTCCCATATATTGCATCGGGATCTCAAACCTGCTAATATACTTATCACATCTACTGGTATAGTAAAAATCGGAGACCTTGGTCTCGCTCGTCTTACGTACCAGCCTCTGCAACCACTTTTTGCGGGGGACAAAGTCGTGGTCACTATCTGGTACCGCTCACCGGAGCTTCTTATGGGATCCAAACATTACCATAAAGCAGTCGACTGCTGGGCTGTAGGCTGTGTTATGGCTGAGTTGGCTAGCCTTCGCCCCATTTTTAAGGGCGAGGAGGCAAAGCTTGATTCGAAGAAAAACGTGCCGTTTCAGAAGGACCAGCTCCTTAAGGTCATCGAAGTACTCGGGAAACCCGATGGTATGTGACACATTCTTCATTCTTCTACCTTCGTCGGTACATTTTCTGGGTGTGGCAGAACGGGAGTGGCCAGGAATGAAGAATACGCCTGAATATCATAACGTCAAGCGACTGGATGAGTAAATATCTTCTTGTCCTTCGGGAGTTTTAATTTTGAACGCTTTGACTCGATAGTGCCCCAAATCGTCTTGATGCTTGGTGTAAACAACGCTCATTGCCACCTACTGCCGTTAATTTCCTCAGCAAGTTGTTCATTTATGACCCTGACAAGAGAATGAATGCCAGAGAAGCCCTATCCCATAGCTGGTTCCGGGAAGAACCACAGCCTACGTATAAGTCCGTCTGCTTGCTTCGCGGCTTGGATAGCAATTGAAAATCATCCACCAGCGTGTTCCAACATCAGCTCAATACTCCCTCACAGCTTCCTCCTCAGCGTCGGATCACACTGGACGAGGCTCCATCCATGATGCCTGCTCAAGCCACGCATGCGCAGCTTCTGCCCGCGCAATTTACGCAGCCGCAACACTTGCAAGGGCAGACCCACGGAAGCGTGACAAGCTTTGCTAGCTTAAGTGTGGGCCACGGTGGTCATACTCGGAAAAAGGCTCGACTCGGTTAAACCGGTGGGCGACGTATATTGGAGATTCCTCGGGTGTTGATTTAAATGGGGTTTTGTACATTATGAGGACCACGACGCTGCACACTCAATGCATGTACTGAGTATTTATCTCCCAGACAATATAATAAAGAGCAAAATGCCGCGGCGCCACAACTTGAATGAGCGAATGTAAGGCGAAATCATAACACTTTCAAGTTCCGCGATTGGCTCTTAGAAGACTTACGGTCATTGGGCCTTAGAAGACTTGCACTGATTGGCCTTTAGGCCTTGAGGAGATACAAGTCATCCAGTCTGGGTGGTCTGAAAGTTTGTGTCAGGATTTTCCTGCTTTCGACAGTACACCAGCTTTCATTAGTTTCATCATCTTTATCGCTGTTAGCTTCCTTTCTCATTTTGACATTGACGCTCATTCATTTTAACCTTCTCTTTTCTTCATGACTGGATAACTTCCTAAACAAAGATGTCCAAGCAAAGTCTGTCATGATGCCAGCTTCAACTCCCCCTCCCTCATCTCCATAAGCTTCAAGTTCTTTGGTAAATTTCGCTGTCTCCTTACTCAACCTTAGTCCTTAGTAAACCTGGACCATCCACGAGGAGACATTCGAAGTGAGCACATGCTGATTGAATAGTAGCTTAGGCAATTCAGCATCTGTGGAATATGTACAATTACCCGTCCGTAAATATGTCTTATCGCTGTATATCGCTGTATAAAATTATCAGGAACGAGGATCTGCGAGGACAGATTGAAACTAGCCAGGATGAACCTTGGAATGAATGCCAGTGATGAACCCCGAGTCTACTGGCAACCCGCGGAAGTCCCACGGACGTGAGCGCGGGCCGTGAGAACATCCCGTGGTGGCCCGGGATCCGGGACTAAGCGCCACCAACCGCGCTCGTTCAAGTGATCCTTCAAGTGATCCTCAGACTTTCGTATCCAGGATGTTGGACAAGTCGCCGGATAGCTTTATGTTTACTGTCGGGAAACTGGGTGCGCCTCTCGTTATTGCGTTGCGAAACTGATGGGGTGAATCGGCATTGTAGATGCTGGCATGGCCGTAAGTCTACTACACTCTGTTCCCTCTGTCGACTCTCACTTTTTGACTGTGTCACTTAGATTCTTTTGGGGGAACGTGCCCACCTTATCGAGTTCCCTTCCCTTCTCCTCCCGCCTGGCGCGACCACTGGCTCAATTGTGAATATCTCTGTCACCCAAAATGTCGCGGAAGAATATAAGCGAGACCGCGAATTCTGGGAACTGCAGAGTGATATTTTGGAAGAATTTGGTCAAAGAATGCCGAATGCCCCACAAATCAAAGTCAGTTCTCTATTTTCCCAACGAAGCACTGATAATTCAGTAATCTCAGCTTCGTAATGTTACACAAACGTCCGTGACACTGGAATGGCCACCGCTTGAACTAGCAACGGCTTCCCTGCGATCCCTCGATATATACAAGAATGGTCAACGCCTTGCAGCCATACCATCTCCTCTCCAGAACACCTCGACAAAGCTATCAGGTCTCGATATCAATACCGACTACTCATTTCGTCTTGTCATGTGTACGACAGCTGGGGTTTTCCAGTCAAATCTCATTCGCGTCCGGACTCACACCATGGCCGACACATCTGGAATATCAGTGTGCTTTGGAAATGTACAAGATTCTGTATTACTGGAGGATGCAAAGCGTGCATTGGAGGAGATGCACGCAAAGTGGAGTGATACGATCCAGATCGACACGACCCACTTTGTTTGTACCACACCTGCTGCTACACCAGCTGGCACACAGACATCGGGTAGTATCTCTAGCGCTCCCGGGGTTCAGTATCAACGGGCACTTCAGCTAAGTATACCCATCGTTCAGCCTCAGTGGATTCTGTCTTGTTACGCTGAGAAGAAGTGAGCCACGCTTGTTTCATCGTAGCGAACACTTTCACTGATTGAGTCCGCAGAATGGTACCTATATCTGCGTTCTATCTTGGAACTACTCAGTCCACTCCAATGAACTCGCCACCGTTCACGCGTCCGCAGTCGATGTCACAAGCTTCACTGCCTCAAAGTGCCCAAGCGGCGAAAGCGGCGAGCCGTGCTTCAATGCCCGCCCCATCAAGGACACCCACGTCTCCCGCCCCTACCCCTCCGACCCCTTCCGATTCTCCGTCGAAAGCAGTGCGCAGAACCTTCGAGCCAACACCAGAGGAAAGCAGGGATGGGGATGAATCACATGACGTGACATCGCAAACGAAACCCACCAGGACTAGAGGCCCGCCGCGGGTCAGACATGGAACCATGGATCGGGAGTTTAAGTTCCCCCCAACCACTGTGGCTCCTGAATCAGATACGGCCTCGCATGGCCAACAAGCTGCCAGTACGGGCGCGTCACGTGACTCCAACGACGCCGAGGAAGCTGGGTTGACCGCAGTTAATGTAGTCGCCCCGTCAATTTCAACCGCAGAAGTGCCACCACCGCCACCGCCAATTGATAAAGAACGTTTGATAACGAATCCTGATGATGGTGAAGAGGATGTTGGGGAAACTGAGGAGATCTCGTTGAATTGAGAGTACGTTTGGTCACTGGACCTGCTCACCCCGCGGCGGGGATTAGCTAAACCATGACCTCCTCTCTCTTACGATCATAGATATACGCTAAACACATCCTGGCCATGACGTTGTAACGGCAGACGGAAAATCAATCATCTGGGAGTTGGGAGCGACGCCGTTCTGTTTATTCTTTACGTAGCGTACTACGATGATCACTGTGTTTGGGCACGTACGAGAATCAATAGTCCATGCCTCCTTCAGACATTGCTAACGTCGAGGTTGATGAAATCCTTGACAAATTATCCACGGAGGAGGCTGTAAGTCTAATCGCTGGGGTTGGACCATGGCACACAGCTCCGATCGAACGGCTTGGCATACTAGCCATCAAAGTAAGACCCCTTATCGCGCTGACATATTCATGTTATTTAACTAGACGCAGGTTAGTGATGGTCCGAATGGTGCGAGGCATTGTCTAGTCTGCCGCTCAGAGCCTTAGTTTCGAATGGACTGGGCTGTAGGAGACATGGGAGGATCGAAGCTGTATAAAGAATTGTGTCGTGGTAAGAATGTAACTGTAGCAGAGAGGTTAGCATCTCACTCTCGGTACGTGATTTATTCCGGCTCGGACTCCTCATCACTGAGAAAGAAATGCTCCGTCCCATACAATATGCCCGTCGCAGCCGTAGCACCTGAAAGAGCAAGAGAAAGCCTGCTGCGCGGGAGACGAAGTGACCGTTCAAGCCCTAATGAGAACTGCTCGATGACAAAGTAGTTAAGTGACCACGCTGCAGTCCAAAGTCAACGCACGGAGTGATGAAGTTGAATGGTTCTACGAGTAGCTACCTGTAGCAATGCCACTCCCATTCTTCGAGTCGCCTGTAGACAACACATAGCCAGCACCGGCGAATATTGCGCCGAAGCCGACCCGCAGCACAAACGGGGGTGTAAACGTCTGAGCATGCAGACGAGGGGGGGAAATCGCGGATGCGAAGACTTGAAGCGGTAAGTTGAGCAGAGAGAGGTGCAGGAAGACAGGACATACAAAGAGTACTCAGACCAAAACACGGAATTCTGCGCGAAAAAGAGTGTTGGAAGGATACTAAGAAGTCATTGTATGGACACTGACGAGGATTGAGATATTCTTTGTTCTTGCTGCGCGGCCATAAGTTACTAGTAGCACAGTCGGAGGGTCGCGGTAGCGTAAGCGATCCGAGAACGCGTCGCGTTCATACCCCCATTACCCCATTGGGTTCACGCACAGCTCATGTCGACAGTTGGTCAAAGCCCAACTCCCCCAAATGGCCTCAAAGAGGGCGTGGACATAGCCCCGGAGAACCACGCCCGCCCTCACGAAGAATCTGCCATGACCGCACCGAACACTGACCAGCCAAGTACCGTCACGCCACACCCCGAAGGCCACATCTCCGATAACGGAGTGACCGATCATGCTAGCGTTGCTTCTGATGTGCAGCTCATGCCTCAAACTGTACCACTACATCCTGAAACTCAACCTAAGTTCGACCATGAAGATGCAGCAGACACAACGGGAAGTGGCCCTGGCAGCGAAAGCGAAGGAACAGAAGACGAGGAGGATGAGGATGAAGGTGATGAAGATGACAATGAAGAGGAGGACGAGGACGAGGACGAGGAACCAGCATTAAAGTATGAGCGGTTTGGCGGTGCGTTTCAAGACCTACTCAAGAGGGATTCTGCTTCTACTCTTGTCGTATCCAACAAGTACCTGGTAAGATGTTATTCTCATGCAATAGTCTTCACTGACATCGCTATGCAGGCTCTCGGCACGCATAATGGGTTTGCACACATCCTGGACTTGACGGGCGAGCGTATCAAGACATTTAAACCTCATACAGCATCCGTCGTCGACATGTGTTTCGATACCACCGCGGACTTCATTGGCACAGCGTCAATGGATGGTGAGCATTTGGGACCCAGCTCTCTCTCTCCCCCTCTCCCCGCCTAATAGTTGGAACTAGGACAGGTATTCGTGCATTCAATTTCTGGTCAGGAGTCCTATACTTTCAACTTGAAACGCCCATTGCGGAGCCTCGCCCTCGAACCAAACTTCGCGAAGAGGGGATCTCGTGCCGTCATATGCGGAGGTATGGCTGGTACACTTGTTATGCACGAGAAAGGCTGGCTTGGGCATAAGGAAACCGTGTTGCACCGAGGAGAAGGCCCGATCTGGCACATCCGATGGAGAGGTAATCTGATTGCATGGGCTAATGACCTTGTTAGTGTCCAAACAACTGGTTTTGACGGGTTTACAAATCAGCTGATTTACAGGGTGTTAAAATTTATGACACTGCGTCGCAAACTAGGATAACCTACATTGAAAGGCAGCCAGACAGTCCACGTCCGGACCTATTCAAGTGTACCCTCCATTGGCAAGACGACTCTACGCTCCTTATCGCTTGGGCAGATTTCATCAAGGTGGCTCGGATCAGGGCTCGGCCTCGGACCTCGACTTCCTCCTCATCAGCAAACCTTCCTCCTTATATGGTCGAGATCACTGCCGTGTTCGAGTTAGATTGTATGATAGCCGGTGTTCTTCCTCTGTCATCAGTGATGACCAACCTCAACCCTCCCATGCCCACACATACTCGCAACGCCAGCACCTCCAGCACTTCGTCTGTGCCTGCTCCTACGTCCCTTCTTGTTTTGGCCTATGCACCCACGGACACTTCATTCTCCCATGAGGCTACCGATGATCGCGCCATGCAAGCGCGTAAGGTCGCTGAACGTCCCGAGCTCAGGATCATTTCTCGAGCAGGCGAAGAGCTCTCAACAGATGCGCTTAGCGTAACAGGATTCCAGTCTTGGGGTTGTAATGACTACATGCTGGCTGAATTTGACCAGGACGGCGCAGGAAAGACCAAAGGTTACCTAGTACTTAGCCCCAAAGATGTCATACTTGTCCGCCCTAGAGACCGGAAGGACCACATTGCGTGGTTGGTTGAAAGGAAGCGTTACGAAGAGGCGCTAGGACAAATCGAAATCATGGAGAGCGAAGGCACAGAGACTGTCGACGCAACAGAAATTGGACAGCGCTATATCGAACACCTGGTCGGAGAAGGCAAGGGTATCATTGTGTCACGATCCGGATTCCCTTGAATGTTTTATAGGTGACTTCACTAAGGCCGCGAAGCTCTTCTCGAAGGTCTGTGGACAGAACACTAAACTATGGGAAGATTGGATATTCGTATTTGCCCAAAAGCAGGAGTTGCAGGTTAGTTCCCGTGCTACTGAGATCGACCAGGTGGCCTACCTTTTACGTCACAGGCGATTATTCCCTATATCCCAACTGACAGGCCAAGACTAGGCCACCTCGTGTATGAAATGATCCTTGCACACTTTTTGGCGAATGATCGACAGGTACAGGAAAATCCGAGCTCGGGATTTATCCCTGCTTACTGCTTTTCAGGCTCTCCAGCGAACAATTCATGATTGGCCAAAGGATATTTACGACATCTCGACAGTAATTGTAGCGATTCACTCTGAGCTAGATCGCTACGTTCCGACCTCGTCAAGGACAACGCTTTCCGTGCCAGCAGCACCGGACACCGTCATTCTGATGGAATGTCTAGCGGAACTGTAAGTTACCGACCCGAGTTTTTCTTAACCACACTGACGCATTAAAGGTACACTGCCAATCGCCAGCCAGCAAAGGCCCTTCCTTTCTTCATCCGGTTACGACGGCCGAATGTGTTTGAACTCATTCGCGAGCACAATCTATTCACAGCAGTGCAGGACCAGGCTTTGCTTCTTGTCGAGTTCGATCATGAGCTAATGAACAAAGAAAAGAGCGCTGACCCGAATGAGCGGGGTGTTGCGATTACTCTCCTTGTTGATCATATTCATTCCATCCCAGTAAGGCACTTCATGGTATTCGTAATTCAGACCACTCATTTCGTGTGAAGATAGCAAGGGTCGTGCAACAGTTACGCAGTCGCTCGCGTTTCCTTTTCCTGTACCTCGATGCACTGTTCGAAAAAGACGCACATTTCATTGCCGACTTTGCCGATACGCTGGTGGAACTTTACGCAGAACATGCGCCGACGAAGCTCATCGACTTCCTGCGTGCAAGCAGTGACTACGGCCTCGAGGCGGTAACTCAAAGTTCTATTGTCACGCTTTTGATAACTCAAAGCCATCCCGGTCTAGGCATATAGGATCTGCACCTCCCGTGATCTAGTACCAGAAATGGTATTTTTACTTGGACGAATGGGTGATAATAAGAAAGCGCTGTACCTCATAATCGAACGCCTTGGAGATGTTAATAGGGTATGTCGACTGAATTCATCGCGTTTCCATGCTTCACATCTATCGCCATAGGCGATTGATTTTGCCAAGGACCAAAACGACGATGATCTGTGGGAGGATCTACTGAAATATTCGGAGACTAGGCCACGTGAGTAGCTCCCCGCAAATTTTTATCCTGTTTCACAACCTTTTTCAGCATTCATCCGTGGCTTGCTTGAGAATGTTGGGGCTGAAATTGATCCCATTCGCCTCATACGTCGCATCAAGAACGGTTTGGAGATACCAGGACTGAAACCTGCGCTGATTAAGATACTGCAAGACTTTAATTTGCAAATCTCATTGCTGGAAGGCTGCCAGGCTATTCTATATGGTGATGGCTCTGATCTAGCAAAACGACTGCATCGAGATCAGACCAGCGGTTTTCTCGTTACTTGTGAGCATTTGAAGACCTTTATCTGTTTCTGCGGTGGTTGCTCACGAACGTTATCAGCAAAAACACTCTGCCCGGTCTGCGATCTCCCTCTACAGGAGTCGCCGTCGTCCGTCATCTTACTTTTCCTATGTCGCCATGCCGTTCACGCTCGCCATGTGGACTGTGGTGATGACCTTCCGCCTCCACCTGACCCAGTAGTAGCTAGCGTAACTTTCGGAGGCAGATCCAACAGGGGCATGAGTAACAGGATTGCATAGTGCGTGTTCTCGAATGCTGGTGTATTTTGTTTCTATACTAACACTTGCGTTGTGATCAGCACGGCAATGGTTCGTGCGAAGTCTAGGCAGGGTTGTCCTGTGTGTAACAAAGAAGAACAACGGACATGACTCACGATCACACATCTGATACATCATCGCATCATACCTATACATTCACCTGCCTCCATTCCACCCATTCTATCTCCGTATATCCTTTAGCATGCAGACTTGAAATACCACTTTCAATTATCCCAAGTTGTTGTCAATCACATAAGCAATACTCAGCGGCTGTGCTGAGAGGCCATCTTCGAGGCCATATAAAACCTCTTTCGCTAATTGAAATAGTGGGGAAAAGTCTGTACCGAACTAGTCTACAGGACACATTTGCATCCCCGGCGCCTTCATTCGGAATGAACTCTGGGCCGCCTCCACACAGTTGTTTCCTTCGTCTCCTTTGCTCGTGCGCCTTTCGGATAGCGGTTGCTTCCCAATAACACAATAAGGAGAATCCGCCTCAACTAGTTCCAGCCGCTTTTGACCATCTGACAACACCGTCCTCCCCTCCTGTAACAAACGCACCCGAAGATGCCGCAGCGGAGGAGGGCTGCCATGACACGGCCCAAACTTCTTGAGCTTCCGCCATGGTAAAGACAGCTGCGCGAGCTGCTATATCCCAAACCTTGATTGTTTTATCAGCAGAGCTATTGCAAAATTGTCAACGAGAATGTGAGACTTCGTCGCCCATACACATACCCAGAAAGAGCAAGTCGTCCGTCTGGAGATATATCTGAACTCAGGACCCATGAGGAGTGCCCGGACAGCGAGGCTACTGCCCCAGAACTAGGCCGGCCGGACGATGTTATGCGAACGTCGTGGAGGATAAGGCGCTTGTCCTCAGAACCCGAGAGGAGAAGCTTGAGTGTGCATTAGTCACGTGGGTAGTATATGTGTTTCACAAACCTGCGAGTCGGGGGACCATGACAAAGAGCGGACAGCCATGGCATGCGATGTATATGTGGAGGTGAGGGTACTTGAGGCAAGATCAAATATGAAAATCTGGCCACTGTCAACGGATAACGCCACTCGAGAGCCATCAGGGCTCTACATAGCATCAATCATCTATCGAGAAATGATGCGCATGTAATACCTACATGACTACACCGCATTCCGAACTTACCGCGCCCACTTGGAAGAACAGTACGTCGCTCGCCGAATGTCTCTGGTTCCACTGAGTGGATAGTAACGTTTCCTGACCCCCCAGTAGCCGCATATGTGCCGCCTTTGGGGTTCAAGGATACAGACCATGCTTTTGGGAGAAAGTTAGATAGACCTCGGTGATACACCGAAGTAGGATGCACTGGACATAGAGACTTACATGGTTCTCCTGCCGAACGTGTATAGCTTTCGTGTTTGCCAACGATCTCGCCATTTTCTAAATCTGACAAGAAAGTTGTCCCATCGACGCTGTTGTATAACGCATGTCCTCCGTCGGGGGAGACGGACAAGGAAACGAGACCAAGGGTATGGGGAGGGGCCGAGTGCATGGCTTGACCAGAGGTCGAATTCCAGCGCCTGATTACCCCATCGGCTGAAATTGATACTACCGCGTTATCTTTTGCAGTCCAACAAATGTCCCATACTGCATCGCCATGCGCTTCCACCGAGAGGAGGTTTGGGTTAGGAAGAAGGGAAGCCGTGAGCGTTCAAGAGCACCATACGTTCAACACAGACAGTCGCATTCACATAAGACAGGCTCTATAGTAGGGTTAAGTTTCCTCGAAGCTTCACGCTAGCACTTGTGTACAGACCATTGTTGGCGAAGTATGCGAGTAAAGCGCGATATCTGCGATTGAGTCTAAGATGAGAGCTCTTCGATCGCACGGTCAGAGAACGCTATTGTCGGGCCATGCCGAGCGGCATTTGAAAATATCCACAAGTCAAACTGATTTGCGAACTCTAATTTTCACTTGTATCAACGAAGGCGGACGAAGACATCACCTGTAGCATTCTAGAATCAAAAAGTATGTACTCTTTTGTGCGGTCATTTGTTACTGTTTTACTTTCATGACTGATCCCTACGTTTAGGATGTCTGACGCTGGAGATAACAATATTGAAGTCGAAGCTACTGAAGTCGCTGAAGTCTCAGAGGCACCGAGGGGAAAGTTGTCAGTCGAGGAGGCCCTCGAGGTAAACAACACTATTCTTCGCCCGATACATGCTTCTCAATTTGATGATGATGATTAGCAAGTTCTAAAGAAGTCTCTCAAACACGACGGGCTGGCCCGCGGCCTGCGTGAGTGCGCAAAGGCACTGGACAGGCGTCAGGCCCACGTTTGTGTGCTTGTTGAGACCTGCACGGAAGCAGAGTATATCAAGCTCGTGGAAGCGCTTTGCGCTACGCATACCATTCCCCTCATCAAGGTCGGGGATGCGAAGGTGTTGGGCAAATGGGCAGGCCTTTGCAAGATTGACCGCGATGGGAATGCTCGCAAGATTGTGGGTTGTTCGTGCGTTGTAGTTAAGGAGTACGGCGAAGATTCCGAGGCTCGCCATGTTCTCGATGAGTACTTCAAAGCTCGTTGAGGTGTGTATCAAATTCAGTTCTTTGTGCCTTTCTTTGGCGCCTTCGGGATGACCACAAGACTCCCTCTACGGAGATTTTCTTTGAGGATAATCGTCTATCCGGAATCATTACATGTTCTGATTCGTTTCTTTCGCCGAGGAAGGTCCTCACATGAAATGCTAATGACTTTTGTGTTCTTTAGCCTTTGGATTTACAATTGTATCAGTAGATACGAAATCCGTACTTTTTTGATGTGCCTCCTCATCCATCTATTTCAAAAGGTTGTGCCTACACTCTAATGAGGAAACTTCCATTATTGCTGGACACTTATTGCTGGACATTTATGGCAAATTGGGGCTTTCACATGCCGAAACTTTTGGAGCTGTGGAGTGAGTTTTTTTTATGTAAAGTCAGATAAAGTCAGATGCTGACATAAAGACAATCTTGATTTGGATTTGACAGGTCGTGCCAAGGGCTACGGAGGTTTGCCGTATATTATTAAGATAAGTCGTGCGAGGAAGTGAAATGGCGATCCAGATTGGTGGAGTCCTGCGACGCCTCGTGGTCAACAAACTCGCACGCTATTTTCCATGCTATTTTCCCGCTATGATCCCCCTCACCTTTATCACTATCACTCAAAGTCTCCACAGTGCTCTCAATTATCCCTCTGTCCTCTGGCCTGTTTATGGGATACATACGTAAATGTGAATTTCATGTGCTAGCAAATTGTAGAGTGATCCCATGTAGAGCACTCTTTACGGCTAGATGGCTGAAAGCCATCTGGTCAAAAAACGTAACATCTTGCAGATAGCCTTTACAACGCACATAAGACTGCCTCCCGGCTACCCTGGGGCAATTGATGTACTTGCACTGTGGCCAACGAAGATAAAAACGTCCGAGACAGTCCTTCACCAGATGCGGGGGTGTACTTCGTGTTTTCGACGATTCTGTGACAGCTTCACACAGCACCCTAGCCTGTGACATGAGGATCGCATGCGGAGAAGAGATACCAGTTCGTGGATTAGAAGGGACGGTTGGAAAGACTGAGAGGAAATTAGTTGTGAGCGGAGTCGAGTCATCGACCATCATCACAGAGGACTGATCATAAACAAGTGTGAAAAATGAGGTGGCTATCCGGAGTCGATCACTACCTCCAGCGGAGAGGCAACTGTTTTAGGGGGGCATGAATATCCATAAATATTGAACAGCGTCCATCGTATATCGTGTCAGGGGGGTACCATACTTCGGCTTATAGAGGTCTCTTGAACGGCTGGCCTTTGGAGGGTGTTGACTAAAGTGTTGACCACGAGGCAGCCATGGAGTCCAACTCAAACACGCCCCAATACGAGTGGGGAAGGGAGGGGGGTGGAAAGAACCCATCCACCTGAACGGGACGGCACACGAGACGATATAGGAACTGGGCACGTCAGGTCTGCATACTAACTTGACGGCTGTGGACTCAGTGTGGAGACGACCCAGAAAAAACTATTGGTCCAACCTAACTTAAACACAATACCGATGTGAACTGGGTTCGGGGGATTTGAGGTTTGAAGGGAAAATGTTTCAGTCCCGTATCACCATGGTGTAATGAAGCGTCCTTCTCCGCTGTCACAACAGGTACCGATAGCACCCATTTTCTTCTTTCGAGGTGCTCTCGCTTCGCGTTAACACGTCTGTACATAAGGATGATACTGTTTGATTCACAAAAGAGCGAGACGGAAACCGATGGACTTTGCCAAACCCAGCACAAGCTTGGGCCCTTTTCACTACCCTGTTTATTTGTTCGTGTCACAATATAAAACGAAAAGGCAGTGGAAAAAATTTCACTTATCTGTTGTTGTGTGTATTCAACTTGAAAACACAGACGACAATACCCGTATTATTTGTTAATTTTCTGATGGATTTCGAAGCCTCCGTTCCTATCGATCAAACTGAAACCTCGCTCATTGCAGAACGCACCACTGGCTCCGAGTCATGGAGTGTTTCTAGTCAAAAACATGCAACTTGTACGTCCCCCCTCGCATCTCTCCTGAAACGGTCGGCATTTCAACTTACCGAACCCGGATGAATTGTGAAGGGCAACATCACTTTCTCCGCGATGGCATCCAGCTAATTGTCCCTCGAATGTCAATCTGTACAGGAGGTGATAAGGCGGCCATGGTGCGAAGCAAATGGCGTAACTTGCCAACGTATTGACGCGGGCGCGCACCCTTGTGACCCAAAAGATATAATCGCACACTGAGAGAATCGGGGCAGAATTCTCCTGATCACCTGGCAGGGCTGTCTGGGCGTATCTTCGAAAACATTATTGTGCGGCGACGTTGGTTGGAGCTCCTAAAAGATCCTCGTCCTCTTGGGGTACACACGGCAGTGTGATCGGGTAGAAACGAGGTAGGGGCGAAGTGCAACAATCTGTCCGTTACCGAGTGTAGGAGCACCGAAACTCGGGGGGTGAGAAATGAATTGATGAAGAAATGACCAGTGATTTGCGGTATGACTGAATGAATGTGTCCTATGCGAAAGATGGCAGAACATTTTACGAACGTGAAGGGAGTACATTATAGCATAAGGAGCTCAAGACGCCGTAGTTGAAGCGAACATGATTGAAGAGGCATGGCAGAAGCACTTTTTTCATCCGGATTGGACATGAAAGTCACGGTGCCAAGGGGTTCTGCTAGCGAGATGTCCTAGCAAGTGTCCGAGATATGTAGCCACCTAATTGCATCGCCAGATCGTCGGCAAAAAAATGTGGTATGGGCGCCAAGGATATTCCCGAACTGACTCGGAGCCGCTGTAGTTGGACAGCAAAACAACGAAAATCTCAGTCACCTGTTCCATCTCTTCGGTCTCTTCGGCGCTCCCATCACTCGCTGCGTGCATCGTATTGCTTACGGCCCCCCGTAGTCATCAGGAAAACAGAAATTTCCTTAATGTCCTATTGCATCCTTATAGTACTTAATACCTCCTTAAAATCTCCTTGAACTGTGTTTAAGGAGGTTAACACTTTTTAAGTCTATTTTAAGTAACTTAAGCCAACTTTAAGCAGTTTAAGGTAATTTCCGTTTTCCTGATGGCCACTAGAGAAGCAGGAGATTTTAGCTTCCGGCCATCACTTAACTTCGACGTGAATCGATGAGGGGCTTGAATCGAAACACGGCACAGACATCACCGCAGATTAAACCGGGTATATAAGAAAGACTGCTGCAGGAGATCCTCAAACGGTCCTCACTTGTGTTCAATCCGTACAATAACAAAGACCTTGGCGTCGGTACCGAACATACTTCACCGTATCATCATGGAGGTGAGTGTAATACGAAAACAAAACGATGATATTTTAGATGATTAACATACAACAGTCGCCGACACAGCCAGTGCAACAACAAACACAACCGACCAGCTTTGAAACATATGTCGTCGAGGTGTTAAACTCGATGACAGCAAGGTCATCCACTGTTGACCAAGACACAGTTCGGCAGTGTCTAATGCTTTCATCCTCTTACCTGATTACGGACACGACCACCAATCCTACGGAAGGGATGAACTCGTGGTGTGCGGGGCTCAATCGGCTCGTAGATGTCCTCACTGCGTTGCACTCGCGTGGCGAATTGGAGCTAGAAACGATCAGTGCGGCATCCAAAGCGTGTTCTGAATGCTGGACGGTGGCGGGGAATTGGAGGGGGTTAGAAGGGAGTAGAGAGGGTGTGAGGGGTGTTGCTGTTCGCCTGAAGGCGCTCTTAGATGAGGATGGCAGAACGTACAAGGGGGAAAGGGTGTACGTTCCTTGATAGGAAGTGGATTGGTCCCCGGCCCGGACGTGCCGTCCTTTGGCGTCATGTATGCGCAGCCCCTACTCACTCTGCTTACTCTTTGTATTTATAGACAATGGTTGCCCCTTCTTCCCCTCCCACTGACCATGATCCATACGAGCTAACTCCCATACGAGCTCACTATCTCAAGAAATCTCTTATCCAGCTTCAATTTTCCCGAGAAATACAGGCGATCACCTCCAGTGCATCTACTCTATCATATCTCGGTCCTCCTTTCTCTCCACCTCCAAAGGATGCCCCTATCCTCGACTTGCCATTCCTACGGTATCTCTTTCGTCAATTTGTCCTCACATTTCCCTTCCTGGCCTCCGCTCCTAGGGACTTCTTCCCTGACAAAGTGCAACCATTCATTTCTTCTCTCCTTTCGCGAAACCTTAGTTCTACTTCCATCCTCGATGATGAATCGACGGACTCAGCAGACACCGCCAAACTCATCGCTAAGGCCGAGCGTAGCTTCTCCTTGTTCCTTAATTATGCCGTAAAGACCGTTGAGAAGGAGGAGACTGTGCGATTGAGTCAGTCAGACCTAGACAGGCTAGAAGCGATAGCCCGCAAGCGTCATGCCAAGCTGATGAAGACAAAGGACATTTTCGAGGTCAATGTAGTTTGCGTGAGAACGGTTGTTGATCGAGGACGTGTCAGGAGTAAGGTTCACGAGGTGCGCGCATATGATTTCTATGCCGTTCCTTCGCCTCGACAGCGCTTGTCTGCAGGAGTTTATTGTCCGTACCAGGCGATCACATTGCAAAGACGTGTACGTTTCCCGTAGATATGGTGACTTCAGGACGTTATATAATGAGGTGCGTTTCTCATCTCGCCATCGTCCCTTCCGCTGAGAGTCAAACTCAGCTGCGAAAAGCGCACCCTGATGAAGAAATTCGACCACCTCCAGCAAAAGACCGAACCTATGTCAGCTCACGAGCGCCTCTCGGCCCCACGATCAGCAATACCTCAACCTCCTTTGAACTTGCGGCATCGGCTAATCGTAGCCAGGACTCCCCGTCATCTTCCCCCGTTCCTACTGTAGCTCCTTCGCTCCGCCTAGCTCGGGAGAAGAATCGACTGACCTTAAGAGCATATCTTCACGCACTGATGTCTTCCGTAACGATTGCTTCATCCCCCGTTATTAAGTCATTTTTGTTGGCAGACCCCACCACTCTGACCGACGAAGAGGTTGAAGATGCTCAGTATCGCGAGGAAGCGGATAGGACACGGGACGAAGGTCGCAAACAATTTGCTAAGGAAGTTTCCGCTCGAGTTGATTCACTGCGAAGCCTGGTTAAAGGCATGAAGGGCGATCTCCTTGGCAGAGGTCATTGCTGTCTCCCTCGTTCTCTCAAGAGTAAGTCTGATCGCCCTACAGATGGTTTGACACGTGTGTTTGCGGTCATAAAAGCAACGGATAATGTACGCGGCCTTCCACCCGAATTCAAGGCACTCGTTGAGTGGGGAAGAATATCGTTGGTGATCCATCATAAACGAGAAGGTTTCCCACTTATTTTGGTTTTTTTTTTTCCCCCAAGAATGGCTTCTACCGTTTTTCATCACTACATTGCGGCCGATGACGCGTCCGAATCACTTGCTGGACTGAAGCGCATACATGGGTTCATGCCGTATTTCATGCTTAAAGCTGCATTGAAAATAAGCAATCCAGTCGCTATGATTCGAAGTGCGCCCTTAGCTGTTCTCACTATCTCAGTTATGAACAAGCTCTGCATAGGTGTTCTTGACCTTTTCCTGGCACAACCGTTCGGTGGTCGTAGTCTGCTCCAACGGTGCGTGGATTGGTGAATCTCAAATCCTGATCACTAATGATTGTGGATAGTATGTTCACGAGTTCGCTAAACGAGGAAGTCAAGTCCCTCGAAGAAGATATCGAGGCTGTAAAGGAGAAGGTCGATGACCCTGTCATCTGCGAAAAAGTCCGCCAATTTGTGTATGGGCCTAAAGAAATTCAGGCCACCTACAAAAGCGATTCAGGTATATTTATCCCAAATCAACGACGCACATTAAAGTTGATCAGTACCCTCATTTCAGCTAGAGAGAATATACATATCCTCGCTGCAGTCCTCCGTTCCGGGGAGGAGCCAATCCTCTCGCGTGCACAGACGCAGCGGGTTGTTCGATCGCTTAGAGCACATCAGGAATACCTGAAATACCGCGGCACTCTAGAGGACTCGGATGATGACGACGGCCCACAGAATGAGGATGCATGGCTATTTGAGGACTTGACTGTCCTAACTAAGTTATATACCAGACTAAAGGACAAAGAGCAACTCATATCTCTGATCTTTGAGGTGGGCGGGAACCTGGCAGCATACTCATCAGCTGATGACGATCTCTCTCGAGTGCAGGGCTCAACTGCAAACCTGATGAAGGATATTATAACAATATTCTACTCTCCTCTAGCGCAGGTTTACAGGGCTGCGAGCATCGCTGATTCCATTGGCGATGTTCAGAGTTTCATAAACGACCTTATCAAGACTGTGGAGGCAACTGAAGAGCGTACGTGATATTGACGTTATAATGGCTGGTTCTGTTAAGCCTTTATTTCAGTTAGCCAAGAAAATCCTCAACAGACTGTACAAATATTTATCGATCTAATCGAACGGCATGAGCAATCTTTCTATTACTTCGTGCACAAGGTTCATTCCAAGGGCGAAGGTCTTTTTTCGGGACTTATGCATTGGATCGAGCTTTTTCTAGACATCGTTCGCGAAGGCCTCGGCGAACCTATCAGTCTGGAGTTTATCCTTCCACATACTGGCGATGAGCGCCGAGATACAATAAAGGAAATTGACGAAGTAGCACTCCATCACTACAAACTGAAAGTTGCCTATGAAAGCAAGCTGCGCCGTCGGTTTGGAAGAGCTGGCGGTGCAAATGTCGGTGGAGATGACGAGAACACACGAGAGATCGTGGGCGGATTAGTGCGTGATGTTAGCATTGGTGACTTCATGAAGGGTGGGATGCTGGACGTGGCGGCCGAAGAAGAGGAATACTCCGACGACAGTGACGAGTCTGGCAGTGATTATGAATCTGAAACGGACGATGGCGAAACCGAGTCCGAAGAGAGCAGCGAAAGCTCTTCTCGCCCTTCCGCCCAATTACGCACATCCCCTTCAACACCAGCCCTACCGGAAACCTCTCCACGACGCGGTCATGAGCCTTTCCCTCCTCCACAACAATCGAAATTGGCAGTTGCTCCCCCTAATAAAACACCGTCACCGTCACCCTTAACTCCCGCGCGGGCACCACCCGTAGCTTCCCCTTCCTCCACGGGGACCCGTCTTCGCAAGCTATCTCTAACATTACGCAAGTCACGATCCATGACCTTCGCCGCAACCCGCCCATCGCCGTCAAACAACCCAGAAGCACCACCGCCCCCGGTTCCCCCCGTCCCGTCTCTTCCGCAGTCCGTCGCACAGTCTCGATCGGTAGCCCCGATCTCAGCCAGTCAATCAAAGCATTTGACAGCGCTACCACCTCCGCAATCGTCATCAGCGTCATCCTCTGCTTCCCCTTCGGGGCGACTGGTGCGAGCACCGACGGCTCCATCTCGCCCGTCGAACGCACGCGTTTCGCATAAGCGGTTCCCGAGTCAGAGCTCGCCCCAGGTGCCGAAACGGCAGAGTAAGCCGGCACCCGAAGCCCTTAAGCCTCCGGAACTCAAGAAGTTAGTCGAGCTGCTTCCCATATTTGTGGAGATGGTGCGTCAGAACCGTTTCACCCTTCCCGGAGCAGAACATACTTCTAATGTTTCTTTCTTTGTACTCGCTCGTAGGTCCGCCCCTCACTACGTCTACGGTCTCCGCTTGAGGGACAACCAACCCCAAATTCTAACTCTCGACAAATGGGGAATTGAGTTTGTTTGTTGTGAGTACAGTATACTCTTTGGGAACTATGAAAACAGGCGTTGTGCGACCAAACTCCCTCCTGAATTTTGGTTTTCTCCCTACTACGAACCCTTCATGCCAAAAAGAAAATGGGGTATACTGGAGCAGTCTAGGGATATGTATGACTAGCGATAATAAGTACTCTTAGATCAGGACAATCAGGCTGCCTTGGCGGCAGACCAGCTGCCACATAGTCAGATCGAGGGTGAAACGGCTACGCTCCGTTTGAGATGGCGAAACGTTTGAAGGTATATCTACGAGGAGAGTCAACACGGTGCAAAAAAAAAAACAGAAAAGGGTGACATGGCATACCCAAGGAATGCCAGATCCTTGCTCGAGTCGCTAGTATCGGCGCCACCAGCATTGTCGGCGCCGTCTTGCTCGAGATCTTCGACGGGGAAATACGATGTGTCCGTTATGGACCGTAAACGTGGCACGAACGGGGCGTCAATCTGCCGGATGGCGTTCCAGTCCACACCGTAGAAAAACGGGTGCTTCTTGATTTGGTCAGCGTTTAGTCGCCGGTCGGCGCTGGTGATGAGCCTGTAATGGTAGTAGGGGAAAAAAAGATTGAGCGCCGGTGTTGCAACACCGTCAAATGGGCCGGCGGTACTCACCTGCGGATCAAGTCTTCTGCTTCTTCGCTCAGATGGACATCATCGGGGATTATGAGATGATGCAACCAGTGAATGATCTTTTGGTACGTTTCATGGGTTGTCTCGGAGCAAAACGGTGGATAGCCGACAAGGCATTCAAACATGATTGCACCTAGCGACCACCAGTCACACTCACGGCCATACCCTTGTTGCAAAAAGATTTCGGGTGCAATGTAATCTGGCGTTCCGACTGTCGAGTATGCCTAACGTAGATCAATGAGCCCTTGTGAATCAGTGAACGATGACACTATGACGCACCAGCTTCCGGCGATTTGCTTTCCATGTTGCAATCTGGTCCTTGCTCGTCATTGTCAAGTTGATGGCGTTCACCATCACACTATTCCGTGCTGCCTGCCCCGCTGTTGTTGGGGACGTTGTACCGTTGGCTTGGTCGAGGGAGAAGTGCGTCAGGGTGTGAGGAAGGAACGTGCTTGATTGCTCACCTATGAATGAACCCAAGGCTATGGACTGCTTCGATCGCCAAGACACATTCCGCCATGTAGAAGCGAGTGACGTCTTCGGAGAACGTGTCATACTTAATGAGCATAGTCATCAGGTCACCTCCGGGAAGAAATTCCATGATCAAGTACAGGTATGCTGGGTCTTGGAACGAGTAGAAGAGTTGCACCACCCAATGTGAATTGGATTCTGCCAGAACGTCGCGCTCGGCGCGTACGTGTGCCAGCTAAAGACGGTCGATTAGCAAAGAGGGGCCTTTGTGTCAAAATAAGGAAGATGATTTGCCTGGTCCTTTTTTAACATCTCATCCTTCTTCAGCGTCTTCATCGCGTAAATTTTACCCGTATCAGTCTTCTGAACCAATCGTACCTGTGTGCCAGTGGTTTGGGTATCATGTCATGAGATAACGAACGGATCCACAGCTCACCTCTCCAAACGCTCCCTTGCCGATCACCTTGACTGTCCGGAAGTCATCGAGACCCAGTTTTGTGCGGCGAAGCCTGAGAAAGGTCGATTCTTTCTTTCCGTGTTGCACGAGCTGCCGTTGCTTCCGCTCATCGGACATCATCGAGTCGGTTTGCAACCGCCTCTCGAGCTCGACGCGTCTTGAAGGTAGTTGTCAGTGGCAACGATGCAAGTCAAGCGAGAGGAGAGAACCGTGTGTTTCGCTCGATTGCTGCGTCCACTGCCACTTTGTAATAGTGCTCGAGTTTGAGCTGAGCTGCTTTAGCTCGGGGTACAGCATCATCGGAGAAGCCTGTCGTTGTTCTATCAAAGTAGACGTAGTCTGCCGGTTTTGAGGGCTGGGCTGTGGAATGTTTTGTTAATTTGATGTCTTGTCTGGACGAGGAACGGGAGATAGTGCGAGAGGACGCCGCCATGGGATTGAATTGAGATAGGAAGAGAAAGCTGGTCCTAGTCGGCTGTGGTCGCTGTTGTTACGTCGAGCGAGGCCGACAAGCGGAGATGGCACATTTCGGCAACGCGCGAAATTCACATATGACCAACAGAAAGCACATTGTATGTACAGAAGAAAACCAGATACGTTAACCATGACCCCCATATTGACCCCCATAAACATCCTGCACAATTTGTGACTCGCTTCCTGCCCACCGAAGTTGAGACGAAGGTGTTGGCGCAGGTGGCAGCGGGGCAGGACTCGGAATAGTTCCACTCAGCGACGAATGACCATGTCCCACACCAGTAGATGTTGTGTAAGTCTGCGGCGGAGGTGGCGGAAGCGGCACAGCAGGTACGCCCGAATGCATGTGCGGAGCATATTGCTCATGAAACGAAGCCGACGACGTTGCTTGTGGGGCCCATGGCGTTGATGTATACCCGCCAGTGTATGACGATGATACCCTGTTAGAAGCATATATTCAGACAGTTCCACCATCTGTGGCCAGATGTCCAGGTCATACCTCTCCATATAAGGCTGTCTTTGCGCGGTTACAGCAGAGCTTGCTGTAAGGTGTGACACCACCGCATGACTATAGATAGAATTCAGTACATGTGTCAAAGTGGCGAGTTGGGACGACTCACTTGTACAACGCCAAGGCATTTGCTCGGATATGTGTATGATTGCCCACGCCGCCGTTGTATGGGGAATAGGAATAGGCCGATTGAGGGTCAAACTCAACATGCGCGATAGTTGAAGTAGGGTTTGGTATGGGCGATATCTGTCGGTGAGAAGAGGAGGGGTTTGGTGAGGTCCGTAGTTGGGAATTCGGAAGACGATTGGAAGGGAGTCGTAGAGGTTCAACAGAGGGAAGAGCTCGCCGCGGGGGCGACGGTGACCGAGGTGAAGGCGGATAAGGTTCCAATATTGGGGCCGCTGTTGAGTCTGGCTCAGGGTAAGACGGGGCCGCTACTTCGTCAAACGGGGGGCCATCCAGAGAGGGGGCAGTAGGTGTGAATGGTGGAGGTGGTGATGCAGCCCGGTGCTCGTCTTCAGGCTGGGAATCTCGCTCATTTCTGATCTGAAAATAGGGAAGATAAGAGTCAGAGAGACGGAACGGGAGAAAGACAAGAACGAGATTCGCACCTTCAGGGGAGTTGGAGGTAAGGCTTTCCCGGACGCTTTCCGGGACGCTTTCCCGAACAAGCGGCGACCCTCTCTCACATGCCTGCTTGTGTCTGTACCAAGAATCCTCGCGGAGGAAGAAGAGGGTGGTGAATGTTCATGGTTCCCTGCGGCGGACTCAAACACCTCAGAATCATATACCTCCCAACCGTCTTCGTCAAGTACGGGGGCATTTTGGATGGCCTGGGATGTCTTTCTATCAAACTCTTCCAGAGACATTTGGTAGGATGGAGGGGGAATGGTATCTGTAGGGCTTGTAGGGCTCATCCGGAAGATGATGGAAGGGTAACAGGAAAGGTTGTTGGCGGTGCCGCCCACTGGACACCTGTCATTCAGTTTGCTCTTCTTTACTCCTCGAAGCGCTCAACTTTTCATCTAGACATCAAAGGCAAGAATACAGCACCGCCTCACCAGCCCAGGCAGTCAAATCAGTCCATCCGTCCTCAGGGCACCAATTATCAGGTAGGCTGATCGTCGGTCCCTATCTACTCCCCCCCAATCCCCCTTTGAATGACCTGGTCCATCGTCTTCCGGACTAACGAATATATCCTCCGTTTCGTTGCGAACAAGCTCTTGATTTACTGTTCCATCGGATTCTCGATCCCACAGAACGTCCTCCCATTGGTCGTCGCTGATCGTCACAGCCTCAGTCTTCGCACCTGGCACGTTGGGAAGCACGGAAACCAAAAGGCTCGGGAGCAGCGGCGACGAGCCACTAGACTCTTGAGAACTCATCCTCGGTACCGGAAGATACTCTGCCTGTAGATCTGTGTGAGTGCTTATCGTGCACGCGTGCTTCTCTCGCTTATCTACCTCGAGTAACATGCCCTTTACCGCGCCAGTGGCTAATATGACGTTTCCTGCTCGGACTATCCAGTCAGTCCCAATTGAATATACATTCCCTTCAACAGTCAACTGTGCAGCCGTCTGCTTGTATTGTGTGACATTTCCGGGCGACTGTTTCGTGGATATCCAGCGTGCACGAAGAAGAGAAAGTAGCTGCTCCAGGGCACCAGGAGGGCTCAGGGTCAGGAACGTGTTGCGGTAGTGTGTTGGCTCCACGATCGCTGTTTCAAGTTGGCTCGCGTGGTAAGCCAGATCGGCTCGGGATGGTGCAGATGGGTCTTCTAGTAAGACGAATACGTTGTCGCTCATCGTGAGTAAGCACATCGAACGCTCATGTGTTGATCCATTGATAGCCCCTAAAGTCGAGCGGTAGGATCTGGCGGATAATTGCCATTTACCGCGGAACTGACCCTGACAACAAAACTTGGATTTCAGTGATTATTCGAGTGTTCTAAGAAGTGAACAAACATTGTGGTTTTGTCGAATGTTTTTATCTATAAGATCCAGACCGTCCGTCGGCGCATTCGTCCATCGCGCGAGCCTGGGGTATCAGTGTCAGCATACCAATAGTTGTAGATCTGGGAGACGACCCTGTAATTCCCATCAGCGATTTTCAAAGACGCGGTACAAGTGGTTGAAGGAGAGGCGCGTAGATGAGCCTACCCCTACTAAGCGACGCACACGCTCAACAGTAGCCAATTCCCCATTCTCATCCCCATCCCGAGCCTCAAAATCACAAGGTGTACACGCCTTACCATCTACCGTCCGGAGCCCTGCTCCAAACACGCCCCCCGAATCTGCTGCCTTCTCAACTCCGACGAGAAAGAGTGACAAGCGTGTGACTCGCTCTCAATCCAAGGCATCTGCTGTGGTCCATTCAAGGCTGCCGAGTGGAGTTCTCTCCAGTGATCGGGAGGATGATGATCGGTCTGAGGATAAGCTGCTCCTCAGGAAGGTTGCCACCAGGAAAAAATCAAAAACAGTTTCATCAAAGGTCTCTGAACTACCTCGCGTGTTCGTGGAGATCGTTTCTCCGGCGCCTCGGACTCCAAAACATCTTACAGCAAAAGCTGTTGCCAGCCCAGCCTCGCCAACCCCAAACCGATCAAGGGTGATTCGGAAGGTCTCTCCCTCCCCACCGCTATCTCGAACGCCTCTCGCAAAGGCCACAGCCACTAAGTGGTCACGCTCTTCGAGGCCGCAAGTGCGACAACCCGCTCTTCACGCCGGACAATCAAGCGGTCCTTCGACATTTCCTCCCTCTTGCTTGCATGCCCAGAAACGTGCTATCTTACATGCACTACATTGCCCAAGTACCGCTGTGTTTGACGGGGTAGACGAAACCGATGAACCCTCTGCGAATGCCGTCGCGCTAGAGGAGCTTAAGGCACTTCTCACTGGTACACTCGAACGCGGTGAAGGAAATAGTTGTCTCCTCATTGGTCCCCGCGGGAGCGGTAAATCTCGTGTAAGTGTGTCCTCCTGACATCGGTCGTATTTGATGACATCCTCGTCCCTTTCAGCTTCTAGATGAGGCACTCTTCTCGCTATCTTTCCAGCCTATTGTCATCCGGTTATCTGGACATGTTCAGCATAACGACCGACTAGCCCTGCGTGAGATAGCACGACAGATGTCCAAGCAGACTGGGCGTTCGTTTGAGATTGAAGTGGGAGCAGAAGTAGGCGACGAGTTAGAGGATACCGCGGATACTTCTGACCCT
>WNFI01606512.1_pt1 | contig 27595 bp, 20 predicted proteins | sample 5400471 | NCBI WGS metagenome assembly WNFI01 (sample SAMN13153348, study PRJNA577476) | soil metagenome | isolation source: 100 cm saprolite on Douglas fir-dominated hillslope | place: USA:California | collected 2013-09-17
AGGCAACCACGCGAGCTCTCAAATCCGTCGAATAACCTTTTGCCATGCTCGCCCTCGCCGCTACTGGTAGCGAAGACCGAATCTGATTTGTAGCTGTTATGGAACCCCCTTGGGCAGAAACCGATTCAAACTAGCCGGAAAACGCTCTAGCACCGTTCTTTCACCGCAACTTGGGAAAAAATTCGCTCGGCAGGGAAAGCGCAGACGATCAGGCTGCGCTTGCCAAGACAGGAGTTTCGAGATCGGCTTGCGAGCATCGGGAAGGTGACAAATGACCCCAAGCGGCCCTCCGCAGGGTCGTGCAGCCTACCAGCGATAGGCAATTGGATGTTTCGGATATTGCGGGATGACTTGTCTCGCCGTCAACAGGCCGGTCCCAGGATCCAATACGTCGTTTTTTTCGTTTGGGTCCAAAGCCGTTGGGATTAGATCATGACGAGGTAGTCGCGAAGCCATGCCATGTCGTTGTAGACGACGTTATTATAGAAATCGTCCGCCTGGGCGGCCGGCATCCCGACAACCTCGGCGAGGGAGGTGGTGGCATCCGCCGCGTCGACCACATAGCCGCCGTAGGTTTGATAGGCGTAGGCGATGGTCGCCCCCTCCGGAGTTAGGCCCGCCGCCGCGATGTCGACGTCTGCGGGTAGCGCAAAGTGCGCTCCCATGGGGATCGACCCCGTGTAACTCTCGGTGCTGCCAGAATCCGCCGAGACAGCCGGGAACACAAATTGGTCGGCTTCCGTGCTGCCCGCCTTGAGCTGTGCAGGGGACAACTCGATGGCGAGCGCGTGGTTGATGGTGCCGCTGCTCAATTCGTCCCACGTAACCACGCCGCCGAGGAGCGAGGCACCTGCGGCGCGGACGCCGACGCCGACGCCATCCTGCCCAAAGCCAGTGCCGTTCACGAAGTCACCGCGCACCATGTACTCGGCGCCGTATGTCCCGGTGGCCGCGTCGTAGGAGCCGGCCCAAACCTCGTAGAAGTGCGAGCCGTCTGGGTCAGTGAAGATCGACCAAGAGTCCGTCCCGTGGACAAACTGGATATCGGTCGGCGTCCTGAGGTCAATCGCGCCCGAGGAAAACACGCCACCGTCATTGAAGGCGACCACGTCCCAATGGGCAACGGGCGATTCTGGCGTTGTAAAATGGAACAGGTCGTTGTCGGCTTGGAGCCACGTGTTGCCGAGCGCCGTGTTCCGGAAGTCCTGATTATATACGTCAGTCGGGCTGGAGTATTGCGTGGTGGCGGTGTCGATAGGCGAGTTCCAGGGGCTGGTCGCCCCAAATGGATCGGTGAACGTTCCCGACATTTACACCCTTTCTAAATTTGATGGAGCTCGGCCATGGCGTACGCGATCATGATCGCGCGCAAACCGTACCAGCGAATTCGTATGAAATTGGTGATTTCTAGCGGTCAAATTGTGACCTGACCGGGCTATTTTGGACCAAGCTTATGTGATCGCGCGCAACTCCTGCGTTGAGCGGCAACGTGCAAAACTCTGATAAAGTCTTAAGGAATGTCCGCTTCTCGCACTTTTGCGAAGTGCCGGCCGGTACCGAAAATGTCTGCTTATCGGAGTGTACCGGAAGTAATCCGCGCACTGTCAGACTGGCGCGAATGACCCGGAGCGGTCGCGGCCAGCGCTTCGCGCGTGGATCCTGCCGGCGATGATCTTATGAGAGGCTGTTACTGACCCGCATACTTGTTTGTAAACGGCTCTCTGCTCTACGCAGCTAAACTCGGGACATACACAGGGCGGCGGGGCCGGCGCTGTCGAAGGTTCTGGGTTGCTACCGCACGAGACGCCGGCTGGTTTGCACCGCGGACGATCCAGGCAGAAGAAGCCGAATATGGCGACCTACTCGCCAGGTGCATGGTCACGCCGCCGGAAAGGCATTTCCCACAGCCGATGACGTCATGGGGCGATGGGAACTCGCCGCACTGCGGCTACTAGCGTTGTGATCGTCAGGCTGCGCGGACCGTATCCAGGAACTTGCTGACTTCCATCTTGAGACGGTTGCTCTCGCCCGACAGCGATTGCGCGGCCGACAGCACCTGCGAGGAGGCTGAACCGGTCTCGCTGGCGCCAAGCTGCACCTCGGTGATCCTCGATGAAACTTGCTGAGTGCCCTGCGCTGCCTGCTGGACGTTGCGGGAAATCTCCTGCGTCGCTGCACCCTGCTCTTCAACGGCCGAGGCGATGGTGGATGCGATTTCGGACATGCGCCCGATCGTGCCTCCGATCTGCTTGATGGCAACGACCGATTCGTCTGTGGCGGCTTGGATGCCGTTGATCTGCTGGCTGATCTCGCCGGTTGCTTTCGCGGTCTGCTCCACCAGAGCTTTCACCTCGGAAGCCACCACGGCGAAGCCGCGACCAGCCTCTCCGGCACGCGCCGCCTCGATGGTGGCGTTTAGCGCCAGCAGGTTGGTCTGTCCGGCGATGGTGTTGATGAGTTCGACGACGTCGCCGATGCGATTCGCCGCCTTTGACAGTTCGCCAACGCGGTCGTTGGTCTTCTGCGCCTGCTCCACCGCCTCGCTGGCGATCCGGGCCGATTCCTGCACCTGGCGGCTGATCTCGTTGACCGACGACGCCATCTCTTCGGTGGCGGAGGCGACGGATCGCACGTTGGTTGAGGCCTCTTCAGAAGCCGCCGCGACCATTGTGGTCAGCTCCTGGGCTCGGTCGGCGGTCGATGTCAGCGTGCCGGCGGAGACTTCGAGTTCCGTGGATGCCGAGGACACCGCTTCGATGATATTGCCGACCGCATCTTCGAAATCATCGGCCAGCTTGTACATATCGGCCTTGCGCTGCCGCGCCTGTCGCTCCTCGATCTCCGTCTGCTCGCGCCGCAGTCGCTCGCTCTCGATCATGTTGTCTTTGAACACCTGAACGGCGACGGCCATTTTGCCGACTTCGTCGCCTCGCTCACGCGACGGGATCGACGCGTTGGTGTCGCCTCCTGCGAGTCTGCCCATTGCCGATGTCATACCCGTAATCGGATTGACGATGCCGCGGCCGATTAACAAGGCGAGGAGAGCGCCCACGAGAAACGAAATTCCCGCCGTCACTTCCTGAGTCGTTGTGGTTCCCACGATGGTCGTACTCGCCTGCTCCATTGCGGCAGCATTATCCCTCACCAAAGACAGCTTAGTCTGGTCCAACACTTTGGATATTTCAGTGCTATGCGGGATCATCTTACTCTCGTACAGATCAATGCTTCCGAGAATAGCTTCCGAGGCCGTGCTGAAACTCTTTTCATACTTTTCCAACGCGACTTGCACCGGGCCGATCAGGTTGGCGATCGAATCAGGCGGGTTCATTTCCGCAAGGACATTGAGCGCCTCGCGGGCCCTTTGATTGTTGGTGAGGAACGTGGCCGGCCCCTTCGTGTCATGCGTCGCTAGAAAGCGCCAATTGGCTACTCGAACGAGCAGAACGGCGCTCTCGACGCTTTGTACGGCACTCAGGAGATTTGGATCGTCGGCCGCGCGAGTCGCCGCCACCAGACGGTTCGTTGACGCCGTGACTTCATCACCAACGCTGAAAAGCGTCGTACGAGCTTCCGTTGCTGCTGCGGTCATCTTCGCGAGCTGACTGAATTCGGCCGACAGCGCCGCTGTCTGCCTGGCGGCTTCGGCATAGGTCTTCCGGCGCTCTTCCGACAGTGTCGTCTTGCTGGCGCCCGTCAAGAATTCAAGAACCTGAACACCGCTCTCGTTAAATGCCTTGACCGAGGCTTCGTCCCAGGTCGCCTCGTTTCTAAGCGCGTCCTTCTGCATGCGTTCGAACAGGCGGCTAGTCTCGAGGACACGGATGGCGTTACCGGTTCGGGCTGTCGAGTGCCCCACCTCAGTGCCAATCGAACCAAGCTGCGTGACCGAGAAGATCGCCAAACCGATGCCCAACACGACCAGGATGCCGAAGCCGAAATAAATGCGTGCCTTGATCGAGACGCGGCCTAAAATCCCGGGCGTTGCGCGTCCAGAAGCCAAATTGCTGACATGCGAGGTCACGAATGTGACCCTGAAAAATGGTTGCCGGAAGTCGTTTGTTCTGTGCAAAGCGGAGCGTGGGACGCGCCGCTAAAATTTGGGATGGTGGTTCAACGCTAAATCGTATGTGTCGTCTCTTAGGTGGTTACGGTGCTCGCGCTTGAAGTTCGAAGGTGGCGGCGCGACGATTCTGAAACGTGCCTCTGCTTCAGGCTACCCTTTTTTAGTTAACACCGCCTTTTTACGAAATCGGCTCGACTGCTCAATTACCGTGCAGCTACGCGGCGGTCGCAAAATGAAACGTTGCGTTACTGTCCGCCTCAATCTGATGACATTAGGCGGCCCACGATCCAGTTCGGTCGCCTCGTTGGCGCCGTTCAAACGGACCTTGGGCCCGGTTAGATGGCGCGTTCGCCGCTGCGAATTTTGGTTCGAGGCTGCTATAGCTTCGGATAGCAGGCAATGCTGCTGGCGGGGTTCGCAAACGGCTCGGCGGCGCTAGCCATGTATCGAACCGTTAACCGTTGAGAAACCCGCAGCCGAACGTAACTAAGAAAGTGCAGATCTGTAAAATCGTACAGACTTTTTTGGCTCCGCGTGCTTGGTTTAGGGCTGGCTGGTCTTTTAGTGGATCTTTTCGTTCTCCATCCCATGTCGAACGTTGAGAACGAATATCAGCACAACGCCACCATTCCGCAGCACAGTGTGCTGGTGGGTTTTGCCAATGAGCGGCAATGGTTATTAGCCCACCATCAATTTAGGAATCAGTGCGTGCTGGAAGCCTTGGCAGAAAGTAGACGGTCGGGAGAAAATACGGAATTCACATCCGTCGAATTGAACGACGGGGTTTCCCTTGCTGATCTGCGCGTCCCGAATAACGACTGAACGGCGGCTTCTGAAGTTGGTATCTCGGTTGAAATTTATGCGCACGGTCGGTCGTTGTCAGGGCCGTAAAAGCACGACACGCGCCGAGCGACGGGCGGTGCATTTTGATAGAGCCGAGAGCAAACAATAAGACTGTAGGGCGATGCGCGACGAACCGGCGGTTTCTGTGCCCCCTGCACGCGCCTCTCCAAGTCCGTTCAAGACGGTCGCCGCATCAGAGGTTGTCCGGTGCGGATCAGCGCATTTTCACGCAGGTTGTCACAAAACGAAAAACGATCCGGCGTCAGTACGATGATGGTGGATCCGTGTTCAAACCATCCCAGTTCCTCGCCCTTCCGGACCGACACATCGCAGGCGAACGCGGTTGGTCCGGGGTTGCTGGCGCCGAGAACGATGTCGAGAAAGTGCAGGCGGATGCTCGCAACCAGAATCGCTGCAACCGGGACCAAGGTCAGGATTTCGCCGGTCTGCAAACGCGTTCGAATGACGGCGCGCTCGTTCTTGCAGAATAGCCGTTCGATGCGCTTTAGCGAGATCGGATTGACGTTCCAGGTATCCCCGGAAATGGAAGTGACTTGCTCGATACGACAATCATGGGGCGCATGAAATCGATGATACATGCTGGAGGTAAGCCGAAGCGTGACGAACCGGCCGTTTCGGTGTGCGTCCACCAACGCCGGATCGCCGAGCAGATCGAGAAGGGAATAGGGGGCGCCCTTGATCTGAAACAATTCGGTATCGGCAATCGCGCCAAAGGCGCCGACGATCGCGTCGCACGGGCTGACCACGATCATTGGGTCCGGGTCAACCGGCCGCAGACCGGGTCGGAGTTCGCGCGTGAAGCAATCGTGCATGCTTTTGAAATGGGTTTGGCGAGCTTCGCGAAGGTCGAGATCGGAAAACAGTCGCCAAACCGCGATCGACAGGTCGCGGATCTGCGGCTGTTCGATCTTGCTGAACCATCCCATCAGTCTCGTCAGCGCCGCGCGCGGGATGCGATTGGTGAGCAGGAAGTTGAGATCCTCCTGCTGTGACAGGGCGGCTATGAATGCGCGGATTGTCATGAATCTGTCAGCCGGACTGAGTAGCGCTTAAGGCCATGGATTCGCATCTCACGACTCAAGTCTCCGTCATCGCCGTTGCCGTCGCCGCGGTCGCGGCCTTCAAGTTGAAAAGGCGTTTGGCGCTGTCGCGGGCCAAGCACCGTTCGCTGGCGGGGCACGCCAAGATGTCGCGCTTGCTTGCCCGCCTGATCCCGTTCTACGACTATGACGAAGCTGAGTTTTTTTGTTCCGACGGGGCTCCGCCGGAGGTTGCTGCAAGGCGCCGCGAGGGCTTCTTCCGGCTTTCCAACCTGTATCAGCAACGGTATGCGCAGACCCGGCGCATGACTTCGGAGGTTTCGGACGGCATTTCCGATTTGCAGTTCACCGAATCCTACCGGGTGCCGTTCCAGTATAGTCGGCTGGTTCGGCAGCATTTGGGCGTGGGTGCCTTTATGCGGTCCTCGCAAGGCGTCACCGTCACCGATCTCGATGGCAATGTCTTCTTCGATCTTACCGGCTCCTACGGCGTCAATGTTTTCGGTACCGATTTCTATAAGGAATGCATCGCCAAGGCAGAGGAACGCGCCAGCGCACTGGGTCCGGTACTCGGCCCCTACCACCCAATCATTGCCGATAACGTCGCGCGCCTGCGCGCGATCTCCGGGCTTGACGAGGTCTCGTTCCACATGTCGGGAACCGAGGCGGTGATGCAGGCGGTCCGGCTCGCGCGCTATCACACCCGTCGCTCCCACCTGGTTCGCTTTTCCGGGGCCTATCATGGCTGGTGGGGGGACGTGCAGCCGGGGGTGGGCAATCCGGTATCGCCGCACGAGACCTTTACGCTGACTGAGATGTCCGAGCGAACGCTTGGCGTTCTCGCAACGCGACGCGACATCGCCTGCGTATTGGTCAATCCGTTGCAGGCGCTTCATCCCAATGCCAATGCGCCCGCCGACTCTGCGCTGGTCGATAGTTCGCGCAGCGGCGGATTTGATCGGGCCGCATATACCGAGTGGCTCAAGGCGCTGCGGCGTGTGTGCACCGAGCGCAACATCGTGCTGATCTTCGATGAAGTCTTCGTCGGCTTCAGGCTTGCGCCTGGAGGCGCGCAGCAATATTTCGGCGTGCGCGCCGACATGGTGACGTACGGCAAGACCCTGGCGGGCGGGCTGCCGATCGGCGTGATCTGCGGCCGAAAGGATTTGATGCGCCGCTTTCGAGATGATCGCCCTGTCGACGTTTGCTTTGCCCGAGGCACCTTCAACTCGCATCCCTATGTCATGCTTGCGATGGATGAATTCCTGACGCGGCTGAACGATCCGGCATTTCGTTCGATCTATGACGGTCTCGACGAGACCTGGAATGCGCGGGCCCAGCACCTGAACGAAAGGCTGGCCGCGCGCAATCTGCCCGTCCGGGTTTGCAATCTGTCGTCGATCTGGATGGTCCATTACACCGAGCCGTCGCGCTATAATTGGATGCTTCAATACTATCTGCGAGCGGAGAGACTAACGCTGAGCTGGGTGGGAACCGGTCGACTGATCTTCAGCCTGAATTATACCGATGCGGATTTCGGGGCCGTCGCTGACGGCTTTATCGCCGCGGCCGGCAAGATGGAACAAGATGGCTGGTGGTGGCGCGGAGGCGCACTCACCAACAAAGGCATCCGCCGAAAGATCATGCGGGAGATGCTGACCCGATGGCGCACATGGTGAGCAACACGCCCTGCTCCTGCTAAGCGTCTGACTCGAAATGCAGCCAATGGAATGGGTCGTTTTTCTCGTCATTGCGAGGAGCCAACGGGTCCGGCCTTCGGCCGGCCCGATGATGAACTCCGCGACGAAGCAATCCAGTAACCCCCGTATTCTTCCTCTGGATTGCTTCGCTGCGCTCGCAATGACGGTTTCAAGCCCCTTATTTCATTGGTCGCTTTTCCGGACCATGCTCAAGATTTGGAGTTGGTCGCCAGGTCAGGGACGTGTTTGTCCAGGCCGGGATCGATCAGTTCGCCGCGCAGCAGGTAGAGCGGTGCCTTGTAATAGAACCTGATGTCGCTAAACGGGTCGGTCAGGATCTTGGTCATCCAGACAAGCCCGGTCTGCACGTCCCGGATAAAGAAAAGCTGTACGGTTCGGAACAGCAGACCGCCGACCCCGATTGCGAGCCAGATTTTCGCGACTTGACGCGTGAAGTCGCCCGCCGAGACCCACGGGCTGAACATTCCGAACAGCGTGGGGTCAACGTAAAGCACCAATGGCGAAAGTGCCCAGATCGTCAGCAATACGATCTTGCGCTGCAGATTATAGCCGATTTTTATTTCTTCCTTGTATTCATGGGTAGCGTGATTGACGTGATCGTAGCCTTTCGGCTCGAAGAACAGATGTCCGATCTGGCGCGTGGTCATTGAGACCAGCCAGCCGACCAGCGCAGCGGCCACCGGATCGGTAAACATCAGCACGTAGCCACAGATGAAGCTCGACGCGCTCACAAAATGCAGACTCTGGTTGACACGGCTGTGATGGTAATAGCGATGGTCGTCCCACCGCTGCACGCCTAGTTCCTCTAGAAACCTCATGACGACCTCTTCTGCGATTCACTCGCGATAGAATACTGCGATTCGATGTCGACGGTGTGACGTTATCGTAATGACATAAGATGGACTTCCGATGCTCGCCGTCAGCGCGGCGCGGCTCCGGCGCGTAACGAAGCAGTTTTCTCAGCCTTGCGGAATCGGATGAGCGAGAAATGGCCCAAAGGCGGAATCGGGCGCCGTTCTACCAGTTGCATCCCGTGCGGACGTTCTGCCCAACGCGCGAAAAGCGCCCAGGCAAAGTCGGTCCGCCAGCCGAGCCGCCGGGCCAGGGGCGCGACCTGTTGTTCGATGATTCGACGGAGGCCGGCCTCGGCGCCGACCCGGCTCAGCAGCACGATCTCGCCGCCCGGCTTGAGCACCCGGGCGAACTCATCGAGGGTCGCTTCGGGGTTCGAGACCGCGGACACGACATATTGAGCCATCACGACGTCGAACGAATTGTCAGGAAAATTCAGGTTCGCAGCGTCCATGACCGCGAGCCCTTCCACATTCTTCAACTTCAGTTTATTCACGCGTTTCTGCGCCTCGCGCAGCATCGCCGCCGAGATATCGATCCCGAAGACACGAACGCCGGATGAATAGCCGGGCAGTGAAATCCCGGTTCCGACGCCGACCTCAAGGACACGGCCGCCGATTCGGTTGGCTGCGGAAATCGCGGCGCTCCGCCCCTTGCGGAAAACCGCACCGAACACGAGATCGTAAATCGGCGCCCAGCGGTCGTATGCCCGCTCCACCTCATCCTGGTCGAGATCCGTCGTAACGTCGTTAAGCTGCGCTGTTCTCGTCATGTTTGCTTTCCCGCTGCTTCACCTTGCTTGCTCACGAACGCGTCGCGGTTGCGCTCGACAGCCGACGGTGCGATCGCTTTGAGCGGCCCGTCTGCAACTGACTGAGATTTTCGATGAACTGCCGTGTGCTGTTTTCCCAGGAATAGGAGAGGGCAAAGTTGCGGCAAGCCTCGCGCGAGATGCTGAGCGCGCCGATGCATGCGCGCTGCAAGTCGGTGTCCAGTACCCCGACAGGACGGTCGGCGATCACGTCAATGGGGCCCATCACCGGAAATGCCGCGACGGGCGCACCGCAGGCGAGCGCTTCGAGTTGGACGACACCGAATGTGTCGGTCAGGCTCGGAAAGACGAAAACGTCGGCCGCCGCAAGGTGTGCAGCCAGATCCGCGCCTTGCTTTACGCCGAGGAATTTGGCTTCGGGGTATCGTCGCTCCAGTTCCAGCTTCTGCGGGCCGTCTCCAATGACGACCTTCGAACCCGGCAACGGCAACGACAAAAACGCTTCAAGGTTCTTTTCCACAGCCACCCGTCCGACGCTCATGAAGATGGGTCGGGCAAGACCAAGCTCTATGGGATCGTCAGGCGTGAAGAGTTCGGTGTCGACACCCCGGGTCCAAATACCGAGCCTGCCGAATCCACGTTCGCTTAGTTCGCGCTTGAGCGACTGGGTAGCGACCATCGTCATCGCACCAGCCGCATGAAAATGCCGAAGCACCGCGTAGCTCCACGTGGCCGGGACAATGGAGCGCACAGCGATATATTCTGGAAAGCGTGTCGTATAGGAAGTCGTGAAAGCCAACTTTCGCCGACGGCAATACGCCCGGACCGCCCAGCCGATTGGTCCCTCGGTCGCGATATGAATAGCATCCGGCGCTGCGGCTTCAATTCGGCGTGCAATCTCGCGCTGGTTCGGCAGCGCCAAGCGCAAGCCGGGATAGGTCGGAACCGTGATGGATGGAAATCCGTCCGGCGAAACGAACTGGATTTCGTCCCCCAGGATTGCCGCGCTTCGCGCCAGCGCGGTCAGTGTGCTGACCACGCCGTTCACTTGGGGACGCCATGCGTCCGTCGCAATCAAAATCCGCATCAAATTGAATCTGCCATCTTGGCCGCCGATTCTCTTCGGGAGACGTTGCGACAATTTCTGTCACAATCGTATGACAGTTTATCGGCGGCGCGCGCACCGCCGATAAATTCGTGCTTCGGACCAGGATCGGCGCGATGAAGAAAAACTTGGGCCTTTGGGCCAATTCCGGGCGCATTCGCATGGCGATGAAAGCCGCGCATCAAGCAATGGCGGGGCGGCGCGACTAAAAAAATTCAGGCAATCTGTCCCGTTCACAAAACTTTGCGAAAGGTGAGATTAATGCGTTGCCGGCCCAGCAGCGGATGGTCTCCATCCTTAAGCGGCGCGACGCCGTGAAATGCCAGCCGTGCCGGCCCGCCCCACACCGCGATATCGCCATGCTCCAGCCGGTAGCGTTGCGGTCTGTCCTTGCGTGAAAATCCGCCGAACATGAAGGTCGCCGGCAGGCCGAGCGACACCGATACGATCGGCGCGCCAAAATCATGTTCGTCCTTGTCCTGGTGCAGCGACATTTTCGCAGCCGGCTGGTAGCGGTTGATCAGGCAGGCGTCCGGCGCAAATCCACCGAAGCCGGCCCGCGCCGCCGCCCGCTCCGCCAGATCGCGGAATGACGACGGCATTGCCGGCCACGGTCGTCCGCTTTCCGGATCGGTTGCAGCATAGCGGTAGCCGCTGCGATCGGTGACCCAGCCCACATTGCCGCAGTTGGTCATTGCCACCGACATCCGATGGCCGCCCGGTGTCACCATGTGGCGGAACGGCGCCTCCGCAACGATATCGCGTAACGCGGCGATCAGATCGCCTTCGATCGCCATGGCAAACCCGTGCAGCAGCATGGCGCCTTCCGCTATGGCTTGGTGCGGCAGGCGAAGGTCGGGAACATCGCCAAACAAATCTGCGGTCAAGACGATCGCACTCACTTCGCGTCGTGAAAGATCACGCCCACGGTATGGCGGTGGCCGGAGCGGATCCGGCTGACCCCGTGGCGCAGATTAACCCGATAGAATCCGCGCGTCCCCTGCACCGGCCGGTGATGCACAGCAAACACCACCGCGTCGCCCTGGCGCAGCGGCACCACCTCGGGACGCGACTGCATCCGCGGCCGCTGCTCGGTCAAGACAAATTCGCCGCCGGTAAAATCCCTGCCCGGCTCGGACAGCAGGATCGCGACCTGCAACGGGAACACATGCTCGCCATAGAGGTCCTGATGCAGGCAATTGTAGTCGCCGGCGCTGTATTGCAGCAGCAGCGGCGTCGGCCTGGCCTGGCCGGCGGCGTGACATCGCCGGAGGAAAGCGTCGTGCCGATCCGGATAGCGGATATCGATGCCCATCGCTTCATTCCAGCGATTGGCGACGCCGCAGAGCGGCGCATACAGCGCCGGACGCAACTCCGCGATCAAATCGGGGAGCGGATAGGAAAAATATTTGTACTCGCCGCGCCCAAATCCGTGGCGTCCCATCACCACCCGGCTGCGGAAACGGCTGTCATCGCGATAGAGCGCCGCCAGCGCAAGGCATTGTTGCGCCGTGAGCAACCCCTCGATAACGGCACAGCCCTGCGCGTCCAGTTCGCCGCCCACGCCGTTCCAGTCGATGGCCTCGAGCCGCGCGGCAACCACCGAGCCCGGCGCGAGGTCGGCACGTGCCGCCTTTGCACCGGTCATCTCACCGCCTCCCGCGCCAACAGTGCATGTTTGCGCGCCTCGTCGCTGCTGACAGACGCGGCATGCAACGCAGGTTTATCAGCGAACTTCATGATGCCGTCCTTTCCATCAAGCTGGCTGAGAAACATCGGCAGACCAGCGTTGGAGCAGGAATCGCAATTTCGGACCGATTTAACCACCCGATTTCCGGGAAGAAACGCTTCCCCGTCATTTGCGAGCCGTCGGGTCGCGCAAACACCCGCCCGATGCTAAACTCCGCGAAGCGATCCGAAGTTCCGGGCAACGCAGAGCTGGATTGCTTCGTCGCAAGAGCTCCTCGCAATGACGGACTTGAGCGTTTGCCGACCGCTCCCTCAACGTCATTGCGAGCCACCGGGTCGCGCGAACGCGCGCCCGATGCTAAACTCCGCGAAGCAATCCAGAGCGCCAAAAAAGAACTCCTGGATTGCTTATGCAGTCATTGGAATTCCTTAAACCCTGGAATTCAACCGCGCACGACATTTTCCATGGCGGCCGCGAGTTCGAAGATTCGGCGATCCGATCCGCCGGCCGCCGCGAGCATCAGACCGACCGGCACTTCGCCTTCGCGATGCGCCGGCAGCGAAATCGCGCAGCCGTCGATCATGTTGATCAGGGTGCAGTTGCGCAGCGCCAGCAGATTCGCCTTCGTGAAAGCCTTGTCGTCGGCCATATCCGATAGAAGCGGCGGTGTATTGGCGGTGGTCGGCAGCACCAGCGCGTCGTAGGGCGCGAGGCGCGCGTTGGTGCGCGCCACCAGCGATTTCCGCGCATTGACGAGGTCGATGTAGTCGGCGGCGCTCTGGCTTTCGCCGCGCAGAATCCGCGCCGACACCCGCGGATCGTAAACGTCGCCCTTGGCGGTCAGGAGGTAGCGATGCCAGGCGTAGCTTTCCGCGGCGGCAAAGCCGCCCTTGGCGCTCATCGGCGCGATGTCGAGGAATTCCGGAACCGCGATGCGTTCGATCAGCGCGCCCTGCTTCGCCAAAGTCTCGAGCGCACGCTCGAACGCCTTTGCTACCGCATCATCGAGATCGTCGAGCGCCACCGTGGTCGGCACCGCCAGCCGCATCCCCCTGATCGCGTGCGGCGGCAGCGGCTTGATTGGTTGGTCGGCCAGCACCCCATCGAGCACGGCGCAGCACGCTACGCTGCGCGCGAGGGGCCCGATGCTGTCGAGGGTTGCGGACAGCGGCACCGCACCGTCGAGCGGCACCCGCCGCTGGGTCGGCTTGAAGCCGACGATGCCATTGAACGCCGCCGGAATTCGGCACGAGCCGCCGGTGTCGGTGCCGAGCGCGCCATGCGCCATGCCGTCGATGACGGATACCGCGGCACCCGACGACGAGCCGCCCGGCACATGGCCGACGCCGCGCCGCCATTGGCCCTTCGGCGTGCCGTAATGCGGATTGATGCCGATGCCGGAATAGGCGAATTCGGTCATGTTGGTGCGGCCGATCACGACGAAGCCGGCGCGCCGCAGCCGCGCCACCACCGGCGCGTCGGCATCCGCCGGCGCGGAATCCTCCAAGGCGCGTGAACCGGCGCGAGTCACCTGGCCCCTGATGTCGAACAGGTCTTTGATCGAAACGGGAATGCCGGCGTAAGGCGACGGCGCCGCCTTGACCTTGCGCAGCCGGTCCATCGCTTCCGCCGCCTCGATCGCGGCTTCGGCATCGACATGAATGAAGGTACGCGCGCCCTCGCCTTTGGGATCGGCGATATTGGCAAGGCATGCATCGACGAGCTTGCGCGCGCTGGTGCGGCCGGTGTCGAGATCATCGGCCAGTGTGGCAAGGGTCGGATGATGGGGCATAACGCGTGCTCACTCTTTTCTGTTGGAGGCTCTGGTGCAGGTTGACGCGGATTACAGCGCCGGATTGGTATTGCCGGGATCGTCCTCGATTTCCAGATCGAGCAGCGCGGAGCTCAGCGACTTGCCATGCGCGTCCAGCGCCAGCGACCGCGTCACGCCGCCGCCCAGCGCCTGTTGCATCACGAAGTTCAGCGCGCCGAGATTGGGCAGTTCATAGCGCACCACTTCGCCGGCGACGATGCCGGCAAAATGCGCCTTGACCCGCGCGCTGGTGACCTGGGCCAAAAGCCGCGGATAATCCTTGGCGTCATAGGCGATCACCGAGATGTTGGAGGTGTTGCCCTTGTCGCCGGTGCGGGAATGGGCGATCGAGCGCAGCTTCACGTCATGCCTCCACGAAGCGGACCTGCGGCCTGGCGAGATCGCGCGGCAGCAGCACCGACGCCAGCGCCAGCGGCGCCCGATCCGATCCTTATGCTGCGCAAAACGGTCTTCGCATGTTGATCCCTTCCCGAGGCTCAATCTACCCCGGCGGCTTGCGACGGCACAAGTCTCGCCGGCTGGTCCGATGTGCAGGGCGCTGATGCCGCGCTGCATGTCGACACGCCCGGCGTCAATCTTGCAAAGAGGATGGATCACGGGGGCGGCGGGTCGGCGGGCGCTTTGCGCCGTTGCCCGGTGATGACGGCAGTGGTCGTCGCTGCATACGGCCATGCGGCCCATGCGCTGGACCGTTGACGCCGGGCGGTCCAATGTCGCATCAAGACCACAACAAGCCGGCTGCGCCAATGTCTATTTCCCGCCGCGGCCATTCTGTCCGGCTTGCGCGTCTCGCAAGGTCAGCGTGTTCAAGGCCAGCGGCAAGGCGAAACTGTACAGCTATGTGATCCATCACCGCCCGGTGCCGGGCTTCACGCCGCCCTATGCCATCGCCGTGGTGGAGCTGGAAGAAGGCCCGCGAATGATGAGCAACATCGTCGATTGTCCGCAGACCCCGGAGGCGCTCGAACTCGACATGAAGCTCGAGGTTGCGTTCGAGAAGCTCGACGACGCAATCACCCTTCCCTTGTTCCGTCCGGCGAAGGGCTAGGCATCATGCGCAGGAACCAGGTTGCAGTCGTCGGCGCCGCCGAGACCACCGAGCTCGGCGTTATCCCGAACATGTCGCAGATCCAGTTGCACGCCGACGCCGCGTTGAACGCCATTGCCGACGCCGGGCTAAAACTGTCCGACATCGACGGTTTCGCCACCGCGGTGGAAACGCCGCAGCAGATCGCGCACTACCTCGGCATCACGCCGACATGGGTCGACGGCACCTCGGTGGGCGGCTGCTCGTTCATGCTGCATGTCCGCCACGCCGCGGCGGCGATCGAGGCCGGGCTGTGCAAAACCGTGCTGATCACGCACGCCGAAAGCGGCAAGTCGAACATCGGCCGCACCCCGCGCATGATCGGTCCCGACAGCCTCAACGGCCAGTTTGAACTGCCTTATGGGGTCTCGACTCCCGCCAGCATGTTTCCGATACCGGTGCTGCGCTACATGAAGACCCACGGCATCACCCACGAGCAGATCGCCATGGTCGCGGTGGTGCAGCGCGAATGGGCGGCGAAGAATCCGCGCGCCACCATGAAGGCGCCGATCACCGTCGAGGATGTGCTGAATTCGCGGATGATCGCCTATCCATTCCGGATCCTGCAATGCTGCCTGGTCACCGACGGAGGCGGCGCGCTGATCCTCACCAGTGCCGACCGCGCCCGGGACTTTCCGAACAAGCCGGTCTACATTCTCGGCACCGGCGAAAGCGTCGAGACGCCGATGGTCAGCCAGATGCAGACCTTCGATTCCTCGCGCGCCTTTCGGGTCGCGGGGCCACTCGCCTTCAGGGAAGCCGGCATCGCCCACAAGGACGTCGATCATCTGATGATCTACGATGCCTTCGCGCATCTGCCGCTTTACGGCCTCGGCGATCTCGGCTTCATGCCGCACGAGGAAACCGGCAAGTTCATCGCCGACGGCAACACCCGCCCCGGCGGCAAGCTGCCGCTCAACACCTGGCACGATTGTTTTTACGAACGAGCGGTAGAAATGACAGGTCGGAGCACAACGCATAATCCGTCATTGCCGGGCTTGTCCCGGCAATCCATCGTCCTGCGAAAATGGATGGATGCGTGGGTCAAGTCCGCGCATGACGCATCGGGTTTGCTTAGGCCGCGGAAAAACAGGACGTAACGCATCATGGCGAACACCAAATCACTTGAAGGCAAGGTCGTCATCGTCACCGGCGCCGGGCGCGGCATCGGCCGCGAGATCGCGCTGCTCGCGGCAGCCGAAGGCGCCAAAGTCGTGGTCAACGATCCCGGCGTCGCCGCCGACGGCTCCGGCGCCAACGCCGCCCCGGCGGAGGAAGTGGTCGAGGAAATCAAACAGCATGGCGGCACCGCGGTGGCCAATTTCGAAACCGTAGCCGAAGCGATTCCGGCCAGCAGGATCGTCAAGGCCGCGATCGACAGCTTCGGCCGGCTCGACGGCGTGGTCAACAATGCCGGCATCCTGCGCGACGCGATCTTCCACAAGATGAGCATCGACGCATTCGAGTCCGTCATCAAGGTTCATCTGATGGGCTCGTTCTACGTCTCCCACGCGGCGGCGCGGATTTTCCGCGAACAGGAGCACGGCGCCTTCGTGCATTTCACCTCGACCTCCGGCCTGATCGGCAATTACGGCCAGGCCAATTATGCCGCGGCGAAGCTCGGCATCGTCGGGCTGTCGAAATCGATCGCGCTCGACATGGAGCGCTTCAACGTCCGCTCCAACTGCGTGTCGCCGTTCGCCTGGAGCCGGCTGATCGGCACCATCCCGACCGAGACCGAGGCGGAGAAGGCGCGGGTGGCGCGGATGCAGCAGATGGGCCCGGAAAAGATCGCGCCGCTATCGGCGTTCCTGCTCAGCGACGCCGCCAGCGACGTGACCGGGCAGATCTTTGCCGTGCGCATGAACGAGATTTTCCTGATGGGCCAGTCGCGTCCATTACGCGGGGTCCACCGCGACGGCGGCTGGACGCCGCAAACCATCGCCGAGCACGGCATGCCGGCGCTGAAATCGTCGTTCTACAAGCTCGACCGTTCCGCCGATATTTTCAATTGGGACGCGATTTGAGGCGCTGAGCCCTCATGGTGAGGAGGCGCTCTTGCGCCCTCTCGAACCATGAGGGCGGAGGGGCGGTGCGTCGCAGCACTCATCCTTCGAGACGCGCGACCGGACAGCGCGAGTGCGCTGCCGGGAGAGCGCGCTCCTCTCAGAATGACGGCACGACGCAAGCGTCCATATATAAGTTCGTCATGGCCGGGCTTGTCCCGACCATCCACGTCTTTCTTGCGGCGATGCCGTGAAGACGTGGATGCCCGGGAGCGCAGACAAGTTTACGCAGTCTGCGCAAGTGACAGACCGCTATGCCCGGGCATGACGCGGAGAGGCTTCGTCTGATTGTCTGCTCTCCCGCTTTCGCGGACGATGAAAATTTTATGAATTACGCTCATCGCGAGGCCTGTTCGCGCTGCAACAACGCATCGTCCTCAACGCCTCCACCAAATTTTGTTCCTGAAATCCGAAACACGCCTGCTCGGCCACAGTTTAGGCCGAATGCCCTTCCCACAATCGGAGGTGGCACAAAAAAATCGGAGGAAACCTCATGACCACGCGCTCTCAAAAACCCGAAGATCATTCACGGCCGGTGCAAGGCGAAACCATCGATCGCCGGGGCTTCAAGGCCCAGGTCGGCAACACCGCGATCCAGCGGCTGTTTACCGGATGCCGGTGGGCCGAAGGTCCGGCGTGGAACGCGCAAGGCCGCTATCTGGTGTGGAGCGACATCCCCAATGACCGCCAGCTGCGCTACCTCGATGACGACGGGCATATTTCGCAGCGCTTCCGCACGCCGTCCAACGAAAGCAACGGCAACACCTTCGATGTCGAGGGCCGGCAAATCGGCGCTGAGCGAACCCGCCTGGTTCGCTACGAGCATAACGGCACGACGACTACGCTGGCCGAACAGGCCGGTGGAAAGCAGCTCAACGGACCGAACGACGTCGTCGTTCACCCCAACGACAAGTCGATCTGGTTCACCGATCCCGGTTACGGCGCGATCAGCATTTATGAGGGGCAGCGGGCCAATACCGGCTCCAACCAGCCCTACCAGAAGGAAGCGGTGTACCGGATCGACGCGCAGTCAGGTCAAATCGCCAAGGCCGCCGACGAACCGTTCAAGCCGAACGGCATCGCCTTCAGCCACGACTACAAGAAGGTCTATGTCTGCGATACCGGCATCACCCATTACCCCAATGCCAAGAACATCGTCTGGCAATACGACCTTGATGGCGCCAAGCTTTCCAATCCTAAAGCGCTGATCGACATGACCCTCGACGGCAAGTCGGGATTCCCGGACGGATTGCGGGTCGACATCGACGGCAACATCTGGGTCGGCGCCGGATGGGTCGGCGAGGGCTACGACGGCGTCCAGATTTTCGCGCCGGATGGGGTGCGCATCGGCCAGATCCGCTTGCCGGAGACCTGCGCCAACGTCTGCTTCGGCGGCAAGAAGCGCAACCGCCTGTTCATGACGGCGAGCCAGTCGCTGTATGCGGTCTATGTCGAAACCCAGGGCGCTCATTTCTGCTGAGCGGTTATCGCTCGCAGCCGTCATGCATGCGGCACCCTCTCAAGGTCATGGCCGGGCTTGTCCCGGCCATCCACGTCTTTTTTTGCGGCGATGCTGTAAAGACGTGGATGCCCGGGAGCGCAGACAAGTTCACGCAGTCTGCGCAAGACAAGACAGACCGCTATGCCCGGGCATGACGCGGAGAGGACTCGTATCACGACGCGATTTGATTGCCGCCCTCATGGTGAGGAGCCCGCCCTCTTGGCGGGCGTCTCGAACCATGAGGATGCGCGGCTCATCCTTCGAGACGCGCGACCGGACAGCGCAAGTGCGCTGCCAGGAGGGCGCGCTCCTCACAGGATGAGGTCACCCGCTGTTGCGCAGCCCCGCCGAAATGCCGTTGATGGTGAGCTGGATGCCGCGCAGCACCTGCTCATCGACGCTGTGGCCGCGGTGTTCCTTCAGCAGTTCGACCTGGACGTGGTTCAAGGGATCGAGATAGGGAAAGCGGTTGCGGATCGAGCGTTCCAATAGTGGATTGCCCTGCAGCAGCCGGTCCTGGCCGGTGATATCCAGCAGCGTCTCGATCGAGCTGTGCCATTCGGAGCGGATGCGCCCGAAGATATTTGCGCGCAATGTTTCGTCCGGCACCAGCTCGGCATAGCGCGAGGCGATCGCGATCGAACTCTTGGCCAGCACCATATCCATGTTCGACAGCAAAGTGCGGAAGAACGGCCATTCGCGATACAGTTCCTGCAGGAACGGCATGCCCTTGTCGGGATGCTGCGCCAGCCAGGCCTCCACCGCGCTGCCGAACCCGTACCAGCCCGGCAGCATCAGCCGGCATTGCGCCCAGCTGAACACCCAGGGGATGGCCCGGAGATCCTCGATCGCACGGGTTTTCTTGCGCGACGCCGGCCGGCTGCCGATGTTCAGCGTCGAGATTTCGGTAATCACGGTGGAGGCCCAGAAATAATCCACAAAGCCCTCGGTCTCGTAGACCAGGCCGCGATAGGCCTTGTAGGCCAGTGCCGACAGCGCCTCCATGGCCTCGAGATATTCCGCGCGCGGCGCGCTCTGCCGCGGCTGCAGCAGGCTCGCCTCCAGCGTGGCGGCGGCGAGAATCTCCAGATTGTTGCGGCCGACCTCGGCGTTGGAATATTTGCTGGAGATGATTTCGCCCTGCTCGGTGATCCTGATCTGGCCGTTCACCGCGCCGCCGGGTTGCGCGATAATCGCGTCATAGCTCGGCCCGCCACCGCGGCCGACCGAACCGCCGCGGCCGTGAAACAGCCGCAGCCGCACATGATGGCGTTCGAACACCTCGACCAGGCCGATCTCCGCCTTGTAAAGCTCCCAGCCCGAGGTGACGAAGCCGCCGTCCTTGTTGCTGTCGGAGTAGCCGAGCATCACCTCCTGGACCGCGCCGCGGCTATCCACCAGACGGCGATAATCATGCAGTGAGAACAGCCGATCCATGATGCCGGCGCAGGCCTGCAAATCCTCGATGGTCTCGAATAGCGGCACGATGTTGAGCGCGCTGCGGCCGGAGGGATCGACCAGACCGACCTCCTTCAGCAGCACCGCGACCTCGAGCAGATCGGAGACGCCCTGGCACATGGAAATGATGCACTGTGAAATGACGTTGGCGCCAAACCGGCCGTGGGCTTCCGCGGCCGCGCGCAGGACATCGAGCTCGCCCAGGGTTTCCTCGCTGTATTTCACGAACGGCGACGCCAGCGGTCGCGTGCTGCGCAATTCGTTCGCGAGCAGCGCGATACGCTCGTCTTCGCTTAACGCCAGATAGGACGAGCCGGGCATGGCGGCGTCCATCAACTCGGCGATGGTCCGCTCGTGGACGGCGGAATTCTGCCGGATATCGAGACTGGCGAGATGGAAGCCGAAACAGTCCGCGGCGCGGCGCAGCAGCCGCAGCCGGCCGCGCGCAATGACACCGGAATTGTTTGCGATCAGCGAGCGATCGAGGATGTCGAGATCGTTCTTGAATTCCCGCGCGTCGGCATAGGGGGCAGCTTCGCCGACCGGTTGCCGGCTGGTTTCCACATCGAGCGTCAGCGCGGTCGCGGCCAGCCGCGCATAGATGCCGGAAACCGCCAGCCGGTAGGGCTCGCCGATGCGATGCGGCGAGGTATCGGGCGAGCGTGCGGCCAGCGCGCGCAATTCCTCCGAGACATCGGCGAGGTGGGCGGCGAGCGACAGTTCGGCGCCCAAAGCGTGCAATTCGTCGAGATAGAACCGCAGCACGCGGGTCGCCTGCAGCCGCAGCGTGCCGCGCATCACTTCGGCGGTCACGAACGGGTTGCCGTCGCGATCGCCGCCGATCCAGCTTCCCATCCGCAGGAACGACGCCAGCTCGCGGCCGGGGTCGGAATCGTCGCGCGCGTCCTCCGCGCTGAGCCGGTCCTCGAGCGCGCAATGCAGCCGCGGCACCTCGCGCAGGAACGTGTAATCGTAGAACGACAAGCCGTTGGCGACTTCGTCGAGCACGGTCAGCTTGGTCCGGCGCAGCAGGTTGGTCTGCCACAGTGTCAGGACGGCGCGGCGCAACTGCTCGTCGCTCGCCTCGGTCTCCTCAGGCGTGAGCTTAACCCGTTCGCGCCGGTCCAGCAGGGCTGCGATTTCCATCTCGCGGTCGATGGTGCTCTTGCGGCGAACCTCGGTCGGGTGCGCGGTCAGAACCGGACCGACCAGCGCTTGCCCAAAAAAGCGGCGCAGATTGCCGGCGCTGATGCCGGCATCGCGGGCGTGGGCCAGGGTGCGGGCCAGCGTTCCGGGCTGCGCGCCTGACGTATTCTGCGCGCGCATCTGCCGGATATTGTTCTGATCCTCGGCGATGTTGGCGAGATGCGAAAAATAGCTGAAGGCGCGGACGATCCGCACGGTTTCGGCGTTCGACATGCCGTCGAGGATGGTTTCCAGCTCGCGCCGTGCCGTCTTGTCGTCATCGCGATGGAATCGGATCGAGGTGGTGCGGATGCGTTCGACCAGATCGAACACCGCCTCGCCCTCCTGATCGCGCACGGTATCGCCGAGAATGCGCCCGAGCAGCCGGATATCGGTGCGGAGCCGAACATCTTCCTCCAGGAAAGCGATATCCTCGCTGCGGGCGGCCTGGACGTCGGGATCGGATGGCATGATCTTGGATGGCACGAGAATGCTCCAGAGTTTGCCGGCATACTTCCAGTCGCAATTTTTCGGGAGCGGTGCAAGATCAAGAAACGGGCGGCGGCGAGCTCCCAAAGGCCCCCGATGGAGGCCTTTCGATATCGGTTTTGGGCAATCGGCGGCCCTTTTTCTCCCTCGCGAAAGGAAATAGTGACGCGGATCGCGATATTTGTCGAACCGTAGTGATCCGGAAATCATTGCGGCGCAGCTCCAATGTGGCGTAAGCCCGAAGTTTGGAGGGAGTTCGATTGCGCCAGGGACTGAGCCTTTCAACACGGCTGACCGTTGCCATCGTCGCGCTTGTCGTTGTCACTGCGGGAACCGTGGGCTTCCTAAGTTACCGGAATGTTGCGGCGATTGCGATCCCCCGGACCCTAGTGCGGCTCGACGCCCACGTCCGCGCGCTCGCCGTCGATCTGGGAAACATCGCCACCAATGCCCGTGCCGACCTCAGGGGGTTTCGCCATTTCGTCGGGCTCGACGAGATAATTGCCCTGAGCCGCGATCGATCGATCGAACGCGCTGGCGGCCTGACGCTGGCGCAGTGGCGGGCGCGTATCGGGAAAAGCCTCGTCGACGAGCTGAATGCCAAGCCTGACTACGCCCATTTCCGCATCATCGGGATTGCCGACGGAGGGCGCGAAATCATCCGGGTCGAGCGTCGGGCCGCGGGTGGCGAGGTTTACGTCGCTCCCGACGCGGAGTTGCAGCGCAAAGCAGAGCGGCCCTATTTTAAGCAGACCATCGCCGCGCGTGACGGCATCGTCGAGGTATCGCCGGTCGAGCTCAACCAGGAAAACGGCACGATCGAAAACCCCTTTGTGCCGGTGATCCGGGTTTCGACGCCGATTTTCGCACCGGACGGCATCCCGTTCGGCATCATCATCATTGATGTCGATCTGCGATCGGCCTTCAATCGCATCGCCGAGACAACAAATCCCGACACCAGCGTCTATGTGGTGAACGAGCGCGGCGACTACCTCACGCATCCCGATGCAAGCCGCACATTCGGTTTCGAGTTCGGCACGCCATATCGCATCCAGGAGGATTACCCGGCCCTGGCGCAAGCGATCGTAACCGGTAAGCGGGAACCCGAACTGATCGCGGACCGCGACGGCAAGAGCCTCGGCCTGGCACTCGCCTCGGTACGTCTCGCTGGTGGCCCCCGCATCTCGGCGGTAGAAGTGATGCCGGAAGAAAAGATTGTCGCCGTCGCAAGCGCGGTTGTGCAGAACTCCAGCCTGATCGGCGGGACCGTGGCGGTGCTGTTTGCCATTCTGTCGGCATTCATCCTGGCGCAAACCTTGACGCGGCCGCTGACCCAGATGACGGCGGCGGTGGCAGGCTTTGCAGAAGAGGCGCCGCTTGAGGTTCCGCTGACGGCAGGCGGCGAAATCGGGGTGCTGGCGCGTGCCTTCCAGAAAATGGCGCATGAGGTGCGCGCGAAGAACGCGGCGATCCGGCGCAACGCGGAAGTCTTCGAGAGCATCATGGCCGAAATGGCTGAAGCAGTGCTGCTGATCGATGCGCAGGGAAATGTCGTTTACGAAAACAGTGCCGCCATCGCCATGCTGAGGTCCTCGGCCGGCCTGACGAGACCGGCGTGGGAACAAGCCTTCGAGACCTTCTATCTTGACGGTGTCACGCCGCTTCCTCCCGAAAAATGGCCGAGCCGGCGTTGTTTGCGCGGCGAACTGGTCAGTGAATACGAGCTGCTGTTTCGGTTTCGTGGCACGGACAAGCTGAAACATCTGATTGGCAGCGCACGCCCGATCCACGATGCGACTGGCGCGCAAACCGGGGCCGTCGTGGTGTTCCGCGATGTCACCGAAGCCAAGGAGACCGAGCGCCAGCTCCGCCAATCGCAAAAGCTCGATGCCATCGGCCAGCTCACCGGCGGGGTCGCGCATGACTTCAACAACATGCTCACCGTCATCACCGGTACAGCTGAAATTCTGGCCGATGGCCTCGCCGACCGGCCCGCTTTGCTCACAATCGCCAGAATGATCGATCAGGCAGCGGGTCGGGGCGCGCAGCTGACCAGGCATCTGCTCGCATTCGCCCGCAAGCAGCCGCTCGAGCCGCGCAATGTCGACATCAACACCCTGGTGGTCGACACCGCGCAACTGCTGCGGCCGACGCTTGGCAAGCATATCGAGATCGAATCCATGCTGGAGGCGGATGCGGCGCCCGCGCACATCGATCCGTCGCAGCTCTCGACCGCCCTGCTCAATCTCGCCGTTAACGCGCGCGATGCCATGCCGAACGGCGGCAAGCTTACGCTGGAGACCGGCAACGTCGTGCTCGATGAATCCTATGCTCAAGGCAACCCGGACGTTCAGCCAGGCCCCTATGTCATGATTGCCGTCAGCGATACCGGCACCGGCATGCCGGCGAAAGTACGCGAAAGGGTGTTCGAGCCGTTCTTTACCACCAAGACAGTCGGCAAGGGAACGGGTCTCGGGCTGAGCATGGTCTACGGCTTCGTGAAGCAATCCAACGGGCACGTTAAGATATACAGCGAGGAAGGCTACGGCACCACGATCAAGCTCTATCTTCCGTGCGCCGACGCGCAGGCCGATGCCCCCGTGGCGACCCCGTCCCCAGTAGCCGGCGGCGACGAAACAATCCTGGTGGTGGAAGACGACGCGCTGGTGCGCAACTTCGTCGTCGCCCAGCTGCACAGCCTTGGCTACACGACAATGACGGCCGCCAACGGCAATGTGGCGCTGATGCAGCTCGACGACGGCGCCATGTTCGATCTGCTGCTCACCGACGTGATCATGCCCGGCGGAATCAATGGAAGGCAGCTCGCCGACATCGTCGTCGAGCGTCGGCCGTCGGTCAAAGTCCTCTACACTTCCGGGTATACCGAGAATGCGATCGTGCATCATGGCCGGCTCGATGCAGGCGTCTTGCTGCTGGCAAAGCCCTATCGGAGGGCCGATCTGGCCCGCATGGTGCGGACCGCGCTGGACTCGGGTATGGCCGGTGCTGCCGGCAATGCGCCCCCTCGGGAGGAAACCGGCGCGAGAGCATGATCCGGAAAAGCATGCCCTCGAACTGATCCGAGGGATGGCGTTGACATTGTCTCTTTCCGATCTCTCGTCGGTTCAAGAAGCCTCATGGTGAGGAGCGTCTTCGCGCGTCTCGAACCATGAGGATGAACTGGCTCATCGTTCGAGACGTGCGACCGGACAGCGCAAGTGCGCTGCCGGGAGGGCGCGCTCCTTCAGGATGAGGTTCAAACGTCGGCAAAGCGCGGCGCGCGCTTCTCGATATTGGCGCGGACCGCCTCGGTCTGGTTCGGCGCGCCCATCAGCTTCATCTGCTCGACGGATTCGGCAAGCAGCGCCGGACCGGGATTGACGACAAGGTTGTTCAGCAGGCGCTTTGCCGCGCGGATCGCGTCGGGGCTCTTGCCCGCGATCTCGCGCGCCGTTTCCAGCGCGGCGCCGCGCGGGTCGTCGCAGATCCGTGTCGCCAGGCCATAGCTCATGGCCTCCTGCGCCGAGAAAATGCGGCCGCTGTAGGTCAGGTCGCGCAGGATATCGTCGCGCACCAGGGAAGCCAGGATAGGCGTTCCCGCCATGTCAGGCACCAGGCCCCATTTGATCTCCATGATCGACATCCGCGCATCGGGCGCGAGGAAGCGCATATCGGCGCCGAGCGCCAGCTGAAAGCCGCCGCCGAACGCCACCCCCTGCACCGCGGCGATCACCGGGACCGGCAGCTGCCGCCAGCCCCACACCGCCTGTTGCGGAAAATTGGCAAGGCCATGGGTGCGCGCGGCAAGGTCGCGCTTTTCCCCTCCCGCTATGCCGTTGCCGCCGTTCTCGTTCATCGCGCTGAAGCGGCTCATGTCGAGACCGGCGCAGAACGCGCGGCCCTCGCCGGAGAGCACCACCGCCCGCAGACCCTTTTCACGGCTGAGCCGATCGCAGGTGGCAACCAGCGCCTCGAACATCGCGGCGTCGAGGGCATTCATCTTGTCCGCCCGCACCAGCCGGACGTCGGCGACGCCCTCCGCCATCGACACCGAAACGCGATCGTTCATCGGACTATACTCCCTCTAAATTTGTTGTTTCTGGCTTTACAGAAAAGCGTTGTCCGGATTTAGTCAATCAACCAATTAACAGACAATCCTCGGGAGCGGAAACCTTCCATGTTCAATCAGCAGCTTCTCGCGGGCCGGCGTATTCTTGTCACCGGCGGCGGTACCGGCCTCGGCAAGTCGATGGCGGCGCGTTTCCTCGAACTCGGCGCCGAGGTCCATATTTGCGGACGCCGCAAGGGCGTCTGCGACGAGACCGCAACCGAATTGATGGATAGCTACGGCGGCAAGGTGATGAGCCATGGCGTCGACATCCGCGACGCCGCCGCGGTCGACGCGATGATCGAGGCGATTTTTGCCGAAGGACCGTTGACCGATCTGATCAACAATGCCGCCGGCAATTTCATCTCGCGCACGGAGGATCTGACGCCGCGCGGCTTCGACGCCGTCGCCAACATCGTCATGCACGGCACGTTCTACGTCACCCAGTCGGTGGGCAAACGCTGGATCGCCGGCAAGCATCGCGGCAACGTGGTCTCGATCAGCGTGACATGGGTGCGCAACGGCAGCCCCTATGTGGTGCCCTCCGCCATGAGCAAATCCGCCATCCACGCCATGACCATGTCGCTGGCTACGGAATGGGGGCGCTACGGCATCCGCCTCAACAGCATCGCGCCGGGCGAAATTCCGACCGAAGGCATGAGCAAGCGCATCAAGCCGGGCGACGAGGCCGGCGCGCGCACCAAGGCGCAAAATCCGATGGGCCGGGTCGGCAAGATGGAGGAGTTGCAGAACCTCGCGGTGTTCCTGATTTCCGGGGGCTGCGACTGGATCAACGGCGAGACCATCGCCATGGATGGCGGCCAGGCGCTGGCCATGGGTGGAAACTTCTATCAGCTGCGCGACTGGTCCGACGCCGACTGGATCCAGGCGCGCGACGCCATCAAGGCGCAGAACGAAAAGGACCGCGCCGCGCGCGGGTAAGCGACACCGTCTCGTTCGTCATGGCCGGATTTATTCCGACCATCCACGTCCTCTCTTCGCTCAAAAAAAGGATGCATAGCCAACTCGGCTATGCCGAGTGCATTATTTGAAGACCCAAGCCGGAAATATCCGGCTTGGGGGACAAACCCGGGCATAACGTAACGAATGAAGGGTCGCCCGTCTTGCGATTGTTATCGCGATTGCAAGGACAGACGGCGGGATGCCTTCAATTCCCGGACGTAACGGCGGACCGCGTATTGAGCGATGCGGCTCCAGCGGCGCATATTTTGCCACGCCTCCAGGGATACCACCCAGTCCCGAGCCTGACGGTACTTTCCATAGCCCCAGGCGAATGCCGGAATAGACATCAGCTTGTCACGGCTGAGGCTGAAGAGGCGCTCGACGAGAACAAGCTTTAGAAGCTCGCCCCCGGCGAAAACAATCGCGCCCGATGGTATGTGGCCCGTTCCAATCAAATAAAGCGCGAGCGGCTTGATCGGCTCCAGAACAATCACCGGAACGGCGAACAAAAGCAGCGTGGGATAGGGGCGCAACGAAACGATCCAGTTTCGCAGCCCGTCGAAAATCCAGTGTTCGCCAATCCAGCCTGAAAGACGCCTTGCTACAGGCACGAACACCGCATCCACCAAAAAGTAGATGACGGCGACCAAAGAGACGACGGGTTTCAAGACACGGTTCACGTGGGGTCTCCTTGACGAATCAAGGCGCGAACCGCGCAGAAGTTTCACCTCTTGATGATCCAAAATTTGATGTGAGGCGGGAACAATCGGCACGGAACCAGACCGGGCAACGGCGTC
>WNFI01344720.1_pt1 | contig 27585 bp, 26 predicted proteins | sample 5400471 | NCBI WGS metagenome assembly WNFI01 (sample SAMN13153348, study PRJNA577476) | soil metagenome | isolation source: 100 cm saprolite on Douglas fir-dominated hillslope | place: USA:California | collected 2013-09-17
CGCCGAGAAGAGCGACGTCGTCATCACGATGGTCCCCGACACGCCGCACGTCGCGGCGGCGCTCTTCGGCGAGAGCGGCGTCGCCTCCGGGCTCTCGCGCGGGAAGATCGTCGTCGACATGTCGTCGATCTCGCCCAGCGAGACGAAGAAGTTCGCCAAGCGCATCAACGAGCTCGGCTGCGACTACCTCGACGCGCCGGTCTCGGGCGGCGAAGTTGGCGCCAAGGCCGCCACCCTCACCATCATGGTCGGCGGGACCGAGAAGGCGTTCGAGCGCGCGCGGCCGCTCTTCGAGAAGATGGGCAAGAACGTCACGCTCGTCGGCGGGAACGGGGACGGCCAGACCTGCAAGGTGGCGAACCAGATCATCGTGGCCCTGAACATCGAGGCCGTCGCGGAGGCGTTGCTGTTCGCCTCCAAGATGGGCGCCGATCCCGAGCGCGTTCGCAAGGCCCTGATGGGTGGCTTCGCCTCCTCCAAGGTGCTCGAGGTCCACGGCGAGCGCATGGTGAAGCGCACGTTCAACCCGGGCTTTCGCATCGAGCTCCACCAGAAGGACCTCGCCATCGCACTCTCGAACGCGCGCTCGGCGGGGCTCTCGCTCCCCAACACCGCCACCGCCCAGGAGCTGTTCAACGCGTGCAGCGCGCACGGCGGCAAGGCGTGGGACCACTCGGCGCTGGTGCGCGCGCTGGAGTTTCTGGCAGGATATGAGATCGGACAGCCCTCCGCCGGCGACAGGAAGTAGCCCGGGGGGCCTTTCAACAACGGGGGAGCGCCGATGCCTTCGCCTCATCACTGCATTGCGTTCGCAGCAGCGGTTGCGCTCGCGCCGGCGGGTGGCCGCGCCGGCGGGACCGGCAGCGCGCCATCGCCCGGCCACGCCGGCACTTCCTCGGCGCAGGAGGCGGCGGTCCGGCTGCACGGGGCCGCGAGCGTGGTGGACAGCCTCGCGAAGCCGCATGCCGCCGCCGTGGAGAAGGCGACGGGCCTCAAGCTCGTCATCGACCGCAGCAACGCCGGGAAGGGGCTCCGCGATCTCGTCGAGGGCAAGTGCGACATCGCGCTCGCCTCCGCGTCGCTGGAGGCGACGGTCGAGGCGGCGCGGACGGCGGGGCTCACCGCCGCCGTGCCGGACCTCCGGATGCAGGTCATCTCGACCTCGGAGGTCGTGTTCATCGTGCACCCCTCGAACCCGGTCCGGAAGCTGACCTGGGAGCAGATCCGCGACCTCCATACCGGGAAGATCGCACGGTGGAAGGAGCTCGGAGGTCCCGACGTGCCCGTCGCGGTCGTCACCGACGCCGCCGCCAGCGCGACCCGCGGCCTCATCAAGCAGGTGGTCCTCGGCGGAAGCGAGTACGCCCCGGGCGCACGCGCCGTCGCGGCCGTGGCGGAGGTGAACGAGGAGGTGGCGAGGAACCCCGCCGCCATCGGCGGCCTCGGCCGCGAGTTCGCCGATCCGAAGCGCGTCGCCAGCGTGGAGACGAAGAAGGTCGAGCGCCCGCTCGCCTTCGTCACGGTGGGGCCGCCCGGCGAGAAGGCCGCGAAGGTGATCGAGGCGTACCGGGCGCAGGTGGGAATCGAGTCCCGGGCGCGTTGACGGCCACGGCGCGCGAAACGTCGATCGCCGTGCTGGGCCCTCCTCGGATTGGAGGGGGAGGGTTCGTCGTCATGGCTCTTGTCGTCGCAGCGATCGGCTGCGTAAGAGCAGTGCAGCCGTCCCAGGGCTGCGCGCCGATCGCGGGAATCGACTCCGTTCTAACGCCCGGGAACCTCGTCTTGTTCGGCGAGGTCCATGGGACGAATGAGATTCCCGCCTTTGTGGGTGATGCCGCCTGTGCGGCGTCGAGCAACGGTCGGGTCCACGTTGGCTTGGAGCTACCTGTCGGAGACTCTCCTCTCCTAGCAACCTTTCTCTCCGGGAACGGCGACGAGGGCCTTCGCGACAGTAGTCTCTGGCGAGGCCCACAGCAGTACGGTGTCACGTCGCGCGCGATGCTCGAGCTCCTCAAAAGATTGAGGGACCTTCGCCGGAACGGGGCCCGCCTCGAAGTCTTCTTCTTCGACGACCGCATTCGCCTTGGCATGGATGGTCGCGATCAAGCCATGGCTGAACATATCTCTGAGGAGAGGCGCCGGGCACCAGAGGACATTTACCTGATATTGGTCGGAAACTATCACGCGAGGAATGTCGTTGGGGCGCCATGGGACGCCCGAATGCGTTCGATGGCCCACTTTCTGGCGTCGCGCGAGCGCCGAATGATCACGCTCGACGTTCGCAATCGCGCGGGAAGCGCGTGGATATGCTTCCAGAAGGGGCCGGGTAGCGCCGAAACTTGTGGGAGCAGTCCGATCAAGGGCAGCCTTCCCGAAGGAGCTTCAAACAACCGGGCTGCGAAGCTGGAGCCCGTTCCCCAGCTGGGCTACGATGGCGCTTACTCCGTCGGCACCGTCAGCGCATCCCCTCCGGCCTTCCCGGGATGGTGAGCCCGGTTCAGCGACCCGCCTGCGCGCGCCGCTCGCAGCGCGGGCTCGGCACCTCGCCCGAGCTGACCGCCGCGATGGTCGGGAAGACGATGGCGGAGCTGCCGTCGGGCTGGTTCTGCTGGACGACGAGGAGGAAGCGGGCCTGTTGCCCGTACTCGGCGGGGAAGCTGAGCATCCCGGTCGGCATGATCGATGGCATCTGCAGCGACGCCAGCTTGTCGCGCACCAGGTCGCGGTCCACCGCGCCGGCGTGCTCGATGCCGGTGAGCAGCGCCCGCGCCGTCTCGTAGGACATGGCGTGATACCAGTCGGGCTGGTCGCCGTACTTCGCTTGGTAGGCGTCGACGAAGCTCTTCACCAGCGCTTTGTTGCCGACGCGCGGATTCCAGAAGCTCGTCACCGTCAAGTAATCGGTGTCCTGGGCGCGGAACATGCTCCCATACTGCCGCTCCAGGCCACGCGTGCCGTAGCTCTCCACTTTATGGCACAACCCGGATTTCAAATATTGGTGGTGCAGCTGGAGGTACTCGGCGAGATGGACGCCGGCGAGGAACACGTCCGCATGCGACGCCTTCACCTTGGCGAGATGCGGGGAGAAGTCCTTGGTGCCCAGATCGAAGGGCTCATCGACCACGAGGTCCCACGCGCCGTGGTCTGCCCTCGCACTGAAGTCGGTCACGCCCTTGCGGAAGCTCTTGCCGTAGCCGTTGTTCTCGAAGAGCAGCGCGATGCGCGCGGGTCGCGGCAGCCGGCCGCTCTTCTGCGCGGTCTCCAGCCAGAGCATGAACGAGGTGGCGATCTGCTCCACGGGGGGCTGCACGCCGAAGAGGTAGCGGAAGTTGCGCTTGTACAGATCGACCACGCCGCCAGCTCCATTGACATAGGGAACGTGCGCCTCCTCGGCGACTGCGCTCCCGGCGGAGATCAGCGCGCTGGTGAAGGTCCCGAGCAGGAAATCGGCCTTGTCTTCGACGATGAGCTTGCGGGTCAGCGCAGTGGCCTGGTCCACCTGGGTCTTGTCGTCGCGGACCACCAGCTCCACCGGTACCTTGACGCCGTGCAGATCCAGCCCGCCGCGCCGGTTCACCTCGTCGACGGCGAGCTCGTAGCCCTGCTTGAACATGGCGCCCGTCTTCGCCTCGGCGCCGCTGAGCGGAAGGGTGGCGCCGATCAGGACGCGCGCGGGCCCACCCGCCTTGGCTTGCGCGACGTCGGCCTTCTTGTCGCTGCAGGCGAGCGCGACGAGGAGGGGTAGCGCAGCGCAGAGGACGAAGCGGTTCTCGGCCATTTTTCGGTGCCTTTTTTGTCGGGTCGCGGGGGGTGTCGGGCTAGAAGGCCAACAATTCACGGGTGTTGTCAATGATTGGGGGTGGCGCGCGATGCAGACCGCCGTTTCAAGCACGCCCGTATCTTCCCGCGCAGGTTGACCGTCTGTCGTTCATGACCAACCCTCCAGATCCCGTGGCCGATCTGTCCGACACCGTGAAGGGGTCGTGGCATCGCTTCCTCGACGTGTACGAGCCGCTCCGGCCCGAGCTGTACCGGTACTGCCGCTATCTGACCCGCAGCCCCTGGGACGCCGAGGACCTGGCCCAGGACGCGATGGCGCGCGCGTTCGTCACGCTCGGCTGCATGGCCCACGCACCGCCGAACCCGCGGGCATGGTTGTTCCGCGTCGCCTCGAACCTGTGGATCGATCGCACGCGCCGGACGCGCGAGGAGCCGGGCGTCGTGCCCGAGCTGTCCGCCTCCCACGAGCCTCGCGACCCCCGCGAGGCGGCGGGCACGCTGATCGTCCGTCTGTCGCCGCAAGAGCGCGCGGCCGTCGTGCTCAAGGACGTGTTCGACCTGACGCTCGAGGAGATCGCCGAGGCGCTCTCGACGACCGTGGGCGCGGTCAAGGCCGCGCTCCATCGCGGACGCGGCAAGCTGATCGAGCCCGAGCCGGCCGAACCGCGGGCGCCGGCGCCGGGGGTGCTCGACGCGTTCTGCGACGCGTTCAACGCCCGCGACCTCGATCGTCTCACTGCGCTGCTCCTCGACACCGCCGCCATCGAGGTCGTCGGTGTCCACACCGAGTACGGCCCCAAGGCGGCTCGGCGCGGCGTGTTCCAGGGCATGATGTACGGCAGCGAGAGGCTTGCCGAGGCCGACAAGCGCGGCGGCATCGATCCGCGCTACATGCAGGGCGCCCTCCCTTCGCCGCCTCGTTGCGAGGTACGCATCCACCGCGGCGAGCCGCTCCTTCTCCTCTGGTATGCCCACGCGGACGGCGAGGCCGTGCGCGGCCTGGCCCGCATCGAGACCGACGGCGATCGTCTCTCGCGCGTCCAGAATTACTTCTACACGCCGGACTTCATCGCCGACGTCTGCCGCGAGCTCGGCGTCCCTTTCCGCATCAACGGCTACCGCTATTGGTAGTGTGGTTGGCCATGCGATCGATTCTGGACTGGTCCAGGCGCCACGGCACCGTTCTAGTCGGCATCGCAACGGCCGGAGCAATTGTGGGAATCGGCCTTGCCGCTGCCGGCGAAGCCAGTCCTGCTGCCGCGCTCGTCGTCGCTCGGGAGATGTATGGGCTGACCGCCCTGGGCTTCCTTTTCGCCTCGGTGCTGATCGGCCCGCTGACGGCGGTACTCGTTCGCATGCCGCCGAAGTTGAGGGGATGGCTGATCGCGCGTCGGCGGGCGGTTGGCCTTTCGGCATTCGTGCTCGTGTCTTGCCACGTGCTTTGCTATCTCCCGCCTGTGCTCGCGCGATCCTGGCGCGAGCTCTTCAAGCCGGGCGTACTGTGGTGCATCGGCCTGGGATTGGGTCTGTTGGCCGCGAGCGACCTGGCGGCGCTGGCGTGGACGAGCCGCGACGGGTCCGTGAGGGCGCTTGGCGCCAAACGCTGGAAGCGGCTCCATCGGACGGTCTACCTGGCGGTACCGGTGGCCCTCTCGCATGCGCTGATGGTCGGGGCGGATTTCGGTTTCAGCCACCCGCCGGACGTGAAGGTCGAACCGGACGCGGGCTCGCTGATCGGGTTCTCGGTGATCTGCGCTTCATGGCTGATCCTCGTCTGGTTGCGACGGCGTGGAGTTCGCTGGGCCGTGCGAGCGCCCGCCTTCCTGCCAACCGGCGATGCCGGGCGTCCAGCAGAGCCCGGCAGTAGTCCTCGCGCTGGAGGCTGAGCTCCTCCGGCAGCGATCCGCCGCTTGACCTGCCGACCGCAGGCTGGCTGCGAGTATTTCGCGTTGTCTTTCCGGCGCCGGCCGGCATGCTACGGGCATGCCTGTCACTTCCTATCCGCCCGAGAAGATCAAGGTCCTGTTGCTAGAGAACGTCCACTCGACCGCGCACGAGATCATCCGCGCCGAGGGGTTCCAACTCGAGACGCTGCCCCGCGCGCTACCGGAGGGCGAGCTGGCGGAGAAGCTGCGCGACGTGCACGTGCTCGGCATCCGCAGCAAGACGCAGGTGACCGCGCGCGCTCTGGAGGGTGCGCGGAGACTCCTGGCGGTGGGCGCGTTCTGCATCGGCACCAACCAGCTCGACCTCGAGGCGGCGAAGCTGAAGGGTGTGCCGGTCTTCAACGCTCCCTTCTCCAACACCCGCAGCGTCGCCGAGCTGGTGTTGGCCGAGGTGATCGCGCTCGCGCGCCAGCTCGGCGACCGCTCGCGCGAGGTGCACGAAGGAAAGTGGCGCAAGTCCGCCGCGGGCAGCGTGGAGGTGCGCGGCAAGACCCTCGGTATCGTCGGGTACGGCCACATCGGCGCGCAGGTGGGCGTGCTCGCCGAGGCCATCGGGATGCGGGTCCTCTATTACGACATCGGCAGCAGGCTCGCCATGGGCAACAACCGGCCGGTGGGCTCCTTGGCCGAGCTGCTCGGCCACTCGGACTTCGTCACGCTGCACGTGCCGGAAACGCCGCAGACCAAAGAGATGATCGGCGCGGCGGAGCTGCGAGCGATGCGGCCGGGCGCGTATCTCTTGAACCTGAGCCGCGGCACCGTGGTGGTGATCCCCGCGCTCGCCGAGGCGCTCCGCGCAGGCCACCTGGCCGGCGCCGCGCTGGACGTGTACCCGCGGGAGCCGGAGGGCAACAGCGACGGGTTCGAGAGCGAGCTGCGCGGCCTCGGAAACGTCCTGCTCACGCCGCACGTCGGCGGTTCGACCGGCGAGGCGCAGGCGGCCATCGGCCGCGAGGTCGCCTCTGCGCTGATGAAGTTCGTCAACGCCGGCGCCACCGCGGGCGCGGTGAACTTTCCCCAGGTCGAGCTGCCGCAGATGCCAGGCGCGCACCGCATCTTGAACGCCCACCGCAACGTCCCCGGCGTGCTGCGCGACATCAACCGCATCGTCAGCGAGAAGAACGCCAACATCCGCGCCCAGCTGCTCGCCACCGACCCGAGCGTCGGCTACGTGATCATGGACCTCGACCAGGATGTCTCCGACGATGTGAAGCGCGCCATCGCGGCGCTGCCCACCAGCCTCAAAACGCGCATCCTCTACTAGCCCCAGGATGCTCCCTGCGCTGATCATCTTCTGCGCCACCTATCTGTTTCTCGCCGGCGCGAAGCTGCCGTTCCTCCATCTCGATCGTCCCGGTGGCGCTGTTGCGGGCGCGGTCGCCATGGTCGCGTTCGGCGTGCTCACGCCCCAACAAGTTTACCGGGACGCCATCAACTGGGACACGATCGTCCTGCTGCTCGGGATGATGATCCTGAGCTCGTTGATGGCGCGAGCGGGCATCTTCCGCTGGATCAGCTGGGCGGCCCTGAAGCGCGCGCACGAGCCGCGCGCGCTTCTCTTCGCCATCGTCGTCGTCGCCGGCGGGCTGTCCGCAGTGCTGGTCAACGACACGGTCTGCCTGATGTGCACGCCGATCGTGCTCGCCCTGGTGGAGGAGGCGGGCCTCGCGCCGTTGCCCTACTTGCTGGCGCTCGCGTTCGCTTCCAACGCAGGGAGTGTCGCGACGCTCACCGGCAACCCTCAGAACATGCTGATCGGTACGCTGAGCGGCATCGGCTACGCCCGGTTCGCCAGAGCGCTGATCCTTCCCGCCCTGCTCTCGATGGGATGCGTCTACCTGGTCCTCCGCTTCGCGTTCCGCGCGGAGCTTCTGCAGTCGCGCCCGCTGGATCCACATGTCCCGGAGCCACCGCTCGACCGCAAGCAGGCGGTCCTCTGCTTCGGGGCGCTGGTCTTCGTCGTGGCCGGCTTCCTCTTAGGCTACAGCCTGGCGTGGACGGCGATGGTCGGGGCGGCGCTCCTGCTCATTCTCACGCGGGGCGATCCGCGAGAGACCTTCGCGCAGGTCGACGGCACGGTGCTGCTCTTCTTCGCCGCGCTGTTCGTGGTCACGCACGGCGTGGCGCAGGCCGGGATCACCGAACTGCTCTACCGCTGGCTCGAGCCTGCTTTGGGCTCCAACGCCGTGCAGCAGACCTTCCGATTCGGCGCCTTCACCGTCGTGGCCTGCCAGCTCGTCAGCAACGTCCCCTTCGTACTCCTGGCTGGACACTGGATCCCCAAGCTGGCCGACCCGCATCTAGGGTGGCTCAGCCTCGCCCTGGTCAGCACGCTCGCCGGAAACCTCACGCCGGTGGCGTCGGTGGCGAACCTCATCGTGCTCGAGCTGGCGGGAAGCAGGGGCAAGATTTCGTTTCTCCGGTTCTTTGCCGTAGGCGCAGGCGCGACATTCCTGCCGCTCGCCGTCGGGCTCGCCACCCTGTTGGTCGAGCGCCGCCTCGGACTCCTGGGGCACTGAGGTGACCCGGCGTGCCTCCTGCGCCGCGGTCCTCGTTCGCGTTGCTCATCGGGGCGCTCTAAATATTGCTTGACGGCAATATGTGTAGTCGGCAATATTATGTCTCATGGCCGACTTGTTCGAGGTCCTCGCCGACCCGACCCGAAGGCGCCTCCTCGAGGCGCTCCGCCACGGCGAGCGTTCGGTGGGCGAATTGGTCGACGAGGTCGACATCTACCAGCCCGGCGTCTCGAAGCAGCTCCGCATTCTGTATCGCGCGGGTTTCGTGGGCATCCGCCAGGATCGTCAGAAGCGCATCTACTCATTGCGCCCGGAGCGCTTCCGGCAGCTCGATCACTGGATGAACGACTTCCGCCAGCTGTGGGCGGCGCGCTTCGACAAGCTCGCCGCGCATCTTGCCCGAAAGAAGAGCAAGGAGGACGTTCACTGATGGCAACAGCCCAGACCCGGACGTTCCGCATGGAGCGTACGTTCGACTGCACCCCCGAAGAGCTGTGGGAAGCGTGGACGCCCGACGGCGCGCGGTATCCGGAGGAGGCGATCTTCAAGGTCGTCGACCGGCCTCGTGAGCTGGTGCTCTACCAGCCCAACGACGATCGCCACGACATCTTCAGCGGCTATCCGCTGACCATGCGGGTGCGGTTCGAGGCGGTCGGCAAGAAGACCCGCCTGATCTTCGAGCACTCGGGCTACCCGCCGACGTTCCCCATGGACGAGCCGAAGCGGGGCTTCACGGCCTGCTTCGACAAGCTCGCCAACCTGATCGAGGCGCGCGCATGAGCCCGACCGCAAAGACATTGACGACCCGCACCGCGAGGTCCAAGGACGGCACGCCCATCGCCTACGAGCGCATCGGCTCCGGGCCCGCGCTCATCCTGGTGGACGGCGCATTGTGCAGTCGGGCGTTCGGGCCGATGCCAAGGCTGGCTCCGCTCCTGGCGCAACACTTTACCGTGTTCTTTTACGATCGCCGGGGGCGAGGCGACAGCGGGGACACGAAGCCGTCTGCGAGAGCGCGCGAAGTCGAGGACCTGGAAGCCCTCATCATGGAGGCCGGCGGAGCGGCATTCGTGTTGGGTCTGTCCTCAGGTGCGGCCTTGGCCCTCGAAGCAGCGGCGAGAAGGCTGAACATCACGAAGCTGGCGGTGTACGAGCCGCCGTTCATGGTCGACCAAGGTGCTCATCATGCGGCGGCGGGCTACGAAGCGCAGCTCGACCGGATGATCTCGGCAGGTCGCCGCGGCGACGCGGTCAAGTACTTCATGAGGGAGATGGTCGGCGTCCCGGCCATCTTCGTCGTCTTGATGCGTTTGATGCCGTGGATTTGGCGGAAGCTTCTGGCTGTGGCGCACACGCTCCCGTACGACGCCGCAGTCATGGGCGACTGGTCGCTCCCGACCGCGCGACTCGCGTCCATCACGATTCCCGTCCTCGCGATCGCGGGCGAGAAGACCGACGTGCGGCTGGGGCGAGCGGTGCAAGCCGTCGTCGATGCGGTTCCGAACGCGCAGCACCGCACGCTGAGAGGTCAGACGCACAACGTGATGCCGGAAGTCATCGCTCCCGTGCTGGTGGAGTTCTTCGGCGATCTCATGGCCGTCCCCGCCCAGAAGGCGATCGTCCCATGAGCCTCGCAAAGAAGCTGAACCTCAAGGATGGCATGAAGGTCCGCGTCCTGGGCAAGCCCGCGGGCGTCGACCTCGACGACCTCGCGGCCACGGCCTCCGCCAAGGCGGAGGCCATCCTCGTCTTCGTCAAGACGCTCGCCGAACTGGACTCGAAGGGCGCGCCCCTCGTCGAGGCCGCGAAGCAGGACCGCATCGCCTGGGCGGCGTACCCGAAGGCGGGGCAGTTGGGGACGGACCTCGACCGCGACGTTCTGTGGAAATACCTGATGAAGCAAGGCATCCAGGGCGTGCGCCAGGTCGCGCTCGATCCCGTGTGGAGCGCCATGCGCTTTCGGCCAGGGGAGTGAGCTAGGGCGGCATCGGAGCCTCCTGCAGCTTCGTTGCGTCAGTCCTCGACGAACTTCTTCAGGCGATCGAGGGCCTCGTCCCACCGCTTCGAGATCTGCTCGAGGTAACGGCCAGCCTGTTCGAGCCGAGCGACGTCGATCTCCTAGATCCGCTCCCGCCCGCGCCTGACGCTGTCGACCAGGCCGGCCTCGGCGAGCACGTTCAGGTGCTTGGTGATCGAACCGGCGCTCGCGTGGCCGCTCCCTGGCTAGTAGCGGAGCGAGCGGACGCGCGACCTTCACTCGGGGACCGCGGAGGGCCACCGTGTGGCGCCGGGAGGCGGCCCGGCCGGGAGTCCGGCCGTCAGCGGAGGGAGGCTCGGCGAGCTTTGCTCGCCGAGGGAACCTGCAAGGTTCCTCCAACGACGGCAGCGCTGGTCGGTCGCCAGCGGAGCAGGCGCGCCTCGGCCACGGTGACGATGAAGTCGAGCAGCAGCGCAAACGCGGTGAGCACCAGGATGCCGGCGAAGACGGTGTTGATGTCGAAGGCTCCCTCGGCCTGCAGGATCAGATAGCCGACGCCGGCAGCGGAGCCGAGGTACTCGCCCACCACCGCGCCCACGAAGGCCATGCCCACGGAGGTGTGCAGGCTAGAGAAGACCCAGCTGGTGGCCGAGGGCAGGTAGACGTAGCGCAGGAGCTGGCGGCGCGTGGCGCCCAGCATACGCGCGCTGGCGAGCACCACCGGGCTCACTTCCTTCACGCCCTGATAGACGTTGAAGAAGACGATGAAGAACACCAGCGTGACACCCAGCGCCACCTTGGAGAGGATGCCGAGACCGAACCAGACGGCGAAGATGGGCGCAAGGATCACGCGCGGCATCGCGTTCGCGCCCTTGATGTACGGCTCGAGCAGGCTGGAGGTGAGCGGGCTGAGCGCAAGCCAGAGCCCCACCCCGAGACCCAGCACCGTGCCGGCGCCGAAGGCGAGCACCGTCTCGACCAGGGTGATGGCGAGGTGCGGGTAGATCTTGCCGGTGACGAACCAGCGACCTGCGTTCTCCAGCACCACCAGCGGGTTGCCGAAGAAGAAGGGGTCCAGAATCTTCCAGGCCGTGAGCGCATACCAGAGGGCGAACACCGCCAAAAGGAGCAGCAGGCGGAGGAACAGGAGCTGCGCCCTACCCAAGTTTCTGCTGCGCATAACCCTTGAGCACCTCCGACTTGAGCAGCTCCCAGATGTTCATGTGCAGCTCGAGAAACCGGCGCGTCATGCGCACTTCGGCCACGTCGCGCGGGCGGGCGAGGTCGATGGCGAAGTCGCCGATCGGCCGCGTGCCCGGCCCCGCCGAGAGCACGATCACCCGGTCCGAGAGAGCGATGGCCTCCTCGAGGTCGTGGGTGATGAAGAGCACCGACTTTCGGTCCGCGGACCACAGGTCGAGCAGCTCGTTCTCCATCAGCTGGCGCGTCTGGACGTCGAGCGCGCTGAACGGCTCGTCCATGAGCACGATCTTCGGGTCGAGGATGAGCGTCTGCGCCAGCGCCACCCGCTTGCGCATGCCGCCCGAAAGCTGGTGCGGGTAGCGGTTGCCGAAGCCTTCCAGACCCACCCGCGCGAGCCATTGCCGGGAACGGGAGAGCGACTCTTCCCTGTCCACGCCGCGGAACTGAAGCCCCGCGGCGACGTTGTCCTGCGCGTCGCGCCAGGGCATCAGCGAGTCGGACTGGAACAGGTAGCCGGCTTTGCGATTCAGGCCGGCAAGCGGCTCGCCGAACACGCGTACGCCGCCCGCGGTCGGGGAGATGAGCCCGGCAGCCACGTTGAGCAGGGTCGACTTCCCGCAGCCGGTTGGGCCTACCACCGAGACGAACTCGCCAGCCCCGACCTGCAGGCTGGCCGCGCGGACCGCCGTGTACGGCTGCGCCCCGGCGGAAGCGGCCGAGAAGGTACAGGTGACGTTCTCGAGCGCAAGCGCGGGTGCACCGTGGGAGGAGTGCGTCAGGGCCTGCTGTGCTTCTACCTTCACTTGGTCGGATGCCCTTTGTGGAAGGCTTCGACGAAGCGGTTGTCGAAGGTCTTGTCCACGTCGATGGTGGCGGACATGACGCTCGGCTCGAACATCTTGAGCACCTTGTAGACGTTGCGCGCCCCCTCCGGGCTGATGCGACCGTCCGGCGAATACGCATCGATGTTCTTCGCCAGCGCCGCCTTCCAGTTCTCCTTGTCGGAGCCGTAGTACTCGGGCGGCACGGCGGCGAGGATCTTGTCGAGCGGCGCGGTGCGGGCGAATTGCACCGCCCGCACCATCGCGTTCACCACCGCCTGCACCGTCGCCGGGTTCTTGTCGATGAAGGGGCGCAGGGCGTAGACGCAGCTCGAGGCGTAGTCGCCGCCGTAGTACTTCTTCATGCCTTCGGCGGTGCGGGTGTCGGCGACCACCACCACGTCGCCCTCGCGCTCGAGCTTGGTCATGATCGGGTCGAGGTTGGCGATGCCGTCGATCTCGCCCTTCTTCATCGCGGCCGCCGCGTTGGCGGAGGCGCCGACGCCGATGATGGAGACCTCGTCGGGCTTGAGGCTGTCCATGGCGAGGAGCGCGTTGACGAAGAAGTTGGTGCTCGAACCGGGCGCCGTGACGCCGATCTTCAGACCCTTGAGGTCCTTCGGCGACTTGTAGTGCGCCGCCTGGGCCTTGGAGAGGCCGAGAGCGATGGAGGCATAGCGCTCCTGCAGCACCACGCCGATCACGGGGATGCCCTTGGCTTGCATGTGCATGGTGTGCTCGAACGAACCGGAGACCAGGTCGGCGCTGCCGCCCACCATCGCTTGCAGCGCCTTGGCGCCGCCGGCGAAGTCGACGATTGTGACCTCCAGGCCCTCGTCCTTGAAGTAGCCGAGGCGGTCGGCGAGCGTGAGCGGCAAGTAATAGAAGAGCGCCTGGCCGCCGACGGCGATGGTGAGTTTCGGCTTCTCCGGCGGCGACGCGGCCGCGGCCGGGGCGGAGGCTACGAAGACAGCGAGGACGGCGGACAGGGCCAGTGCGAGACGCCTCGTCATCGTGCTCCCTCCTGACGGTGAAGGTCGGTGATCTTGCCGGCCTTGGCGACCTGGCCGGGAACGTCGTGGCCGACGATCGAGGGGAGCTTGCGCGCCACGCACAGCAGCTCGTCGAGATCGACTCCCGTGTCGTAGCCCATGGCGGCTAGCATGTGCACCAGGTCCTCGGTGCAGATGTTGCCGGTTGCACCCGGTGCGAACGGGCAGCCGCCCAGGCCGCCCAGCGACGCGTCGAACCGGACGGCGCCGGCGTCGAGCGAGGCGACGACGTTGGCGAGGCCCATGCCGCGCGTGTTGTGGAAGTGCAGGGTCAGCTCGGCGCCGGGGAAGCGCCGCAGCGCCTCGGCGGTCAGGGCGGCGACCTGGCGGGGATGGGCCATCCCGGTGGTGTCGGCAAGCGTGATCCCGTGGAGCCCGAGCTCGAGGTAGCGCTCGGCGAAGCCGAGCACGCGCTCCTGCGGCACGTCGCCCTCGAACGGACAGCCGAAGGCGGTGCTGACGCTGCCGTTCACGCGCGCGCCGCTGCCTTTGACCGCGCGCATCACTTCGACGAATCCCTCCAGCGACTGCGCCGTGCTGCGATTCAGGTTGGACCGGTTGTGCGACTCGCTCGCCGACATCACCAAGTTGAGCTCGTCGACGCCGCAAGAGAGCGCCCGCTCGGCGCCCTTGGCGTTGGGGACGAGCGCCGAATAGACGACGCCGGGCGCGCGCCGGATGCCGCGCATGACCTCCTCGGCATCGCGCATGTTCGGCACCGCCTTGGGCGAAACGAACGAGGTCACCTCGATCTTGGCGAGGCCGGTGCGCGAGAGGGCGTCGACCAACGCGATCTTCTCGGCGGTGGGGACGAAGGCCTTCTCGATCTGGAAGCCGTCGCGGACCGCCACCTCCTGCACGTAGAGCCTGGACATCAGACGACACCCCTCTTTCGCAGGGCGCCCTGGCGCTCTTCGTCGTACCCGAGCTCGCTCAGGATCTCGGCGGTGTGCTCCCCCAGCCTGGGACCGGTCCAGCGCGTCTTGCCCGGGGTGCGCGAGAGCTTGGGGACGATGCCGGGCAGCAGCACTTCCTCGCCGCCCTCGAGGCGGGCCTGCTCGATCATGCCGCGGGCGGCGTAGTGGGCATCGCGCGCGATGTCCGCGATGCTATAGATGCGCCCGCAGGGCACGTCGGCGTGCTCGAGCCGCTTCAGCGCCTCGTCGAGATCAAGGCGCGAGGTCCAGGCGGAGATGGCGCCATCGAGCTCGGCGGCGCGCGCGGTGCGGCCGGCGTTGTCGGCCAGCGCGGGGTCTTCGGCCAGGTCCTCGCGGCCCATCGCCCGCGTCAGACGGCGGAAGATGGCGTCGCCGTTGGCGCCGATGACCACGTAGCTCCCGTCCTTGCACGGGTAGGTGTTGGACGGCGTGATGCCCGGCAGCGCACCGCCGCTGCGCTCGCGGACGAAACCGCCCATGCCGTACTCGGTGAGCGTGCTCTCGAGCAGGCTGAACACCGCCTCGTACAGCGCGACGTCGACGACCTGACCCTTGCCGCCGTTCGCCTGCCGGTGCTGCAGGGCCAGCAGGGTGCCGATCACGGCGTAGAGCGCGGCGAGCGAGTCGCCCAGGCTGACGCCGACGCGCGAGGGAGGACGGCCGGGCTCGCCGGTCAAGTAGCGCAGACCGCCCATCGCCTCGCCGATGGCGCCGAAGCCGGGGCGGTCCCGGTAGGGGCCCGATTGGCCGAAGCCGGACAGCCGGACCATGATGAGGCCGGGGTTCTCGCGCGAGAGCTCCTCGTATCCCAGGTTCCACTTCTCCAGTGCGCCGGGGCGGAAGTTCTCGATCACCACGTCGGCCCGTCGCGCCAGCGCTCGGACGATCTCCTGCCCCTCTGGATCGCGCAGGTTGACGGTGATCGAGCGCTTGTTGCGGGCCTGCGAGTGCCACCACAGCGAGGTGCCCTTGTGCAGCTTGCGCCAGTTGCGCAGCGGGTCGCCGCCCTTGGGGTCCTCGACCTTGACCACGTCGGCCCCGAACTCGGCGAGGAGCCTTCCGGCGAAGGGACCCGCGATGAGCGTCCCCATCTCCACGATCTTGAGTCCCTGCAGCGCTTGCGGAGGTTGACCGGTCATCGGCGACCGCCGAGCCATCGGCGGGGTGGCGGATCCCATAACACACTGACAACAGAATTGTAGCTCAGGTGCGCCGCGATCAGGCTAGCTGGACCACCGCTGCGTTCGGTCGAAGGAGCCCCCGCGCCCGCAGCTTGTCGACCGGCGCGGAAAAGAAGAAACCCTGGGCCGAGTCGCAGCCCGCCTCACGGACGTAGCGGAGCTGTTCGGCCGTCTCCACCCCTTCGGCGATGACCTTCTTGCCCAGGTCCCGCGCGATCGAGACGATGCTGCGCAACACCTTGCGGTCGCCGCCGCTGGTCGACAGCGAGGCGACGAAGGAGCGGTCGATCTTCACCGAGTCCAGCTCGTCGGCGTGCAGGTGCCGCAGCCATGCCTGCCCGGTGCCGAAGTCGTCGATGTGCAGGCAGTGCCCGCGCTGGCGCAGGTCGGCGAGCAGCCCCGCCGCCTGCGCGCTGCCCCCCGAGAGAGTGCTCTCGCTGATGTCGAGGTTCAGGTCGCGGGGGGAGAGACCTGCATCGCGCAGGAACCGGTCGATCTGGATTCCCACGTCGCTCTGCTCGAGCAGGTTCTTGGACAGGTTCACCGAGAGAGAGAGGGTCGCGGCCTCGTCGACGTCGCGTCGCCACTCGTTGAGCTGGCGGCTCGCGGTCTGCAGCACCCACTGGTCGATGGCGACGATGAGCCCCGTCTCGATCGCCATGCCGAGGAACTGCGCCGGGGCGACCAGGCCCAGCCGCGGGTGCTGCCAACGCGCGAGCGCCTCGAAACCCTCGACCCGGCCGGTGGCCACGGCGACGATGGGCATGTAGTAGACGCGCAGCTCGTCGCGGAGCAGCGCCCGCCGCAGATCGGCCTCCAGCGTGAGGCTCGCGAGCGGCCGCTCCCCGGGCTCCGCCTCGAAGACGGCGGTGCGCGCCTTGCCCTGCGCCTTGGCGCGGTACATGGCGGCGTCGGCGTCGCGCAGCACCTCCTCGGCGTGGGTGTAGCGCGAGGAGCCGATGGCCACCCCGATGCTCGCGCTCGACTGGATGAGCTGCCCGCCCAGCTCGAACCCCTCCCGCATCGCCGCGTGCACGCGGTCGGCGACGTGCTGCGCGTCGGGAGCGCCGCGCACGTCGTCGAGCCACATGGTGAACTCGTCGCCGGCGTGACGCGCCAGCGTGTCGCCCTCGCGCAGGCAGGACTCCAGCCGCCGCGCGATCTGCACCAGGAGCTCGTCGCCCATCTGATGGCCGAGGGCGTCGTTGACCAGCTTGAAGCGGTCGATGTCGATGAAGAGCAGGGCGAAGCGGTAATCCTCGTGCCGCCGGATCCTGTTGAACGAGTGGCGGAGCAGGTCGAGGAAGAGGGTGCGGTTGGGCAGCCCGGTGAGCGCGTCGTGGCGCGCGTCGTGCGCCATCCGCTCGACCAGCTCGCGGTGGCGGCTGACGTCTCTCATCAGGCCCAGCGCCCGCACCGCGGTGCCGGCCTGGTCGCGCAGCACGGTGCCGCGCGCCGAGACCCAGCGGAAGCTGCCGTCGGCGTGGCGGACCCGGTGCTCGTTCTCGAGGAGGGGCCCGCCGCCTTCGACATGGGCGTCGAGCGCCGACCGCAGCGGGGTCAGGTCGTCGGGGTGCACGCGGTCGAACCAGTCGGCCGACTTGCCCGAGAGCGGCCCCTGGATTCCCAGGAGCTGCGGGAAGCGGGGGGAGAGGTAGAGGCGATCCGCTTTCAGGTCCCAGTCCCAGAGCACCTCGCCGGCGCCGCCCAGCGCCAGGCCGGCGCGCTCCTCGCGCTCGCGCGTCGCCTCCTGCGCCTGCGACCGCGCCGTCTCGTCGCGCACGATCACGCGCGCGCCGAGGAGCGAGCCATCGCGGCGCAGCCGCGGCGTGCAGACGAAGTCGCAGATGAGGGTCCGTCCGTCGCGCGCGGTGCAAGAGAGCGTCTGCGCCACGGGCTCGCGCCGCGCGAGGCTCTCCCGAACGTGGAGTCCCACCGCTGCAGCGTCGGGCGGCTCGAGCAGGGAGAAGAGGCCTGCGCCGATCATCGACTCCAACCCGGTTCCGCAGAGCCGTGCCGCGGCAGGGTTTGCCCCGCGCACCACCAGATCGGCCGCGAGCTCGAGCTGCGCGAGCCCGCTCTTCGCTTGCGCGCGTTCGATCCGCCGCGCCGCTTTGGCCGATCTCTCCGCGCGCGCCTGCCGGCGCCGCTCGGCGGCCGCCTGCGCCTGCTGCGCCCGGCCCAGGAGCTCGGTGAGCGCATGGAGCGACCGCTCGAGCAGTGCACGGTCTTCGTCGGCCTTGCCGTACTCGGAGTCCACCGACTCGAGAAAATCGCGCAGCTCCGCCGGCACGCCGCCGGGTCCGCCCGGCCGCGCGGCGAGTTGCCGCTGCAGGCGCCTGTGCACCGCTAGCCCCCCAGTGCTGGAACGGGCGCGACGCTAGGGCGCCCGATCAGAAATCCTTGCACGTAATCGGCGCCGTGCTCGCGCACCCAGCGCAGCTCCTGCTCCTGTTCGATCCCCTCGACGATGGTCCCGATGCCCAGGCCGCGGCCGATCTCGAGCAGCTTGCTCGCGATCAGGCCCTTCACCGGATCGAGGTGCACGCCGTTGATCAGCTCCCGGTCGAGCTTGATGAAGTCCGGGCGCAGGCGGTGCACGAGGTTGAGGGTCGACCAGCCGGCGCCCAGGTCGTCGAGCGCGACGCGGAAGCCGGCGTGCCGATAGCCGCGCAGCACCTGCTCCAGCAGGGGCGAATCGCCCAGGCGGTCGGCCTCCACCACTTCGAAGACGATGCGGTCGTGCGGCAGCCCCGCCTCGTCGATGGCCGCCACCGTCTCGCGCAGGTTGAGGTCCGGGTCCTCGATGGCGGCAGGCGAGAAGTTGATGAAGACGCAGATCTCGGAGCCGTGCCGCGCCGCTTCGCGGATCGCGGCGCGGCAGGCCGCGGAGTCCACCGCGAGGAGCAGGCCCGCCTCGCGCGCGAGCGAGAGGATGGGCTCGGGCGCCACCAGGCTGCCGTCGCGCTCCACGCCGCGCAAGAGGGCCTCGTGCGCGAAGACGCGCGAGGTGTCGCGCGCATCCACGATGGGATGGAAGTAGCTGGTGAAGCGGCCCTCGGCGATTTGATCGAGGATCCACCCCGACTGCCCGAGCACGTCGAGGGCGCGTAGCGTGGTCATGCGCGCGAAGTCGCAGAGCCGCGGCGCGCCGTCGCCCGCGAGGAAGAGGGCGCGCGTGTCCTCAGCCTCCTGTGGGGAGAGCGCGTCGATCAGGCACGCCGTGCAGGCTTGGACCTCGCCCTCGAACAGGGTCACTCGCGCGCAGCTCTCCACGATCTCATGGTCGAAGTTGGCGCGGCGCAGCGCGCGAAGGGCGCGGCTGGTGGCGAGGCCGCTGCGCAGCCACAGGTAGAGCGTGCCCGCGCCGCGGATGCGCTCGGGAAGACGCTGGTGGAGGGCGCGAGCGATGGAATTAGCCGGTTCCGGGAGGGCGGCGATTGTCGGTGCCCGGCTCAAGTTTGACTACACTAGCACCCCCTGAACATCCGTCAACAAGGCGACACCTCGCCGCGCACGCTCAGCGGCAGCGCAGCGGGAGGGCAGCAGGCGCCCCAGGGCGCCGGCCGCTTTCGGTTGACTCAGTTCAGCTCGAGCGGCTGGTAGTTGCCCTGTGCGTCCAGAACCGTACCCCAGATCTTGTGCGAGGCCTGGTGCTCGCTCATGCCGAAGCTCATCGTCGCGCCGACGCCCAGGTCCAGCCCCTTGGTCTGCTCGAGCGCGTTGATCAGCTTCTCGGTGTCCAGCTCGCGGCCCGCGCGCTGCAGGGCATCGATGAGGACGCTGCCCGCCAGGTAGCCCTCGAGCGAGACGAAGTCCGGCCGCTCTCCAAGCGAGTACTTGGGCAGGAGCTCCTGGTACTTCATCACCGCGGTGGACTTGCTGGTGGGCACCGGCACGACTTGGGTGACGATGGTGCCCTCGGCGAACTTGGGGCCGATGCCCATCAGCTCTTCCGCCAACGCAGTGGAGCCGACGAACGAGACGTTGGTGAAGATCATGTCCGGCCGCGCGTCCTTCACCTTCTCGATGAACTTGGCCGCCGCCTTGTAGGTCGCGACCATCACCACCGCGCGCGTCTTGGACCCGTTCTTGATCACCGCCGCGGCTGCGTCCCCGATGTCGGCGGTGTTGCGCTTGTAGCCGACGCGGAGAACGCTCGCCGGGTCGCGCCGGTAGCGGCGCATCACCTTCGCCACGCCCTGGAAGCCGGCCTCGCCATAGCCGTCCTCCTGCGCGAGCACGGCGATCTCGCTCGTCCGCAGCCGTCGCACCTCGACCAGGTAGCTGACGATCGCGGCCGTCTCCTCTGTGTAGCTCGCCCGATAATTGAAGACGTAGCGATCGGGCGGATCCTTGCGCAGCAGTCCCGCGCCGGTGAAGGGCGCGAAGAAGAGCACCTTGTGCTCGTTGATCAAGGGAACCGAGACCTCGGCGGTGGGCGTGCCGACGTTGCCGACGATGCCGAAGACGCCGCGCTGCTCGATCAGTTCCTTCATCGCCGTGCGCGTGCGCTCCGGCTCGTAGCCGTCGTCGAGCGCGATCAGCTTCAGCTTTCGCCCGTGCCCCCCGCCGGTGGCGTTGGCCGCGCCGAAGGCGAGATCGACGCCGGTCTTCATCCCGCGTCCCAGCTCCTTGGCGGGGCCTGAGAAGGGCGCGGCCATGCCGAAGAGAATCTCGCCATCGGTCACGCCGCTCGCCCTGCGTCCCCCGCCTGCAGAGGGAGTCGCGGAGGGCGACGAGGCCGGCTCGCTGCGCGCAGTCCGCTGCTGACCGGACTCCGGCGCGGTGAGCGCGGGGCGCACCAAGAGGAAAGCGGCGGCGCCGGCGCCCGCGACGACGATCGCGCCGATCAGGATGGGCACCGTCTTCGACTTCTTCGGCGGCAGCGGGACCTGCGGGGGGTGCGAGCGCGCCATCGGCGGACGCGAAGCGGATGTGGCCGTCCCGCGCGGCGGCGAGGACGTCCGCCCCACCCCGGCCATCGGCGCAGCCGCCGCACCGGCCTCGACCAGAAGCGCGCCATCCTCCTGGCAGGTGGTGCCGCGCAGATACTGCCGCCGGCAGACCGGGCAGACCTTCAGGCTCTCGCTCATCTCCATGGAACGCTCCTCAACCGGCACGAGCGGCTGCGAGCCCGGTTCGGGCCCGCCGTCGTCTGCCTCGTCGTCGTCCGCCTCGTCGGTGCGGCTTCCGTTTCCGTACTGCTCTTCGTCGCTGGAGACGAGCTCCTGGAGCACCAGCTTGCTCCACGGCTCGAAAATGGTGCGGGCCTTGGCCTTGACGTTCAGCTCTACGCGGAACTCGCCTTCCTTGAGGCGCAGCGCGCGGCGCACTGCATCGAGCCCCTCCAACTCGGCAAAGCGGGCGTCGACCACGTCGCCGCCCTCGATGTAGAGGACGCCGTTATGCTCGGGCCCGCGCGGCGAGATGATGGTGACCGCCGCCGTCTGACGGCTGAGGCTATAGAACTGGATCAGATCCGTGAATGACGTTTCGACGAGGTTGCCTGACAGGGCCACTGCGCCTCCTCCTCCGCCATTCCGACCGGCCGGGCGGCGCCGCGAAAGCTTTTCCGTCGGCTCCGCGGGGATGCGCTGGCACCTCCGCCCGATCACTGGGGCTACGGACGGTCCGTCGACCCTCTCCCCCTGCATACAAGGGCTACCTTGATCCGCCCCCTTGGATCAAGATTTCCATCCCATGGCCGTCAGACGCAAAGCGCCAAAGAGGGGGCCGTCCGAGCCGGCCCGGGGCTGGAAACAGTCGGAAATCTACGCAATTGGGCATTCTACACGGCCCCTGTCGGAGCTTGTCGAGCTGCTCTCCGCGCACGGGGTCAAAACGCTCGCCGACGTGCGCCTGCTACCGGGCTCGCGCAAGCTGCCCCACTTCGACCGCGAGCAGCTGGAGGTGTCGCTGCCGCGCGCGGGCATCGCCTACCGGCATCTGCCGCTCCTCGGCGGCCGCAGGCGTGCGCGCAAAGACTCGCCCAATGGCGCCTGGCGCAGCGCCGGTTTCCGCGGGTACGCCGACTACATGGACACAGCCGATTTCCGCCGCGGCTTGGAGGATCTGCGCCGGATCAGCCGCGCTGGGCGGGCATGCCTGATGTGCGCCGAGGGTGCACCGTTTCGCTGCCACCGGACGCTGATCGGCGACGCGCTTTTTGCCCGTGGCGTGATCCTGCAGCACATCTCCTCGCGTGCAAGCGTCCGGCCGCACCGCCCAACGCCGTTCGCCCGGATCGACGGCACCCGCGTCACCTATCCGGCTACACTTTCTTCCGGTGCAGCGGACACGCTGCGGCGGCGGGGGCGGGATCGAGCGCATCCTTTCCCTCGAGCACCTTCGCCACCTTCCCGTCCGGGCCGATGACGAAGGTGGTCCGGCTGGCCATGCCGATGGGAAGGTAGACGCCGTACTCCTTCGCCACGGCGCCACCGCGATCGGCGAGCAGCGGGAAGGGTAGCTTCAGGCTCGCTGCGAACCGGGTCTGCGTGGCCACGTCGTCGGTCGAGACGCCCAGGACCTGGGCGTTCTTGTCGGCGAACCGCGACTCGAGGTCGCGGAACCCCGACATCTCCTGGGTTCAGCCTCCCGTGAACGCCTTGAAGAAGAAGGCGAGCACGACGGTGCGGCCCTGGTAGTCGGCGAGCGAGATCTTCTTGCCCGTGCTCGACGGAAGCGTAAAGGCGGGCGCCGCGTCGCCCGGCGCCGGTTGTTTGCCGGCTGCGAACGCCGTGCCCGTGTAGAGCGAAATTGCGGCGGCGATTGCGAGGGAGGTTTTCATGGCGCAATGCTGCGCGGTGGCGTCCGCGTACGCAAGCGGGCTCGCCGTCCGCGTGCTAAGTAGCCCGCTCCATGGGCAGTGAAGGAGAGGACACGGCCACCGGAGGAGCGCCGGTCTCGAGCGTCGCGCCGGGGCCCGGCAGAGGGGCCCCCGACGAACCGGTAGAGCCCGCCGCCGCCGGGCTGGCCGCGGCAGCGGGCGGCGGCCGTTTCCTGACCCGGGAGGGGAAACCCACCATGGTGGCGTTGGGCCTCCGCAAGAGCGGGTTCAGCGACTTCTACCACCTCTGGCTCACCGCCTCGTGGCGCAAGGCCATCGGCGCGGTCACCGTCGCGTATTTCGGCATCAACACGATCTTCGCGCTGCTCTATCTGTTGGTCGGCGGCGTGGAAAACATGCCCGCGGATTCGTTCTGGTCGGCGTTCTTCTTCAGCGCGCAGACCTTCTCCACCGTGGGTTACGGCCACCTCGCGCCGCGCAGCTCGGCGGCCAATGCGGTCGCCAGCGTCGAGTCGTTCGTGGCGTTGATGGCGACGGCGATGATCACCGGCCTCATGTTCGCCAAGTTCGCGCGGCCCACGGCGCGCGTGCTGTGGAGCCGGGTCGCAGTGGTGGCGCCGCAGGACGGCGTCCGTTCGCTGATGTTTCGGATGGCAAACGAGCGCGGCAACCAAGTGGTCGAGGCGCAGCTCCGGCTCGCGCTGGTGCGGCAGGAGCGGACGGCCGAGGGAGACGAGATCCGGCGCGTGCACGACCTGCGCCTGGTCCGCTCGCAGTCAGGCGTGTTCGCGCTGAGCTGGACGGCCGTCCACCCCATCGACGCTTCGAGCAAGCTGTACGGGCTCACCCGCGAGATGATGCGGGAGCAAGGTGCGGAGCTGATCGCTTCCCTCACCGGCCTCGACCAGACGTTTTCGCAAACCATCCACTCGCGCCATTCCTGGTCATGGGAGGAGATCGTCTGGGACGGGCGCTTCGAGGACATCCTCGGCACCCTCCCGGACGGGCGCCGCTCCGTCGATTACCGCAAGTTCCACGAGACCAGCCCGCTCCGGGCACGTAACCCCGAAGATCTTTGATCCAAGCTGTCGCCGTCAGCGGGGGGAGGCCCGGCGAGGCGTGCCCGCCGAGGGGACCGCAGGTCCTTCAAACTCGCGCAACAGCGTCCAGAGCGCGGATCCCACCAGACCGATGAGGACCGCGGCCTGCGAGAGCAGCCCCTCCCGCGTCGGGTAGATGCCGAAGGAGGGGAGCTGGAACCCGCCCCAGACCCTGACCGGCACGACGTCCGCCTCCTGCAGCGCGTGCACGCCGTTGCCCACCATCATCACCGCGAGGCCGCAGAGCAGGACGCCACAGGTGAGGAGCAACGGCCGGAGCTTGAGCTTGCGGCCGAGGCCCTGGAAGACGAACACCAGCAGCGCGAGCAAGAGAAGCCCGACGGCGGCCCCGGCGAGCACGAAGCGGCCTCCGCCCGGCGTATCGAAGAGCAGGCCGCGGAAGAAGACCACCACCTCGAACATCTCGCGGTAGACCGCCCCAAAGGCGAGCCAGAACACCACCGCCGTGCTGCCGCTCGACAGCGTCTTGGTGGAGATCAGGCCGACGAGCTTGCGTGCGTGCGTGGCGGCGAGCACCCAGTGGCTAGCCCAAAGCAGGAGCGCGGCGGTGGCGAGCTGGAGCAGGCCCTCGGTGAGCTCGCGGGAGGTGCCGGTCAGGTGCAGGAGCGCGCCGGAAGCCCACCACGTCAGGGCGCCCCCCAAGAGCGCCGTGCCCCAACCAAGGTGGACCGCGCGCGTTTCGCTGCCGCGGTCGGACTTGCGCAGGAGCGCGAGCAGCAGGGCGACCAGCAAGGCCGCCTCTACTCCTTCGCGCAGCGAGATGGCCAGCGAGGCCAAGAAGGCGACCAGTCCGCTGGTGCCGGTGCCGGTGCGCGCCGCCTGCTCGAGGAGTGCGTCGAGCCTGTCGATCGCGCTCTGAGGGCTGGACCCGGTGGCGGGATTCCCCGCTCCTGCCGGGGGAGGATCGCCGCCGGGGAGGCCGCCGCCGCTCGCAGGCGCGAGCGCGGCCCGGTCGCGGTCTTCGTCGCGGGCCTCGAGCGTCTGGCGCACCGCGAGGAAGCTCTGCTCGATCTCAGTGGTCAGCCCTGGATCGCGGGCGCGCAGCGCCGGCTCGCCGGGCTCGAAGTGCTCGAGGTAGGCGGAGATGACTGCGCGCCGGGCGCCCTCGCGGTCGCCGCGCCGGGAAAGCTCGAGCGCGCCGTGCAGGTCGCGCCGCACCTGCGCGAAGCTGGAGCTGTCCGCGCGCTCGGCCTCGAAGGGGCCGCCGCGCAGCGCCGCGATCACCTCGGCGGTGTCGGCCTCGGCGAGGCCCTTCTGGCCGAGCTGGTCGGCGAGCTCGCCGTTGGTCTGCGCCGCCAGCGCCCGGTAGCTGGTGTCGAGACGGGCGGCGCGGGCGAGCGCAAGCCCGCGCCCGGCGTCGCCCGCGGGGCGCGCGAGCGAGAGGACGTAGAAGGCGAGGTCCCAGCGGGCGGCGTCGTCGTAGGCGTCGTCGAAGGCCGGCATCGCCGTCTTGGGGACGCCGTAGGTCACGGCGGAGAACGCGCGCTGGGGAGAGAGCGCGGCCACCTCGGCCGGAACGGCGAAGGCGGGCGGCTGGGTCGAGAGCGCCAGCGCCTCCGGCGGCGGAGGGTGTCCCGTCGCGCCGTGGCAAGCGGCGCAGCTCTCGGCGTAAAGTTTCGCCCCCCGGGCGAGCTGCGGGGGCGCCACGGGCAGGATGGCCACCCGAAAGCGCTGCGCGATCTCATCGCGGAGCGCGCGCGCCTCGCGCGAAACCTCCTGCGGCGCGCCCTTGCCGTCGACCACCTGCGCCAGCCGGTCGAGCCGCGCGGCGACTGGCTCGCCCTCGGCGCCCGTGGCGGCGCGCACCTCGCGGGCGGCCTCGCGCACGAAACCCCGCTGCTCCTCGAATTCGCTCCCGGAGAGCACCACGCCCTGCGGCGAGACCGCCCTGCCGTAGTCGCCGGCGACGTAGTCGAGCAGGCCCACCGCCCGGCGCAGGTCACCCTCGCCCTGGCCGCGCGCCGGGCCCGCGGCCCAGAGCAGGGCGAGAGCGGCGGCGACCAGCACACTGTTGATTTTGATAATCACTCTCAACATCAACGATGAGAATAGTGGCAGTCCCGCCGGTTGTCACGCTCCCATTCACGTGGCAAGGCGTCGCAATGCCTCTCCACCTCCCCAACTTCTTCGTACGCAGCAAGGACGACGGTGCCACCCACTCGGAGGCCGCGCACATCCCCGGGGGCCGCTCGGTTCGCGACCTGGTCTTCGGCGCCAACGACGGCCTCGTCGCCGCCTTCGCCGTGGTCTCCGGAGTGCACGGCGCGGCGGTCTCCACCCGCATCGTCCTGCTCGCGGGGCTCGCCGAGCTGATCGGCGGCACCATCGCCATGGGCCTCGGCGCGTTCCTCGCCGCGAAGAGCGAGCGGGAGTTCATCCTCGCCGAGCGCGCCCGCGAGGAGTACGAGGTCGAGCATTTCCCCGAGGTGGAAAAGCGCGAGGTGCGCGGCATCTACGAGGCCAAGGGGTTCAAGGGCGAGGCGCTGGAGGCCATCGTCCGACAGGTGACCCGCGACCCGAAGTTCTGGGTGGACACCATGATGGCCGAAGAGCTGGGGCTCGGGGGAGCGCCCTCCGGCTCGCCGCTGCGCACAGGCCTCGTCACCGGACTCTCCTACGCGCTCGGCGCCACCTTCCCGGTGCTGCCGTACGCGCTGCCGTTCGGGGTCACGAGCGCATTCGCCGCGAGCGTGGTGCTCACCCTCGTCGCGCTGTTCGGCGCCGGCGCGACCAAGACGCTGATCACCGGGCGCCCCTGGGCCCGCAGCGGCGTCGAATCGATGCTGATCGGCGCGCTCGCCGCCGGCGCCACCTTCCTCGCCGGCAGGTGGATCGCACCCGGGAGCTAGGCTGGCAGGGTGACGAAGAGCTCTCTCGTCGCCAGACGAATGATGGCCGGCGCGCTATTCTCGCCGCATGGACCAGCGCCGGGAGCCATCGGAGACCGCGGGCGCCGAAAGCGGGCCGGAGGAGACGCTCGCCGAAGCGCTCTCGCGCGCGCTCGCGCCGGAGCTCGCGGCGCGGCGGGAGACGGCGCTGCACCTCTCGGAGCTGTTGCTCGACGCGGCGGAGTCTGCGCTGCCGTTCACCCAGGGCGGCGATGCTGCAGAAGCGCTGTCTGCGCTCGAGCTGCTCGCCACCCGCGCCGACGTGTTCGCCTGGGACGGCCCGCCGGGCTGGGACGAGCTGCTCGCCCGCGGCCTGGTCGGGCGTGGCCCGTTCGAGCCGGGAGCCTCGGTGCTCGACGGGCTCGGCTCCCTCTCCGGCCGGGCGGCGCAACGCGAGCGGCTCTTCGCCGCCGCGCGCGCGGAGGCAGCGCGGCTGCTCGAGGCGGCCCGGGCCGCCGCAGCGCTGGGGTCCGGGGAGACGGCGGCGGCGGGAACCGCGGCCGCTGCGCAGGCCCCCGGCCTGGGCGCTGGCGCGCGGGTGGTTGCGGCGCACGCCAGCCTGCTGCGGCTCATCGGGCAGGCCGCCGCGGCGAGCGCGCTCTGGCTGCCCGAGGCCCCGGACCCGGGCGGGATCGGCCTTCCCGCAGCGCAGGCGCTGGCGGCGGAGATGGACGCGCGCGCAGCCGCGGGAAGCGACTTCGCCGCCGCGCAGGAGGAGTGGCTGGCGCGGCTGTCGGCGCAGAACCGGTCGGCGGCGCAACCCGGGTTCCGCACCTTCTTCGCCGGGCTCTCGCAGGTCCCGCGCACCGCCCTCGGGTTGCGGACGTTCCGCGACGAGGCGCGCGAGGGCCGGCTCGCCGCCGACTGCGAGGCGCTGCTCGGCGCGGTGGGCGGCTGGCAGCCGGTGCGCTGGGCCTCGTTGCGCGCAGGCGCTCCGGCGGCCTGGATGGCCGAGCTGTGCCCGGCGGCGCCGCCGGGTGAAGCACCGCTCGTGCGGCTGGCGCGCGAGTGCGATGCCGCGCTCGATCTGGCTGGCCGCCTCTGGTTCGCGAGCGGTTTCTCGCTCGCCGCCTTCACCTCCCTGGCCGGCCTCCTGACCGCCCGCTGTGCCTCGGCGCTCGCGCTCTGGGAGGAGCTCGGCGGCGGGTCTCCCCGCGGCGAAACGCCGCCGCAGCCCTTGACCTCGGCCCCGCAGTGATGACCCTGCCACGGCTGGCACGGTCGCGGGGGGCCGGTTAGGCTCCACTGCGCATTCAAGGAGATTCGACCGATGGCAACCGATCCCTGGACGACATCCACTGCGTACGACCGCGGGGCCACCGCCGCCTCGACGTTCATGGCGAAGGTCTATCGCTGGATGGCGGG
>WNFI01347385.1_pt1 | contig 27577 bp, 29 predicted proteins | sample 5400471 | NCBI WGS metagenome assembly WNFI01 (sample SAMN13153348, study PRJNA577476) | soil metagenome | isolation source: 100 cm saprolite on Douglas fir-dominated hillslope | place: USA:California | collected 2013-09-17
CAGATGAGCTTCCGCCACTTCGACGGGGGAAAGTCTCTTGTTGCGAATCTGTTCTGCGATTTGCGAGGCCGAGAGGAAAGTCAGGTCTGCCATGCGCCGCCGAGCCGGAAAGATGGGAGTCTAACACGGCCTGCCGCGTCACCAATCCAGAAGCGATTGATCCGGAAGCGATCGATCCGGGAAGAGTTAGTGCGCTACTGCCGCCATCGCCCGCCGGTTCTTTTGCGATTCCAACAGCACGCTGACGGACTCGGACTTCTTCACCCCACGTTTCTTGAGCCAGGCTTGCAGGTCGCGGCGGCAGGCGGCGGGGACATCCCGAAAAAAGAGTCCGGCGCGGCCTTGCTCGTCAGCCCAGATAAAATCGCCGGTCGCGTGCACGACCTGCGCAGTTCCGGGTAACAGGAATCGCAATGAAACCGCGCGCAACGGCAATAGCGGCTCTGCCGCCTGAATCGAGATTCCCTGTTCTGTAACGTCCTGCACCAATGCCGGTGTAGTTCCAGTTGGCAGCTGAAGATAGGCCAGAGTTTCACTCTTTGAGCGGGAGGATCTGCGGCGGTCGGCCTGCATGAAACCCTGCGCCGCACGCAAGGAATGCAGCACCTGCAACAGGTCGAGCGGCTTGTAGAGGGCAAAATTTGCCCCAGCCTGAAACACTGACCCGATCGGGGTTTCCGCGCCAATCATTCCAAACAGAACCGGCTTGCGCTTTCCAGGGATGTTACGCGCGATCTTCGCCACCTGCACCGCATGCGGAAGGTCGAAGTCAACCACCAGGGCTGAATGATATCCAGAGGCCAGCGCCTCGATCGTCTCCGACGCGGAGAGCGAAACTTGATATTCGATGCCTAACTCCGCAAACGCCGCGACCAGAGTCCTTACCGAGCCGTGGCTGCGGGACATCACCAGCGCGTTCAGTCTCATGCAGGCAGACTAGCCGCCACCCCGCAGCGCGTAAAGGTAACAGGTGTAACACGCGCGGTATTACCGAAAGCGGTTGACAGGGCAACAAGATGCGGGCGGATTTAGGCTAGGCCGATTGCGGCCCCCTACTTGATGTCCTTCATCGGCAGCAGTGAACCGTAGTCCCTTCCGGAGGGTTCCACTCCCCGGGCGACAACACCGTCAAAAGAGTCCCGCAGCTCCGGGAATTTCAGGAGCAGCGCCTTCATCACAGCCAGGTTTTCCTGGAATGTCTGGCCGAGGTCTGCAACACTGGTTATTTGGTATTTGACTACCAGGTCCAGTCCCTGGCTGGAAGCAAACGGAAATATGTCGATGAGCTTGTAGGTCTTCCCTGTGGACGCAGTCAGGTCGGCGGTGGTGCCTTCGACGGGAAAATCCGCCGGCTTCATGGTTTGGGCTTCGTCATAAAGCTTGTCGGTCAACTGTGTGTACATGAAAGGCACGGGAACGGCGAGGTCCCGGCCTGAGAGGAGATAGAGCCACGCCGTGTGGATTTGGCCTTGTGCTTTCAAGGCGCGGGCACGATCCAGAAACCATTTGCTGTCGTGACCACCAATCTGGGCAGGCCGCAAGAAAAAGCCTCCCACCTTCCAGTCGGTTCCATCCTGCTGCAGGACCAGGGACAGCGTGTACGGAATTTTCTGGGTGGTCACGTCGAGGATGACGATCGCATAGCTGCCCGGAGGCAAGTTAGGAATGATGAACTCGGCGCTGGTCGGAGTCTGTCCGTTAGCGCCGAATACTCCGCACAGAAATTCCGCGCGCGGCAGGGGCGATGTGCCGTCGGCCTTCAACTGAAACGGAGGACGGGCAATCGCACTGGATCCAGTAAGGTCGGCATGGCGGTCATTGATAGTGTTTTCAATTGCAGTGAAATCGCCCGCAACGCTGGGAATGGAATTCTGCTTGAGCGAGGCGGTGTCTCCTCGCATGACCATATCAAAGTAGCGAGTCGCGGCGGCCTGCAGCGCCGAGCGAGTGGGTGCATCTATGTCGTCCGAGGTGTAGCAGGTCTGGGACAACCCCGGAGCGGCGCAGAACAGGACCGCAACGATAAAACCGAAGTGGTATTTCCGAAGACCGCTGCAAGGACCAAGACTTGATTTCATCTGCATTAGGCCAATTTCACTTTCAGCATAGCAAATGCGTCATTTCGTGACAGGCTTGGACTTCCCAGGCAGCGCTGCGGGATTCTCGTGCGTCCGTTCGCGGAAGCCTCCCTTCATCCCGGTCGCCAATGAGATGCTGGATTCGCCGAACTTGTTTCTTACCCGATCAACCGCGGAGAGAGCCTGCTTCCATTTACTGTCGGCCGCACCGCGAAGCAGATCGCCCTGCTCAGGAGTCCCACCGAAAGAAGAAGCCTGCACACCGAGCAACCGCACCTCGGCGCCCTTGCGCCAGTTGGCATGAAACAGTTTGCGAATCTGCAGGAAGATTTCGTTGTCGAACTGCGTCGGAGCCTCAAGTGTGTGGGCGCGAGTGATGGTGGTGAAGTCTTTGTACCGCAGTTTTAGTTGCAGCGTGCGCGCATGGAGATTCTGTTCGCGCAACCGGCGGGCCACCATCTCCGACAGGCGCATCAGCGTGGATTCGATCTGTTCCGGGTTGGCTGTGTCCAGATCGTAGGTGTGTTCGTGGCTAATGGATTTCGCGGGTTCCGCATCGCCGATCGCGCCTTCGAACCACGCTCCGGCATCTTCGCCGCGGGCTTTGCCGGCAAGGGCCACGCCCCACTTCCCAAGATGCTGCTCAAGAAAAGAGTCCTCGATCGCAGCCACGTCCCCAACCGTCAGAATGCCGAGCCCGTGCAGCTTTTGCTCTGTCACCTTGCCGACGCCGGGGATGTCGCGCACCCCTAGCGGAGCCAGAAATTTCGCCTCTTGCCCCGGAAGCACGTAAAGCATTCCATGGGGCTTGGCTTTGCCGGAGCATACTTTCGCAATCAGGCGCGAGCTACCGATTCCCACGGAACAGTTGAGTTGCGTTTCCTCCTTCATTCGCAGATGGAGTTTGTGGGCGGCGAGCATTGGTGGCCCATGCAGGCGTTTGGTGCCCGTCATATCCAGATAGGCCTCGTCGATGGAAACCATTTCGACTTGCGGCGAGAAGGATTGAAGTACGTGGTGGACTTTCTGGGAGCAGTCGCGATAGCGATCGGGATGGCCATCGACGAAAATGGCCTGCGGGCAAAGTTTGGCGGCGGTGCGTAGCGGCATTGCGGAATGAACGCCGAATCTACGGGCCGCGTAGGAAGCGGCCGAGACTACACCGCGTTCGTGGCGCTGGCCTCCGACCACGACCGGCTTACCTTTCAAAGATGGATCGAACAGCTCTTCCACCGAGACGAAGAAGGCGTCCATGTCAACATGGAAAACGGTTCTGGGGGACGTGGACATAGCGTTTGCCTAAACCAGAATCGGTTGCGCGTGGAGCTGCCGCACCTTCTCATAAACCCGTACGTACTCTCGTCCTGCGACGCGCCAGGAAAAGTCTTTACTCATGCCGTTGCGCATCAGCCTTTGCCAAGAGTCCGGCTCGCGATAGACCTGCATAGCTTGATGGACAGTCCGCAGCAAAGCTTCTCCGGTGTATTCCACGAACTTGAAGCCGGTTCCCTTCTTAGCGCGCGGGTCCCACGGATCAATAGTGTCGTCGAGGCCTCCGGTGGCGCGGACAATCGGGACGGTGCCGTACTTTAGGCTGTAAATCTGGTTCAAGCCGCAGGGTTCGTAGTGCGACGGCATTAGAAACATGTCGGCGCCGGCCTCGATCTTATGGGCGAGAACATTGTCGTAAGCCACCTTCACCGCGAGTTTGTGGCGAACCTGACGGGCAAGGCGCAAAAACATTTCTTCGTACAATTTATCGCCATTGCCAAGGACCACCAGCAGAACTTCTTCCAGCGCGAGACGATCGAGAATCTGCCCGATGAGATCGAAGCCTTTCTGGGCGGCGAACCGCGAAACGATCCCGAGGACTGGCAAATTGGGATCGGCATTGTGAAGTCCGAAGCTGGCCAGCAAGTCACGCTTGCACTCCTGTTTCCCGCTCAAGTCTTCGGAGGAATAATTTGCGGCGATGAACTTATCGGTCTCCGGGTTCCATGCTTCGTAATCGACACCGTTAAGAATCCCGGTGACAGTCTTGGCGCGTGCTTTGAGCACGCCTTCGAGTCCGAAGCCGTATTCCGTGGTCTGGATTTCCTGGCTGTACTTCTTGCTCACGGTGGTAACGAAATCCGAAAAAGCCAGCGCCCCCTTCATGAAATTGACGTTCCCGAAAAACTCCATCTTGGTAATGGTAAACAGATCCCACGGCAGCATCAGCAGCGGAAGAATCTCGGCTGGAAACAGGCCCTGGTATCCAATGTTGTGGATGGTGAAAACGACGCCGCAGTTCCGAAACGCGGGGTCTTCGACATATTGCGTCCGCAACAGCACCGGAACCAGTCCGGCTTGCCAGTCGTGGCAATGGAAAATATCGGGCACACCGAGAATTTTCGATCCCTCGAGCACGGCGCGGCAGAACATCGCGAAACGCTCCGGGTTGTCGGGAAAGTCTCCCGAGGAAGTTCCGTAAAGTCCATCGCGGTCGAAGTAGGGTGGATAGTCAACGAAGAAAAACCGCACGCCGGGATACGCCTCGCCAGTAACGATCGAGCAAAAGCGATAGCGGTCGTCGAAAGGGACAGTGATGCTCTGAACGACGGTGTGCTCCTCAGGGATTCGCGTGAGGCGATAGCGGGGAATATAGACGCTGACTTCATGTCCGGCGGCGGCTAGCGCACGAGGCAGCGCGCCAACTACGTCGGCGAGTCCTCCGGTTTTCGAAAACGGAACACACTCGGAAGCCACGAAGGCGATGTGCATGAACCAGAAACCCCGAATGTCGCCAAGTCTCTCGCGCGTTATGATGATAATGATGGTAGCGAGGCGCGCGCCTTTCGGCGTCGCGTCACAAGTCTAATTGGCAAGATGAACGAGGGTCAATGAAAGTGTCGAGCACCGGCGTTTCACCTAAAAAACCGAAGCTGGGTCAGCATTTTTTGAATGATCCATCGGTCGGGTCGCGAATTGTGGAGGCGCTGGGTGATTTGTCCCAAAGCACGGTGCTCGAGATCGGCCCGGGACGGGGAGCGCTGACTTCCATGCTCGGCCGCAGGGCGCGGCGGGTGATCGCAGTCGAGGCCGACCGCGTGCTGGCGGCGCAGCTCAGGATGAACTTTTCCCTGGTGCCGAATCTGGAGATCATCGAAGGCGACATTCTGGCCGTGGACCTCGACACCATCTTCGGGCCCAAGCCGGGTACCACTCGTCCAGGGATGGAGCAGCCGCCAGACCGTGTGCGCGTGGTCGGCAACCTGCCCTACTTCATCACTTCGGATATTCTGCTGCGCCTGTTTGAATACCGCAAATATTTCGAAAGCATCGTGCTAATGGTTCAAAAGGAAGTCGCCGACCGTTTGGCCGCTCATCCGGGGACGAAAGACTACGGATTGCTTACGGCGACTGCGCAGTTGTATAGCCGGGTGGAAAAACTTTTCGCAGTCCCGCCAGAATCCTTTTCGCCTCCACCAAAGGTGCAATCTGCGGTTGTCCGGCTGGAGATGGTGCCGTATCTGGAGAAACTGGGTGTCGACGAGACTGAGTTCATGCGTTTCCTGAAACTTTCCTTTGCCCAGAAACGCAAGACGCTCTCAAACAACTTGAAGGTACGGTACTCATCGCAAGACCTCACCGGAGCGATGAAGCGAGCAAAAGTCCAGCCGTCGATCCGAGCGGAAGCTCTATCCCTGGAGCAGACCGCCGCCTTGTTTCGAGAACTCGCGTCCCAGAAACTGACCGAGCCGCTAAGTTCCCGGCCCGTCTGAAGGAGGCAGCCATGGTCACCTTGCGTGAACCGGCGGTTGCAGGCCGCTTCTACCCGGAAAATGCAAAGGAGCTGCGCGCCGAGGTTGCTTCGTATCTTGTTTCACAGCACGCCCCACGATTAGAACGCGTGCAGGCCATCGGGTGCATCGCGCCTCACGCCGGTTATGTTTATTCTGGACACGTTGCCGGGGCTGTGTTCTCCCGGATCGAAATTCCATCTTGCTGCGTAGTGCTGTGCCCCAACCACACCGGATTTGGACACCCGCTGGCAATCATGAAAGAGGGCGGGTGGCGCACTCCGTTGGGCGAGATGCCCATCGATGCAGAATTGGCGGAAAGGCTGTTGCAGGCGTTCCCCGCGCTGGTGGAGGATAGCGCCGCGCATCGTTCGGAACATGCCATCGAAGTGGAGTTACCGTTTCTGCAAGTCATTCGGCCCGGCGTAAAGTTTGTGCCCATTGCGATTGGGACCGGGCAACGGATGTTGCTGGAGCATCTTGGTGAAGCCGTGGCAACTGCGATCGCAGCTCACGGACAACAGGTACTGGTCATCGCTTCCAGCGATATGAACCATTACGAAGACGACTCCACTACCCGCGTGAAAGATCACAAAGCTATTGACCAGATTCTCGCACTTGATCCTACTGGGCTTTATGAAACGGTGATGCGCGAGAGCATCAGCATGTGCGGATTCGGCCCGGCAGTGGCGATGCTGACCGCCGCCAAGCGACTGGGAGCACAGAAGGCCGAACTGGTGCAATACGCGACGTCCGGAGACGTGTCAGGGGACCACGAAACGGTCGTGGGTTATGCGGGAATCGTTGTGCGATGAGGCAGTGGCTAGTGGCTAGTGGTTAGTAACCCAAGACCAGCAGCTTGAACGACTTCGAGTTACTAGCCACTGACCACTAGCCGCTGCTTCACTTCCCCGCCAGCAGCCGCAACGCTCGCGCCCGAGAAACATTCATCAATGATTTGTCGTCCGCGATCCCATTCAGCACCGGTGCGATAGCCTGAATATCGCCGAGATTTTCTTCTCGTTGCATTTCTTCCATGCGTTTCAAGTCGTCGTCGAGCGCGAGCTTCTGGTATTTGCGGAAGTAACTGAGGCGGCGGCCAAATTCCAGAGTGGTGGAGAGGTTTTGAAAAATGGCAGTGAGCCGCTGCACTGGTTCCGCCGCAGAGTAATTGTAGGTCGCTTGCGAATTCTGATTTTCGGATTTATAGGTCAGGATCTTGACGCCCGTATTGGCAATCTTCTTGTTGCCGGAATCCACTTTGCCCGTGAAGTAGTGGGCGCGCTGGGCAAGATCGAAAATCTGATGGCGGACTTTGTCTGAGAGAGTGAACGGGAGAGGCGCAGGATCCGACGGATCCGAATCCTTGTTGAGCTGTCCGTTGGAGCTGTAGGATCCCTGACCGTTTTCGGTGACCGTAATCTGATAGTGGCTAGGATTCGCGGCCGGAAAATCCAAGCTAAAGCTCACACTCGCCGATCCGCGCGCGCTTTCCGCCAAAACGACGGTGGAGCACAGCGCAATCAAGAGCGGGCCGTAAACTCTGGTTCGCATGCAAGAGAAATTATGCCAAAAATCCGCACTTGAGATCATCCAGCAGCAGCGCTCTGGCGGCTCAACGTAGCCCAGGTGTGCAGATCGCAGATCGCTATGGCAAGGGCGTCGGCGGCGTCCGCGGGCTGGGGAGTCTCTTCAAGACGCAGCAGCCGCGCCACCATGAGCTGCACCTGTTCCTTTTCCGCTCGGCCATAACCGACGACTGCGGACTTGATGGTCAGCGGCGCGTATTCCGACACCGCGATTCCCAGGGAAGATGCGGCGAGCATGGCCACACCTCGCACCTGTCCGAGCTTTAACGCTGACTTTACATTCACCGAATAGAATACGTCTTCAATGGCGACGCGGTCAGGCTTGTGCTGCCGAATCATTCCGCAAAGTTTGTCGAAGATCGTGGAGAGCCGCTGGGGAAGAGGATCGCGCGGCGAAAGCTTGATGCCACCGAAGCAAACACAGTCCAGATCTCCGCGTTCGTTCAACGCGACCCACGGCTTTTCGGTCTCGATTCTTGTCATCGAAAACGTCGACGGTGTCAGCCCTTCCGCGCTGAGCCGCTCGAATGATAGTCTAATTGCTTCCGTTGCCCAGTGAACGCGCCGAGAGTGTATCCAGCACGGGGTTGGGGCTTTTTGCGACGGGAAATCTTGGCACTGATATTAGGAGCAGGCAATGAAGATTGGCATACTGACTGGCGGCGGGGATTGTCCCGGGCTGAACGCGGTCATCCGCGCGGCGGTGCGCAAAGGCACCTTCCACTACGACGACCAGTTTGTGGGATTTCTCGAAGGCTGGCGCGGACTCATGGAAGACAAGAGTATGCCGCTCGACCTCGAAGCCGTGGCCGGAATTTTGCCCCGCGGCGGCACCATCCTGCGAACCTCTCGCACCAATCCAGCCAAGAAACCTGACGGATTAGATACCTGCATTGCTACGTTGAAAAAGAGCGGCGTGGATGCCTTGATCGCCATCGGCGGCGACGACACGCTCTCGGTCGCGACCAAGCTTTTCGATAGAGGAGTCAAGGTTGTCGGCGTGCCGAAGACGATCGACAACGACCTCGCCGGAACTGACTTTACCTTTGGCTTCGATACCGCCGTGAACATCGTCACCGAAGCCATTGACCGCGTCCACACCACCGCAGAAGCACACAACCGCGTAATGGTAGTCGAAGTGATGGGACGCGACGCGGGCTGGATCGCGATCTACAGCGGTATTGCTGGGGGCGCTGACGTGATTCTCATCCCCGAGCAGCCCTTCGATGTGGACAAAGTGGCCGCCAAGATTCGCATGCGCCACGCTCGCGGACGCTATTTCAGCATCGTGGTGGTTGCCGAAGGCGCAAAGTTTGCCGCCAGCAAAGACGGCCCGATGGCCGTGGGTGGCGAGAAAGACGAATTCGGTCACGCGCGTCTGGGCGGGATTGGCAACACCCTGGCGCAGGAAATTGAACGGCGCACCGGATTCGAAACCCGCACCGTCGTATTGGGCCACATTCAGCGCGGCGGCACACCTACTGCGTTCGACCGTGTACTGGCGACGCGCTACGGCTTGGGAGCGATCGACATGGTGCATCGCGGCGAGTTCGGAAAAATGGCGGCGCTGCGCGGGAACAAGATCATTTCCATTCCGCTCGCCGAAGCGACAGCAAAGAACCGCACCGTGGATCAGGAAATGATGGATGCGGCTACTGGCATTCTGGAAGATGAAGAGAAGGAAGCAGTCGCAGGCTAGCTTACCGACTACTCTCGGGTGCACGGCTCTTCGCGCGTTCTGTGCAGTAGGTCGGGCGTGGGAGTTGTGACCCACTCTCGCCCCGCCTCGTGGAAAATACTGCTGGCGTTCGCCATTATCTATCTGGTCTGGGGTTCGACCTATCTGGCGATTCGCGTGGGCGTGCGCGAAATGCCACCGTTCCTGATGGCTGGACTCCGCTTCACTGCGGCCGGTCTGGCGCTCTACGGATGGATGCGGCTCACCGGAGTTCCCTCCCCTAATTGGATCGAGTGGCGCGGCGCAACCATCCTTGGCACGCTGATGTTCCTCATCGACTACGCCTGCCTTTTCTGGGCGGAGCAGCGAGTTCCCTCGGGAGTGAGCGCGGTAGTCCTGGCCACGATTCCAGTTTGCATCACGCTCCTGGAGATTATTTTCCTTCGTACCCAGCGGCTCTCTGTGCGTTTGTCATTGGGCCTGCTGGTCGGGATTGTGGGCGTCGCGGTGCTGATGGATCCCAGGTCTTCGCTAGGCGAAGCGCCGCTCGACCGCGGGGGCGCGATCGCCCTGCTGGTGGCGTGTGCCGGATGGTCTGTCGGCACCATCGTCAGCCGCCGGCTGGTGCTGCCGGAATCAAAACCCATGAGCGCCGCGGCGCAAATGCTTTCCGGTGGGGTGCAGTTGCTGGTTCTGGCCGCCCTGAGTGGCGAGTTTGCACATTTTCACGCGCAAACTCTTTCCGGCGCCGCGTGGTTTTCGCTGATCTATCTGATTATCGCCGGATCGATCGTCGGATACACAGCTTACGTCTGGCTACTGCATTACGAATCGCCGACCAAAGTCGGCACCTACGCGTATGTCAATCCAGTGGTTGCGGTGATCGTCGGAGCTGGGATCGGGGGCGAAATCATCGGTCGCCGCACTCTGTTGGGGATGGCGCTGATCCTGGTTAGCGTGGTGGCAATCACCACCATGAAAGCGAAGGGACTGAGCGTCGCCCCTCTGTCAGACGACGGCGAAGGTAGTTCCTAATCCCGCCGTAAGGATCTTACGGCCAGGACAACGCTGAGCATTGTGCTGGCGAAAATCAGCGTGAGCGAGGTCAAGCAGAGGATGCACCACACGCCCAGCACATGTCCTTCGATGTAGGTGAGACGCAGCGCGAATCCGAGCCCTGCAAGCGAAACGATGAGCAGCATCACTGGCGTCTCAGCCTTCTCACGATAGATCGTCGCGAGCGCGAGGATGAGCAGATACCCCAGGATTCCGATCAACGCGACCGGCACTCCCAGCGCCGTCGAATAAATGCTGCGGTTCACTAGATCGCAGTTGAATGACTCGTTGATGTCGCAAAACGAAGTCTTCGACTTGCTGAAGTGGTGATAGAGAGAAACAGAAGAAACCGCGACCCCGGCCAGGGCTACGACAGCTATAGCGACCATGAGTCGTCGGCGGACCGTCATGGCAGCTTGCAGCCCGTCTTCTCGCTAAGCACGCTGAGCGGTTGCGGCCCCTCGGTGCGCGAGCCGTCAGGGAACTGCCAGGTGGGATACCCCTTTATTCCTGCCTGTTTGCATACATCGTTCATGATTTTTTGGTCTTTTGGACTGCACTCCGTGTAGTTCACGTACTGAAAGGCAAATCCAAACATCTCTTTTTGCTCAGCGCAATGCGGACACCACCACGCCCCATACATTCTTGCGCCCTTGGCTTTCAAGCACTGGGCGAAATCGTCGAGCGTACTGACCGGCTTCTGATAGTAGAGAAAGTAGTAAGCGGTCCAGGCGGCGACGATAACGACAAGGACCAACCCCACCCACAGCCATCGCGGGCCCGGCTTGACGGTCGCCTGCTCTTGTCGCTTCTCGCTGAGTTTCGACATGCGGTTGGATTTTTATACCACGACGTTCAGGGCGCCGGGCAGCACGTCCAAAGTTTGGCAATGCAGGGTGAGAACTTCGCCGTCAACCATCACGTCGACTGGCGCGTCGAGATGAAAATCAACGCGGCGGACCTTGCGCACTTCCGCCAGTGGATGCTGGATGTGGGTGCCGTCGTAGAGTCGCGGCAGGTTGCGAATCAGGCCGGTGCGACCGATTGGTCCCCAGCGGACAAACTCGATCAAACCGTCGTCGGTTTCAGCCGTTGGGGCAATCATCATAGTCCCGCCGGTGAATTTGCTGTTACTGAAAGTGAGGAACAGGCAGGGGCGGCGGTCGATCTGCGGCTCGCCGTCGGCGCTAAGAGGAAACGGGCGACGGCGAAAGCGGGCCAGGCAGATAAAAATAGACGCCTGGTAACCTACTTCTCCCCAGCTACTGAAACGGCGCATGCGCAGAGTGGCGACGTCGGCGGAGAAACCGATGCTGAGAAGGTTGATGTAGTGGAGCACCCCATCTTTGTGATGCAGGCGCAGAACGTCACATTTTCGGGAGCGTCCGGCGATCAGCGACTCCATTGCATACTCGACGCCCTGGTCGCTGAAATCACGCAAGAAAGAATTGCCAGTGCCAAGCGGAAGGAAGCCGAGGGTCGGCGTTTCCGCCCCATCCGCAAGCGGAAAAAAGCCGTTCACGATTTCGTAGGAGGTTCCGTCCCCGCCTACCGAAATGAACCTTCGATGACCTTCTCGCCAGGCAGCGCGCGCCAAATCGGCGGCATGACCGGAGGCCGAGGTCTCGCGCACCTCTACTTCGAGTCCGGCCGCTCGCAAACGCTCAAGAGCAGGACCGAGCAGCTTGCGGCTGCGGCCTCCGCCGGCTGCGGGATTAATGATTGCCAGATACTTGCCGGGCAACTCAGAGCTCTTTCACCGCAGAGCTGCGGTCGACGAAGTTGCGAATCTCGTCGGCGAGTTCAGCGCGTTTAATCTTCATCGAAGCGGTGCGGGGAAAGTCTTTATCCCAGAGCACGTAACCTGCAACCCGTTTGTAGTCAGGCAAACCGCGGTTCCGCGAAGCAACATCGTTCTTGATGGACTCGGTGAACTCCTGGTTCAAGTCGGGATGCACAACCCTCGGGATAAACATTTTTCCCGCCTTCGGTGACAATCATATTTTTCTTGCGGCCGAATAACTGCAGGTGCCCGGAACCGTTGAAGCGTCCCAGATCACCGGTCAGCAGCCAGCCGTCCACGATGGTTTCGGCCGTCAGTTCAGGATCGTCGAGGTAATGCGACATAATCGTTGCGCTCTTGGCGGCGACTTCGCCGATACCGTCGGCATCCGGATTTAGGATGCGCAATTCAACACCGGGCAGAGGCTTGCCCACCGTGTCGGCACGAAACGGCTTCAGGTCATTCACGGTGAGCACCGTTCCGGCTTCGGTTAAGCCGTAGCCGTTGGCGACGGGAATTCCCAGATCGTAAAAGAATTGTGGCGTCGCGGGCTCGATGAAGGCCCCGCCGGTGATCAACGCCAACAAGTCTCCTCCGAAGGCTTTGTGTACTTCGGGGAGGAGCTTACGGCTGAGCTTGACGTTGGGCTGCTTACGGGTCAGCGATTTGTTGAGCGTGATCGTTCGGTTGAGCAGGAACCGCTTCCATCCCGGCAGTGCGTCGAACTTGGCCCGCAGCCCGCGCTCCAGATTTTTCAAGATCATCGGCACCAGGGTTACGTAGGTGATGCGATAGCGCACAAACGCATCGCGCACGAATTCCGGCCGCAACGTGCGCAGATGCACGACACACGCTCCGCAGACAAATGGTCCGATGAAACCAACCATAAAATCAATCGCGTGATTGGTCGGCAGGATGCTGAGGTAACGCACTCCCGGCCAGAAGGGATACCACGCAGTCAGCGCCTTGCACTGTTCGAGATAATTTCCGTGCGTAAGCACGCAGCCTTTGGCGCTGCCGCCAGTGCCGGAGGAATACACGATACAGGCGGCGTCTTCCCGTCCGCGCGGAATAAAAACGGGATCACCTTTGCGACGAAACTCTTCCCAGCGAAATCCGCCGCGCAGATCGGAAGTAGGCGGCGCCTCCGTGACCAAAACGATCTTCAGCTTGTGATCTTTGAACTCTGGCTGCTGCGTGATCGCTCGCCACAGGTGATACTCGACCACTAGGAATTTTGCTTTCGAGTGCGCCAGCAGTTGCAAGTGCTCTTCCGCGCTGCGCATATAGTCGAGCGGAACCAGCACGCCTCCCGCATGAAACACCGCGTACGCCGATACCAGCCACTTCGACTGGTTGGTCATGATGATGGCCGCGCGGTCGCCGGGACGAAATTCCGCGTCCTGAAGGGCACGCGCCAGCGGCAGCGCCGTCAACTTGAAGTCCGAGTAAGTAAGACGAGTGCGTTCGCGATCGCGATCAGATTCGATCAGGCAAGTTTCATTCGGCCAGCGGTCCAAGGCGTCACGAAGCGCTTCGCCGAGGCAGGTATATTGATCGAGTTCAAGCATTAGGTCTTATTTCACCACAGACACACAGGGCCACAGAGAAAAGATAAAACCTGGCTTGATTCATTCGATTCCCGGATATGCGAGGTATGGCGGCGCAACTTTTTTTGTCTTGCCCTTTTCGTGTTTCCGTGGCTCTGTAGTGAATTCTACAGCCTAGCCTGAATTCGCTCAGCCAATGTTCTGAAATCCGAGACTCCTTGCAACTCATAATCCGGCAACTCAACGTTGAAATGCTGCTCCAGTCGCGTAAGCAGGCTTAAAGCTTGCAGGCTGTCGATGCCCAGTTTCTTAAAAAAATCATCGTCTGGAGACAGGCTCTGGCGCGGGACCTTGAATTGCGCGGCCGCCAGGTCAAGCACTTCGTCGGTGGTCTGTTGTTGAGTTGGCATTGTTTCCCTTCACGGCAAATACGGCTGTGCGTCAGTGCTCTCCACGAATTTTTTCAGCGCCGCCTGCACGGTGGGCCGGGAATACAGTTCGATCACGATCTCAATTTCCTGCCGCAATTCATCGTACGGAATCGGCTTGATGAATTTCTTGGCGGCGGCGGCGGTAGTGCGATCAAATTTGCCCAGTTGCGCGGCGGTTGCGCGCGCCGCGCGGAGCGCTTCGCCCTCGGCCACGACCTGGCTTACCAATCCTATCTGCTGGGCTTTGGTGACATTGAAGCTGCGCCCCGTAAGCAATAGATCGCGAACTACGGCGTTGCCCAAATCGCGGTTGAGCCGCGGAATGCCGCCGAAACCAGGGATCAGTCCCAGGCGAAGCTCGGGAAAGCAGAAGCGCGCAGTTCTATCAGCGATGATCAAGTCGCAAGTCAGCGCGAGTTCCAATCCACCGCCAAAGACGATTCCGTGAACGGCAGCAATGGTCGTCAGCGGAGAGGCATCGAGCACATTCATGACGTGATGAATGCGCTGGTGGAATTCTCTGATGCCTGCGAGCGCCGTCTGTCTTTCCGTCTCCTGCATTCTGTGATGCAGTTCGCGCAAATCGCCGCCAGCGGAAAACCCAGGGGCCATCTTGCTGTAAATAATCAGCGCATGGGCAGCCTCTTCGAGCACAGGCAGCGCCGACGCCAGCTGCTCCAGATCCTGCAGCGACTGGGTCCCGATTTCGTTGGCAGGCTCGCGATGCAGCGCCACTTCGACGACGCCATCCTTCACCTCCCACGAGATCGCTTTTCCAGAAAAAGTCTGCATTCTAAAAAACCAGCACCAGGAAGAATCTAAACCGCCTGCTTCGCCGCGTACATTTCTTCAATCTGTGATGAAAACCGCTGCGCGATCGCATCGCGCTTCAGCTTGCCATTGGCCGTGAGCAAGCCGTTTTCAATTGTAAAGGGTTCCAGGATGATCCTGAAGCCGCGCACCTGTTTGTAGTGCGGCAGGCCTGCGTTCACCGCGTCCAATGAAGCTTGAACTTCGTCCGGGCCGACACCTCAATGTTGTGGCCAGAATTTAGAATGATGAGGTTCTTGATGCGGCCGACAATCTTCCAGTTCCCGACTGCGTTCACCTCACCCTGATCGCCGCTATGGAACCAGCCGTCGCGCAAGACTTTCGCAGTTTCCTCTGGACGGTTCCAGTATCCGGGAAAAATGTTGGGGCCTCGAACGACGATCTCTTGATTCTCGCCCAACTTCATTTCGATACCAGTGATTGCCCGCCCCACGCGGCCGGGATCAACATGGCGTGGATCGTCCAAAGTGCAAATTCCGGTGGGCTCAGTCAACCCATAGACCTGCAGAACCGGAATGCCCAGCATCATGAAATAGAGCTGCGTATCCAGGGCAAGCGGCGCGGAGCCGCAGATCAGAGCCTTAAGATTGTCGCCAATCATCTTCCTCCGGATCGCAGGAAACACCAGCACATTGGCCAGCCCCAGCCAAATGAAATCCGAGATGTTTGCGCGGCTTTCATGCTTGCGCATGTACGCGGCTTTGGCGCGGCTGTAGATCGCAAAAATCATTCCTCCCGTCTTCCAAAGCTGTTCGTCCACCGCGCGGCGCACGCGTTCTAGCAGTGCCGGGACATTCACGAAGTAATCCGGCGCGACGGTACGGAGCTCGCCCGCCAGTTTCGAGAGATCGGTGTTCATCGAGACGAGACTGCCGCGGAGCAAACTGGTCAGGAGCGTGATCCACGCGGCCGCGAAATTCAGCGGCGCCCACTGATAGACGCGGTCCTGTCCAGGCCGGTGATTCATCAAAACGTCGAGCTGGGCTGAGGTGCAGTTCAGAATATGTCCCACATTGCCGGCGGTGAGCATGACGCCCTTGGCTTCGCCCGAGGTGCCAGAGGTGTAGATGATTGCGACGACGTCGGAATCTCCGAGCGGCGCGGACCTGCCCTGAGCGAAGCCGAACGGGGCTCCCGCTGGAGTGCCCTCACCCTCATCGGCATGTTTTGAATCTTTTCTGTCGAATACCTCGCCGAACACACCCTGTTCTGGCGCCTCTGGCCATTCTTTTACGATCGCATCGCGCAGAGCCGCATCTCCGCAGCAGATCAGCGACGGCGAGCAGTCCTTCATCATGCTCACCAGTTCGGCGGGCGCCTGCCGAGAGTAGAGAGGAACAACGATCAGGCCTTCGGCCATGATTGCAAGATCCATCGCAACCCACTCGATACTGTTCGCCGCAAGGAGCGCGCAACGGTCGCCTTTCTTCAAGCCTCGCGCGGACAGGAAGCCACGGCACTCTGCGATTTGCCGCAGCAAGCCGCGTCCACTAACACCCCAACTCGCCTGGTTGGAAGTGGCCGTGTCGTGCAACTCCCAAAGCACGGTCTTGTCGGGCGTCGCTTCGAAGCGCGCGAAAATATCTTCCAGAAAGCTCATTATCGCTCGTCAGCAAGAACAGGCGAGCTTTGCTCGCCCGCCCGGACGAGGGCGTCCGGGCCTACGTGGTTCGATTTACCCGCCATCAACTGTACATTCCGATCAGACGGCGCAACCCTGCATCCATCGGAGGCAGGTAATCCTCCCAGCCCCACTGGCCTTTGCGCGTCGGAAACTCGGGATAGCGGCGCTGCACTTCTTCCTCGAAGTAGACGCCCATGCGCGCCATCATTTTCAGATTCTTAACCACAGTGCGGCCGATTCCGTCGGCGATTTTCTGGCCGTCCGTTGCCAGCTTCTCAAGTGCGATCAGGAGCTTCGGTTCGAGGTCGGGATCATCCACATTCATCAGCAACTCTTCATGGCCGCGCTCGCGCATCAGGTTACGGATTCGTTCATCCATGGTGATTCCCGCCGAGGGCACCAGCGCCGGCATCGAAGTCACAATTCCGTGGAAGCGAGACGACGCCATCAGGTTCCCGGCGCGCAAGATACTCACCATCTGATACATGTCGTGCTCTTCGGACGTGAAGACGGGAACCGCACCGCCGAGTTTTTCGGAAATGCGCCGGCAAGCACGGACATCCAGCGCTTCGGTTGCGACCAGGATCGGGAACACCCGATGCCGCTGACGAAAGGCGTCCATCGCATTAGCAATTGCAGCGAGATAACGCTCGAAGGCAACATCCACTTCACGGCCGGATTTGTGAAAATAAACGGTACGGAAGTGACTTTCCTTATAAGCTCCGGCGATGCGGGCGGCGTATTTCACCAGTGAAGGCTTCACCGGCCACCAGAACGGATTGATTGGGCAGACGATTAGTACCGGCAGCTTGCCGTCCCATCCTGCGTCAGTCAAGGCTTTGCGGCCGTACTCCGGAGGAAGCGGTTCGAAGGTCCACGCCGTATCGGTGCCGAGTTCTGTCGGGACTCCTAGCTTGCGCAGCACGGTGCGCGATTCTTCGTTGCGGGTGATGATGAGCGAATCCTTGCAATAGCGGCCACACATTTTCGCGACCAGCGGATCCATGTGCCCGGCTTCGGAGCCATAGCCTACTGCCAGCTTGTTTTGCGCCGCCGCCGTTCCCAGCGATCCGACGATCATTGTGGTGAGGGCGTTGGCGAACTTGCTCTTGAACGCCGAGCCCTCCACCACAACCACGCCGTGATGCTTGGGAATTTCGCGCGACAGGAACGGTGGAAACACATCCGGAAGATGGACTTGCTCGGCGCCCACAAAATATCCGCGAGTCATTTCGAAGTTCTGCGACATGGCGCTGAACTCGACGTTGTCCGCGCCCAGAATGTGGCGGAGTTGGCGCAACGTTTCCTCGGGTCGGACATCCGACCCGGTATTGCGGGTGCCGTTGTATCCGGCAAAAAGTAGTTTGAGTTTTTGCCCCGGCTGCCAGCGTTCGCCTTTGCCGAGGATCCAGCCGGCTTTAGCGCGCTCAATGTTGCCGCTGACCCAGGCCTCAAGGACAAAGTCCATCATGCGGCGGATCCTCCGGCCTGCGCGGGCCATTCGCGGGAGGGATACGTAAAGTTGGTTTCACGGCTGAACTTTAGCAATGGATAGCTGTATTTGGAGAACGGTACCGGCTTGCGGCCAAGTTCACCAGTCACACGGCTGTTGTCAAAAACCGTGTTGAAGGGGAGATAGGGCATGAAGACTTTCATCAACGCGGCGCCGCGGCCGATCGCGCTCTTGCGATTCGAAAGCGCGTTCACCGAGGACGTGAACGGCCGTTGCAGAAACGGAAGGTAAACGGGACTGCGCCTGTCCTGTGCCGCTGCCAACGATTCGGTCAACTGCCGGAAGGTCTGCGACTCGCGGCCTGAGGAAAGGTGGTAAGTATCGAACTGGGTCTTTTCTTTCACGTGCAGCGTAGCAATCGCGTCGGCTACAAAATCCACGTTGACAATATCTACGCGATCTTTGGAGCGTAGCGGAAGCACGGGCAATCCGGCGAGAAAAACGAACGCCCGTACCATATCGAACTGCGTGGTTTCGCCCCGTCGGCTGTCGCCCAGCACAATACTAGGACGAAAAATCGTCTTCGGCACATCGGGGAGAAGCTGGCGAATCATGTGCTCGCAGAATTTTTTGGTGCGGGCGTAGGGATCGTAATCCGAACGATCCCAGTCGATGGAATTATCTTCAGTGACAACTTCGTCTTGCCGCTTTCCGGCGACCGCAACCGTGCTGACATGACTGAAGCGGCGCAGCCCGTGATAGTGATCCACCTGCAGGCCGAGCTTGAGGACTTCGAGCGTGCCTCTCAGATTCACGTTCAGGCAGCTTTTTTCTGACTTCCGATTCAGCGAGGCCGCGCAATGAATGACGGAATCCGTGGTATGGACGAGGCGATCGTAGTCGTCCGAAGAGAGGCCGAATTGATTGCTGGTCAGGTCGCCGCGAAAAACGCGGATTCGCGTCTGCAGGTATTCGTAAAAGGTTGGGAAATCAAGATGCAACTGCAAGCCGCGCCATAAGCGCTCCTCGGCCTCATGCAGATCACGCGCCCGCACCAGGAGATTCAGCGATGCGCCGTGCTGAGTCAGAAGATTGGCGGCGACGTGCGCGCCGATGTAGCCGGTGGATCCGGTCAGGAATATCGCCACGTTGCTCCGTTCGTTCCAGTCTTAACCGCTTCAGGGTCGTCGCTGTTCGCAGGCAGCAGATTGCGAGAGACGCGAGCCTCGAGCGGCCGCCCTTCGATCAAAGGATACGTCCACCGGCGCAACGCGGGAATGTGAATGTTGATCCAGTAGTCCCACCAGTCGAGCGCCGCGGCGTTGTAGGCGAAGAGTTCGCGCTCTTCCGGAACCAGCGCGTGCGAAAGTTTTTCTACGTTCTCGGCCACAAAGTCATGCTCATTGCGCAAGATGAAAGGCTCGAACAGCTCAATCAGTTTTTCGACCCGCTCCAGGCTTCGATCCACGCGGGAGAAAGGCGTTTTCTTCAGCGGCAAAGGCGAGGCAATCACCTGAATGGACTTGATAATCGCCCTCTGCGCCGGAGCCGACATTCTCTCGTAACGCGCCTTCGAAACCGGGATAGCGTCAAAACGAAGGCGCAGCCAATATTCCATCCCCTCTTGTGCGCGGTAATGTTTGCGGTGGGCCAGAGACGTCAACTCGATGGAGCGCCGCATATCGCAAGGATTGGTGACCGACGTAGCCAGCTGATAGACCGCATCATTCCGGCGCTGCATGACTGCGGCAGCGATCAAAGTCATGCCGCGGCAAACCGTGTCCACGGGAACCACGTCCAGTCGCTTGCGTTCGTTGGTCGGCAACTGACGAAAGAACGTCCCCAGCAAATATGACAGCGAAGCCGAAGTGTTAATGCCCTCATTCCATCCACGAAAAGGCTGGCCGGTCGAGCTTTCCACAATCGCCGGACGAACAATTGCGACGGAAAATCCTGCGCCGTTGCGGGTAAGCAACGACTCCGCCAGACTCTTGGTCAGAGTGTAAGTATTGGGCCAGCCGAGTTCGTGGGCGCGTCGCTTCCCGGCCTCGGTCAATTCATTCCGCAACCAACGCACCCGGTTCTTGCGGACTTGATTTTCCAGCGCCGCGCCGTGGAGGTCTTTGGCGGCATGCTCCTTGCCCAGAGCCTGCTTGCGCAGTTCCTCGGTGACTTCCGGGCCTTCGGCTCGGCGCTCGGTCTCTTCCACCACCCGATGTAATGCCTTCCATTCGCGCTCGGCGTCGAAGTCAGCCGCTCCGATCGGGGTGTAGTCCGGACGTGCAGTCTCAAAGACGCGCCCATCGCGGGCGCCGGCTACGTAGCAAGTGGAAAGATGCAGCAGGCCGGCGTGATCGGACTGACGAATAAATTCAAGAACGTTGATGGCTGCGTCCACGTTCGTGCTCAAGGCGTCGCGCAGGTCAGGATTGAAATCCGTCAAGCCAGAACTGTTCACGATCAGATCTAACTTCGGCCGCAGAGACTGCGCGACTGCGGGATCCAAACCGAGGCCGGTTCGAGTGACGTCCCCCTCAAGCACTTGGACTCGCTGGTTGATAAATTGCAGCAGTTTCTGCCCGTGGCGCTCGTAAAGCGGGTCGAACAGCGGAGACTCTTCCACCATTTTTTCAAAGCGCTTCTGCGCCGGACTCGATTTCTGCCGACGGATGAGCAGATAAATACACCCGGTTTCCGGCAAATCCATTAGCGTATTGGCCAGCCAGACTTTGCCGATGAACCCCGTGACTCCGATCAGCAGAACATGCTTGCCGCGGAAGGTATCCCGCACCGATAGCGGCGCAGTTTGCCGGTTGCCGTCGAAGTCCACGATCGCGCGTCGGACTGCCGCAACAGTTCGTTGGGCGGGAACAACTGCTCGCTCCAGAACGTCGGGATCGGAGATGCCCAGATCGTGGGCGAGCTTCTGAGGTAATAGCGTCCCGTCCGGCCCGGCGGCGCGAATGCGGGCAAAGATCCCTCGCGGACGAATCACCGGATCGAGCAAGCGTCCGGTAGAAATTCCGTCGCGAAAATCCAACCGGTTGGCGATGATCCGTTTCACTCCCAGGTGCCGGGCCAACGGACGCATTACGTGGTCGAGTCCCTGGCTGACCAGCACAACCTGAGCGCCCGAGCGCACCAACTTGTGCAGCCGGAGGACGCCATCCCGCTTCAAGTGGGGTTTCAGCTTGTACTGGAAATACTCCTCGCCCAGCAGATCCAGCCGGTCGCGGCTTATTCCTCGAAGGATGGAGTGCACCAGACGCGTGGCAAACCGACGGTTTGACGCGTAGAGAAACGGCCGCAATGCAGCCATCAGCAGCACCGATCCCCGGCGTACCCAGCGCTCGGTGAACGTTTGTGCGTTCCAGGTGAAGAAGGCCACGGAACGGACTGTGGTTAGCTCCAGCAGGCTGCCTTCCACGCGCCAGTACACGTACCGGGAATTGGAGTCAGATTGGCCCAAATGATTCTCGCAAAAAACGACTGTATCGAAAAGACGACCGTCACTACAGCGGACAGTCGAGCCTCCGCAAGGGAGGCGAAGTTTCTTATTGTAAAGGATTTGACGGGTCGGGCACAGTCGGTTCGCACGGAGGCTGAACCACCGACGCCAAAAAGGCTGCGAGGGCCAGGAAACCGGCAATGATCAGCATGCCTCCGTGAAACCCGCCACCGGAGTTTCGCTTCGCACCAATGATGTAAGGGCCGAAAAATCCGCCCAGGTTGCCGACGGAATTGATCAACGCAATGCCGACTGCGGCCGCGGTTCCGCTCAGCAATGAGGTAACCGTAGCCCAGAATGGCCCCTGCATGGAAAATGTTGCCATCAGCCCTAGGCTGACCGCCGCCAGTGCGGGCGCAATCGAGTGCGTGTACGCCGCCATCAACAATGCCGCGGCGGCGGTAAGAGCTGAGCCCGCCAGATGCCAGCGGCGCTCTCCGGTCTTGTCGGAGTGCGTTCCCACTAAAACCATTCCGATTGCAGTAGCCGCGTAAGGAATCACAGAAAGTACCCCAATTCCCAGATTTCCTGCCGCCGAAAGACTGTGGATGAAATTGGGCAACCATAAAACAATGCCATATCCCGAAGTCGTGAGGCCGAAGAAGACGACAGTCAGAAGCCAGACCCGCCAGCTCAGGAAAGCCGCCCAGGCATCGTTGCCAGTTATTTTTGCCTGCTGCTCGCCCTCTTGCGCCAGGGTCGTCGCCAGCCACAGCTTCTCGTCAGAGGGAAGCCATGCGGCGTCCTGCGGATGATCTTTCAAGGTATAGAAGACCACCACAGCCAGAACGACTGCGGGCAAACCTTCCAGCACGAATAACCACTGCCAACCTGCGATTCCGAATTGATGCAGCCCCAACAGCGCACCGGAGAGCGGGCCTCCAAACACTCCGGCCAGTGGATTTGCCGTCATGAACCAAGCCACCGCACGCGCCCGCGCTCCGCGTGGAAACCAGCTGCGCAGGTAAAGAATCATGCCCGGGAAGAATCCCGCCTCGGCTACACCCAGCAGAAAGCGCAGCACATAAAACTCCCGTGCGGTGGTGATCAGCGCCATGCTGCAAGAAATCACTCCCCAGGCCACCATGATCACCGCGATCCATCGCCGCGCCCCGACTCGGGAGAGCATCAGGTTACTGGGCAATTGGAAGAAAAAATATCCGGCAAAAAAAATGGCGGCGGCAAGGCCGTAAACTTTGTCGTTCAGCCCCAGTTGCTTCTGCATCTGCAAGGCGGCAAAGCCCACGTTGATGCGGTCGAGAAACGCGACGATGTACAGCAGAAAGAGAAACGGCAGCAACCGCCACAGCAATTTGGAGACGGTCTTTTTCTCCAACTCGCTTTCTAGTTCGCTGGTAGGGAGTGCGCTCACGTTCGCGGGCATCAGGATACTACCGTCGCTCGCTTCAGTGCGGCAATGATTTCGGCGACTATTTCATCCGGGCTGCGATCAATTGGGACCGCGATGATGTCTTCCGGCTCATCACTGGCGGGCTCTTCGAGCGTCGCCAGTTGGCTGGCGAGAATTTTTTCGTCGGCAAAGTGGCCGCGACGCGCGCGGAGCCGCTCCAGAAGCAGCGCATAATCGCCTTTCAGAAACACAAACCGCAGCGGCCCAGCGCGGAGCTCATCGCGATAGCTTCGCTTAAGCGCCGAGCAGGCTAGAACCACATTCTCGCCAGTGGCACTCCATTGCAGAATGGCGTTTCGCATGGCCGCCAGCCATGGCGCGCGGTCGGAGTCAGACAGCGCAATGCCTCGGCTGATTTTGTCTTTGTTTTCTGGCGGATGAAAGTCATCCGCATCGGCGAACTCCCAGCCGAGTCCCTGGGCTAGTAAACTCCCGACCGTGGTCTTGCCAGACCCAGCAACTCCCATGATGACTAGAACCAACCGCGCCTCCGTTGCCGACCGAACGGGTATTGTCACACATTCACTTCGCGCGATGTTGCATCGGTGATGTTCGCCGGAGTGGTACCATTTTCGGTCAAGCGGACCTCCATGCCACTCTCACTACATAAAATCATCTCCGATTTTGATCCCGGCAAGCCGCTCGGCCAGGCTTCGACCATCCCCGGCCCCTGGTACACCGACGAACGCATCGCCAGCCTGGAGCGCGAGACGGTCTTCAGCCACTCCTGGCAAATGCTGGGACGCGCGGAACAGGTAGCGGAGCCGGGCCAGTACATCACCGCCGAAGTGGCCGGAGAACCTGTGCTCGTGGTCCGCGGGCAAGATGGCAAGCTACGCGGATTCTTCAACGTCTGCCGCCACCACGCAGCCGCCGTCATGACCGAGCCTTGCGGCACCGCGAACCGCCTGCAATGCCCGTATCACGGTTGGACCTATGGCCTCGACGGAACACTCAAGGGCGTTCCTGACTTCGAGGGCGTCGAAGATTTTGATCGCAAACAAAATGGCTTGGTTCCGCTCAGCGTCGACCTCTGGGAAAAATTTGTGTTCGTGCATCTTGATCGTGATCCCCTGCCACTAGCGGATCACCTGGGCGATCTGGTCGAGCAGTTCAGGCCGCTGGGTCTGGACCAGCTTCATTTTGCTGGGCGGCGGGAATTTGTTATCGACTGCAACTGGAAAGTGTTTGTGGATAACTACCTCGACGGCGGCTATCACGTGCCGTATCTGCATAAAGGCCTGAACAGTATTCTGAATTACGCGAATTACACCATCACCAACGGCGCGCGTTTCTGTCTGCAATCCAGCCCGATTGACGCCAGGGGCGGCGAAACCATGACCGCCAGCGTGCGGCAGGGACAAGCCCTCTATTACTGGCTCTACCCCAACTTCATGCTGAACTGGTACGAAGGTTATCTGGATACGAACCTGGTGCTGCCGCTGGGTATCGACAAGATGAAAGTAATCTTCGAGTTTTACTTCAACGATATCGGTCAAACCGCAGAAGAACGGAACCGGATGAGCATGGAGGTAAGTGAACGTATTCAAGACGAAGACCACTCGATTTGCGTTTCAGTACAGCGGGGACTGAAGTCGCGGGCCTATGGCGCGGGAAGATTATCGGTGCGGCGTGAGGCGGGTGAGAACCTGTTTCATAAACTTTTGCATGGGGATTTGAGTAAGGGATTGGGCTGACTCGATGATGATGACCACTAAAAGACCCAAGCCGGGCGAACCGGTAATTCTACGAGAGATGCCTCCCGGGCTACTGGACGGTTTGCCGGCAGAAGATCAAGAAGCTATTCGCAATGCGTTGGGAACGCCTGTCGTCTTAAATGAGTACGATGACCTTGGAAGAGCTGAGCTTCAGTTCCCCGCCCGCGATGGGGTCATTCACTTTATTTGGGTCGATCCGAAATTCCTTATGCCTGTTGGATAACAATTCACGATCGGCTGAACATTTCGATGACCGTAGCGGACACCGCCTCGGCGGTGCGCGGGGAAACCTCTCCCAACTTGCGCACCAGGCGCCGCCTGTCCACGGCCCGAAGTTGATCCAGCGCGACTTGGCCAGATTTTCCCTGAAAACGTAGCTGCACTCTTGTGGGGTAGGGGCGCGCGGTGGTGGTCATGGGCGCAACAATGACGGTCTGAAGGAAGCGGTTCATTTCATCGGGCGAGATCACCAGGCACGGGCGCGTCTTTTTGATCTCCGCCCCGTGGGTGGGGTCAAGGCCAACCAGCCAGACCTCGTCCCGCCGCGGCGGATGGTTTACCACTGCCATTCCTCGCGATCAAACTCATTTGGTTCCGCCATTTCGAAAAGAATCTCGTCTTTCGCCGCAGGGCCCGCCGCTCGAAACGCTTCTGCCCAGCCCTGACGCGGTCGCCGTTCCTGAGAAATGACCAGGCGATCTCTTTCAATGCGCAACTCGACCGTATCACCCAAGCCGCATTGCTCGATCAACGGCTTTGGGATACGGACTCCTCGGGAATTGCCGATACGAATCAATTCAGTTCTCATGCGATTCACCATTGTAATTACATTGTAACTACAATTCCATCATTGCACAAGCAGTTCGCCAGGGAATCAGACTGCCGCGCGTGGCTAATCCTGAATGCAGAACATGCGGCTAAATCCTTCCCGCGGCCAGAGAAAATGCGCTTATCATGATATGACTGCTCGGAGCGTAATCGCTCTCGCACCATGGCTAACTTGCGATTAGATTGGCCAGGTCGAAGTGGCATCGGCCACGAGCCTGTCTGCTTGCCCCGGCTGACCCCGTCTGCGTGCTGCGTCCCATCACAGCATCGCACTATGCCTGCCAAGACTTTTACTTTTCCTGCATCGCCTCTTCGGGTCCGCTGATTACCTGCCTCATGCGTTCTGCTATCTCCGCCGTCCGGCGCTGGTCTGGACTCATGTGACCGCAGATTCGCTCATCGCCCTTGCCTACCTCGCGATTTCAGTCACCCTGGCTTACTTGGTTTACAAAGCTCGCAGCGACATCCCTTTTCACTGGATGTTTCTGGCGTTCGGACTGTTCATCATCGCCTGTGGTGGTACCCACTTCATGGAAGTGGTCACGATCTGGAAACCGGTTTATGTTTTCTCCGCTGCCGTGAAACTCTTCACCGCCCTCGTCTCACTAATGACAGCCGCCGTGCTTCCATTCAACGTTCCCACCATCCTGACCTTGGTGCAAAGGGCGAAAGCATCAGAGCAAGTGACCGCGACACTGCGCGCCAGTGAGGAGCGAAAAGAGGCTCTGCTGCGCGAGGTTCACCACCGGGTCAAGAACAACCTGGCCGTGGTCTGCAGCCTTTTCTACCTGCAGTCCACTCATACGAAGGACGAACCCACGATCCAGGTCTTCCGCGAGATGGAAAACCGCGTCCACTCCATGGCCCTGGTGCACGAAACCCTGTACGGGTCTTCTGAACGAGCTGATTTCGAACGCCTTCAAGCACGGGTTTCCCAGTGGAGGGAAGGGCGAAATCAAAGTGACCCTACGCGCTCAACCCGAAGACAAGTGTCTGCTCTGCGTCGAGGACAGTGGAGTGGGAATCCCCGCAGATCTGGATGTCAACACCAAGAAGTCACTTGGGCTGCGCCTGGTACGCTCGTTGACCGATCAGATTCATGGCTCGTTCGAGTTGGCCAAGACCAATCCAGGGACCTCGGCCCGCTTGCAGTTCAAGGTGATCAATCATGCACGCTGACCTCATTTCTCCTGGGCCGCGCGCTCTGATAGTTGAGGACGAGACTCTGATTGCCGAGGAACTCCGCGAGCGGCTTTCACGGCTTGGCTTCATCGTGATCGCCACAGTGGGCACCGCCGACGAAGGCATCGCAATAGCAACCCGAGAACCCCTGGATCTGGTTCTGATGGACATTCGCTTGAAAGGCAAAAAGGACGGCGTGCAAGCCGCGCAGGAGATCCGACAGCAGGTTGACGTGCCGATCGTCTATGTGACCGCCTATTCCGACCAGTTGACGGTGGACCGCGCCAAGGGCAGTGACCACGACGCCTTTATTCTGAAGCCTTTTCGTGGACTTGAACTGCAGGCCACTATTGACGTGGCAATGCGGCGGCACGCCCTCAGGGCGAAGCAGCAGACGCAATAGGCTCGATTGCAGACTGAAGATTCTGGCTAAAGGACCGCACGTCCGAACCCCGCTATCTCCAAGCTGGAGTCTTTACTCCTCAAGCTTGAAGATCCTCTCCATCCGCAACCACTTCTCCCCACGTTTTGCTTGCGGCAGCGCCTGCTGGAATTTCCACATCAGTTCTTCCCACTCCTGCACCTTCGGATTCTGCTTGTCGGCTTTGGCTTTCTTGTCGAACGTGAAGGTATCGTTCACTTCCATGATCATGAACATGCGCGTGCCCAGCAGATAAATCTCCATGTCCTCGATACCGGACTCCTTGATGCTCTCAACAATCTCCGGCCAGACTTTCTCGTGATAACGCTGGTACTCGGCGATCAGCTTGGGATCGTCTTTCAGGTCGAGGGTAAGACAGAAGCGGCGGCTCATTGGGCGACACTCAATTCTTCGGCAGCGAGCACGGGCCGGTAACCGCGTAGGGCGAAGTAAAAGACATAGGCCTGGCAGACCAGTGGCACAAAGAATGCCACACGAATATTGCTGTGGTCAGAAATGAATCCCATGATGGCAGGGCAAATCGCTCCGCCGATGATGGAGGCCACCAGCAGTGACGATCCCAGCTTGGTGTAGCGCCCGAGTTGTTTAATGCTCAAGGCAAAAATTGTTGGGAACATGATCGAGTGAAAGAAG
>WNFI01383021.1_pt1 | contig 27565 bp, 26 predicted proteins | sample 5400471 | NCBI WGS metagenome assembly WNFI01 (sample SAMN13153348, study PRJNA577476) | soil metagenome | isolation source: 100 cm saprolite on Douglas fir-dominated hillslope | place: USA:California | collected 2013-09-17
CTCGCCGCTACTGGTAGCGAAGACCGAATCTGATTTGTAGCTGTTAGGGAACCCCCTTGGGCAGAAACCGATTCAAACTAGCCGGAAAACGCTCTAGTGGTCAGATAGAAATGTTTGCGGAAGGTCTCGCTGAAGGTAAGGCCGCCGCTCACCGGACGGTTCAGTAAATCGTTGATTCGCCAAAGCAGAAACGGAAGTCCTTCGCCGAGATGGCCGAGAATGATTTTCAGATTGGGATATTCCTTGAACACACCGCTGAGCACCAACCGGATCGCCTGGTTTGCGGTTTCCGCCGTAAACCCAAAGACAGGTCCGTTCAGCTCGGGATACTCGCGCGCGTAGTCGTTGTAATAGACATCAGAGACTGCCGGACTTGGAAACGCCGGATGCAGGTAGATCGGAACGTCGAGCGCCTGCGCGCGCGCGAAGATCGGCCAGAACTGCTTCTCGTCGAGAAATTTTCCGTTGGTCAGGCCGTTGACCAGGGCGCCCTTAAAGCCAAGCTCCGTGACGGTGCGCTCGAGCTCATCGGCGGCCGCTTCAGGAGCCGGGGTGGGCAGTACGGCAAAGCCGGCAAAGCGTGTCGAGTTGGCCTCGATCAGAGCACCAAGCCTGTCGTTGGTCTGTTTCGCCATCCGCACCGCCGTGCCGGGATCCAGCTTTTGGGTGGCGGGGCCGCTGTGCGACAGCACCTGAATGTCGATCCCGGCCTCATCCATCTCGCGCAAACGAATGGCGCCGATGTCGAATAGCCGCTTTTCGATATGGGGCGGGCGCTTCTGCTCGCTTTCCGCAAACAGCGCCACAAGGTCCGCATCGCAATAATGCTCCTCAAGCGCGATCGTGAGAGATTTTGGGGTAGTGCTCATGGATTTTTCCTGGGACGACGTGCGATGTCGCGGGCAACCCGCCCGCGACTATGCGCCCTGCCTTGGTGAGAGCTCGAAGTAGCGGGTGCTTTCCACCTTGCTTTCCGCAATCAGCCTGCCCCTGCGGATCACCCAGCGCCGCGGCGTACGCGTCGCAAACGCCTCGCGCGCATCGCGGGCATCGAGCACCACGAGATCCGCCACGGCGCCTATCGCGACGCGGGCATCGGGCAACCGCAGCGCCCTTGCGCCATTGCTCGTCACCATATTCATCACGGTCAGAATTTCGGCAGGCTGGCTCATCTGCGACGCGTGGCACAGCAGAAATGCGATCTCGAGCGGGTCGCCCTGGCCGAACGGATAAAACGTGTCGTGGACGCAGTCCTGCCCGCAGGCAACGTTGACGCCCGCGGCCAGCAATTCCTTGACCTGCGTCACGCCGCGGCGCTTGGGATAATCGTCAAGCCGGCCTTGCAGCATCAGGTTGGTGGCGGGATTGGCGATCATGTTGACATTGGCCTCGGACAGCCGGGCGATGACGTGATCGGCATATTCGCGCGGGTAGCTCGCCAGCGCGCAGGTGTGCCCCGCGGTCACCCGACCCTGCCAGCCATTCCTGATCGTCAACTCCGCCAGAACCTCCAGCGTGCGCGCTTCGGGATCGTCGGTCTCGTCGACATGCATGTCGATGTCTGCATCGAACTCTTTCGCGATCTCGAACGCGATCTCGATGTGCCGCCGGCTGTCTGCAGGCGACGCCTCGTTGACCGGCATGCCGCCGACCACGTCGGCGCCGAGCTTCATCACCTCGCGCATCAGGGCTTGTGTGCCAGGCGATTTGACGATGCCCTCCTGCGGAAACGCGACGACCTGGATATCGATCAGACCGCGAAAGCGCTCGCGGGCGAGGATCAGACCTTCCGCCGGGCGCGTGCCGCCGATCGGATCGACATCGACATGGGTGCGCAAATGGGAAGTGCCGTTTTCGATCGCGCGCGTCAGCACCCGCGATGCCCGATCGGCAATTTCCTCCACCGTATAATTTCGCTTGATCTCCCACAGGATCTCGATCGCTTCCGTGAGCGTTCCCGACACGTTGACCGGCGCTCGTTCCGAGATCAGCGCCTTGTCGAGATGAATGTGCGGCTCGACAAAGCCCGGAACAGCCATCCGGCCGGCGGCATCGAGCGTCAACGCCGAAACCGGCGTTGCTGTGGGCTTCTCGATGCTGACGAAATGCCCGCCAGCGATGCCGAGGTCACGCAGGCCATCGACGCCCGGCAGCGCAACGTTCTTGACAAGAATATCCAGATGCATTGCGGTAGTCCTGTATGAGAGAGTACGGGGTTAATCGAGCGACGTCCGACATCTGCTGCCTAGATGTGCGTAACAACTGCAGGCACCTTCTCGGCAGGCGGCGTGTTGCGGCTGCGCCCACACCGCACGATGCCGTCGATCACGACCATGCCGACGCCCGCGAGATCGCCGAGTTCGACGCTTTCCAGCAATGTCCTGCCGGCGCTGTGCTGCGCCCGATCGAGGAAGACAAAATCCGCGGAGCGGCCGACCTCGATCAATCCGCAATCCAGCCGCTGAATGCGTGCGGTGTTGCCGGTTGCAAAGCAGAACGCATCCTGCCCCCGCATACCACCGACGCCGCACAGCAACGAGATCAGCCGCAGAATGCCGAGCGGCTGCACGCCTGATCCGGCCGGCGAATCGGTCCCCAGAATCACGCGCTGAAGGCAGCCCAGTTCCATTGCGGTCCGCGCCGCAAAGATCGCGATCTTCTCATTGCCGTTGTGAACGATTTCGATGGCGCGGGTCGAGCGCTCGCAGAGTTCGCGGACCTGCGCCTGAGCAAGCGCGGTATGGCCGCCGTTGATATGTCCGATCACATCTGCATCGGCTTCGAGGACGACATCCTTGTCGATCATGCCGGAGCCGGGAATCGACGGGCCGCCGGTGTGGATGATGGTGCGCATGCCATGTTTGCGCGCCCACGCCACCATCTGCTTCGCTTCCGGTCCGCTCTTGACGGTGCCGAGACCGATTTCGGCAATGCGCGACACGCCCGCCTCGGCAAGTTCGATGAAATCCGCTTCAGTCATGCCCTGCTGCACGACCACCGCGCCGGCCATGACCTTGGCGCCGAGCGGGTGAAAATTCCGAAACGCCCGCTCCGCCGTAATCGCCAGCGCCTTAAGCCCAACAATATCGCCCGGGCGACCCGGCAAATGGACCTCGCCCGCCGAAATCAGCGCGGTGACGCCGCCATGCACGCTCGACTCGATCCAGCCAAGTTGATTTTGCCGCGGCGTCCAGTTGCCGAACACCGGATGCGTGTGCGAGTCAATCAGGCCCGGCGCGAGCGACGCCCCCTGCGCATCGATGACCGTATCGGCTCTTTCGGTATCGCAATCCTTGGCCTTACCGACCGCAGTGATGCGCCCATCGACGCAAACAACGGTGTCGGCTTCGAGGAGCGGTTGGTCGATATCGCCCGACAGCAACAGAGCGATGTTCTTGATGACGAGCTTGCCGGCCGGCTCGGCGGCGGCTTCTTCGTGGGCCATGAAAGTCTCCAGAACAAGGAATTGATGGTCTCGGGCCTGCGGTTCAGATCATGCCGTCCACGCCGATGATGTCGTCGAGCAGCAGGCCGCCGACTCGTGCCGCGGGTCGACCACTGTCGGTCACTGCAATCGCAACGACGATCTCGCCACGATGCGGCGCATCCGGGACGCGCGCCTCGATCGCATCAAAATGGCTGCGCACGCGTGCAGCATCCTTGTGCCCGATCGGAAGGTCGATCGCGGTTCCCATGCCACCCATTTTCTTCGCCGACGGAATCAGCGCCGCGCCCCTTTCGACCGCGCTGCGCAGACCCGCACCCATCTTCGGATGCAGCAAGGCCGCAGCGTGCTCGAGCTCTCCGTCTTCACCGACAATTGCAGCTTTGCCGAAGCTGTGCGCCGCGCCCGGCGCGATACCCAACGCATCCACACATCGCCGTCCCAGGAGATCGCCAAGTTCGAGCCCCATTTCGGAGAGGTCCGATAGGTCCTCAACATAGCGACCGGCAAAGGGGTTCTCGATCACGGCGATGGCGAGCGCCCGCCGCGTCGGCGGATCGACGGGCCGTCCCATCTCACGATGAATTTCGTCGATCTGGACGATGATCTTGCGAATTCTTGTTTTCATGCACCTATCTCGACAAATTTCCCGGGTTTTCGTTCGCGCGCGCCTATTTGTTGCGAAGCGCGAGCGGTCACCATGCAGGCCAGTGAAGCGATCACCAGAACGGCGGAAATCGCGGCAACGCTCGGATCGGCATAGGCCAAAAGCTGCTGCATCAGGCGCAGCGGCAGCGTATCGCCGCGGGTGATGAACAGCGAGAGCGAAAAATTGTCGAACGAGATCAGGAATGCCGAGACCGCGCCCGCGATGACACCACCGCGGATCAATGGCAGCGTTATCTTGAAAAACGTGCGTACGGGGCCGACGCCCAAATTCATCGACGCGCGCTCGACCGAGCGATCGTAATTCGATAATGCGGCAGTCACCATTGCAACCACGTAAGGCACGCCAAGCACAGCATGGCCCAACGTTCCCGCGAGCAGCCCGGGTTGCATATCATAAACCGCGAGCGTGAACAGCAACCCAAGTCCCAGCACGATGGCCGGCATCGCAATCGGCAGCATCACCAGGGCCTGGATGACGGAGCGGCCGCAGAAGCGGTAGTGATTGAGCGCCAGCGCCGCACCAGTCCCGGCGATTGTAGCCAGGACCGCATTGCCGAGGCCGATGATGACCGACACCGTCAGGCCCTCGATATATTGCGGCTTCGACAGGGCTATCGCAAACCAGCGCAGGCTGAAGCCGGGAATGGGGAATTCGAGCCGATCGCCGCTCGAGAATGCCACGATGCCTGCGATGACAATCGGGCCAAGCAGAAACAGCACGATCAGCGCCGCGAAGAAGCGACTTGGCACGCCAGGCGACAGATGGGATGAACGAGGCGCCATCAGATGCTCGCCCACGGTGCGACCCGCTTCAGAATAAAGTTGGCGATCAGCAGAAACGACGCGACCGCGACGAGAACGATCGTGGCCATTGCGCCGGACAGCGCCCAGCTGGCGTTAGTCGTCGCCTCATAATAGATCGCGGGCGCCAGCAACTGAAACGTCGTGGTGCCCATCAGAGACGGGATGACATAGTCCGAAAGTACGCCGGCAAACACCAGTTGCGTGCCCGCCACCGCGCCGGGCAGCCAAATTGGCATAACCACCCGCCACCAGGTGAACCACTGCCCGCCGCCGAGATTGGCGGATGCGCGCAGCAGGGAATCGTCGACCTTCTGCAGCGAAGTCACCAGCGGGATGATCATCAGAGGCAAGTAACGGTGAATCAGGCCAACCGCCATGCCGGAAACCTCGTTGATCATCCGCACCGGATGATCGACCAGGCCCGTCCTCATGAGAAACTGGTTCAACATTCCGCTGTCGGCGATGAACACCATCCAGCCGAATACGCGCATGATGACGCTGACATAGATTGGCAGATAGACCGCCCACAGCAGAAAGCCGCGCGAGGATCCCGCCGTGCGCGCAAGCAGCCAGGCAAACGGATAGGAAACGACGAGGGCTACCAGCGATACGCCGGCAGCGGCGATCAGCGTGTTGCGAAAGACTCCGAGATAATACGAGTCCGAGAGTACCTTGACGTAGCTGTCCCATGTAAAGCCGGGCACGACGAAGCCCATAGGATCGTCGTGGTAGACGCTGTTGCGGACGGTGATCAGGATCGGAATCAGGAAAAACGGAATCAGCAAGGCGCCGGCGGGGCTAAGCCAAAGCCACGGGACCATGCGATTGCGCAGCTGCATGCTCTTTACCCGGCCGCGGAGAGGCGGCAGCTTGCCGGGTTGAAGTCGAGATAGACCCGCCTGCCGACCCCGAGCGGCTCCTGGTTCAGCGCGATCTGCGCCGGGCGATCGACCACCACCTGATGATTGCCGAGCCTGAGGACGATGCGCTCGTGCGAGCCAAGAAACGTCCGCAATACGACGACGGCCGGCGCGGTCCCGTGCAACGACGTCGGCTCGCGCGAGATGGCGATGTCTTCTGCACGAACGTCGACAAGCACCGGGCCGGCACGGATTGAGCCTAATGTTGCGGAGAGCGGCGTGAACAGCAAACCCGGCGCGATCGCCACCTCGGCGGCCTCCCCACCGCCCGAGAGCTCGCCGTTGAAACGATTGATTGTCCCAAGGAAGCGCAGCACCGAACTGCTGCCCGGCTTCCGATAAACGTCTTCCGGTGTGCCGATCTGCGCGATCCGACCGGCCTCCATGATCGCAATCCGATCCGCCAGCGCAAAGGCTTCGCGCTGGTCGTGCGTTACCAGCACGGTCGTCACCATCAATCGCCGCAGCAGCAGGGACAATTCGAGCTGCATGTCCTCGCGCAGATTGCGATCGAGTGCGCTGAAGGCTTCGTCCAACAGCAGCATGTCCGGGCGCACTGCCAGCGCGCGCGCCACCGCGACGCGCTGGCGCTGGCCGCCCGAAAGCTGCGCGGGGTAGCGCCTGTCGAGTCCGCCTAACTGCAGCAGCGTGATCATCTCTTCGACGCGCGCACGGATTTCGGGCTTTTCCAGGCGGCGCGCATGAAGGCCGTAGGCGATGTTTTCCCGCACGGTGAGGTGGGGAAACATCGCATAATGCTGAAACACCATCGCGACATTGCGCCGGTTGGGAGGGATCGCGTTGATCACTTTTCCGCGCAGCGAAATGGTGCCGTAGTCTGGATCCTCGAATCCGGCGATCATATTCAGCAGGGTCGACTTGCCGCAGCCGCTTGCCCCCAGCAGCGCGATGATCTCCCCACGCTTTAGAATCAACTCGCAGCGATCGACGGCGACGACGCCGTCGAACGACTTGCACACGCTGCTGAGGACGAGCTCCGGAGCGGCGTCGTTGACGTGCGCTCCGGAGGGATCGAGGATCGCCATATTCAACTTTGGACCTCGCGGGTGTAGCGATCGAGCCACTCGCGCTGCTTGATCGCGGCGAATTCCTCATCCTGGAAAAACACCAGCTTCGGATCGGCGTTGACCAGAGGAGCGATATCGGTGGGAATTGTTACGTCCGGGCGAACCGGGGTCGCCAGCAGGTTGGTCACCATCGCTCCTGCACGGCCTTGGTGAGCGTGAAGTTGATATAGGCCTTGGACGCCGCGATGTTCTTGGCATTGACGGGAATGCAAAGATCGTAGGGAACGGCGAGAATGCCCTCCTTCGGCGACGCCTTCTTGACGCGGGGAGCCGCGCGCGTGGTGTTGGCGATGCGGATGGCGAACTGCGGCGCCACGCCGATATCGCCACGCTCGATCTGCATGTTGGCCTGGCTGCCATCGGCATAGAACGACCGGACCGCAGGCTTGAGCGCCTTCAGCCGCTCGAACGCTTCATTGGCAGCGGCTTCCGACTTCATGTCACCGCCGATAGCATGGATCAGGCACGCCAGGAAACCGAACGCGGTCGAGCCATTGACCGCGCTGGGCAACATGATCTTGCCCTTCATGTCGTCTCGCCACAGATCGAACCATGAGGTGACTGGCGCGGTGATCTGCTTGGTATCGACCATCAGGTCAACCGTATCGAGGATGGTTCCGACGCCCCAGCCGGCAGCGGGAATGATGTCCGGCGACAGCTTCGGGGCCTCGGGGAAATCCGCGGGGCTGATCTTCGCAAGCAGGCCCCCCTTCAGGCCGCGCAGGCCCCACGCGCGCGATACCATGATGACGTCGAACGGAGGATCGCTCTTCTGGGTCTGGATCTTGGCGATCGCGCTCGGTGAAATCTCGACGTCGTAGATGACCCTGGTCTTGCCGGCCGTCTCGAACGGCTTGGCGATGATGTCGCTCAGAATCTGATAGGGACCGCCAAAATGCGTGACGCGCAGGGTGGTTTCCTGCGCGATCACCGCATGGTTTGATCCGACGAGGCCCGTAACACCCAGTGCCGCAGCGCCCAGAGCGAGCCGACTGCCACCGACAAGAAGATCCCTACGTCGCATATCGAAGCTCATCCTGTTTCTCCATCATCTGGGATATTGCGTTATTCGGATGGTCAGTGAATGGCGAGCGGCGCCAAAGCCTCGCGGTTGACGTCGATGCCGAGGCCTGGTCCTTGCGGCACCGGCAAGGCGCCGTCGCTGTCGAGTAACGATGGATGGGCGACCGGCGCGAGCGTCAGTTCGTCATGCAGCGCCGTGCGCAGCAGGCTGCATTCCATGACGCGGAAGCCCGGCAATGCCGCAGCAAGATGCAGCGCCGCCGTTGCCTTGATGGCGCCACCGGCATGGTGTGGCGCGAAGGGCACGCCCAGCGTCGCGGCTGCCGTGACGGCACGCGCAAATCCGGTAATGCCACCGATGCTCCCGCAATCCGGCTGCAGCACGCCGATGGCGCCTGCCACAACGAGGCCGATCGCGCCGCACGGCCCGAATTCGCCTTCGCCCGCGGCGAGCGGCAAAATCCCTTGATCGTTGAGTTTGATGAGGGCCGCCAGATCAGATGGATCCAGCGGTTCTTCGAGCCAGAGATAGCCGAGTTCAGCGAGGCGCCGCGCCAGCTGGATCGCTTCAACATAATCGAACGTCCCGTTGGGATCGGCGACGAGACCGATACCGTCGCCCACCGTTCGCCGCATCAATGCCACGCGGGCGATCGCAGCATCCAGCGGCGGCAACAGCTTGACCTTCAGTTTCTTGAATCCGAGCTGCACTGCCCGCTCGGCCTGGGCAACGGCCTGGCCGTCGTCGATCCAGCCGATGAAGGATGCCTAGGCCGCGAGGCCCGGCGCGCCGAGCTTCTGACCGAGCAAATCCCACAGCGCGATATCGACGGCGGAAATCGCTTCAGCGCCCGCTCCGGACACTGGCGTCATCAGCGCATTGCGCATCTTCTGCCAGAGATCGCCGATGTTGCGTTCGTCGGCGTCGAGGAGCACAGGCCGGAGCGCGTCCTGGACGATGGGCGCGGCCGCGTCGGGAGAGGCGGGAGAAAAGGATTCACCGAAGCCGGAGCGGCCGTCCTCGGTCACGACCTCGACGACCAGACTGCCGACGAACCCTGTCCGACCGGAAGCCACCGGCTGTGGCACCGAAAGCGGATAGGTGATCAGCGAACGAATGGACAATGGGCTCTCCAGAAGCGGCGGAGGCAAGGTCGGCAGCATATAGTTCGATATCGAATAATATCACATCGAACGAAATTGAGGCTATTGCGACGCGAAAGAGGTGTCAATTCCTTCGCCGTCTCAAATTTTAAGCGTTTCATGCGCCGCGCGCGTCATTTTTAGGCATGCGGCATGGGCGACGGGCAAACGACCATTTGTTGGCGCTGCCGGGCATTCGAAGCATTGCCCTGCGACGATTCAAGCGTTAATCGATAGCGATGTTCTCGATGTGCACTAAATTTCGCACAAAATCTTTTGATCTCGACTGAGTTGGCCAGGATTACGCTCATCATGCCCAAGACTGCAGTTCGCAAAGCCAGCCGTACCCGCAACCCAGCAAAGGCGCATGCGGACGCTCGGGAGCAGGACACGAAGCGAAGTGCGCCGAAGAAAGCTATTGCCGGCAATCTGCAGAGCGAAAGCAAGAGAGGGTCTCTGGCGCTCGCCGCCAAGAGCAAGCGGGCGCCAAAAAGCCGGATGAAAAAGGCTGCGGCGCGCACCGCCGGCGAGAGCGCGGCGCGCGTTCCTGTAAACGAGATTGTCGAGCAATGGCAGCGGGAACGGCCCGACCTCGATCCGGCGCCAATGCGGCTGTTCGGCGTCCTCGCGCAGGCGCATTTGCTTACCACGCCCTATATCAATCGCGTCATCGCAAAACACGGATTAGTGCGCGGCACCTTCGATGTGCTCTCGGCGCTGCGGCGCGCAGGGCCGCCATTTTCATTGACGCCAAAGCAGCTCGCCGAGTCACTGATGCTTAGCGGAGCCGGGATGACAAGCCGGCTTGATCGGCTTGAATCCCTTCGTCTGGTCGCGCGACTGCCCGAGCCCAATGACCGCCGCAGCCTCAAGATCCAACTGACCCAAAAGGGCGTCAAGCTGATCGACGAAGTCATACCGCAGATCGTCGACGCGCAATGGCAGCTGGTGTCCTCGCTGGGCAGCAACGAGACCGCGGTACTGATCGATCTGCTGCGCCGCCTCACTGAAACGCTGTTCGCGTCGATCGATCCCGGCGATATCGACTGACGCAAGGCACGGCCCTGGTTGACAGCACACAGGTCCGCCAATACGCTGGTATCGTTCGATATCGAACTATATGACGCCTAACCAGAATGATGACGTCTAACCAGAATGCCCCGGTCGGTTGCTCGGAGTCCGTGTGAACGGCCAGCTCCAGGCCGGAATGACAATGTCGGGATCCGTGATGCCTTCGATCATAGATATGCATGCCCACTACATGTCGCCTCAGCTGCTCCATGAGGCCGAGCATAACGGTGCGCACTACGCCGTACGCCTTGAACGCAATGCGGAGGGAAACGCGCGTCTCTCCTTCAACGGCGGCCCGGTGCTGCGACCCTTCTTTCATGAGCTTTGCGACCTTGCCCACCGGCTGCCGGGCATGGATGCCGCCGGCATCGGCCTGCAGGTCGTCTCCACCTGGACCGACGTTGCGGGCGACGATCTGCCACCGCTTGAAGGCGCGCGCTGGGCACGGCTGCAGAACGAGACGATGGCGACGGATATCAAGGCTTACCCGGGGCGCTTTGCGGCCATGGGCACGCTGCCAATGCAGGATGTGGATCTTGCAATCAGGGAACTCGACTTCATCGTCGATCATCTCGGCATCCGGTCGGTGCAAATCGGCACCAGCATCAATGGTCGCGATCTCGACCATCCGGACTTCCGGCCGCTGTGGAAGCGATTGCACGAGCGCAACATATTCGTGTTTCTGCACCCGCCACTGCGTCCCGTCGGTCTCGATCGGGTCGGTGACTACTTCCTCAACAACCTGATCTCATATCCCACGGACACCACCATCGCCGCGGCGCGGCTGATGTTCAGCGGCATCCTCGACGACCTGCCCGACCTCAAGGTCTGCCTCGCCCATAGCGGCGGATTCATGCCGTTTCAGATCGGCCGTTTCGATCGCGGTTTTGCCGTGCATCCAGCCTGCAACAGGATCATCAAGCGCCCGCCGTCCGACCTGCTCTCGACATTCGTCTATGACAGCCTCACCCACGACAGCAGGGTGCTTTCCTTCCTGATCGATATGGTCGGAGCCAATAGCGTGGTCTATGGCACTGACTACCCGTTCGAAATGCTGGAAGCGATGGGCCCGGCGCGGGTGGAAGCGTTGCCGCGGCTGTCGCGCGCGTCCCGCGACGACATTCTGGGTAACAACGTGCGCGCGCTGCTGCTGGATACCCCTCGTCGGAGCGCCACCAGCGAAAGATGTGCGAGGGGAGCATAGATGCAGCGCAGCTTGCGGATCGCTGTTGTCGGTGCAGGATTGGGCGGCATGACGACCGCCGGCCTGCTTCAGCGCGCGGGCTTCAACGTCAAGGTCTACGAGCAGGCGCCGGCATTCTCTCGCATCGGCGCCGGCATTCACCTCAGCGCCAACGTGATGAAGGTGATGCGCAGGTTTGGCATCGAGCAGACGCTGGTGGATATCGGCCTGCATCCCGACGCCTTCGTCAGCCGCCAATGGGACACCGGCGAGGTCCTGTTCGAATTGCCCTTCGATGCTGCGAGCGAAGCCCGTTACGGCGCGCCCTACATCAACGTGCACCGCGGAGACCTGCACGCCGTGCTGGAATCCGCGCTTGAACATGACACCGTTTCATTCGGGCACAAGCTCCGGTCGATCGACGACCGTGGTTCGTCCGTGCACCTCGCATTCGAAAACGGCGTCACCGGCGAAGCCGACATTGTGATCGGCGCGGACGGTGTGAATTCCAAGGTGCGCGAGGTTCTGCTTGGCGTCGAGAAGCCTCGCTTCAGCGGCCATATCGCTCATCGCGCGGTGTTTCCCGCCGCGCTCCTGAACGGCCTGGCGATCCGCGCCTGCACGAAATGGTGGGGGCCGAACAGCCATATCCTCGTCTACTACATGACCCAGGCGCGCGAAGAGGTCTATGTGGTGAGCAGCGTACCTGCCGCCAGCTGGGACACTCCGGAATCATTCCTGCCATGTGATCGGGAATCATTCGTCGCTGCGTTCGATGGCTATCATCCGGAATTGCGGCAGGTGGTCGCCGCCGCGCCCACCGTGACGCAGTGGCCAGTGTTCGATCGTGAGCCGGTCGATTGCTGGAGCCGCGGACCGCTGGTCCTGCTCGGCGATGCCTGCCACCCACTGCGGCCTTACATGGCGTCCGGCGCCGCCATGGCGATCGAGGACGGCGCAGTTCTTGCACGCTGCATTGCCGATATCGACGCCGCTGACCCTGGCGAACCCTTTCACTGGTACGAAGCCAATCGGATGCCGCGCACCAACAAGGTGCAGCGGATTTCGGTGGCGAATACCTGGCTACGCGGCCCGACCGATCCGGATTGGCTTTTTACCTATGACGCCTGTTCTGTCGCGTTGCTCGTTCCCGAGGACGCGCCGCGGGAACTGGCCTGAGAAAGCAGGAGGCGACTGGCTATGGACGCATTCATCTGCACTACCTGCGGCACCCAATATGCATCAACGCCGGCGCCGCCGCACGCCTGTGCGATTTGCGATGAGGAACGGCAATACGTGCCACCAAGCGGGCAGGCCTGGACCACTCTGAAACGCCTTGAACGAAGCCACATGCCGACGTTCCGGAACGAAGCCGGCCTGATCGGGGTCGGCATGACGCCGGCGTTCGGGATCAACCAGCGCGCGCTCCTGGTGCCAACCGGGCAAGGCAATGTGCTGTGGGACTGCGTCAGCCTGATCAGCGACGTGATGGTCGACCTTATCAAGGGCATCGGCGGCCTCACCGCCGTCGCTATCTCGCACCCGCATTACTACACGACGATGGTAGACTGGGGCCGGGCGTTCGGCGTTCCGGTTTATCTTCATGCGGCGGATCGCGAATGGATCATGCGGCCGGATCCCTGCCTCGAATTATGGACCGGCGAGACCAAAGAGATCGCACCGGGGCTGACGCTGGTGCGCACCGGCGGCCATTTCGACGGCGGAACGATCATGCATTGGGCTCAGGGATGCAATGGTCGCGGCGCGCTACTGTCCGGCGATCTGCTGCAGGTCGTCGCCGACCGAAAACACCTTGCATTCATGCGATCCTATCCCAACTTCATTCCGCTTGGCGCGACCGCCGTTCGGACCATCGCGGAGCGCGTCATGCCATTCGAATACGATGCGATATACGGCGCGTTCTGGAACGCGGTCATTCCAGAAAACGCCAAACCTGCGATGAAGGTTTCGGTCGCACGCCATATCGAATGGCTTGAGCGCGAAATCCCCTGAGCTGAATCGCCTTGTCTCGGGTGTTTGGCGAGGCCCCAGCCCAAACGGCTGACACAGGAGCGACCTCAAAACCAAGCCAAGTGACTGGTGCAACCATGCGGGTCTCCTATCCAGCCACCTTTGCGGCAGAAGCCGCCAGGCAACGCGACAGCACACTGGATAATTCCGCAGAGGTCAGCGGGTGCCGGACAACTTCGGAAATTCCGGAAGCTGCCAGCATTGGAGCGCCTACGTCTCGCGCCAAGGGCGTCGCCAGAATGATTGGCAACGTAGGTGCAATACGATGCAACACGGTAGCAAAATCGAGGGCGGAAGAGGTCCCGGGCTGGTGGCAAATGAGCGCTACATCGAATCGCGCTCGCGTCACGTTACAGGCTTCGGCAGCCTCGGTCGGCGTTGTGAAGCCCACCGGCTCATAACCGAGTGCTGCCAGGACTTCCTCGTGTCGCAGCAGACGCTCGCGATCCGTCTCAAGCACCAGCACCGTTTCGCCAACGCCTCGACCGGCTATGCCTGGCGCATTTTGAACCGATATCGGCTCTTTTGATGGGTCAGATGGAAGCCAGATGTCGAAACGCGTTCCGGCGCCAACAGCGCTCTGCACAGCCACGGCTCCGTTATGTTCCTGGACGATTTCGCGAACCGTGGCGAGCCCCAGACCGTTGCCCTTGAGCCGCGTCGTGAAAAACGGCTCGAAAATCCGCTCCAGCGTCGCTTCGTCCATACCGCGTCCAGAATCAGAAATCGAAATGACCATAAAGCGACCGGGGCCGACTTCACCATGCCCGACCCGCAATGCGTGAATTGTTTCACGCACCTCGATCTGGATCTCGATAGCGCCGGGTTCGTCCATCGCTTGTGCCGCGTTATTGCAGACATTCAGAAGGACCTGCTGCAACTGCGCCGGCTCCGCCGACACGATCGTGGGTTCAGGTGTCTCGCGGACGATGAGCCCGATATGGGAAGGCAACGATGCGGCGAGCAATGACCTCGTTTCCGCGACCAATGCTTTGACGCAGACACGCTCTCGCCTGCCATCGCCGCGGTTACCGAATGTAAGGATCTGATCGACGAGCTCGCGTGCTCGCTCGCCCGCGCGACGAATTTCGGCGAGATTGCTGGCCGGCCGGCTCCCTGTGCTGACCTGCGCATCAGCCATTTCCGTGTAGCCCAGGATTGCCCCGACGATATTGTTGAAGTTGTGCGCTATTCCGCTTGCAAAGGCACCCAGGGTCTCCATCCGGCGGGCCTGTTGCAGCCTCGCCTCCAGACGCTCCTTCTCCTGCTCGAGAATGACTCTGCCGACGGCATTTGCAATGGCATCGAAGGCCATGCGAAAGAGAGCAAATTCGGCCCATTGAGTAAGCGCTCCGGCACGCAGAGCATCGAAACCGAGGATCGCGTCCGCCCTCTTCCCGCCCGCGCTTGGGATGCACAGCCAGCCTTGAAGGCCGGCGTCGACCAGCAGATTCATTGTGTCGCAAGAGCGCGAGCGACGGACCATTGGAATGTGAATGATGTCATCGCCTCGATCAAAACGGGACGCAATATTCAGCGCGCGCTCGGGCCAACCCTTCGGGAATTCCGCTCCCTTGCGGAACCACTGATAGACCCGGATCGGCTCTGCAGCTACGACGAAATAAGCCCGATCTGCACCGATGCACTCAGCCAATTCTCCCAGCGCCCACTCGACGTCAGTAGCGATCTCGTGGTGCTGTGAATTGATGAACCGCGTCGAAATTCTAGCGATCACGTGCTCAAAGGCGGCGCGTCGCCGCAGGGCAATCGCCCGCGCCCGCAGTTGCAGCCCGAAATATGCCAAGGCTGCAAGCAGCGTCACGGATGTCGCATAAAGAAACAGACGGTATCGGCGCGCAGATTCTCGCGCGGCAAGCTGGCGTTTCACGATCAATGAACGAACGATGTTTTGCTCCGGGATGCTCGCCGCAGCAATCAGAGCCTTCAGTACGGCGTCGGTCGCCGGCAGAAGGTCACGCAGTATTCCTCCGTGCGCGATCGCCGCTTGAACCGAATCGGCGTCGCCGGGCGGGCTTTGCAGTGCCGCGAGTTCGTTCAACCGACGCTGGACCTCGCTCGCAGCGGTCTGCGAGGTATCGAGCGTGAGGTGCAGCATGGCCGCCGCAAGCGTGCTCGCGACCGCAACCACCGGCTTATGGTCCGATGCTGCAAGGCGGGCACTGAATATTCCAAAATAGGCGAAGGAGTTCTGCAGCAACGCGTTCCTGCTCTTGAACTGCTCGACCAGGTCCTGCTGCCGACGGGCACGGTCGGCCAGAACTTCGATTGCAGCGCCTTCTTCAGAATCCGGGCCCGTTGCTTCGCGCAATCGATCAAGCGCATTATCGTACGCGTCTGCCATGCGAGCCAAGGCATCGTAATTTCGCGACAAGCCGACGCGCGCGGTCAATACCTCACGATTCAGCGCGCGCTCGAATCGGGAAAAGTCGTCGAGCGCCCGGAGCTCTCGATCATTACGATCGGAATTAAGGTTTAACCCGTTCATCAGAAGCCAGGTGAGCAACAAAAGAAGGCACGGTACGATGACCGCGACGGGGGGCACCTTCATGGTGCTCATGGTGGAGCTCCGACGGACGTTCCGCGATAGTTTCCGGTCAAGGTCCGGAGATATGCCACAATCTCGTTTACCTGCTGATCTGTCAGCGTCGTATTCAACTGCGCGAGGCCCATTTTCCGGACCGCGTCATCGAGCGTCGGCGCGCTGCCGTCATGAAAATATGGCGCCGTGGTCGCGACATTCCGCAGACTTGGCACGCGCAAAATTTCAGGCTGTGGCGATGCGAGGGGATGGAATATTCCATGTCGTTCGAAAAGGTTGCCGCCGATATTGACGCCCTGATGACAGGAGACGCATCCCAAGGATGTGAACAACCGATATCCGTTCAGTTCGTCCGCCGACAATGCGGTCGCCTCGCCTGCGAGCCAACGGTCGAACCGGCTGCCGGGTGTTACGAGAGTTCGTTCAAAGCTGACGATGGCGTCCACGACGTTCCCGGCGTCCGGACCGTTGCCATAAGCCGCAGAGAATTCCCGATGCATGCTGGGGTCTTCGTTAAGTTTTTCAACAACCTCGGGAATGCTGGTTCCCATGAGCCGGGGATTTTCCAATGCAGCTTTGGCATCCGACTCGAGGGTGCGGAGTTTTCCCTCCCAACCGAAGCGAAAATTGAGCGCGGCGTTGAATATCGTAAGAGTGTTAAGGGGGAGGTCTGAGCCGTCGAGGCCGACGTCGTGACTATTTCTGCCTGCGCCGTTTGTGCGGAGATCGTGGCACGACCTGCAGCTGCGCGAATTGTCGTGAGACAACCGAGGATCGCCGAACAGACGCTCCCCGAGTTTAATCTTCAGCGGGTCGCTTGTGGGGGGCTCGGGAATAGGCGTGATAGATTCTTTGGCCGTAGTGCTGTAGGATTCGAGCAATTGGTCAGATGATTGCGATGGGACTGAAGAAAGCTGCAAGCTGCCAAAAATCATCACACAAACCGCGGCGGCACACAGTCGACGACGGCCGGTCCGCGAGATTCCAACTTCACCAGATCTGGACAACTGCAGCAAAACTCTTCTGAGCGGCAATTCAGGGATCTCTGCTCAAAGCCGAGATATCGCGCTCTCGGCGTTGGTCCCGCCGTCTAGTCCAGTTTTGCGTCATAACGGTGTTCATGCTGGCTGTGAATCCCTGATGGAGAAGCAAACGGGCCGCCGCATGATAGAAGCCGATTCCGGCGATCGCGAACTTGATCACATCAGCAATCATGGCAAAATCTCACGACCTGCTCGATCTGCGATCGGTGGGGAATGCCCATATCCAGTAATGTCCGGTCATCGAGTTCGGCCAGGGCAGCGGCGGCCTTTTTGATCTTTCGCTCCCGTTCGCGCAAACGCTCGTCAGCGAAAGCGACCACATATCCAGCGGGCATCACATGATTGGCCTTGCGTTCAAATTCAGGTGATGCCGTGTCCTGGCTTGCCGTCGGCGAAATCCGGCATATGAGCCCGCGCCGCTCGCGCAGGGGGATATCCCTCGGCTGCGGGATTTTCTCTTCGTCTGGATCAGGCTCGACTGGAAAGAGCGCCGTCGGGTGCAGCGACGCACCACACAAAGCAAAGCTTTCGATGAGATAACCGATCACGGACGACCAGAACGTGGTCTTCTGACAATCCGCTTCCGCCACCGCAACAATCACGGTTGGGAGCGACTTCGCCTCTGCCAAGACCACTGTCAAGTCAGGCCGGCGCGCTTGCGTCGAGTTTTTGTCGGCAATGCCCCTAGCCTCGCTCGGAACATCGTACCGCCTGATAACCTCGTTTGCCGATCTGGATAGATGCTTTGCCAACATATGATGCTCCCGCAAGCTGCTTGCGGAAGTAGTCTGGCGGCCGTCTGTTACGGGATCGTCTCCCCGACGGACGATATCATTACGACTGCAACTTTGCGCAGCCATAATTGTGGTCGCGCACGATTGCGGTCACGGCCGCAGGCCGTGGCGTTATATTTTTATCACATTTCAGAAAGGCTCGACCGCAAGTGCGAAGACATAGCCGAGGCCGCGCTCAGTCTGGATGACGCGTGGCGCACTCGGATCGACCTCCAGTTTGCGCCGAAGTCGCAAAACCTGGACGTCGATGCTCCGATCGAAGATATCCTCATGGACTCGCGTGGCTTGCAATAACTGCTCCCGCGTGAGCGGCCGCTGAGGTGCCTCAAGAAAGGCAAGCAACAAGGCATACTCGCCCCTGCTCAGGGACACAGGGACCGCATTGGAGTCAACGAGCTTTCGACCACGGCGTTCAAGTACCCAGCCATTGAATCTGTACCCGCCTCGCTCCGGATCGCTTGCTCGTGCAGCTCGCCCCATTTCCTGTCGCCGCAACACAGCCCGAACGCGTGCGAGCAATTCTCTGAGACTGAAGGGTTTTACGATGTAATCGTCCGCACCGAGTTCGAGACCGACGATACGATCAATCTCCTCGGGGCGATGACCGGTCGTGATAATGATCGGAACGTCCGAATGAGAACGAATTTCCCTCAAAAGATCCAGCCCATCATCCTGACCTAGCCGCAGATCCAGAATGATCAGACTGGGAGGTGTCCCTGCAAAATGACGGTTCAACTCTGTTCTGTTCGACGCGGCCTTCGTCGGTACATTGTGATCTTCCAAATACCTGGTCACCATTTGCCGCAGCGATGGGTCATCATCAACGACAAAGATATGGCCGACATCCGCGAGCATGGATTGACCCCCCAACTCTCTCCGACACCAAGCGGTGCTGCTTCAATTTGAATTTCAACCGGCAGATTCTTTGCCATCCTGCGGCAAGGGGTGAAGTGAAACCTCCGACTGGGTCTTTCTACGGTCCGACTCGGCCAGGTCTCAGAGACGTGATGAATTGTGATCCAAAGTTCACTGGTGCGAAACTTGCATTGCTTCAGGCCTGCATCGGCTGGGGCGGTGTGCCCGAACCGGCGGTGCGCGATGATCTGGCGGCCTGAAACGAATAAACCTCCAGATTTGCGTGACGAGTCTTATGCCCTGCGGGCAATCTACCGCCCCATGGCGACCACTTCCGAAAAGGGGTTTCTTCATTCGGCGCGAGCTGCAGCGGATCCGGCGGCCATCCTCAAGGAGGCGGTAGAGTGTCGTCCGAGATACCGCTGCCGCTAGAGCATGATCCGGAAAAGTGGGTACCCGGTTTTCCGAAAAATCGGGAAAACGGCGGGTCCGATTTGCCGATTGCCAGCCCCTTCTGCTCGGGGCGCCATGGTCTGCAGCATATTTCGATCGACCTTGCTCAGCAAATTGCGGGGCAATTCGTTGACTATGATGAGACCCTCCGGGACCTTATAGGATGCAAGCCGCGTCGCGACCCTGCGGAGGATTTCGGAAACGACTGTGTCCTTCGTCCCGTCTGCGAGCTTGACGAAACCGAACACCCGTTGACCGAGCACGGCATCCGGTATGCCCACCACTGCGGCCTCTTCGACCGCAGGATGGGAGGCGACCAGCGCCTGCTCCACTTCGACAGGCGAGATGTTGGTGCCGCCGCGAATGATGATGTCTTTCTTGCGCGACACGAACCAGACGTCATCTCCCTCGCCGCGCCGCATCAGATCGCCGGTATGGTACCAGCCGCCTCTCAGGCTTTCCTCTGTCGCTTGAGGGTCGTTCCAGTAGCCGACGAAGACGTTGGCGCCGCGGATCAGGAGTTCTCCAGCCTCCCCGTGGGCGACTTCCGCACCATTGTCGTCGATCAACCGAACCTGCGCACCTTTCACGATGCGCGCGACCGGCCCTAGTTGCAGACCGAAGGTAAGAGATCCGAGGACTTCCGTTGCACCCCAGAGGTTGTAGAGGGGTACGCCAAATATCGAACGGATCCGCTCCTGCAGATCGATCGGGCAGGCGTCTGCTCCGGTCAGGCAGATACGCAAGGAAGCCAGATTTCGTGGCCGGGCTCGCTGGCTCTCAAGCAACGCTGCATACTGGGCAGGGAAGCCGACACACCAGGTGCAACGATGATGTTCAATGGCATCGAGGACGGCGTCGGCGTCAAAATTCTCGAGCAGCACGAAAGGCACGCCAGACTGGATATAGGCCAGAAGGCTGATGAGCCCGCTCATGTGCGCCATGGGCAAGGGCTGGACCACGATGTCATCGTCCGAGAACCCCCAATTCCTGATAATCAGGTCCAGCGATTCGGACAGCGTCGCCGGTGTATGAATGACGAATTTGGGCTGGCCGGTCGTCCCGGATGTGTTGATCAGCACTGCAGGTTTGTACGGAGCGGGCGCGACCGACAATTTTTCGTCAGCGGCCTGATCAAATAGTATTTGCCCCGGTTGGACGCCGTTGTCTTCGAAGGTTCCGTTGACGATGAAGCGCTTGCCCAATGCAAGGATCGAGGCGTCGACGGGAGCGACATTGTCGTAGAGGCCCATTTCGCCAATGTAGAGCGCTGGTTTCAGTCGCTGCAGAATGGGAGCGAGTTCCGCGAATTTGAATGCGGTTCGCAAGGGCGCCGCGATAGCGCCCAATTGAAAACACGCATAATAGGCGACGATCATTTCGGGCCTGTTCATCATATGAAGGGCGACGCGGTCACCCGGTCCGACCCCACGCGCCGCCAGTCCGCACGCAAGGCGTTCGGCTTCGGCCGCCAGCCGTTCGTAGGTCCAGACTTCTTCGTGAAAAATGAATGCCGCGCTTTTTGGCCGGGTTTGCGCCTGGTGCACCAAAGCACCTGTTGGAGTGATCTTCATTGGCTGGTCTCCCATTGCTGATATGCCGCATATTCAAATTGAACGGGCTGCGCTACCGCGCGATTTCAGTCTCGGGAAAATGGTTGCAATCGTAAGCGGGCGAACAAACACATGGCCAAAACCAGGCGAAGCACGGCTTTTTTCTGCTGTCTCCACGGAGCAGTTGGCGCCAACGGCAGTCACGGCGGGCGAAAGTGGCTGCCGCTGTCCTTGGTGGAGCGGATGACAAGCGCAAAAACGGTGGTGGTGCGCTCCGTTTTTTGTTCACATGCGGTTTACCAAACGCGACGTCGTCTTGCGCCATCAGGCGAGAGTAGCACTGGAGGACGACAGTCCAGTTCTGGGCCGGCCCTACTTGTCTCCGAGGAAGTGCAAGATAGCGAAATTAAATTGCCGCGGGCTTTGCAGAAACGCAAAATGGCTCGCATTCGGCAGGATCAACAGCCTCGTGTGAGGAATCGTCCGCGCGATATAGTTGGTGTGCTCGCGTCTGATCGCCTCGTCATGATCGCCGTCGACGACGAGGACCGGCGTGTCGATCGCCTTGAGCTGCGTATCGCTCCAGTTCGGTTGTTCTGCCCACATCTTGCCTATCTGACTGACAAAGGCATCATACTCTTTGGGCGTCGCCGATTGCCTTTCATATTCGTGGCCGGCGCGTTCAATGTAGGCGGCAAAGGTCGGGTTCTTCTCTACGCCTTCCTTGACGCCCGAGGTCGCGGTGTTGGCCGCAAATGCGAAAACCTTGCCGATCCTTTCCTTGTGGCGCATGGCGAGATCGATACCGATAATGCCTCCGTCGCTCCATCCCACGATATCGGCCTTGGCGAGTTTGAGATAATCCATCAGCGCAACGACGTCGTCGGCCATTAGATCGTAGCCATAGGGGCGCGCATCGCGGGTGCTGCGGCCATGGCCGCGGCTATCCATGAGAATAACAGTGTGACGCGCCGCCACCGCCGGCACCTGGTTGCCCCAATAGTCTGCATTTGCAAGGCCGCCGTGAAGGAATATCACCGGCGAACCATGACCGTAGATTGCGTGGTGGACGCTGATGCCGTTGATCTCCGCCTGCCCGCTGCGGTCAGTGGCGACCGGCTCCGGCGTCGGCGGCAAGGTCTGCCATCGCTCTGTCGCACGCGCCGGCCAGGCGGCGAGGATGAAAAGAGACACGAGCAACAACCGGTGCATGGGCTTCTCCGCAAAGGGCAGTTTCCGCCTTTCGGCATCATACCCAACTTCGTCCAACACCATGACGCTGCCAAGCCTGCCCAGTGCCACGTCCGCGTCAGGCGAGGCTGCTATTGCGGCAGTCTCTGCGATCGTGACGTCACGGCAGCATTTCATTGCTGCTTTTCCCAGAATGACAGCAATCCCTGCGACGCCGATCCTCCGATGACGCAGGGGATGCCGACCGCGACCTGTCCGAGCGCGGCCGCCGAGACACAGCCGAGCGCGATTGCGCCGACACCGACCTGACCCCAGAAATCCAGATTGCGGCGTGAATCCGAACCCTTGGTCTTGATTTCCTCGACCGCGGCGAGCGCATCCTTCCGGAGCGCTCCGAGCTGAACCGTGTCTGCGGCTTCCAGTACTTCGCCGAGCGGAGTAGCAACCGCCTTTGGCTGTCGGTTGAGCTCGCCGCGGAGAAAGTCACGCAGCCCGGCGTCACGCACGGCGTAACTTGCCAGGGTGTACCTCGCCATGCTGCCGACGGTCAGCTTGTCGAGAGCATCGCGACTTTTCGACCAGGGCAGCATTGAAAGGATGCGCCGTATCGGCACATGAGACCCGGTCGCGAAATAGTAGCCCCACAGCGTATCGAGCAAGTCCTGGCTATTGGCAAAATTGATCGTGGTGTGCACGGCCCTGTCGTCGCCCGAAAATGGATTGCGCTTGAAAACGCCGCTCACCTTGTCGAGAAAGCCCGGCTTGGATTCTTCCAGGGGAATTTCGCTGAGCGTCGGCAGCTTGCCGGAGAGGTAGTTGTCGATCATGACCTTGCGACCCGGCATCCGCGGTGCCACGTTGCTCAGCAACGCTTTCCAGTCGGGCAATCCGGAATACGCGATTGCCCGAACGATCACCCACTCGTCTTCCGCGGGCAAAGGAAAAAAGCTGGACACGAGTTGCTCGGCCTTCGCAGGATTTGAAGCGATGGCGCCGGCGATGAAGCCGAGATAGATCCCCGAATTCTCGGGATCCTTGAAGCTCTGGGTTTTGAACAACACCCGCACGGCGGCCGGCACATGTGCCGGATCCGGCTTTGCACGATAATTGTAGATCCATTGCTGCACGATATTGAGTGAAGTGCCCGGATCGATCGCCGAGGTGGTCGCGGCGGCAGGCCGAGCAAGCAGCAGCGCGGCGAGCGCAATCACTGCGTAGCGCATGGGTCCTCCTGGCACTTTGCGAACAGGGATCTGTCGCGGCCTTAGTCTGTCCGGACCGCGTGCTAAGCCGTCATTGGAGCGGCGATGCGACCCATTTTGGGAACGCGCGGTTCGGACTCGCGTCGAAATTATGTCATGCGCGCCGGCCTGAAACTGACCTTACGCCCGACATTGTTTCGCCCTCCGACCGTTCTTGGATCGAAGCCACCGGTCGCGTACGGGCGGACAGAAGATGCAACGGCATTCCAGGATGCGATCGATGCGAGCATACGCAATCGCCGCGGCTGTTATCTTGCCGGTTTCAATTTCAGCTGTTTTCGATGAAGCCCACTCTCAGTCGGCGGCATCGATCGCGGTGGAAGGCAATCGGCGGATCGAGGCCGCGACCGTGCGCTCATATTTCCAGGCGGCAGCCGGCGGAAGTCTCGATGCCGCCGCGCTCGATGCCGGCCTGAAGGCCCTGTTGGCGACCGGCCTGTTCGAGACGGCCGATATCGATCGCGCCGGCGAGCAGATTGTTGTCCGGGTGGTCGAAGCTCCGCTGCTCGGTCGCGTCGCGTTCGAGGGAAATAAAAAAATTCAAGACAAGGAGTTGAGTGCCGCTATCGCGTCGAAGCCGGGCGGGACGCTGCAGCGCTCGCTGGTGCAGGCAGACGTCGGACGGATCAGGGACGTCTACCGCAGATCTGGACGCGACGACGTCAGGATCGTGCCACAGACCGTCGCCCAGGGCGCCGATCGGATGGACCTCGTGTTCGAGATCACGGAAGGGGCGAAGACCACTGTCAAGCAGATCAGCTTCGCCGGAAACCAGGTCTTCGGCCCCAGGCAACTTAAGGCCGTGATCAAGACCGGAGAGAGCAATGTCCTGAGTTTCCTCCTGCGCAACGATATCTACGATGCTGACCAGATCGAGGCGGACCGCGAGCTTCTGCGCCGCTTCTATCTCAGCAAAGGTTTCGCGGACGCCAGCGTGCCATCGGCGACCACCGAATTCGATGACAACCAAAAAGCATTTGCGGTCAGATTCACGATCGAGGAAGGTCCGGTCTATCGCTTCGGCGAAACCAACGTCGTCTCCAACGTTCCGGGACTGGACAGCAATGACCTTCGACGGCTGCTGGTCGCACGGGAAGGCCACGTCTTCGACAACACCGCACTGGAGAAGTCAATGGACGCGGTGACCATCGAACTGGCGAAGCGCGGTTTTCCCTTCGCGCAGATCGCTCTGCACACCCAGCGCGACGTCGATGCGCGGCGAATCGGCGCAAGTCTGGTCATTGAAAACGGACCGCGAACCTATGTTGAGCGTATTGATATCCATGGCAACGCGCGCACCCGCGACTACGTGATCCGCCGGGAATTCGATATCTCCGAAGGCGATCCCTACAACAAAACCCTGATCGACCGGGCTGAACGGCGCCTCAAAAATCTGAACTACTTCAAAACGGTCAAGATCACGAACAAGCCCGGTTCGGCGCCGGACCGCATCATCCTCGACGTCAATCTCGAAGAACAATCGACCGGCGATTTCTCGATCGCGGGCGGCTATTCGACGGTGGACGGTCCTCTCGCTGAGGTCAAAGCCGGCGAGCACAACTTCATGGGGACCGGCCAGGACCTCAGGGCTTCGGTGAGCTACGGTCAATACACCAGAGGCATCGACCTCTCCGTGACCGAGCCTTATACTTTTGGCAGCAGGATTTCGACGGGAGTCGATCTGTTCGCCAAGCAAAACCTCGTCAGCAGCTACCAATCCTACGGCACCGAAAGCTACGGAGCGACCCTGCAGGTCGGTACGCCCATCACCGAGCAGCTCGGGGCGCAATGGCGCTATTCGATTTACAACCAGAATGTCACGATCAATCCCACAACATCGGCCGCCGTGCCTTCATTGCCGATCAGGCAGGCTGCGCTGGCGGGACCTGCCTGGGTTTCGGCAGTCGGCGACACCATTACCTACAATACGCTCGACAATAACAAAGCTCCGACCAGCGGCATCAATTCGCAACTCAAGCAGGATCTCGCCGGGTTGGGTGGCGATGTCAATTTTCTCAGAACAACTGAGGATTTCCGCTACTACCAGTCGCTCACGAGCGACATCGTCAGCATCGTTCACGCGCAAGGTGGCATGGTTAGCGGTTGGGGCGGGCGGCAGGTGCCTCTGATCGACACTTTCTTCGGTGGCCCACAGCTCGTGCGAGGCTTCGCGCCGAATGGCTTTGGTCCCCGCGATCTGACCCCGGGAACCACGATGGATAATGTCGGCGGCAGCTTCTATTCGATGCGGGGAGTCTTTGGGGTTACCGCGGGCCGACGACTTTCCCCGGTTCCACGCAGACGATGCAACTGGCCAACTCCAATATTGTGCGCTCGTCGGTGGGGGTGGGTCTGACCTGGGCTTCGCCGTTCGGCGCGCTGACCGTCGACTACGCAATACCCCTGACCAAGGCGGCGTACGACGTCGTTCAACCACTTCGATTTGGCGCCGGCCCGTTCTAGAGCATTTTTCAGCTCATTTGACGCATTTCGTCGTCCGATGCACTGCACGGCGCCGTTCAACCCAAGTCAAAACAGCTCTGGGCGAACGTCTCCCGGTGCACGACGGCCCCCCAAGCCCTGCGTATTCCCGCTCGCCACCCTGGGGCGAAGTGCTAGATTTAAGTGTTTCCTGGAATCGAATGACGCGGCGCGAGCTTACAGCTTTCGTCGTCGGCAACTCGGCTTCAGCACGCCGAATGAAGAAAAGAGCGAACGCTCTCGCCATCGCGCACAAGGGAGGACATCATCATGCTCGACAAGGCCCCGAACGGCAAAGTCTCCGATCTGCTCAATGCGCTCGACAAGGCGCTATCCGCCGGCGACGTGGAACGCGCCGTCGATCTGTTTCAGACCGATTGCTATTGGCGCGACCTCGTGACCTTCACGTGGAGCATCAAGACAATGGAGGGCAAGGATCAGGTTCGCGACATGCTCGAGGCGCGGCTCGCCGATACGAAGCCGTCGAATTGGAAAATCGCGGATGGGGAAGATGCCTCCGAAGCCGACGGAATTACCGAGAGCTGGATTCAATTCGAAACCGCGGTCGCGCGCGGCTTCGGCCACATTCGCCTGAAGAGCGGCCAGATATGGACGTTGCTGACGACCATGAGCGAACTCAAGGGGCACGAAGAACCGCTTGGCTTCGACCGTCCCATGGGGGCGAAACACGGCGCCGAACGCAATCGAAAAACATGGAAGGAAGAACGCGAGGCGGAAGAGGCTGAGCTTGGCACCTCGCGTCAGCCCTATTGCGTCATTATTGGTGGTGGCCAGGGTGGCATCGCGCTTGGAGCACGGCTCCGCCAGCTTGATGTGCCGACGATCATCATCGAAAAGAATGAACGGCCCGGCGACAGTTGGCGCAACCGTTACAAGTCGCTCTGCCTCCTGACGCGAGGTCGACATGGTCCTCCGGCACCTCGGACTTGTACGCGCGAACGCCCCGACTCTCCAGACGATCAGCCAAGCGGTAATCCAGCGCGACGCGCCGATGCGAGTTGGCGGCCTGTGCTGGCGTTCTAAACAGGAGTTCGTTGTTCATTCGGATGTGCTCGTTGGCGAAACTTCTCGCGCCAAAACTAAGGCGAGCACCCAAAATTCACAATAAAAACAAATACTTTATATCACGTCGGCCAATACTTCCTCATTATTACAGCGCAAAGGTAGATGTTTGAATGAATTACTTCGAGGTATCGTAATGGGTGAGTGGATCATATCTCATTTGTACTTTAAATACGTAAACCGGTTTTGAAAACTATCCTTAATAATACTTCGAATCCTTGAAAAATTACTTTGCTCACGTCCGCTCGAATCCTTGAAAAATTGTCGTTCCGCACGGGCCTTCGAATCTGTTTCCGGTGCGGATCTGCACCATGCACGCCCGCATCATCACGCTCGACGACGAGATTTATCTGGTCTCCGAGACGACGCGCGTGCTGCGCGCCATCCGCAACGCGTGATGACGCAGGACCGGAGCGCGCCGCGGCGGCGGAAACGGCGTTCGGCGAAGCGAGCAGCCGGTTTACTGTTTCTCCCGCGCAATACGCCGGACATGCGGCGGCCCCGTCGTAGTGTCTCAGCTGGTAGCTTGAATCACGTCCACGGCCGTCCCCTCAACCCGCAAGAGCCCGTCGCGTAGCCGCTCATGCTCTGCTCCGCTTTCGGGGCATAGCGGACTTGGGCGGGCTTGCTCTCGGCTCGACCCGGTCGCGAATGACCCAGGTTCGCGGTAGGGATGCTCATTGCTGAGCACCCCCGCACAGATCCGGACGAGCCCGATTCGAGCATCCGGCTTGTATGGGGCTTTCTTTGTCAAGGGGGCGTCACGCCAATCTGGTTGCATTCCATTCTTTTGTTCGACCCGCGCCGCGAGCATTCTTCCGTCCCGACCGCATATTTCCATCGCCGTCGCGGCGCAGCGGCGGTCAAGGACGGCGCTTCTTCAGCGCCGCCGAAGGCTTGTCCTTGACGGACG
>WNFI01431303.1_pt1 | contig 27545 bp, 32 predicted proteins | sample 5400471 | NCBI WGS metagenome assembly WNFI01 (sample SAMN13153348, study PRJNA577476) | soil metagenome | isolation source: 100 cm saprolite on Douglas fir-dominated hillslope | place: USA:California | collected 2013-09-17
CTTCGCCCGCGCCGTGCAGCTTCACGCTGTCGAAGAACTGGTAGCCCCAGTTGAGCAGCTTCTGCGACTCCTGCGCGCGCGTCGCCTCGGAGGTCGAGCCCAGAAGCACCGACAGGAGGCGCCGCTCGCCGCGCTTGGAAGACGCGATCAGGCAGTAGCCGGCGGCTTCCGTATGCCCCGTTTTCACGCCGTCGACGCTCGGGTCGATCCACAGCAACCGGTTGCGATTGGGCTGGGTGATGTTGTTATAGCGGAATTCCTTCTGCGAGTAGTACTGCCCGTACAGATCCGGGAAATCGCGGATCAGTGCAGCGGTCAGCAGATACAGGTCCTGCGCCGTGCTGTAGTGCCGCGCATCGGGCAGGCCCGAGGCGTTCATGAAGCGGCTGTTCTTCATTCCCAGCCGCGCCGCCTCGCGGTTCATCATCTGCGCGAAGACCTCCTCGGCGCCGGCGACCGCCTCGGCGAGCGCGATGCAGGCGTCGTTGCCCGACTGGATCACCATGCCGCGGATCAGCTCGTCCACCGTCACCGGCCGGCCGGGCTGGATGAACATGCGCGAGCCCGGCGCGCGCCAGGCGCGCTCCGACACGCGGGCCTGCTGGTCGAGCGAGAGCTTCTTGTCGCGCACCGCCGCGAACACCAGGTACGCGGTCATCAGCTTGGTGAGCGAAGCGGGTTCGAAACGCTCGTCGGGCTTCTCGGCGGCGAGGATCTGGTTGCTCGACAGGTCGCCGACCAGCCAGGACCGCCCCATGATCGGCGGCGGCTGCGGCGCCGCGGCGTTTGCAGTAACGCAAACGACTACAAGAAACAGAAAAAGACGGTGCATGGACCTGCCGAAAAAGGTGCGAATTATACGGGCGAACTAACGGACCACGAGCAGCGGTTTCAGATTCAGCTCGGCTTCGATGCGCTGGGCGATCGAGCGTGCATCGTCGCCCGTGCGGTAGGGCCCGACGTGCAACCGCCACAGATTACCGATGGACAGCACCTGGATGCTCTCGGCCAGCCAGGCGAGCTGGCGCGCGATGCGGCTGCGGTAATCCTCGGCGTTTTCGCGCGACGAGAACGCACCGACCTGGATGTACGTATTTCTTGATTCCGCGACGTTCTGCGATTCCGCGGTTGGCGCGGGGACGGTTTGACCCGGAGCGACGTTTTCGACCTCCACTTTGGCGCTGCCTGCCGCGACGTATCCGAGCTTGTAAGCCGCCGCGTAGGAAAGATCGATGATGCGCTCGGAATGAAACGGGCCGCGGTCGTTGACGCGCACCACCACGCTTTTGCCGTTCGCGAGGTTCGTCACGCGCGCGTAGCTCGGGATCGGCAACGTGCGATGCGCGGCGCTCATGCCGTACATGTCGTAGGTCTCGCCGCTCGAAGTCTTCTGGCCGTGGAATTTCTTGCCGTACCAGCTCGCGACCCCGCTTTCGCGGTACGGCTGGTGCGAGCCGATCGGCGTGTAGTCCTTGCCGAACACCTGGTAGGGACGATTGGCGTAGCGGTGCAGGGGCTCGGATCTGGGCACCGCGTCGGGAATCGAGGCGAGGTTCGGCGGCGGCTTCTCGCCGGGTCCGTCGTCCTTGTAATAGCCGCCTTTGGTGGGGGGCGCCTTGCCTTCGGGAACCGGTTGCTCGGATTTTTGTGGCGCGGAGGAGCATCCTGCGAGCACGAGGGCAATGGCAAAAAGAAGAAGAAGTCTCACGACTCGTACACCACGTTGCCGGCGACAACCGTGTAGCGCACCCGGCCGGCAAGCTCGTAGCCGGAAAACGGCGTGTTCTTGCCCTGGCTCTTCAGAGTCTCGGGGGCGATGCGCAGCGGCGCCTGCGGGTCGAAGATCGCGACGTCGCCCGGCGTGCCGGCGCTGATTCTCCCGGAGGCCACGCCGAGAATGCGCGCCGGCTCGGAAGTGATGCGCGCGAGCGTAGGCCCGAGCGCGAGTTTTTGCGCGGCGCCCCACTTCAGCGCGAGCGGCAGCAGCAACTCCAGGCCGGTGGCGCCCGGCTCGGCCTCGGCGAACGGCATGTGCTTGCCGTCCTCGTCGACCGGGGTATGGTCCGAGCACAGGCAATCGACCACGCCTTCGGCGAGGCCCCGCGCCAGCGCGTCGCGGTCGCGCTGGCTGCGCAGCGGCGGCTCGAGCCGGCAGTGCGAATCGAAATAACCGAGATCCATGTCGCAGAGATGCACGTGGTGCACGGCGACGTCGCAGGTAACCGGAAGCTTCTGTGCCTTGGCCTGGCGTATGAGCTCGACTGCGCCGGCGGTCGAGAGGCGGCAGACGTGGACGCGGGCGCCGGTCGCGCGCACCAGCTCGAGCAGCGTTCCGAGCGCGATCGTCTCGGCGAACGCCGGAATCGCGGGGAGTCCGAGGCGAGTGGCCACTTCGCCGTCGTGGGCCACGCCGCCTTTGGCGAGCCACAGGTCCTCGGCGCGCAGCCACACCGGGAAACCGAACGTCGCCGCGTACTGCAGCGCGCGCCAGAGCACCTGGGTGTCGGCGATGGGCACGTTGGCCTGGGAAAACGCGACGCAGCCCGCCTCCGCGAGCTGCGCCATCTCGGTCAGCGCCTCGCCCTCGAGCTTGAGCGTGAGCGCGCCCACGGGATAGACGCGGGCGCGGGAGAGGGCCTTCGCGCGCCGGCGCAGCATGTCGACGAGGCCCGGCTCGTCGAGCGGCGGATCGGTGTCCGGCGGGCAAGCGAGGCTGGTGACACCGCCGGCGACTGCGGCGTCCATTTCCGATTCCAGGGTGGCCTTGTACTCCTGGCCGGGCTCGCGCAGCCGGGCAGACAGGTCTATGAAGCCAGGGCAGACCACCAAGCCTTTCGCATCTATCGTCTTATCCGCCTTTTCGCCTTTCCCCTCGGCAATCTTTCCATCCAAAACCCATAGATCCCCAACCTCATCCTTTCCGCTGGCCGGATCGACGACGCGACCGTCCTTGATGTGCAGTCTCATCAATTTCCCGCCACGATGCTCATGACGGCCATCCGCACCGCGATGCCGAAGGTCACCTGCGGCAGGATCACCGAGTGCGGGCCGTCCGCCACCGTCGAGTCGATCTCGACGCCACGGTTCATCGGCCCAGGATGCATCACGATCGCGTCGCGCTTCGCCAGGGAGAGCTTCTCCGCCGTGAGGCCGTAGTGCTTGAAGAATTCCTGCGCCGAAGGCAGCAGCGCGCCGCGCATGCGCTCGTTCTGCAGCCGCAGCATCACCACGACGTCGGCGCCGCGCAGGCCTTCGCGCATGTCGTGGAAAACCTTCACTCCGAGCGCCTCGACGCCGTTCGGCAACAGGGTCTGCGGGGCGATCACCCGCACTTCGGGGGCGCCCAGCGTGGTAAGGCCGTGGATCAGCGAGCGCGCCACCCGCGAATGCAGGATGTCGCCGACGATGGCCACCGTCAGCCCCGAGAAATCCTTCTTGTAGTGCCGGATGGTGAAGAGATCGAGCAGCCCCTGCGTCGGGTGCGCGTGGCGGCCGTCGCCGGCATTGATGACATGCTCGTGCGGCTTGACATGGCGGGCAATGAGAAAAGGCGCGCCCGAGGCACTGTGGCGCACGATGAAGATGTCGGCCTGCATCGCGGAGAGGTTGGCTACCGTGTCGAGCAGCGACTCGCCTTTCGACGCCGACGACACCGCGATGTTGAGGTTGATGACGTCGGCGGACAGGCGCTTGGCGGCGATCTCGAAGGTCGTGCGGGTGCGCGTGGAGGCCTCGAAGAACAGGTTGAACACGCTCTTGCCGCGCAGGATCGGCACCTTCTTAACTTCGCGCTCGGTCACGCCGGCGAACGACTCGGCGGTGTCGAGGATCTGGACCAGGATCTCGCGCGGCAGGCCTTCTGTGGAGAGAAGATGCTGGAGTTCCCCATTTTCATTCAGCTGGGGGTTACGCTCCATGTTCAGCCTCCAGAGCGAGTGCAAGCTTCCCGTTCTTGTCCCGATTGAGGCGCAAGCGCATTCCTTTCGGCACCTCCACACGGGCGCCGCAATGCTGGGCGCAGATCGGCAGCTGCCTGCCGCCGCGGTCGGCGAGCACCACGAGCGCGATGCTCGCCGGGCGCCCGTAATCAAACAGCTCGTTCATCGCCGCGCGCACGGTGCGGCCGCTGTAGAGGACGTCGTCGACCAGCAGCAGCTCGCAGCCGTTGACGTCGAACGGAATCTTGGTGCGCTTCGGGTCGTGCTTGAGGCCGCGCGCGGCGTAGTCGTCGCGGTAGAAGGCGATGTCCATGAGCCCGAGCGGCGTCGTGATGCCAAGAAGCTTGTGCAAGCGCTCGGCGAGCCACGCGCCGCCGGTATAGAGGCCGACCATCGCCGTCTTCGCTCCGACGAGCGGCCGCAGCTCGGCGGCGAGCTGCGCGCAAAGCTTTTCCGCGTCAGGCAGCCTGGTGCTCATCGAAATATTGCTCGAGGATCAGCTGCGCCGCGACGGAGTCGATGTTCTTCTTTATCGGCGATTTCGTTCCCGCGGCCTTGAGCCGGCTCTCGGCTTCCACCGAGGTGAATCTTTCGTCTACGCGCGAGACCGGGAGACGGAAGCGCCCTTCCAGCTGCCTTGCGAAGCGTTCTATGCGGCGAGCGAGCGGATGAACGCCCTGCTCCGCCACGGGCAGGCCCACGACGAAGCGCGCGGGTTGCCACTCGAGCACCAGTTTTTCGATTTGTGTAAAGCCGCCGACTGCCGGCAGCGGATGCGTGGTGCCCAGCTCCGCCTCTCCTACTGCAACGCCAATACGCTTGAGGCCGAAATCGAAAGCGAGGATGGTTCCCCGCTCAGGCATGTCCTGCTTCGTCCTGCAGCTTCGCGAAGTCGATGCCGAGGAGTTCCATCGCCGCCGGCAGGCGTTCTTCGGCGGGCGTCTCGAAAATGATGCCGTCGCGCGCCTCGACGGTGAGCCAGGCGTTCTGCGACAGCTCGTGCTCAAGCTGTCCCGGCGACCAGCCGGCGTAACCCAGCGTCACCAGAAGGCGCGCCGGTCCCTCGCCGCGCCCCACTGCCTCCAGGATGTCCTTGGAGGTGGTGAGGCCGATCGCCTCGCCCACGCGCAGCGTCGACTGCCAGTTGCCCGCTGGGGCGTGCAGCACGAAGCCGCGGTCGGTCTGCACCGGGCCGCCGAAGTAGATCGGCGCGTCGGCGTATTCGCCGCCGCGCAGAGTAAGCGACAGGCGCTCGAACAGCGCCTGCAGAGTCATGTCGATGGGGCGGTTGACAACCAGGCCGAGCGCGCCCTGGTCGTTGTGCTCGCAGATATAAGTCAGGGTCCTCGAAAAGTACGGATCCGCCATGTTGGGCATGGCGATCAGGAAGTGATGCGTCAGGTTGATCGAGGACATGCTCCCACTCCGCATTTTACCGCATGGGCGGGTTAGAGCCTCTTTTCGTCTGAAAGTTTAGATCTCCACCATCTCGAAATCTTCCTTGCGCGCGCCGCATTCGGGGCAGGTCCAGTTCATCGGCACGTCCTCCCAGCGCGTGCCCGGCGCGATGCCCTCATCGGGCAGCCCGGCCGCCTCGTCGTAGAGGAAACCGCAGATAAGGCACATCCATGTCCTGAACTGAACCTGATTCTCGGTCATTGAGACGAAGCTCTCAGAAGGCGGGCGGTAAAATGGGCCGGATATTAACCCATGTCCTCTACTCCTCCGATCGTGCTCGCCTTTGCGGCGTCTGATCCGACCGGCGGCGCCGGGCTGCAGGCCGACGTGCTCACGATCGCGGCGATGGGCTGTCACCCGCTCTCGGTGCTCACTGCCATCACCGTTCAGGACACGAGCGGCGTCGAGAGCCTGCAGGCGATCGACCCCAGATGGGTCGACGACCAGGCGCGCCGCCTGCTGGCCGAAATCCGTGTCGACGCTTTCAAGCTCGGCGTGCTCGGCTCGGCGCGAAATGTCGCCGCGATCGCCAGCGTGCTCGCCGATCATCCCGAGGTTCCAGTGGTGTTCGACCCGGTGCTCGCTTCCGGCCGCGGCGATGCCTTGGCGAGCGATGACATGATTGACGCGCTGCGCGAAATGATCCTGCCTCAGTCTACGGTCGTTACGCCAAACTGCCTCGAGGCGCGACGCCTCGCGGCGGAGCCGGATCTGAGCGCCTGCGCGCGCAAGATCCTCGGCATGGGAAGCGAATACGTCCTGATCACCGGAACGCACGAAGCCACCGATGAAGTCGTGAACACGCTTTACGACGCGGGCGGCGTGGTGCGCGAAGATCGCTGGCAGCGCCTGCCCGACAGCTATCACGGCTCGGGATGCACCCTCGCCTCGGCGATCGCCGCGGCGCTCGCGAGCGGCGCCTCGGTCCCGGAAGCAGTGCGCGACGCCGAGGAGTTCACCTGGCAGGCGCTCGCGGCCGGCTTCGCGCCCGGTGCGGGGCAGTTCATCCCCAACCGGTTCTTCGAGCAGTGAAGCTGCGCGGGCTGTACGCCATCACGCCCGACGGCGTCGACAGCGGGCAATTGATCGAGAAGGTGCGTCTCGCGCTGGAGGGCGGCATCGCGCTGCTTCAGTATCGGAGAAAATCGGTTCCGACCGGGGCTTGTTTCCCTGAAGCCGAAAAACTATTGCTGCTGGCCCGCTCTCACGGCATTCCGTTCATCGTCAACGACCACGTCGAGCTTGCGCGGGAGCTTGACGCGGACGGCGTGCATATCGGGCGTGACGACCCGGATGTTGCCTTCTCAAAAAAGAAACTGCCCAACAAGATCGTCGGGGCGTCCGCCTACAACGATGTCGAGCTTGCAAGGCAAGCCGCGCGCGCGGGGGCTGACTACGTGGCTTTCGGCAGCGTGTTCGCCTCGCCGACCAAGCCTGGCGCGGTGCGCGCTCCGCTTTCACTATTCAAGAATGATTTCGGAGTACCCCTTTGTGCGATCGGCGGCATCACCCTCGACAATGCGCGCCAGGTCATCGAGGCCGGCGCTGACCTTCTCGCGGTAATCTCCGATTTGTTCGACGCGCCCGACATCCGCGCGCGCGCACGCGAATACGGAAAGCTGTTCTCATGAAAAACGAATCGCTCTTCGAGCGCGCCCAGCGCGCCATTCCAGGCGGGGTCAACTCCCCGGTGCGCGCGTTTCGCGCCGTCGGCGGGGTGCCGCCCTTCCTCGAGCGCGCTGCCGGCGCCTATCTATGGGACGCCGACGGCAAGCGCTACATCGACTACGTCGGCTCCTGGGGGCCGATGCTGGTCGGGCACACGCACCCGGAAGTCGTCGCGGCGGTCCAGGCGGCCGCGGCGCGTGCGCTTTCTTTCGGCGCGCCGACCGTGGCGGAGATCGAGCTTGCCGAGACGCTGCGCCGGCTGGTGCCGTCGCTCGAGCGCGTGCGCCTCGTGTCCTCCGGCACCGAGGCAACCATGACCGCGATCCGCCTGGCCCGCGGCTTTACGGGTCGCGATGCCATCGTGAAATTCGAAGGCTGCTACCACGGCCATGCCGACTCGCTGCTGGTGAAAGCGGGCTCCGGCGCGCTCACCTTCGGCAACCCCAGCTCCGCCGGCGTGCCTGCAGAAACGGCCGCCCACACATTCGTGCTCGATTTCAACGATGCTTCCCAGGTAGAAAAGCTCTTTGGCGAAAAAGGCAAGGACATCGCAGGGGTGATTGTCGAACCCGTTGCGGGGAACATGAACTTGGTTCTGCCGGCACCCGGTTTTCTGGAAGAGATCAAGAATCAATGCGAGCGCCATGGCGCGCTTCTGATCTTCGACGAGGTGATGACCGGCTTCCGCGTAGCGCTGGGCGGCGCGCAGGCGCGCTACGGAATTCGTCCCGACCTTACGACGCTGGGCAAAGTGATCGGCGGCGGCCTGCCGCTGGCCGCGGTCGGCGGCCGGCGCGACATCATGGAAAAGCTCGCGCCGCTCGGGCCGGTCTATCAGGCGGGCACGCTGTCCGGGAATCCAGTCGCCGTGGCAGCCGGACTTGCGACGCTTCGCCTCGTTGAAAAAGAAAATCTCGTTGTGAAAGCCGAAACCACGACCCGCTCGCTGATCGAGGGTATGCGATCCGAGGCGAAGAAGGCGCGCGTCGCATTCTCGGCGCAGTCGATCGGCAGCATGTTCGGTCTTTACTTCCGCGATGCACCGCCAAAGAGCTTCGCCGAGGTCATGCAGTGCGACCGCGAGCGATTCAATAGATTTTTTCATGTCATGCTTGAGCAAAGCGTATATCTCGCGCCGTCGGCGTACGAAGCGGGTTTTGTTTCCGCGGCGCACGGGAAAAGCGAGGTCGACGCGACGCTTGCCGCCGCGCGCGAGGCCTTTAAGAAAATTTAATAGGAGAAGCGGGCTGCATCACGGACACGGCAAACTTTGCGTGGTATACCGTGTCTCATGACCATGAATGAAAAAATCATCGTGAGGGAGCTCTCCAGGCTGGATCGCGCGGCGCTGGAAAAGCACTTTCTCGCGCTTGGCACCGAGGACCGCAGGCTGCGCTTCGGAATATCGCTGAGCGACGCGGGGGTGCGCGCGTATGTCGCACGCATCGATTTCGAGCATGACGCGGCCTTCGGCATCTTCGACGAGGAGCTGCAGCTCCTGGGCGCGGCGCATCTCGCGCGCGACAGGGGCAACGCAGAACTGGGTGTCTCAGTATTGCCCGGCCATCGCAGCCTTGGCCTCGGTGGCGCGCTGCTTGCACGCGCACACACCCACGCGCGCAACTGGGGCGTGCGCACGCTTTTCATGCACTGCCTCACCGAGAATGCCGCGATGATGCACCTCGCGCGCAAGCAAGGCATGGAGATCGTCGCCGAGACGGGGGAAGCCGACGCCAAGCTCAAGCTGCCGCCGCCGGACGCATCGAGCCATTTTGGCGCGGTATTCGCGCAGCGCGTCGCGCTGCTGGACCACGCGCTCAAGACGCATCTCTTCAACGCGCGGCGCCTCGCCGGGGCGCTTACATCAGAAACACCGTTGCCAGACCCAGAAAAATAAAAAAACCGCCCGAGTCGGTGCACGCGGTGATGAGCACCGAGGAGCCGACGGCGGGATCCTTGCCGAAGCGCGTGCGCACCCAGGGGATGGCGACTCCCATGGTCGCCGCGAGCACCAGATTCAGGATCATGGCGAGCGCCATCACGCCGCCAAGCGCCACGTTGCCGTAGAACGCGTAGGCGATGGCGCCGAGCAGCGTTCCCCACACGGCGCCGTTCAGCAGCGCGACGCCGATCTCCTTGCCCAGCAGCTTCGCCCAGTAGGCGCCGTGGATCTGGCCGAGCGCCAGCGCCCGGACGATCATCGTGATGGTCTGATTGCCCGAGTTGCCGCCGATGCCGGCGACGATCGGCATGAGCGCGGCGAGCGCCACGAGCCGCGCGATGGAGCCCTCGAACGCGCCAATCACGCGCGAAGCGATAAAGGCGGTCACGAGGTTGATCGCCAGCCATGACCAGCGGTTCTTGAAGCTGTTGAGCACCGGGGCAAAGATGTCTTCCTCCTGCGCGAGGCCCCCTTCGGCCAGCTGCGACTTGGCGCTTTTCTGACGGATGTAGTCGACGACTGCGTCGACCGTGAGCCGCCCGATCAGCCGACCTCTGGGATCGACCACCGGGGCCGACACCAAGTCGTAGCGCTCGAAGGCATTCGCCGCGTCCTCGGCAGGGTCTCCGGGATAGAGCTTGACGCTTTCGGGGACTACCACGCTCGACACCTCGAGGTGCAGGTCGGTCACGATGAGGCGCGCGAGCGGCAGCGTGCCCTTCAAGCCCTGGTCGCGGTCGATGACGAACAACTGGTCGGTGTGGTCGGGCAGCTCGTCCATGCGCCGCAGGTAGCGGGTCACCGCCTCGAGGGTCACATCCTCTCGCACGCTGACGTGGGCGAAGTCCATGAGGGCACCGACCGAGCCGTCCGGATAGGACAACGCGGCGCGCAGCCGCTCGCGCTCCTCCGCGGGCAGCGCCCGCACCACCTCCTCGATGACGCCCTCGGGCAGGTCGCGCGCGATGTCGGCGATCTCGTCCGCCTCGAGAGTCTCGGCCGCCGCCACCAGCTCGCGCGAGTCCATGCTTGCGATGAGCGACTCGCGCACCGCGTCCGACACCTCGAGCAGGATCTCGCCGTCGCGGTCGGCCTTGACCAGCTCCCAGACTGCCTGCCGCTCCTGGAGCGGCAGCGCCTCCAGGATGAAGGCGACGTCGGCCGGATGAAGCCGGTCGAGCTTCGCGCGCAGCTCCGTCAAATGCTGCTTGTGCACGAGCTGCTCGACCAGCCCGTGCTTGGGCATCTCCTGCCGATGAACCAGGTCCTCGACCAGCTTCTGGCGCAACAGCAGCTCCTGCACGTCGCGCAGGTTCTGCTGCAGGTCCTCGATCTCGAGCCTGGCTTGCGTTTCCGCCATGGCCGAAGCGTAAGGGAATTAGGGAATCTGCGCGCTTCCCATGCGCTCGAAAATCGTCTCCGCCCGCTCGACCGAATAGCGCGTGATACCGCCCCGCTCGTAGCGCCGCGGGCTCGGCAGGATCGCCGCGAGCCAGGCCGCCTGCTCCGGCCCGAGGGCGGCGGCCGAGACGCCAAAGTGGTAGCGCGCCGCCGCCTCAGCGCCGAATACCCCCTCGCCCCACTCCGCGACATTCAGGTAGAGCTCGAGGATGCGGCGCTTTGACATGGTCCGCTCCATCATCCAGGTGATGGCGGCCTCCTGCGCTTTGCGCGGCCACGAGCGCTCGCCCGAAAGAAACAGGTTCTTCGCCAGCTGCTGGCTGATGGTCGAGGCGCCGGCGACCACCTTGCCGCGTTGCTCGTTCTTCGCCATCGCCTTCTGGATCGCCTGCCAGTCGAAGCCCTCGTGGTCGAGAAAGCGCGCGTCCTCTGCGGCGACCACCGCGCGCTTGAGATGCTCCGAGATCCGCTCGTAGGGAACCCACTCGCGTCTCAACGCCGCAGCGCCGTTCCTGACGCGCAAGGCCTCGAGCCTGCGCTCCATGAAGGCGGTGGTGGAGGGATTGAAAATGTCCCAGTAGACAATGTGGCCCAGGAACCAAAGCTGCACCGCGATTACCGCCAGCAGCGCCGTTCCCAGGGTGTAGCAGAATCCCTTCCACAGCAGGGCGACCCCGCGCAGCGTGCCGGGCCTGCTCAAGCGGCGCGCAGCTTCGCCAGGACCGGCCGCACATCGGGACGGACTCCGCGCCAGACGAAGAACGACTCCGCGGCCTGCTCGACCAGCATGCCGAGCCCGTCGCAGGGACGTGCCCCGGCCGCCCTTGCGGCGGCGAGGAACGGGGTATCGCGGCCGTACACCATGTCATAGGCGAGTATCCCCGGGCCCAGGATCCCGGTAGGCAGGCTCGGCCCATCGCCGGACAGGCCGGCCGAAGTGGCGTTGATCACCAGGTCGAAGCCCTCCCCGGCGAGCGCGTCATAGCCGCAGGCACTCGCGCCTGGAAAACGTGCGGCAAGCGCCTGCGCCTTGGCGAGGGTCCGGTTCGCAATCACCAGGCGTGAGATGCCAGCGTCGAGCAACGCGCCGACCACGCCCTGCGCCGCCCCGCCCGCACCCATCACCAGTACGCTGCGGTTCTGCAGCGCGAACTCGAGGTTGCCGGAAAGATCCCGCACGAGGCCGAAGCCGTCGGTGTTGTCGCCATAAGGCTCCTTCTGAAACACCAGGGTGTTTGCCGCCTGCGCGGCGTGCGCTCGTTCGCTCGCCGCCGAGCAGTAGCGGAACGCCTGGTGCTTGAACGGCAGGGTCACATTGAGACCCTTGCCGCCCGCGGCGCGAAACACCTCGACGGCGCCGGCGAAACCCGCCAGCGGCGCCTCGATGCGCCCGTACTCGATGTCCTCGCCGCAGGCGCGCGCGAACTCGGCGTGGATCCAGGGCGATTTCGAATGCGCCACCGGATTGCCGATGACGGCGTAGCGGTCAGTCACTCATTCGGTCCAGATCTTGTCGCCCTGGCCGAAGAACCAGGTGCGCGTGATGACGATCTGGTCGAATTCGCGGCGGATATCGAGCGGAAACACCGCGAACGGCGTGGCCATGCGTACGATCTTGAAGGCGGCGGCATCGAGCACCTTGAGGCCCGAGGAGCGGTCGAGCTCGATCGACTCCACCGTGCCGTCGGCACGGATCGTCACGGTAAGCCGCAGGTTGCCGTAGATCTTGCCGCGTGCTTCGGACGGAAAATTCAGCGTCCCGATGCGCTCGACCTTCACCCGCCAGGCGTCCTCGTAGAACGCAAAGCGGTCCTCGGCGGCGCGCGCGCCGATAAACTTCTTGCGCGGTCGCTTCTGGTATTCGTCGATCTGCTTGTCGATCTGCGCCTGCAGGCGCAGCGCCGCAAGGGAAAGGTCGGCGAGATCGCGGCCGGTAGGCTGCAATGTCGGCTCCTCGGCGGGCGCCCGGCGCGCGGCCTCGGCGGGCACCCGCAGCCGCGACTCGCGCGCCTGCGCGAGCAGGCGCTGCTGCTGGGCCTCGAGCTGCTGCACGCGGCGCTGTGCGTCGGCGAGATCCTTGCCCGGCCGGCGCGGCTCGACCACGGGCAGCGGGGTTTTTGCGCGCCGGTCCTGATCGACGTTGCCGCCGCGGTCGAGGTTGGCCTGCGCGAGCACGTCGGCCCTGGTCGGCCTGTCGCGCGTCTTGGCGTTGACGAGCACCACTTCCAGCGGCGTATTGACCGACTTCCAGCGCAGCGCGTCGGGAAACTTGAAGTGGATCGAAAGCACCACCGCGTGCAGCAGAATCGACAAGGCGAGAGCAGAGCCGAGCGCCCGGTCGCGCATGTCCAGTCCCGACCCGAGCCGGCCTACCAGGTCGCTCGCAATGGTTAAGTGCAATCTCACCTCTATCTTACAAGCCGTTCATATTCTAGGCTTTTAAGCGAGGATTCTAGGCTTTTCAAGGCGGCTCCGCTGTGTCTTCTGCCACGGCCGTTCGGCCCAGGGTCTCGCGGTAAACACAGGCCACGGAGCGCTCAAGCAGATCGACCGAGTGCACCTCGAGCCGCACGCGGCTGCCGGGATCGAGGGCCGGCAGCGAGGCAACCCGCGTCGTCAGCGGCAGGCCTTCGAAGCGGACCAGGTTCTCGCGCAGCACGACCGCGCTAGCCGATTGCAGATTTTCCTGCACCAGCCAGCGCAATGACCAGTAATGCTCCATTGCGCGCTGGTGCTCGTCGTAGCGCGCGTACGTAACCTCGAACGCCTGCAGTGCGGCGAGCAGCGCGTCGGAGCTGCGGGTAAACGGCGGCCGCCGGCCGGCGAGCGCGGCGGCAAGCTGCCACTGGTTCACCAGATCGACGTAACGGCGGAGCGGCGAACTCATCCAGGCGTAGCACGACACGCCGAGACCCTCGTGCGGTTCCGGGTGCACGCTCAGCCGCACCTTGCCCGTCGACTGCACCCGGTAGATCGCCGCGACATCGCGCTCGGCGAGCAACTCCCCCCAGCAGGCGTTGGCGAGGATCATCATCTCGGACACAAGCTTGTCGAGCGGTGCGCCGCGCTTGCGCGGCTGGATGCGCACGCGGTCGTTCTCGACCTGGAACGTATAGTCGAGCGCGCCGGCGGCCGTGCTCGGCTTGCCGCGCCGCTCCTCAAGCGCGACCGCGACCCGCCACAAGGCGTGCAGCTCGTCCTCGAACGCAAGCCCGGCTTTCTTTCCGGCGGTGAAGGTCTCGTTCAATACGTCGTAGTGCGCGTGGCGCAGGTTCGCGGCGATCCGCACGCGCTCGACCCGCGTGCTGCGTCCCGCCATGCTGCCATCGCTCTCGGAAATATCGAGATAGAGAGATATCACGGACCGTGTCTCGCCTGCGTCCAGCGAATAGGCCGCGATGACGTCCTCGGGCAGCATCGTGAACTTGCGCCCGGGCATGTAAGCGGTCGAAAGCCGCTCGCGCGCGACGGCGTCGAGCGGAGAGCCGGGCGCAATGCCCAGCACCGGCGCTGCAATGTGAATGCCCACTCTCACCCGCTCCGGCCCCAGACGGCGCATCGAGAAGGCGTCGTCGATCTCGGTCGTCCCGACGTCGTCGAGACTAAATGCGGCGACGTCGGCGAGCGGCAGATCCTCCGGCGCGGCGGGCACCGCATGGGGCGGGAATTGCGTCCCGCGCGGGAAGAACTCGTGCAGGAAGCGCTTGAGGTGGTACTCGTGGGCGTCCGGCAGCAATCCGCAGCGCTCCAGGAGTTGCGCCGCGCCCAGCCCGGCCTGCTTGCAGGCCTGCTCGAACGCCTTGGTCTCGGGCTTGGCGCGGTCCGGCGCATACAGCAGCTCGTCCTTCAACGCGGCGATCGGCGTCGGACACTCGAAACGCTCGAGCGCGGCGCTCCACTCGGCAATCTGCTCGAGGACGCGCTTCCTCTTCTCCACTGCGACGAGTGCGAGCTTTAGCGTCTCCTCCGGCGCGGCCTGGAAGCGCCCCCTGCCCCGCCGGTAGAAGTAAACCGGCGCCGAGTGCAGCTTCATGAGCACGCCGGTCGCTTCCGCCGCGCTCGGCTGCCGGCCGACATACTCGCGCGCCAAATCCTGGAAGCCGAATTCCCGCACGCCGCAGCATTGCCAGAGAAATTCGGCGTCGAGCCCCGAGGCGAAGCGCTGCGCCTCGGCGAGCAGCTCGGCCCCAGAGGGGCGCTCGAACTCGAGCAGCACGTTCCCCGACTTCACTTTCGAGCGCCTGCCGTGCGGGCTCTCGACTTGCAGCGACGCCGGGGCCTGCGCGAGCACCGCGCCGACCTTGAGCTCGCCCTCCTCCTCGTAGAGCACTTGCATCAATGGACGAACCGCGACATCAGCCGGCGAAGCTCAGGATTCGCGGCAGGTGCTCGGGAAAGCTCTGCAGGCTGTGATCGCCCCCGGTGATCACGATCTGCTCGGCGCCCGCGTAGCGCGCCACGGCCCTGCGGTAGTCGAGCACCTCGTCGCCGGTTTCCACAATCAGCAAGTAGCGCTCGGACGTTATCCGCGGCGCGTAGAGCTTTGCCCACTCGCGCAAATACACCTCGGTAAGTTCGTAGGGCTCTCCGGTATGAAGGTTCGTCTGGCGTCCGAGATAGGCGCGCAGGCCGACATGGGGGTCGATCGCCGGATTGATGAGCACGGCCTTCGCGCCGCATTTCTCCGCGAGGTGCGTCGCATAGAATCCTCCCAGGGACGAGCCGACGAGGCACAGGCTTTGCGCGGGCATCAGCTTCTCGATCTCCCGGATGGCGTCGGACGCGAGCGGCGGAAGCGCCGGACACGCGTATTCCGAAGCCATGCCTCGTTCCGCCATGTAGCGCCCGAGAACCTGCGCCTTGTGCGATTGCGGCGAGGAATTGAAGCCGTGCAGGTAGACGATCATTTCGTCGGCCGTTCGCGGCGCGCGAGCGCGGCGAGCAGCTTGCCGTGCAGGCCGCCGAAGCCCCCGTTCGACATCACTAGCACGTGATCGCCGGGTCGCGCGTCCGCAGCAATCGCTGCCACCAGTGAATCGAGGTCGTCGATAGAGTTCGCCTTGGCGCCGAGAGCCGCGAAAACTGCAGCGGCGTCCCAGCCGAGGCCCGCGCTATAAACATAGACCCGGTCGGCCAGCGCCACACTCCTGGGCAGCTGCTCTTTCATGACGCCGCGTTTCATCGTATTGGAGCGTGGCTCGAGGACCGCCAGCACTCGCGCGGTTCCCACTCGGGCCCGCAAGCCTTCAAGCGTGGCGCGGATCGCGGTCGGATGATGCGCAAAATCATCGTAGACCGTCACTTGGCCGGCGCGCCCACGCACTTCCATGCGGCGCCGGATGCCGGCGAAGGAGCCGAGCGCATCGATTGCCGCCGCGGGCTCTACGCCGCTGCCGCGGGCCGCGGCGATCGCGGCGAGCGCATTGAGGCGGTTGTGCGCCCCCATGAGGGACCAGCGGACCCTGCCAAGGGCCTTGCCGCTGCAGGCGACTTCGAAGCCGCCTTCGGAGTCGGGCTCCCCGGCCTCCCACCCCCCCGAAACTCCAAAGCTCTCCACGGGCGTCCAGCAGCCATTTGTGAGTACTCGCTTCACGGCCTCGTCGGCCCCGTTCGCAATGATCAAGCCAGATCCTGGTATTGTTCGTACGAAGTGATGAAATTGCCGCTCGATCGAAGCAAGATCGGCGAAGATGTCAGCATGATCGAACTCAAGATTATTCAGAACGGCGGTCCTTGGGCGGTAATGTACGAACTTGGACCGCTTGTCGAAAAAAGCTGTGTCGTACTCGTCCGCCTCGATGACGAAGAGCTCGGACCCGGTAAGGCGCGCCGATACCGGAAAATCGAGGGGTACGCCGCCTATGAGGAATCCGGGGTTGCGGCCGGCGCGCTCCAGTATCCAGGCGACCATCGAGGCGACCGTGGTCTTGCCGTGGGTTCCGGCTACGGCAAGGACGTGCCTCCCACCCAGAACCTGATCGGCCAGCCATTGCGGGCCCGACACGTAGCGCTCTCCACTGTCGAGGATCGCCTCCATCAGCCGGTTGCCGCGGGTGACGACGTTGCCAACGACCCAGAGATCGGGCCCGAACGCCAGCTGGTCCTCGCCGAAGCCCTCCACGAGGTCGATGCCGAGCGCGCCGAGCTGCTCGCTCATCGGAGGATAGACGTTGGCGTCGCAGCCCGTCACCCGAAAGCCTGCGGTCTTGGCGAGCGCAGCGACGCCACCCATGAAGGTGCCGCAGATACCGAGGATGTGAATGTGCGCGGGCATTTTTCGCAGAGGGAAGGGCGCCCGATTTTATGCGACTAGCGGTGCGCTGGATTCGCGCGGCGCTGGGCTATGATTGGTTCGCCGCCATGACCCGCAAAAGCACCCGCCAGACCGGCGTGCGGGCCCGCATCGCCGCCGTCGCGGCCCGCATCATGGCCGAGGACGGAATCGACAATTTCGCGCTCGCCAAGCGCAAGGCGGCGCGCCAGCTCGGAGCCGCCGAAGGTGAGGCCCTGCCCGCGAACGAGGAGATCGAGGCCGAGCTGCGCGCCTATCTCGCCCTCTACCAGGCAGAAGAGCACCCCGCGCGCCTCACCGAGCTGCGCCGCGCCGCGCTCGACGCCATGCGAGCGCTCGAGCAGTTCAATCCTTATCTCATTGGGTCGGTGCTGAGAGGAATCGCCGGGCCGCATTCCGAGATCGAGCTGCAGCTGTTCCCCGAAAGCGCCAAGGAGCTCGAAATCTTCTTTATGAACCGCAATCTCCCTTACAGCACCCGCGAGGTGCGCCGCTACTCCGGGGACCGTGGCCGCGCCGTGAGCGTGTTCTCCCTCACCTGGGATGGGATGCCCCTCACACTGTCCGTGTTCGATCCGCGCGACGAGCGCGTAGCGCTCAAGACTTCGCGCGCGGGACGGGTGATGGACCGCGCCGGCATCGCCGAAGTCACCGCCCTGCTGCGCGATGCCGTCCGACCGGCGTGAAGTCCTGACCCTCGCCGGGGTTGGCCTTGCGGCCGCCGTGGCGGGCGCGGTGTTGGGTCCTTTCGCTTTGCAGTCGAATAGCGGCGCCTCGGCGTTGCTTTCGACCGTCTTCCCCGATCTCGCCGGGCAGCCACGCCGCCTGCGCGACTGGAACGGTAAGGTAGCGGCGTGCAACTTCTGGGCAACGTGGTGCGCACCCTGCCGTGAAGAGATCCCCCTGCTTATCTCCCTGTACGAGAAATACCGCGATCAGGGGGTGGAAGTAGTAGGGATTGGAGTCGATCAGCTAGCTAAAATCGTCGAATTTGCAGCCAACTACAGAATACCGTACCCCTTATTAGTTGGCGACGCCAGAGCGTTAGAGCTTATGCGAGGCTTAGGAAACGAGGCGGGCGCGCTTCCGTATACCGTTCTCCTGGACAGGCGAGGAGCGGTGGCCCACCGGAAGCTGGGCGCCTTCCGGCAGGGTGAGCTAGATACAATCCTGGCACCCCTGCTACGATAAAATGCTGCGTTCTGCAGCGAAAAATGGCGAAAATCGGCAAATCTGCTAAACCGCGGGTTTTGGTCCTTCATGGGCCAAACCTCAATCTTCTGGGCAACCGGGAGCCTAAGGTCTACGGGCGCGAGACCTTGGAGGCAATCAATCGCCGCCTCGCCGCTGCCGGTCGGGCGGTTGGCGCAACAGTACTCAGCTTCCAAAGCAATCTGGAAGGCGAGCTGATCAACCGGGTGCACCAGGGGAAGGCGGAAGGAATCGATTTCATCATCATCAACCCGGCGGGTTACACGCATTCGAGCGTCGCCTTGCGAGACGCCCTCGCCGGGGTCGCCATACCGTTTGTCGAGGTGCATCTGTCCAACGTCCATTCCCGAGAGGCTTTTCGCCACCGCTCGTACTTTTCGGACCTGGCTGTGGGCGTGATCTGCGGTCTCGGGAGCCGCGGCTACGACTTCGCGCTGCAATTCGCGCTCGACAGGGCGCCGAAGTCCGACAACAAGGGACGGCGCTAGCGCGCTGCGATAGCGAGCGCCGAATCCAACAGGCGCCGCCTGCGAGGGACAAACCATGGATCTGCGGAAGCTGAAAAAGCTTATCGACCTGGTGCAGGAATCGGGCATTGCGGAGCTCGAGATCACCGAGGGCGAGGAAAAGGTCAAGATCGTGAAAGGGGGCAGCTTCAGCATTTCGCAGGCGCCCGTTGCCGCCGCTAGCCCGGCGGCGTCCGAGCCGCGCGCGGCGGCGGCCGCTGGGCCTACGGCCGAGCCCCCGGCGGGCCAGGAAGGCCATGTCCTCAAGGCGCCGATGGTCGGCACGTTCTATCGCTCGCCGTCGCCGGACGCGAAGGTCTTCATCGAGGTCGGTCAGACGGTCAAGGAAGGCCAGACCATCTGCATCATCGAGGCGATGAAACTGATGAACGAGATCGAGGCCGACGCCTCCGGCGTGGTCAAGGCCATCCTGGTGGAGAACGGCCAGCCGGTCGAATACGGCCAGCCCTTGTTCATCATCGGCTGAGATGTTTGAAAAGATCCTGATCGCCAACCGCGGCGAGATTGCGCTGCGCATTCAACGCGCCTGCCGCGAGCTCGGTATCCGAACCGTCGTGGTTCACTCCGAGGCCGACACCGAGGCTAAATACGTCAAGCTCGCGGACGAATCGGTATGCATCGGCCCGCCGCCCGCGTCCGCGAGCTATCTGAACATACCGGCCATCATCAGCGCCGCTGAGGTGACTGACGCCGAGGCGATCCACCCTGGCTACGGCTTTCTCGCCGAGAACGCGGATTTCGCGGAAAAGGTCGAGCGTTCCGGGTTCGTGTTCATCGGCCCGCACCCGGAAAACATCCGGCTGATGGGCGACAAGGTCAGCGCGAAGCAGGCGATGACCAAGGCCGGCGTTCCGACCGTGCCGGGCTCGGAAGGGTCGCTTCCCGAGGACCCGAAGGAAATCGTGCGCATCGCGCGCAAAGTCGGCTATCCCGTGATCATCAAGTCCTCCGGCGGCGGCGGGGGTCGGGGAATGCGCGTCGTACATACCGAGGCCGCGCTGCTCAACGCCGTGAACATGACCCGGACCGAAGCACAGGCGGCGTTCGGCAACTCGGTCGTCTACCTGGAAAAATATCTCGAGAATCCTCGCCACATTGAGTTCCAGGTGCTAGCCGACGGCCAGAAAAACGCGGTGCACCTGGGCGAGCGCGACTGCTCTCTGCAACGCCGCCATCAGAAGGTGATCGAGGAATCGCCGGCGCCTGACCTTCCCGCCAAGCTGCGCGACAAGGTGGGCGAGCGCTGCGTCGAGGCCTGCCGCAAGATCGGCTACCGGGGCGCCGGCACTTTCGAATTCCTCTACGAGGAGAGCGAGTTCTACTTCATCGAGATGAACACGCGCATCCAAGTCGAGCACCCGGTCACCGAGATGGTCACCGGTGTCGACCTGGTGCAGGAGCAGATCCACGTCGCTGCCGGGCAGAAGCTGCGGCTGCGGCAGAAGGACGTTCACCTGCGCGGCCACGCCGTGGAGTGCCGGATCAACGCCGAGGATCCGTACCGCTTCACGCCCTCGCCGGGGAAAATCACGTCCTACCATCCACCGGGCGGGCCGGGCATCCGGGTCGACTCGCACGTCTACCAGGGCTACACCGTGCCGCCTAACTACGATTCGCTGGTCGGCAAGGTGATCGCGTATGGCGCGACGCGCGACCAGGCGATCGCCCGCATGCGTATCGCGCTCTCCGAGATGGTGGTGGAGGGCATCCAGACCAACATACCGCTGCACCGCGACCTGCTCAACGACACGCGCTTCCTGCGCGGCGGCGTTTCCATCCATTACCTGGAGCAGAAGCTCGCGGGGGAGAACAAGAAGAAGTAATGCCCTGGCTCGCGCTCATGCTCGAGGTCGACGCCGCCGCCGCGGATGCCTTGAGCGACGCACTGTTAGTCGCGGGCGCGCGCTCGGTGTGGCAGGAATCAACCGAAATACAAAACTGCAGGCTTGCAATGCTGCTCGATATTGATGCAGAACCCGTCAGTGTCCTTTCGGCGGCAGCCGAGAGCGCCGGACTCGGGAAGACGCCCCGATTCAGCGCCGCCAGGCTTGAGGACGAGGATTGGGTGCGGCGCAGCCAGGCGCAGTTCGCTCCGATCGTAATCGGCGAGCGGCTGTGGGTCGGGCCGAGCTGGAGCGAGCAGCCGCGGTCCGTGGCCGCGGCAATAATACTCGACCCCGGGATCGCCTTCGGCACAGGCAGCCATCCGAGCACGAAGCTGATTTTGAATTTTCTGGAAAAGAACATACGAGGCGGGGAGCGCGTCCTCGACTACGGCTGCGGCTCCGGTATATTGGCGATCGCCGCCGCCAAGCTCGGAGCTTCGCACGTGGACGCGGTCGACATCGATCCCGACGCGGTCCGCACCGCGGCCGCGAACGCGGCTGCGAACGGCGTTCTGATGCGCAGCGCCGTTCCCGAGGAGCTCGCGCTCATTGAATACGATCTCGTCGTGTCCAACATCCTTGCCCAACCCCTGATCCTGCTGGCGCCGCTGCTTGCCGGGCGCACCCGGCGGGGCGGGTGGATTGCGCTCTCTGGAATTCTCGAGACGCAGGCCGCCGAAGTCGCCGACGCATATCTGCCGTTCTTCGACGCGCAGGTCGCGCAAACCGAGGAGGGCTGGGCGCTCGTCGCGGGGCTGCGCCGATGAGCCTCGTCACCCGCTGCCAGGTCTGTGCGACCGCCTTCCGCGTACAGCGCTCACAGCTGGCGGCGCGCGGCGGTAAGGTCCGCTGCGGCAAGTGCGGCACTGTATTCGACGGCGTCGCGGGGCTGGTCGAGGAGGGCAGCGAGCTGCTGCTGCTCGAGCCTTCGCCGCAGCTCGGACTGTTCGATCCAGCGCGCCGCGCCGGGCACTCGGCCGCGGCGTTCGACGACGACGATGTACCGCTGCCTGAATTTCTCAACAAACCCGAGCCGCCGGCGCGCTCGCCTTGGCTCTGGGGGTTTCTCTTGGTCGTCGCCGCGCTCGCGCTCGCCGCCCAGGCCGTGTACCGCTATCGCACCGAGATTGCGGTGCTGGCGCCAAGCGCGCGCGGCGCGCTGGCCAGCGCCTGCCGCCTGTTGCGCTGCGAAGTACCGCTGCCGCGCCGTCCCGAGCTAATGAGCATTGAATCGTCCGACTTGCAGGCCGACGCGCGGTCGGAGAGGGTGATCGTGCTGAACGCCGTGTTGCGCAACCGCGCGCCCTTTCCGCAGGAATATCCGGCGCTTGAGCTGACCCTGACCGACGAGGCCGACCGGCCGGTTCTGCGCCGCGTGCTCGCCCCCGCGGACTATCTCGACCCATCGCGCCGGGTCTCGCTCGTCGCACAGGGTCTCGCGCCCGGCGCCGAAGCGTCGTTTCGCATCAGTTTCGACGCCGGCCGCGCGCGCGCCACCGGCTACCGGCTGTACCTGTTTTTTCCGCAATGAACGTGGCCGCCTGGTGAAAAAAATCCTCGTTACTGGCTCGATCGCCTACGACACCATCATGGTGTTTCCGGACCGTTTCAAGAACCACTTGCTGGCCGACCAACTGCACATCCTCAACGTCTGCTTTCTAACGCCCGAGATGCGGCGCGAATACGGCGGCACCGCCGGGAACATCGGTTACAGCCTGCGGCTGCTCGGCGAGGACCCGCTCGTCATGGCGACGGTCGGCGAGGACATCGGGCCCTACCTCGAGCGGCTCGCGAAGCTCGAGATCGGCGCGCAGCTGCTCAGGCGCATTCCCGGGCAGTTCACCGCGCAGGCATTCATCACCACCGATCTGGACGACAACCAGATCACGGCGTTCCATCCCGGCGCGATGAACCATTCCCACGAAAACCATGTGCGCGCCGAGTTGGGCGCTGGAATCGCGATCATCGGACCCGACGGCAAGCAGGGCATGCTGCAGCACGCGCGCGAATGCGCGGCCCTCGGCGTGCCGTTCCTGTTCGACCCCGGCCAGGGGCTGCCGATGTTTTCCGCGGAGGAGATCGAGGAATTCCTGCGCGAAGCGGACTACGTCGCGGTAAACGACTACGAGGGCAAGCTGTTGGAGGAAAAAACCGGCAAATCCCTCGAGCAGCTGGCGCACGGCGTGAAGGCCCTGGTCTGCACGCTCGGCGCCAAAGGCTCGCTGATCATGGCGGGCAGTCAACGGCTCGAGATTCCGAGCGTTAAGGCTGCTGGCGTGGTCGATCCGACAGGCTGTGGAGACGCTTACCGGGCTGGGCTGCTATATGGCATCGCGCGCGGCTGGGACTGGGCGGCGACTGGAAGGCTGGGCGCGCTCCTGGGAGCGATTAAAATAGCGCATCGTGGGGCGCAGAATCACCCCTTGGTGCGCGACGAGATCGAGTCGCAGTTCCATCGCGCCTTCGGCTATTCGCCATGGAAAGGCTGACAGCATGAAGCATTCAATTCTTTTCACGCTGATCGCGGGCACCGTACTGGGTGCGGTGGTGGGTTGTGCAACCCGCGAATCCGCGAATATCTATGGCAAGCACGAGACCGGGAGAGAACAGACCGTGCGCTTCGGGACGGTGGATTCCGTGCGTCAAGTGAAAATCCAGGGCAGCGATACGGCCGCCGGACCCATCGCCGGCGGCGCGGTCGGCGGCATTGCCGGCAGCACGGTCGGGCACAATAAAGGCTCAGCCGTTGCGACGGTGCTCGGCGCCGTGGGTGGGGCCGTCGCGGGACGGGCGATCGAGCAAGGCGTGACCCAGAAAGACGCCCTGGAAATCACCGTGAAGCTCGATAGCGGCGAGCTGCGTGCCATCGTCCAGGAAGCGGACATAGCTTTCAAAGCCGGAGATCGAGTTCGCCTGGTGAGCTCGGGCGGAATTACCCGCGTCACGCCCCAGCAACCCTAACCTCCGGTTCTTCCTTGCAGTTTGCCGCGAATTTTCGCGGCGTATTCCTCGAGCCTCTCCCGCGGCGGGTTTTTCACCGGCCAGGTGAGCTCCATGCCGTCATTCTCGTGGCGCGGCAGAAGATGAATGTGGAAGTGGAACACGGTCTGTCCGGCCGGCTTGCCGTTCGCCTGGTAAACCGACAAGCCCAGCGGCGAGAAGGAATCGCGAATCGCGCGCGCGACGCGCGACGCGGCGCGCAGCAGCGCCGAAGCTTGCGCGTCGTCGAGGCCGTAAATGTTCTCGACGTGCTCCTTGGCCGCGACCAGCACATGCCCGGGATTGACCTGGCCGAGGTCCATGAAGGCGAGCGTATCGTGGTCTTCGTAGACCACGGTTGCGGGAATCTGCCTGGCCACGATCTTGCAGAACACGCAGTTGCCGTCGACTCGGCTCATCCGTCCCCCGCCGCCTGATAGCCGCGGCATGGTACCTGATAGAGAGCCCGGTCCTCGAGCCGCAGCGCGGTCAGCGAGCCGCCCCACACGCATCCGGTATCCAGCGCGGCGAGCCGCTCATCGAGCTTGAGGCCCAGCGCTGACCAGTGTCCGCACAGGATGGTGCGTTTTTCCTTTTTTGGCCTGGCTTCATACCAGGCGAGGTAGCCGGGCGGCGGCTTGCTGCCGTTCGCCTTGAAATCCATCCGGCCATCGCGGGTGCAAAAGCGCATCCGAGTCATCGCGTTCACGATCACCCGCAGGCGGTCCCAGCCCGTCAGCGATTCGTTCCACTCATCCGGCTTGCTGCCATACATGTTGGTGAGGAAGTCTTGGTATTTCTTTCCAGATAAAGCATTTTCTACTTCGCGCGCGAGACTCAGAGCCTTTTCGATCGTCCACTGCGGGAGAAGACCCGCATGCACCATCGCGTAGCCGCCCTCGACATGCATCATCGGCCGCGTGCGCAGCCAAGCCACGAGCTCCTTTGCGTCGCGCGTACCGAGCACGTCGCTGAAAGTGTCGTCCTTGCGGCGGCGCTCGAAGCCTTCGTGCTGCGTTACCAGATGCAGGTCGTGATTGCCGAGGACGGTAACGGCGCGATCGCCGAGCGCGTGCACGAAGCGCAGCACCTCGAGCGATTTTGGGCCGCGGTTGACGAGGTCGCCCACGAACCATAGGCGATCTCGTTTCCTTTCAAAACCCGTCTCCTCGAGGAGCCGCTGCAGCTCGTCGAAGCAGCCCTGCACGTCGCCAATCGCATAGGTTGCCATGGAAGACTCAATATAGCTTCAAAAGCTGGCATCGAGCCTGCGATACTGGATCGCCTCCGCGATATGCTCCGCCGCAATCGAAGTCTTGCCCGCCAAGTCGGCAATTGAACGCGCCACTCGCAGGACCCGGTGATAGGCGCGCGCCGAAAGCAGCAGGCGCGCGAGCGCGTGGCGCAAGAGCTGGTCGCCTTCGCGATCGGTGCCGCAGTGGCGATCGATTTCGCGGGTGCCGAGGAGGGCGTTCGCCTTGCCCTGGCGGAAAAGCTGCACCCCGCGGGCGCGCGCCACGCGGCCGCGGATCTCGCTCGAGCTTTCCGCCGCAACCGGCGCGACGAGCTCGGCTTCGCGCGGTGCCGGCACTTCCAGCTTGATGTCGATTCGGTCCGCCAGCGGCCCGGAAATGCGGCCGCGATAGCGCGCAATGCGCTCCGGCGTGCAGCGGCAGCGCCCGTTGCGGTCGCCGCAGTGGCCGCAGGGGCAGGGGTTCATCGCGGCGACCAGCTGGAACCGGGCCGGAAAGCTTGCCTGGCGCGCGGCGCGCGCGATCGACACCCGGCCGGACTCGAGCGGCTCGCGCAAGGCTTCCAGGACGTCCCGGTCGAACTCCGGCAGCTCATCGAGAAACAGCACGCCGTGGTGCGCAAGCGAGATTTCTCCCGGTCGGGGCAGGTTGCCACCGCCGACCAGAGCGGGCCCGGAGGCGCTGTGATGCGGCGCCCGAAACGGCCGCTCACCCCAGCGGGCGGCATCGAACCCGCCGCTTGACACGGAATGCACGGCCGCCACTTCGAGCGCTTCGCCTTCGGAAAGCTGCGGCAGGATGCCGGGAAAGCGCGCCGCAAGCATAGATTTGCCCGTCCCCGGCGGCCCCACCATCAGGACGCTATGGCTGCCGGCCGCCGCGACCTCGAGCGCGCGCTTCACCTGCTGCTGCCCCTTTACGTCGCTGAAATCCGGATACGCGGGCGCGACGACCTGCGCCTTGCTTTGGTATTCGGCAAGCGGCGCCTCGCCGGCAAGATGCGCGACCACTTCGAGCAGAGCGCGAGCTGGCAAGATGCGCGCGCCTTCGGCGAGCGCGGCCTGCGGCGCATTGCCTTCAGGCAGTACGAAGGCGCGGCCCGCGCTGCGCGCGGCAAGCGCCATGGCGAGCGCACCCCGGATCGCGCGCAGTTCGCCGGTCAGCGAAAGCTCGCCCGCGAATTCCTGGCCGGCCAACGAGTCCTGCGCGAGCTGGCCGCTCGCCGCCAGGATGCCGAGGGCGATCGGCAGATCGAAGCGACTCGAGTCCTTGGGCAATTCAGCCGGCGCGAGATTCACCGTGATGCGGTCGATTCCTGCGAGCGCGCGGCTCGCTACCGTAGCAACGGTCATATGTTCCCCCGCCGACAAAGAACGCGCCGGGCGAGGGCGGGTTTACTTGGCGCGGCCGCCTGGCGGCTGCGCTTCCAATTCGGCGACCCGTTTTTCCAACTCAGCGAGCTTTGCTTGGGCGCGCTCAAGCAGCTTGCGCTGCACGTCGAAATCTTCACGCGACACGAGGTCCAGGCGATCGAACCAGCTGGCGAGCAACGCCCGCAGGTTTTTCTCCAGGTCTGCGGCGGGCGAGTTGCGCAAGGCGCCGGCAACGCGCTCGTTCAGCTCATCGAACAGTCTTTTGTCGATCATTCGCCGAAGCTACCACTGCAGGCGAAGCACCAGCCTTGAGCACCGCGCTTCGAAGAGCGCCCCACTTTGGGGCGCAGCACCTCAAGGTGGCCTTTAATGGTTTATTAACCTATTGAAACTTAATGGTATTAAGCCGTGGCACAGGAGATGCTAGTCAAGGACGCCTTTCCAATTTTCCCACGGAGATACCTGCCATGCGCAAGTCTGTGATGACCTTAGCTGTTGCTTCTGCGTTTGCCCTGCCCACCGTCGCGCTGGGCCAGGCGGCACCTGCCGCCCCGGCCGCTCCGACCTTGGACAAAGTACTGGACGCCTCCGGTATCAGCCTGAGCGGCTATGTCGATACGGCCTACTCGCACGCCGACCGGGACATTGAGGGCGGGAATTTCTCACCCCGCGTGTTCGACTCGCAGAACAACTCGTTCGTGCTCCATCAGGTTGGCCTGCAAGTCGCCAAGCAGCCGAAAGAGGGTTTCGGTGGCCTGGTCAATATCACGGCGGGAAGGGACGCGGGGATCATTCGTTCCTTCGACTCCACGGACTCGACCTTCGACGTCACGCAGGCGTTCGCGCAATACGCGAGCGGACCGTTCACGCTCATCGCCGGAAAGTTCGTCACGCTTTCGGGCACTGAAGTGATCTGGAGTCCCAGCAACGCTAACTTCTCGCGCTCGATTCTATTCGGTGCCATCCCGTTCACCCATACGGGCGTACGCGCCACCTACGCGCCGAGCGACAAGATCAGCTTAATCGGCGGCGTCAACAACGGTTGGGACCAGATGAAGGACATGAACCGGGGCAAGACAGTGGAGCTCGGCGTGATTGGTACGCCGATCAAGCCGCTGACCCTTACCGGCTCGTACTACGGCGGACAGGAATCGTCCGGCACCACGGGAGTGACCGGCAGGCGCGATAGCACCAACTTTGTCGCTAGCTATAACGTCATCGAACCCTTGTCGCTCGGCCTGGAGTACCTGCGGGTCCAGCAGAAGGACGCGATATTCGATGCCACTGGCACGCCGGCGAAGGGCAAGTACAGCGGGCTCGCTTTTTATGCCTCGTACACGTTCATGCCGAAACTGAAGGGCACGCTGCGCGCCGAAACGTTTGACGACAAGGACGGGATGCACTTCGGCATGCCGGGCGGCACGACCACCGGGTCGAAATACAAGGAATACACGCTGACCATGGCGTACCTTGCAGCCGACAACTACGAAGTGCGGGGCGAGATCCGCAGAGACACAGCCAATCAACAGGTGTTCACGGACGAGACCAACTTCAGCAAGAACTTGATGACCTACGCAATCCAGGTGCTTTACAAGTTCTGAGCTCCTCGGCGAGAG
>WNFI01052269.1_pt1 | contig 27542 bp, 22 predicted proteins | sample 5400471 | NCBI WGS metagenome assembly WNFI01 (sample SAMN13153348, study PRJNA577476) | soil metagenome | isolation source: 100 cm saprolite on Douglas fir-dominated hillslope | place: USA:California | collected 2013-09-17
GAACCCACTTTCTCTCCTCGTTTTACATACATCGTTTTTCACCCCCTTAAGGTCATTATTCTACCTTAATTGTGTAACCGATGTGTCTCAGCCTACTCAGAGCCCACTTGAGAGAATTTCAAATTTCCAATGTCAAATGACAAATATCAAATAAAAGTACCTTGTTTCATTTGAAATTTTAAATTGGATATTTGACATTTGAAATTCATATCTAAAATAGGTTAATATAACTTATGATGTTAACTATATATAGTTTACTTATCCTCATTGCTCTTTGGTTAGGAATTGTTTCATTCTTTTTATTCAAAATAATCCGCCATTATAATAATTTAACTCGGGGAGTATCTTCAGCGTCTTTACAAACGATTCTTGAAAGTGTTTTAAGAGAGACACACGATACAAAAAAGGATATTGCATTGGTCACAAGCCGGTGTGATAAGATAGAACAAGAGAGTCATTTTCATATTCAAAAAATTGGCCTGATCAGGTTTAATCCGTTCAACGATACGGGAGGAGATCAAAGTTTCATTTTGTCATTACTAGACAAGCAAGATTCAGGTGTTGTTATTTCCGGTTTGTACTCGCGTACAGGAACACGTTGGTATGCCAAAAAAATTCACAAAAGGAAAAGCACTGAACATGAATTATCAAATGAAGAAAAAAGAGCGATCCTAGATGCACAGGGGATAACCTAAAAATTTCAAATTTCCAATATCAAATATCCAATGAACAAAAAAGTAATTTATTTCATCTTAGCAATTATTGCTTATGTAGCAGCGGCTGGCATTTCTTATGTTGTCTTTTCTAAGACACCTTCCTTAACAGGACAGCAGGCTGTAATTAGCCAGCCACTTCCTACAACAAAAACACTAGCAAATGGTAGTGTGGTATTTGATCAGAATGCGCCAAAAACGGAAAGCTGTCCACTCAACGGCGCAATGTACTCTAAAGAGCAAAAGAACTGGTGGATGCAGCATGAACCTTTAGGTGTCATGATTGAGAATCATCAGGATGCACGGCCGCAATCGGGTTTATCATATGCGGATATAGTATATGAAGCAGTTGCTGAAGGAGGTATCACAAGATTTCTTGGAGTATTCTATTGTCAAGACGCGTCGGAAATCGGACCAATACGTTCAGCACGTGTTTATTTCTTGGATGAGTTATCAGAGTATGGATCGTATCCACTGTATGCGCACGTAGGCGGCGCAAACGCTGATGGTCCCGCAGACGCGTTAGGTACTTTGGATAAAATTGGTTGGACGGGATACAACGATTTAAATCAATTTTCTATTGGTTTCCCTACATTTTGGAGAGATTATGATAGATTAGGCCATACTGTTGCGACAGAGCATACAATGTATTCAACAACAGGGAAATTATGGGCTGTTGCAAAAACCCGCGGTATTACAAATACGGTAAAAGGTGGTAACAGTTGGGATAGTAATTTTAACACTTATTTATTTCAAAATGACGCGGCAATAGCAGATCGACCTGCGGCACAATCAATCCACGTAGAGTTCTGGTCAGGTGATCCTGCATATTATGATGATTGGACATATGATAGTAAAAATAATGTATATAAAAGAAATAACGGCGGTATAGCACATATTGATAAGGATACGAATCAGCAATTGACAACAAAAAATCTCGTGTACTTATCTATGCAACAAACCCATGCAAATGACGGATATGAAGATAATGTCCATCTATTATATAATAATCGCGGAACCGGCAAAGCAGTTATTTTTATGAACGGCAAAAGAATAGCCGGTACCTGGAAAAAAGATTCAAGAACTTCCAGAACACTTGTATATGACAGTATTGGTAATCCAATTAAATTTGTCCAGGGAAAAATCTGGTTCTCCATCCTGCCTCTTGATGGCGTCCTTACTGTAAAATAGCCCTGCTCTCTACGTCATTGCGAGAAGCGCACGACAGCGACGCGGCAATCCCTTTGTTTGTAATTCGTGTCTCGGGATTGTTTCACCCCCGATTCAATCGAGGGTTCTGCAAAGACGTTTAAAAAAACCTTGCGTCTTCAGAAAGATTGTTGTATTATCTGATAAACTGTCGTTATCGGACAAATTATGTTAGCAGATTTTATCACTTCAAAGTCCAGAATTAAATTACTCGATGTATTTTTGACATCGCCTTTTGAGATGTTCCACGTACGTGATTTAGTCCGTAAAACAGGGGATGAGATTAACGCGGTCAGGCGAGAGTTAGCATTCCTTGAGAAAAAAGGAATTTTAGAACGGGAGCCTCGCGCAAATAGAGTCTATTATTCACTTTCCAAAGACTATCCTTTTTATAATGAGTTCTTACGTATTGCTGCAAAGACAAATGGGTTAGGCGGAGAGATAATGCGAAATAGAGTGAAATTGGGGAAAATAAAGTATGCAATGTTTTCCGGAAAATTTATAAAAAGAACAAAAAAAAGTCCTGAAGAAGTAGATTTTCTGGTGGTTGGGACAGTTGTGCTGCCGGAACTTGCATTGTTAATCCGTAATGAAGAAGCACGACTTAGTACAGAAATTAATTATACGGTGATGACAGAAGATGAATTTGCGTTTAGAAAATCGCGACGAGATCCGTTTATCTACGGAATACTCACCGGTTCCCGAATCATGCTCATCGGGGACGAAGAAAGTATGCTGGCATGAGAAAATATCCACGATTTTTTTTCTGGTTTTTACTAGTTATAACAGCGGCGGCGGTCTTAGTTGATTTGCCCAATACGTTGCGTGTAGGAAATAAAACTATTGGTCCTTTGCATCCAAGACAAAAAGATTTTACTTTTCATCGTGGACTTGATTTAGCCGGTGGAACAAGTGTGACATTACAAGCTGACATGCATGGTATTCCTGAGGCACAGCGTCAAAATGCACTAGATTCTGCAAAAGCTGTTATAGAAAAACGAATCAACCTGTTTGGTGTTTCAGAGCCTGTTATCCAGACTGCAAAGGTGAATAATGAGTATCGGTTAATTGTGGAGTTGCCGGGAGTAAATGTTGATCAGGCAATACAATTGGTGGGTACAACTGCTCAGTTGAGTTTTTGGGAAGATTCTCAAAAAGTAGCAACGCCTTCGGGTTTACCTGTGGGGATTACACAGATTTTACAAAATCCGCATAAAACAGATTTAACAGGGAAAGATTTACAAGACGCGACAGTTATTTTTGATCCACAGACTGGTAAGCCGGAAGTACAGCCTACATTCTCTCCAGATGGTGTTAAAAAATTTGCTGACATTACGAGAAGAAATGTTAGTAAACCATTGGTTATCGTTTTAGATAATCAAATTATTTCCGCGCCTACAGTCCAGACTGTTATTCCTGATGGTAATACCATTATTACCGGAGGTTTTACGACTGATCAGGCGAAGGCGTTGAGTATCCAATTGCGTGCTGGCGCATTACCCATACCTCTGAAAGTGCTAGAACAAAATAGTGTTGGTGCAACTCTAGGGAATACTTATTTGCTAAAAAGTTTATTTGCCGGCATTCTTGGATTTATCATTATTGTCATTTTCATGATTGTTCTGTATGGCAGACTGGGTGTAATTGCGAGTACAGCATTAGTTCTCTACACATTAATCACATTAGCAATCTTTAAAATTATTCCTGTCACTTTGACGCTTGCTGGTATTGCAGGATTCATTTTATCTATTGGTATGGCTGTGGATGCAAATATTTTGATTTTTGAAAGAATGAAAGAAGAACTGCGTCTTGGCAGATCTCTTGCAGTTGCAATTGAACTAGGCTTTTCCAGAGCATGGACATCTATCCGGGATTCAAATATCTCAACCTTAATTACCAGCGCTATTTTGTATAAATTCGGAACAGGAATTGTTAGAGGATTTGCGATTACTTTGGCAATTGGAGTATTGGTGTCAATGTTCTCAGCTGTATTTGCGACACGAACATTTATTAGAAGTTTTTATAAACGATAAAGATATGAATATAGTTAAAAATAAAAATATATTTTTCTTAATTTCTCTCCTGGTAATTATACCTGGTATGATCTCTTTGTTTTTGTGGGGATTGAATAGATCTATTGATTTTGCCGGAGGATCCAGAGTAACCTTCTTGTTCCCCAAAAAAGTAAACCAGGCAACGCAAAATACAATTAACGCAGTTTTTGCTCAGGACAAACAGAAAATTGCAACACTACAGACTTCTGAGACAAGAGTAGTTATCAGAACTTCACCAATGGATCAGAAAAAAAATGCCAAGATTTTAAGTGATTTGCACCAGCGTATAGGAGATTTCAAAGAAGAAGAATTTGCAACAATTGGTCCAACTATTGGCGCTGAGACAACAAATAATGCGATACAGGGGGTACTATTGGCATCCATCTTGATTGTGCTATACATTGCATTCTCATTCAGAGAAGTGCCAAAACCTGCACGTAGTTGGCATTTTGGTGTGTGTGCAATTATTGCGTTACTGCACGATGCATTAGTAGTGCTAGGAGTTTTTTCTTTGCTCGGGCATTTTTTCGGAGTGGAGATTGACAGTTTGTTTGTTACTGCTATTCTTACCGTTATTGGGTTCTCTGTCCATGATACGATTGTTGTTTTTGACAGGATCAGAGAGAATTTGAAGAAAACAGGATTGCGATTATCCTTTGCTTCTATTGTCAATCAGTCAATGCTTCAGACAATGACGCGTTCCTTGAATACTTCTTTGACTGTGATACTTGTTCTGACAACACTCCTCATTTTCGGCGGGGAAAGTATCAGATGGTTCATAGTAGCACTCTTAATAGGTGTCATCAGCGGAACCTACTCATCCATTTTCAATGCATCGCTGTTATTAGTAGTTTGGCATGAGTGGAATGAGAAGAGAGTGAAGAAGATTTAAGAAGCTAATTGTTCTTTGACTATGTTACTTACCAAACCCCCATCAGCTTTTCCTTTTGTCTTTGGCATCAAAGTGCCCATGACTTTTCCAATATCTTGCAGAGAAGTTGCATTTGTTTGTTGAATCGCTTCCGTAACTAATCTTTTTATTTCTTCTTCTGACATTTGTTGAGGCAAATATGCTTGTAAAAAGTCTAATTCTTTTTGTTCCTTATCAACCAAATCCTGACGTTTCGCATTTTGATATTGTTCAATGCTGTCTTTACGCTGTTTAACTTCTTTTTGAACAACTGCGAGTACATCTTCATCGCTTGCTTCATATCCCGCGCCGCCTTTTTGGATTTCATAATAAGTTAACGCGGAAATCAGCAAGCGAAGTATTGCTGTTGTATCAGTAGTTTTTGCAAGCATGGATTCTTTTAACTGGTCACGGAGTTGTTGTTTGAGCATAGAATTATTATAACACGTCATTGCGAGTTCTGCTAAGCAGAACGTGGCAATCCCGTCGAGGTTAGCGCGAGTTACAAACAACAGGATTGCTTCTCCCGATTTTTATCGGGATCGCAAAAACGTTATAAAATGACTTTAATTCTTTCAAGCAAGTGCTCTTTTGTATTCAAACTCAAGTCTTCATCCACTTCCTCAAATAACTTCTGCAAGATCTCGCCGATTTTTTTACTTGGCTTCATGTTTAATTCTTTCATTACATCATTGCCGTCAATTGCCAAATCTTTGATAGAAAATGGCGCGGGTTGGAGTTGTTCTTCTACCCGTTTTTTAAATAGTTTTAAGCGCCAGCTTTCTGCTGTTTGTGTGCCGCCGCCGAGTCTATCGCCAATTCTCAGGTCAATCATGTCTTTCACATTTTCCACGCCGACTCTACGGATAAAACGGCGGATTGCGGAATCGGTAATATGTTCATCAATGGTGAACATATGCCATCTGATAAGCATCACAATTTTATCCCGTTCTTTTTTTGAAAAGCGCAGGCGATTGCAGATTTCATATGCTATTCTTGCGCCGACGACTTCGTGGTTATAAAAAATGACCAAGCCTTCTTTATCTTCTGATCTGACACGGGGCTTGCCTATGTCATGAATAAGTGTAGCAAAACGGACAATAGGATCAGTGGAGGGGCATTCTTTGAGTGAAGACACATTATGAGTAAATACATCTGTTGTATGGTGTCTACCGGGACGTTCTTGCGAAATCCCCACACCTTCCAAAAGTTCCGGCAAAATATATTCAAGCAGTTTTGCATTTTTCAAAAGCATAATCCCTTCATATGGATGCTCACTGGATAAAATCTTCAACAGTTCATCATGCACTCTCTCCGCGGAAATCGCTGGTAATAACGCTGCATCTTCATGTATTGCTTTCCATGTGGTGTCTTCAATAGTAAAGCCATATTGTGTCGCAAAACGGATAGCGCGCAAAAGCCGTAACGCGTCTTCCTTAAAGCGTTCATTAGGCTTGCCTACAGCACGAATGATTCTGTCTTGCAAATCTTGTTTGCCGTTAAACGGATCAATGATTTCCATATCTTTGCGAGCTTTCGATTGGATCGGGGGCGCGGCGTGAAGAGGTATTGCCATCGCATTAATTGTAAAATCGCGTCTTTGCAGATCTTCTTGGATAGTTTTTCCCCATGTTACTTTTTCCGGATGTCTGCGATCTTTATATTCCGATTCACTGCGAAAAGTAGTGATTTCAATAACCTGTTTTATTTCTCTTTCTGTAACAACAATTCCTACAGTTCCGAACTGATTATCGTAAAATCCATCGGGGAATAATTGTAAGATTTCTTCTGGTGTCGCATTCGTTGTCATGTCCCAATCTTTTACTTCTTTCTCAAGTAACAAATTTCTCACACTACCGCCAACAAGATAAACTTCGTAGCCCGCTTGGGTTAGTTTGGTGGGGATGGACAGTATATAGTTTGGGAGGGTTAGTTGCATAGTGTTTAAAATTCAAAGTCCAAAGTAAAAAATACTGTGTTAGAATTATACCATGTTATATAAGAAAAAATGGCAGTTATTACATAAAACAATTGATAATTCACAATTAACAATTGACAAGCTCATAGCCATTCTGCTTTCCAATCGGGGGATAAAAACAAAACAGGAAAGAGAAAGTTTTCTGCATCCAAAATTAGAAGAAGTTACTGTGGATTCGGTTGGGATTGATCAACAACAATTAGCAAAAGCGATTAAACGCATCCAGTACGCAATTGAGAATAATGAACAGATTGTGGTATTTGGGGATTATGATGTTGACGGAATTACCGGCGCTGCAATTTTGTGGGAAACTTTACATGAGTTAGGTGCAATTGTTGTCCCATATATTCCTCATAGAGTTGATGAAGGGTATGGCTTGTCGGTGACAGGAATTTCAAATTTACAATCATTCTCCTCCGCTAAAGCTTCAGTGGACAAGCAAATTTCCAATATCAAATTGATTATTACCGTAGACAATGGAATAGTGGCGCATGAGGCAGTTCATTTTGCAAACGAACAGGAGATTGATGTCATTGTTACTGATCACCATATGCGTTCAGAAAAAGATCCTGATGCTTTTGCAATTGTGCATACAACCAAACTTTGCGGAGCAGGAGTTGCGTGGATGCTTTCTAATGTCATTGCGAGTTCTGCAAAGCAGAACGAAGCAATCCCGTCGAAGTCAGCCAAGATTACAAATGATGAGATTGCCGCGCCCCCGATTCGATCGGGGACTCGCAAAGACGTAGAAAAAGAAGAGAGACATTTAGAGCTTGTCGCTCTTGCTACAGTCGCGGATTTAGTTCCACTTACTGCTGCAAATCGGACTTTAGTGACCTATGGTTTAGAACGTTTAAGAAAAACAAAACGTGTAGGTTTACTCGCCCTTTTTCAAGAAGCAGGGATTGAACCGGAGAAAATTGGAGTGTATGAAATAGGGCATATCATCGGGCCTAGGCTTAATGCTATGGGGAGGATGGCGAATGCTATGGATAGTTTGCGTCTGTTATGTACAAGAGATTCCAGTCGCGCGCAGGTACTTGCTGCAAAGTTAGGAAAGACAAATAAAGAGAGACAGTTGTTGACGCAGGAAATGGCCGAACACGCGTTAGAAAAAGTGCAAAGCGCATACCCCAAGGGTACTAGCTTCCCCGAAGCGGCGAAGTCAAAAGTCAAAAGTTTATTGTTTGTTGCGCATGAGACATATGAGCAAGGGGTTATTGGGTTGGTGGCGAGTAAATTAGTTGAAAGATATTATCGTCCTTCGATTGTTGTGTCTATTGGGGAAAAAGTTAGTAAAGCTTCCGCACGGTCTGTTGCTGGTTTTAATATCATTGAGTTTATTCGCAGTGCTTCTCATTTATTGGTGAATGCAGGCGGTCATCCTATGGCAGCAGGGTTTACTGTTGAGACGGGGAATCTGGGTGCGTTGCAGGAAGCATTTGAAAAGTTGGCAGGAGAGCAGGTGAGTGAGGAGTTATTGCAGCGGATTTTGAAAATTGATTGTGAATTGCCATTGGATAGTATTACTCAAGATCTATATGACTCTCTGCAGCAATTACAACCCTTTGGCATGGCAAACCCGGAACCGGTATTTGTGAGTAAAGGAGTAAAGGTTGAAGATATTCGCGCTATTGGCGTAGAAAAAAAACACCTAAAGCTTCGCGTTTCACAAGATTCATTTGCTGTCTATGATGCTATTGCGTTTGGGATGGGGGAGTATATTTCAGAAATTAAAATTGGGGATGCAATTGATATTGCATATGTTGTTGATGAGAATGAGTGGAACGGGAATAAGAAGTTGCAGTTGAAGATTAAAGATATTAAAAAGGTGAATAAATGCTAATTTAGCATGGTTTGGTTAATTCTTATGGTTATGTAGTTGTGGGTAGATTGCTGGTAAAAAAGTATGCTGAAGCAACTGTCTCTACATTATTACATTTGGGTCTTCAATTTTTTGCCTAACTTTGCTCATAGCATAAGCTTTCACTTTTGCTGGATTGTAATTGTAGAGGTGTTTATCAGGAGGGAATAATAATTCCATAACGCCACTTTCAATAAATCTTTGGTTACTATACTCTGGATGCGATAAACCTCTTTTATATAAATAATCTGGAATTGTTTCTAATGTGTGGCCTATAAACTCTGGTCGCATGCCATCCATTTTTAAGAAGGTTTTAAACCATTGTAAATTTTTTGAACTTCCTTCACTTGCTGCATTATGAACTCCACCATTTAGTGTATCTTCAGTTTCCTCAAACCCTAATAGACATCCTGCTTGGGTAGCGCTTATTGATAAGTGTTCTCTAAAAAGACGTAAATCATGTTTATTATTAAATACTGTCATTACACCAATTTGGTCATCAACTGCTAATGCTGGGTTTTCATGTCCTTTTCTCAAAAGCTTCAATATCATTCGCCGCTTCTTTTTTCTCCTTGTGATAGGATTATCTTCCGAAGTCTCTTGTTCGTTAGCGTCAGCATCAAATTGTACTCCTCCGGTTGTAACGGCTATGTGCATACCAATTTCTTTTGGTCCTTTTGGGGTACTAACGGTAAATGTTCTTCGTTGTATTCGTGTTAACTTTTGTCCTGGCTCTAACATCATTGCATCTTTCTCTTCTTTAGATATAAGAGTTACTGAATTAGTTGCAAACGTTTCTGGATCATGAGTACTTAAAAGATATTTTTCTTTTTTGTCTTCATCTGATCGTGGATTTAATACATATTCTTCAAGAAAAGTATTGAATTTTTGATAAGCTTCGTCTGTTTTTACTTCTCGTTCTCGTAAATCAACAGAACCTCCCAAACCCATCAACACTAATTTTCTCTTTGCTCGAAATCTATCTAGTGGTTCTAATGAATTATCAAACATTGCTAATGCTAAATCTACAGGATTATGTATTTTTCGAATAACACTGTCTTGTCCTTGTTCAACAAGAGGCGGAGGAAAATCTTTTGTCGCATCATCAATTGTACTGTCTACTAGTATACCTATTTCTGCAATTGTTGCTTTAACTTTTTCAGTAGTCTCTTCTTCTGTCTCACCTTTGATATCATATGAACCAGCAAGTAGTTTATATGCCCGTTCTGTTCTTCGCGCACGTTCTTCAGGATCATTTATCAATGCAGAGATTTCCCCCATTTTGCTAATGCCAAGAAGTTGCTTAAGTCGTTGTTGTTCTAACCGAACTTTTGTTAGTTTAGTTCGATCAATATCTTTATTTATATGTGGAGGTGGGCTGTTAAAAACAACAGTTTCTTCTACAGCAGCAATACCTGTTTGTCTGAGACTGTAAAAATTAAGTTCATCATTTTTAAGCTTTAACGGCGAAGCTTTTAAATCATCAGTTAGTGCTGAGTTTATCAAGGGTTGTTCCATATCTGGAGAAGTTTCCAACAATGTTATTGTTCCTCCAGCAATTTGATCTTGTATCATTGGTCCTTTATATACTTCTGCCATAAATTCCTTTCTTTGCCAAAAAAAATCTCCCTTGTCTTTTAGGGAGATTAGTTAATTGGTACTTACCATATTACAATCTCCCTATTCTATAAGGAAGTTAATTGTAAAAATTTGGCAAATCCACTGTCTGTTCATATATTTTATTTTAATAGATTCTAAGGCTAAATTCAAAAAATGTCAAGGCAGAAAATAGCTTTATTATTATAGGTCTAAATTTGCTGATTGTCAAGTATGTTCTTACCTACTTCTTACTATTCTCTTACTTTATTCAAGCAAAACAACTTACTCCTTGTCAAGTGGTTGTATTGTGAGTACAATAAGGAAAATTTGTATATGCAGCGTACATTAATTCTTAACATTCCCAAAGAAATTGGCAAAGAAATCAAGCTTCAAGGCTGGGTGGACACGAAACGGGATCATGGAAAACTGACCTTTATTGATTTGCGCGATAGAACCGGAAAAGTGCAATGTGTAGGGTTTCAGAAAATGGGAGAGTTAACTACTGAATCAGTGATTGAAATTATCGGCATTATCAAAAAGCGACCGGAAAAAATGATAAACCCCCATCTTGCTACGGGAACAGTTGAAATAGATGTTATAGAGTACAAAATCCTGAATAAAGCTTCAGAATTACCTATCCAAATTGATACAGACGGTCATGAAATTGGAGAAGAAGTACGTTTACGGTATCGATATATTGATTTACGAAGAGAAAGAATGCAAAAGATCATACGGCTTCGTTCTCACTATACGCAAGCACTAAGGCAAAGTTTATTACAACGGGATTTTGTTGAGATAGAAACACCGCTACTTACCAAATCAACAATGGAAGGGGCGCGGGATTTTCTTGTGCCATCACGCTTTCAACCAGGTAAATTCTATGCGTTGCCGCAAAGTCCACAACAATACAAACAATTATTGATGACTGCTGGATTTGAGCGATATTTTCAGTTCCCGCGGTGTTTACGAGATGAAGATTTACGCGCAGACAGAGGATTTGAATTTACACAAGTAGATATTGAAATGAGTTTTGTGAGTCAAGAAGATGTTATGCGAATAATTGAAACAGTTGTTAAAGAAGGAGTAAAAGCAGTAGGTGGTAAATTAAAAGATGAAATTTTTCCGGTTTTTGATTATAAGGATGCTGTAAAAAAATATGGAGCGGATAAATTTGATCTTCGTTCTGAAGAAGAAAAGAAAAATGGCGTATTGGCATTTGCATGGGTAGTCAATTTTCCATTTTTCAAAAAAGTAGATAAAAAAGATGCAGCAGAAGTACGAGATAGTAAAAGTGGCTGGACTTTTACGCATAACCCTTTTAGTATGCCAATTTCTGACCATGAAGAATGGCTCCTTAAGGGAGAACATATTGATGAAATAATTACAACACAATATGATTTGGTATGCAACGGATTAGAAGTCGGCGGTGGCAGTATCCGAGCGCATAGACCGGATCTTCTGAAAGCAACGTATAAAGTAATGGGATACTCAGAAGATCAAACACAAGCAAGTGTAGGGCATATGCTGGAAGCATTTTCGTATGGCACGCCACCTCATGGGGGTATTGCCTTAGGACTGGATCGGCTTATTGCAATCCTTGCTGGGGAAACTTCTATGAAAGAAACAGTTGCTTTTCCAATGACGTCAACAGGGAGAACTGCAATTATGGATGCACCTGCAGTAGTAAGTGAAGAACAATTAGAAGAAGTTGGCTTACAAGTTAAGAAAAAGTAAATGTTGGGCTTTTTTGCTATGATAGTAGGTAATGGGAAGAGTTTTGGCACTTTTTACAAAATGTATAAACAGTACTCTCCGGTTTCTTCGCAAATATATTAAGCTACTTATTCCGGCAGTATTACTTATTTGTTTGATAATCTTTGTTTCTTTTGATTACTTCCTGCAGATAAGGATTCTTAGTCTTCGTGTTTCAGAACCTCCGTTTGCTTCATTGCCACTTGCCCAATATCCTGTCCTAGATAAAACTGGGATTCCTGATATCTCAGCACAGGCTGCAATCATTATGGATCGCGACTCAAAAGTAGTATTGTATGCAAAGAACGCTGATTTGCGGTTTTCGCCTGCTTCTACGACAAAAATTATGACAGCATATACTGCTTTGCAGTATTTTGATTTGTCAAATATCCTCACAGTCAAACGCGAAATTGATACCCAAGGATCGGGACTCAATTTATTCAAAGGAGAAAAAATGGATGTAAAAAATCTTTTGGCCGGAGCATTAATTTATTCTGCGAATGATGCTGCGTTTACTATTTCACAAAATTATCCCGGCGGCGATGACGGGTTTGTAGCAAAAATGAATGAGAATGCGCGTTTGTTACATCTGAGTGAAACACATTTTGGCGATCCGGCGGGATTACTCGATAGTGAAGATTATACAACTGCGAGAGAGTTAGTCCGTCTTGCGTCAATTGCTATGCAAAATGCTGTATTTGCAAAAATAGTTGCTACACCGTATGCGACCATAATCAGCGCAGATGGACAATATAAGTACTTTATTAAGAATAGAAATACACTGCTAGGCAGTTATGGAGTAAATGGTATTAAAACAGGGTATACAGATGAAGCTGGAGAAGTACTGGTGACGTCAACGATTTTGCGTGGCCGTACCTATTATATTGTGGTGATGAAAAGTCAGGATCGGTTCGCAGATACGTGGCAGCTTCTCAATCTTCTGGTAAATAACACTACTTTTGTATCCATGCATCCTTGATAGCGCTGACGTAGGCCAGAAATCCATTATCTCCCTGAAAAACATAAATCGGCATGAGATATTGCGTTTGCGTATCAGCACCATAATATCCCAGCCCTACATCACGGATAGGAATATTCTGAGCTGTACCATAATATTGAGCGATATAGGTATTTCTTGACCTTTGCAAATCTACAAATGCTTCTTGCACGGACTTTATCGGGTAGGTAGCATTCGTGTTGGGGTCAATTTGGTTATGTATGTAATGTGTTTCTACTACCTGTAGTCCTGCTGAATTTTGACCGGGTTGTGCATTTGCGGTCACTGCGTTTGTTACTACAGTATTAATCAGTGTTGCTGGCGGATGAGGATAATAGATTGATAATTTATTAATATCTTTCTGGAAAAAATCCACATGGATAAGTTGCGTTGTGGAAAGACTGCTTGCGGCAACAAATTTGCCATTTTGGAGACTAAGTAAGGTTGTTTTCGTTTTCGTTTCATCAATATCATCAGGATATGCATTGAAACTTTGTAAAAAAGATTTTGAAGTATCGACAGCAATTGTATCACTGGTAAATGAGCCGCCATAGATATCGGGAAAAGACAGATATTGTGATACTATATCAAAATTTTGTGAGAGAATATTATATGTCAACACTTTTCTTGGTAGAGTTGGATTTGTCCATTGGTACACTATTTCCGATATTGCTACCGGAGGAATAGCGCCGAATTCTGTTTTAGAAACCAGGTCTTTGGTATTTTGTAAATTCAATAAGGTAATTTCCGGCTGAAGAATCTTATATACAGTTGCACGGTCACCGGATGAAGGCAAAGACCCTGAAACCGTATTAATGATATAGGTATAACTTGTGCTGGAAGTTGGTGGCGGGAAAGACACATCCGGTAATTTACCGAAAGATACAGTAGGCGGTGGCAATTTTGGAGGGAAAATTGCATTGACAATTATTTTTACTGTATTAAACAGTACAAAAAGTAAGATAATCCCGCCGATAACAATTCTGACCCACTTAAAAAAGTTTTTCAATGTATCTGTTGTGCTGTGTAGAGACATGTATTGAGTATAGGAGAAAATTGGGCTACAATGCAAGGTATGGTTCGAACAAGAATTGCGCCTTCTCCTACCGGGTTTGCCCATATTGGGACAATTTACCAAGTATTATTTGATTTTGCTTTTGCGAGAAAAAATAAGGGACAATTTATCGTGAGAATTGAAGATACTGACCGGGCACGATTTGTCGCAGGAGCTGAAAAAGTAATTTTTGAAGCATTGCAATGGTTTCACTTAGAAAGTGACGAAGATGCAATCAAAGGGGGGCCATATGGACCATATAGATCCTCAGAACGGTTAGCTCAGTATCAAAAATATGCTAAAGAGTTAATTGAAAAAGGGTATGCATATTATTGTTTTTGTACAAAAGAGCGTTTGGAACAGATGCGAAATGAACAGCAGAGAACTGGGCAACTCACTAAATATGATAAACACTGTTTGCACTTAGACTCAAAAGAAATTGCAGCAAATATACATGCAGGAAAACCATTTGTTATGAGATTAAACATTCCACAGAATCAGAAAACTACTGTCCATGATGAAATTGCAGGAGATGTAGAGTTTGATACTAACACTCTTGACGATCAAGTGTTAATAAAATCAGATGGTTTTCCAACCTATCATTTGGCTGTTGTTATAGATGATTATTTAATGAAAATTTCTCATGTATTTCGAGGTACAGAATGGTTGCCTTCCACACCCAAACATGTATTGCTATATAAATTTTTAGGGTGGGAAAAGAGTATCCCACAGTTTATTCACCTACCGCTTATACTCAATACAGACGGTAAAGGGAAACTGTCCAAAAGACAAACAGCAGCAGCAGTGAGTTTTTATAAAGAAGAAGGATATTTGCCGGAAGCAATTCTAAATTATTTATCAAATATTGTTTGGAATCATCCTGAAGGTAAAGAGATTTACTCGCTTGAAGAATTTATACAGTTATTCGAAATTAAAGACTTAACCTCCAAAGGTGCTAAATTTGACTTAGCCAAACTCAATTGGATAAATGGAGTTTATATACGCAATATGTCTGGTGAGAAATTAGCAGATTGCCTACTCGCATTTTCTCCGCAATATGAGATACTGGAGCAAACAATATTTTATAAAATTGTTGCTCTGGCACAGTCCCGTATTGAAACTTTAAAAAATTTTGATGCGCTTGCTCGGCATTTTATTGAAGAACCGGTTGTAACACTTGATGAAAAACAAAGAGAAATTGCTGATGATTTGGTTTTGTCTTTACAAACAATAGATGTATGGAATACAGATAAGATTCTTGAAACATTAAAAGAAGTTTTAGCAAAACACAAAGTTAAAATGGGAGTTTTATATACAATACTGACAGGACAACCAAGAGGCTTACCCTTGCCGGAGACATTGGTGATTTTGGGGAAAGAACATACTCTTAAACGTCTTTGCGAACCCCCGATTGAATCGGGGGTGAAGCAATCCCGAAGAGTTTAGTTGGTGCTATATACAATGGGATTGCCGCGTCGTTCCTCCTCGCAATGACGTAAACTCTATGAGATCTGTAGCAAAATATTCATCACTTATTTTTCACCCTGTCATATTTGCTTTACTAATCCCATTTATTTTAGTTTATCGCCAGACTACAGATGTCGGGTATGCGTTGAAATGGATGGCGTTTTCTTCGTTATTTCTTTTACTCACAATTATTATTTTTTATTTTGTCCGGCCAAAAGAATTTTTTTCTGATTTTGATATTGCAAAAAAAGAAAATAGAATAGGATTCTATGGTATTGCTTGCGGTATCGCAATTTTATACTTTATTGTTGCGGTGTTATTCAAAGGAATATTTTTCCCTTTATCTATCCTTGCGTTAGGAATCATTATTGCAATTGTAGTATTTGAAATTGCGAATTTTTATAGTAAGGTCAGTATTCATGTCGCTTCTGCCTGTGCTTATGTGGTGACTATTGGGATTTTGTATGGTCCTGTGGCATTTTTATTATCCTGGTGGATTGCTCCGCTTGTTGCATGGTCGAGAATTTATTTGAAAAAACATACGACTAAAGAAGCTGCTGCGGGAGCAATATTAGGATGTATAGTGACAGTTATAACATTTTTAATTGCAAAACTGCTATTATAATTATATGAAATATATCTTACAGCCAAAAATCCTCATGCGTTCATTTGGCTATGCTTTTGCCGGAGTGAGACATGCTTTGGAATATAACCAGAATCTTCGGATTGATTTTCTCGTTGCCATGCTTATTATGCTTGCAAGCATTTTTTTCCATATTGGTGCATTTGAAATGGGTATTTTGGGAGTAATGATATTGCTGGTTATTATTGCTGAAATGGTAAATACAGCCATTGAAGAAATGGTAAATCTGATTACTACAGAGCACAGGCGTGAAGCAAAGATTGCTAAGGACGTTTCTGCAGGGATGGTGCTCATTGCAGTTCTTGGTTCTTTAGTTGTCGGCATTCTCATTTTTATCCCCCATATTCTCCGTCTCTTTCAATAGCTTTTTCGCTTCAGTTTTAGTACAATACTTCTTGTTTATATAAAGCATTTTGCCGGATCATCTAATGGTAGGATAGCGGACTCTGAATCCGCTCATCTTGGTCCGAATCCAAGTCCGGCAGCTAGTTTTCTTCAAAAGAAAATAGGTTGGAAGCGAACGGGTTATCGGATTACTCCTAATATTTTCTTTTCTTGCTTGAACAGTATATAATCTTCCTTGTTATGCCGAGAAAATCTACGCATGTTTCTGGAACAAGCTTTCAGAATGAGGATATTACGGAAAGTAAATTAACAGAAGAAAAACTTCTGGAAAGTGAGAACCGTTTTCGCGCACTTATTGAATATAGCTCCGATGCTGTGGCGTTGGTTGCGTCTGACGGGACTTTTTCTTATGTTAGTCCTACTGTGAAAAAAATTCTAGGATATACTCCGGAGGAACTGATTGGGAGAAGTTCGCTTGAAGTGTTTCCTTCGGAAGAACTGGAAAGTTCTTTAAAAAAATTCAGCAAAGTAGTAAAAAATCCCGGATCCACAGTAGTAGTACAGCACAAAGCAGTTCATAAAAATGGTTCAATACGCTGGCTTGAAAGTAAAACGACTAACCGTTTGAATAATCCCGCTATACATGCATTTATTTCAAATTTTCGTGATATTACCGAACGGAGAAAAGCAGAAGCAACACAGTCCCGTCTGGCGGCAATCGTCGCTTCATCAAATGACGCAATTATTAGTAAAAATCTCGACGGTATCATTACCAGTTGGAATAATGCAGCTAAAAAAATGTTTGGATATACTGCAAAAGAAGCAATTGGAAAACATATCTCCATCATTATCCCTCCGGAATTTAGAGAAGAAGAAGAAGTAATTATCAGTAATTTGCGAAAAGGTAAACATATTGATTGTGAAACAACCAGATTAAGAAAAGACGGGAAAATTTTTTTTGTGTCTTTGACTATTTCCCCAATAAAAGACAAAGAAGGAAATATCATTGGAGCATCAAAAATTGCTAGGGATATTTCTTTACGCAAACAAGCTGAAAAGAAACAGCAATTCCTCAATAAAATGAGTGATTTGCTTACTAATTCAATTGACCAACATATTACATTTACTGCAATTGTAAAATTAATTGTGCCAGCTCTTGCTGATTATTGTCGTATAGCAGTTGTTGACGAGAAAAAACAAATTAAGGAAATTGTGCTTAACCACCGCAATCGTGGGAAAATGCAGCTTACAAAGGATTTATATGATATATATAGTAACCAACCTGAATCTACATTAGGTATAAAACATATATTGCAGACAGGCAAGCCAGAGATACTTTCAGAAATTACAGATTCGGTACTAGAAAAGTTTGGTACTGCCGAGAAAGTTACCAGTATTGTAAAAAAGATTGATTTACGTTCTTATATGGGTGTTCCATTAAGAGTCAGAGGAAAAACAATAGGGGCAATTACCTTTTCATCAATAAATGCAGATCGGATTTATACACATGAGGATTTACTATTTGTCCAAGATGTTGCTTCTCGCATTGCATTAGTACTTGATAATGAACGGTTATATAAAGAAGCAATCGATGAAATTAGACATCGTAAAAAGGCAGAAGAGATGCTGCAAGATCGTGAACAACGCATCCGTACTATTTGGGAATCAGCATCAGATGCAATTTCAGTATCAGATAAACAAGGGAAAGTACTTGCAGTTAACCCGGCATATTACCAACTGTATGGATACAAGCCGGAAGATGTGTTACAGAAAAACTTTGCAATTATTTTTCCTAAAGAACAAAGACAGTATGCAATTGAACAATATAGAACTCTGTTTAAAAGTGAAAATATAATTCCCTTTTTTGAATCATCTATTAGAAAAGCAGATGGTTCTCATCGTATTGTTGAGTCAAGATATGGATTCATCATGCAGGGGGATAAGAGGGAAGCAATGGTTTCTATTATTCGTGATATTACGGAAAGAAAAGAATTGGAACAACGGAAAAATGAATTCATCAGCATTGCTAGTCATGAATTGAAAACTCCTGTGACGAGTTTGAAAGCATATGCGCAAGTGTTAGAAAGGCGATTTTTAAAAGCAAATGATCAACAATCAGCGGGTCATCTTGCAAAGATGAATACCCAACTGAATAAATTAACAAATCTTATTGCTGACTTACTGGATATCAGCAAAATTGAATCAGGAAAAATTCAATTCCATGAAGAGCTTTTTTTTATTGATGAATTAATGAGTGAGATAGTTGAAGAAGTACAACGTACAACAGAAAAACATGTTATTTCTATTAGAGGAAAAGCGAATAAAAAATTATATGGCGATCGTGATCGTATTGGACAGGTACTTACCAACTTAATTACCAACGCGATTAAATATTCTCCTCATACAAAAAAAATTATAATGAAAAGTTCATCAGATAATAAAAATGTTACTGTGTGTATACAGGATTTTGGTGTTGGTATTCCCCAAGAAGAACAACGTAAAGTGTTTGAAAGATTTTATCGAGTCAGCGGTCCTAAGGAAGATACGTTTCCGGGATTAGGATTAGGTTTGTATATCTCAAGTGAAATTATCAAACGCCAAAATGGAAGAATTTGGGTTGAAAGTGTTGCAGGCAAAGGTTCCACTTTCTATTTTACGTTACCTATTAGGTCTCAATAACGAGATTGTATATTAGAAATATACCTGTTACAATTTTATTAATTGAGTTAGGGGGTGAGATATATGGTAGTAGAAACAACGACAAATCCTTCAGTTGTTGCGGTGAATCCACAAAAAGCATATCAGAAGAAGAAAACAATTTTTCGTATTTATCAATTAATATGGTACGCACTTGGTTTTATTGAAGTATTGTTGGCATTCAGATTTTTCTTAAAACTCATTGGCGCGAATCCTTTTACTGGTTTTGTTAGTTTAATTTATGGATTAAGTGAACCGTTTATTTTACCGTTTAGCGGTATTGTACAAACAACAGTGGCTAATACATCGGTTTTTGAATGGTCAGCAATTATCGCGGCAATTGTGTATGTAATTGTTGCCTATGGCTTGGTGCAGTTATTCCAGTTAATAAAACCCACCAATCCAGAAGAAGTTGCAGAGAACGTAGACTCGCAGTAATCCTTAATACAAATTCGTGTCGGAGTGGATGTAGTTTCTTACATTTTGGGGAGTGATAGTAAAATTTTGCCCTTGTCCTTCTACAATTTGTCTGGCAACTTTGCGGCACATTGTGATAATTGTTCTCTCAAGCGTTCTCATACCTGCATCATATCCTATGGGGCGGATAATATTTGGCCAGGTAGTATCCGCAATAATAATCTGATCTGGTTGCAGACCTGAGGCTTTGATAATTTTGGGGAGCATGTATTGTTTTGCAATTGTTGTTTTCTCCATATCACTATAGGAAGGCATAGCAATCGGTTCAAAGCGGTCCAGAACAGCTTGGGCAATTTTCTGCGTCTTGTTGGATGTCGCAATAAATAATACTTCAGACAAGTTAAAAGGATAATCCAGATAATGATCAGTAAATGCACTATTCTGTTCAGGATCCATGAGTTCTATCAAGACTCCCATGATATCAGCTCGAGCTTCTTCAGTGACACGATCTAATTCGTCAAATAAAATAACAGGATTTTTTGTGCCTGCGCGCCGCAGAGCTTTGACAATGAGTCCCGGCTCTGCGTCAGGTAACGCTCTTGTTTGTCCTCGTAATTCTTTTGCAGTACCCAGCCCACCAAAAGGAATACGAATGAATTTTCGCCCCATTGCTTCCGCGATGGAAATTGCCAGTGTTGTCTTTCCTGTTCCTACCAAACCAACTAAAAGCAAAATTGGCGCGCGCATAGACGCGTCTACACTATTTGTAGCGACTTGCGCAGTTAATTCACTATATGCTTTGGATAATTTAAGAACTGCTATATATTCCAGAACACGGTCTTTCACTTCTTTAAGACCATAATGATTTTTATCCAGTGTTGCGGATGCTTTTGTAATGTCAATTACATCTTCACTGCGGGTATACCAGGGCATGGTAATGATAGTATCAATATAGGTATCGACTTGTTCAATACCGGCAAAGTATCCTCCGTATTTAATCGCCGTTTGCGCGCGATCTACCATCAGATTTGCTTTTTCAAAAAGGTCAGGAGGAAGTTTTGCTTTTTGTAATTTTTCTTTGAGTTTTTCAATTTCTAGGAGATTTGTATCAGATGATGGTTGCATAATAAATAGTATAACAGATGAAGACAGACAAATCTCAAATGGTTTCAAATAATGTTTTATGGTATAAATGATTAATGATGAAAATTGTTTTTTTGGGTGCTTCCGGAACTGTAACTGGTTCCGGATATTTTTTATCTAATGAAAGCGGAAAAGGATTACTCATAGATTTTGGAATGTTCCAGAGAATTCATGAAACACCTGAGCTGAATAGTTCAGTCCCTTCTATAGATGCAAAGAATATTGGGGGAGTTGTATTGACACATGCGCATTTAGATCATTGCGGCAGATTGCCTATTCTCATCCGTATGGGATATGCGGGGAAAATCTATATGACAAAGCCGACGCAGCTTTTGGTGGAACTCGCATTAAATGACGCGGTACGGGTAGCAGAAAAGAATCATAATGAGCCATTATATACGCAAGATGATGTATACCAAACACTCCGGCAGATAGAAATAATTGAGTATGATCAGATGTTTAAGGTAAATAACTATGCTGTTACATTTCGCGACGCGGGACATATTTTGGGATCAGCAAGTATTGAAATAAAAGATAGTGATGCAACAATTGTTTTTAGTGGTGATTTGGGAAATACACCGCAGGATTTAGTTAGACCTACAGAGTACATGAAGCATGCGGATTTTGTGGTGATGGAATCAACATATGGCGATAAAATACATCCTCAGGAAGATGTCAGGAGTATCTTGCAGAGTGAAGTGAACGGTGTGGAAAAAAGCGGTGGCGTACTGCTGATTCCCGCATTTTCTTTAGACAGAACCCAGGATTTATTACATGTGTTTAATCATTTGAAAAAAGACGGGAAAATAGCCCAAGAAACCTCTGTGTATTTAGATAGTCCGATGGGAATCCGTGCAACTGCAATTTATGAAGAATTCCCTGAGTTATATTCTGATGAACTAAAAGCGCATGCTAAGGAAGAAAACCCCTTTCATTTTCCGGGTTTGACAATGGTTGAAGATGGAAAAGAAAGCAAGAATTTGCAGGAGAGTGATGGACCAAAAGTTATTATTGCCGGTAATGGCATGATGGCAGGCGGCAGGATTATGCGCCATGCATCTGTGTATTTACCATATGCTACTACTCGTTTGTTAATAGTCGGATATCAGGCTGAAGGAACATTGGGAAGAAAATTACTGGAGGGCGCAAAACAGGTGATGATAGATAACAGGACAGTTATCGTGAGAGCCTCAGTAACAGAAATCAAAACCATGAGTGCCCATGCAGACCAGCCCAAACTTTTACATTGGTTAAAACAAATTAACGGCGTAAAAAAAGTATTTTTAACTCATGGAGAAGATGTATCAAGAACTGCGTTGATGGAGAAGATCAAGGAGGAATTACATATTACCGATATTACTTTGCCGAAGGTTGATGATGTTTTTACCCTCTCTTAAACATCCTATTCACTTCTTTCAAACTCATCTCAATCTTGGTTGGTCTTCCATGAGGGCATATAGCGTTGTTAGGAGTCTTTTCTAGATCTTCCAGTAATTCTTTTGCCCGAGATTTTGTTATTTTATCCCCTGCTTTTATGGCGGAGCGGCAGGCTAGGTAGGCGAGCATACGATGGCTGGCTTGGTCAATGGATTTGGTTTGTTTTTCTTGTACTAGATCATCAAGCAGTTCTTTTATAAGAGTAACTGGATTGCGGTCTTGAAAGAGGTTTGGGACTGCATTTATCTTAAATGTATTTCCCTGAAAGTGTTCTATAATAAAACCAAGCGTCTCAAATAGTTTTATATTTTCGCTTAAGACTTCATTATCTGAAAATGATACATCGAAAGTTATTGGATTTGACAAATGATACACGTTATTTTTGTTTTTTTGTTTTTTAAATTCTTCAGAAAACTTTTCAAAAAGAATTCTCTCATGCGCCGCGTGCTGGTCAATAAAAATAAATCCGGTGCTTGTTTGAGTGATTAAAAATAGATTGTGTAATTGTACAATATCAGAAGATTTGATAATTGTTGTTTCATTTTCTACTGAAGGTAATACAAGGTTTTTTAATAACTTCCCTGCATAGGATCGCGTATTGCCGTCATGCAATGAAAGTTTATTGCTCGTTTCATCAATGAGCCAATTCATATTGGAAAAGGTAATATTTTTCTTTTGCAGCGTTTCTCTCACTGCTTTGCGCACCGCGTCAAAAATAATTTTGTTGTCAACAAAACTCACTTGCTCTTTTCTCGGATGCACATTCACATCAACCATTTCATATGGCATAGTTAAAAATAAAATAAAAATAGGGTAGGCAGTAGTTTCTAGTAAATTGCCATATGCTTCTTTGATGGCTGTTGTGATGAGTTTGTCTGTGACTTTTCTTTGGTTTATAAAAATAAAATGTTTATTAGTTACATACGTGGTAATTTGAGGTTTGGAAATAAATCCGGAAATAGTGACGTACGATTCTTCGTATCGCAGAGGCAATAAATGAGCAAATACATCGTTTCCCAAAAGCATTCGTATTCTTTCTAACAGATTCTGATTTTTTGGCAGGTCTACTATGATTTTTTTGTTGTGGGATAAAAAGAAGCGGGTATTTGGAAAACTAATCGCGTAATGCATAATTATTTCCAGGATATGACGGAACTCTGTTGTGGGTGTTTTCAAAAACTTTTTTCTTACCGGAACATTGTGAAATAAATTATCGACAGTAATACTTGTGCCAACAGGCATACCTATTGGAGAGATTTTCTCAATGTTGCCGTTTTTCAAACTGACTAATGAGCCGCTAGATTCATTCTCTGTCCGGCTTTTAATCGTCATAGTACTGATTGCAGCAATACTGGATAACGCCTCTCCACGAAAGCCCAGTGATGTGATTCCAACTAAATTTTCTTCATCTGAAATTTTACTGGTTGTATGCGGCTTAAAACATTCTTGTATATCTTCTTTAGACATACCCTCGCCATTATCTGTGACAACAATTTTCCTCAAACCTGCTTCTTCTATTTGCACAGTGATATACGCTGCCTTCGCGTCAATAGCATTTTCAATAAGTTCCTTTACAGCATACGCGGGCCTCTCAATAACTTCCCCCGCGGCGATTTTGGCGATGATGTGTGGTGGGAGATGATGAATTTTAGACATATATTCTACGTAGGATAGTAGCAGATAAAAAGCAGTTACGCTATTCGTTTCAAATTAACATTTTCTTGAGGATCTCTTCGTGAGTTCCAGTCTGCGGCATATAGAGCAACTCCCAATTCCAAACATAATTCTTGGACTGGTTTTAAACATATCTTTTCAATTTCTTCATTCGAAATATTTTTATTTTCTCTAAGAGCAGCAGCACGGATATATTTCATTTGAAAATTTTGTATTTTTCTATCCTGGATTAAAATCATTTCATCAACATCAGAAGTTATATTTGCAAATTTTGTCGGGACAAGACAGTATAACTTATCTTGTGTAACAACAATATGATTATTTGACTCCCATGAAACAGCAGCTGCTAAATCTCCCGTTGAAGGAGGTGCTATCCTGGCATCTTTTGTACTAAATAGATTATAGAGAGGTGATTCATTTTCAGCTAGATTTACAGGAGGATCGCTATCAGGTGGAGAACCGTACTTCTTTACTATTGCATCAATATACTCATCTGTAAATACCGGATGAGTATGGATCGTTCCAACAACATGTTCTCCTCTTTTTTCTGCTTGTTGCTTTGCTGTATATAAATTTAAATAAGCAAATTGATTATTTGCTCTTCCAATGACAAAATCTCCTTTTGGTAACATGACTTCTTCTGAATCGTCATTTTTAATAAGCACATGTCCTGTTTCTTTCAGATTACATTTTGTTAATAATTTTTTTACTTCTCGTTGTGAATTACCTTGAGAAAGTAAATATTCACGATCATGGAGAGTATGGGCATATAAATGTCGTGCTTGTCTTGCAAGGTTAACGCCAATACTTAGTTGCGATGGTAATTCTTTGTAGGTTGGTCGGTGTTCGCTGAAAGCTCCTATATTAAGGATTATTGTTGATTTTTCTAAATCAGCGTTGTCTTCTTGGAGTGTATTTTTATGTTGAGAAAGCTGTTTTCTATATTGTTGTATTATATCGCTTGATTGGTCTTCTTGTATATTTTGCTCTGAAAGTATGTCTTTCGTATTTAATACAAATATACGGTGAGGTTGTACAGAAAATGAATAATTTAAATCACTTTCTGGAAAATGAAATGAAAATTTTGTAGACTCATCGACAATAAGTGGTATGGTAGTATTTAATACTCTCGTGTATTTGCCATCATTAGCTACCCAATTGTTTTCTATTTCTGAATAAAAAAAACGATATATTTTCCCAGGCATATTGCCGAATCCTTTTTCTTGTATATAAACTTCCTTTGAGAATTTATTTTCTTCTGAAGCTGCCGGAGTAAGTTCATCTAAAGAAAGAATTGCTCCTTTTTGAGTAGTTTCATACCCTTTTCCTGCTAAATATTGTTTTTCTCCATATCCATCAACATTGTAAAACGCATGAGAAACAAATACTTGCTTACTCTCAGGAGCACTTATAAAAGGTGATTTTTCTATTGCAGAATGAATTAGGTCAGGCGGAGGAGTCGATGAAATTTCAGACATAGTTTTATTATATCCTAAAAAAAGTAATTATGTGCTGAATTTACCAAGTAAATTTCTATTGTGAAGTTATGGGGATAGTGATGTCTTTTGTGTCCTTTAGGACAGATACGTCAATTCCTTCAGAGGTAATTTTTGTGCGGGGTAAGAATGAAAATGAGGTTTGATTCGTGATTCCGGGTAGTACAGTGAAATTAATTATTCCTAAAATACCTTTTCCAGTTTTTTGTTTCCCATAGGGGGAAACTGCCGATGCGAAAAAGATTGTCCCGGTTTTTGGATCAACCGTATTTATGAGCGTAAGAGAATTATCAAAAAATGTTCCCGGAGTAACTGTTACATTGGTTAATACCTGAGTATCATAAGATAATTCAATTTGAGCTGCTGATACTACCTTATTACCTGTATCAAGGAGAACAGCAATTGAGGTATCTGATTGTTTTTTCAGGGAGAGAACAGATGTTGGAGCGTTTTTTGATTGAGAGGTTGCGGGTATTGGCGTTGGTATATTGCCATATAAAGTATTCAATCCGGGAGATTGCGGGCGGGTTAATAAAGAAGCAATCATAAAAGCAAGAATGATAACAACGAGAACACTTCCTATCAGAAATAGCATTCGTTTTTGTTTCAAATCAAGATTAGGTAATGTGTTACGTATACTAATCATATTTTCTATCTAGGAATTTGTTTTGTACATTTAAGTGCACAAAGTTGGATTGTATCCGTGCTTTTTTTGACACACGCAGGATCAGTGACACAAGTAAATTGAGAAATTGCATAGCTTGCTCCTTCTGTTCCAAAATGAGTTAGTAAAATATCTAGATCTTTCTGGTCTACTACTCCATCCCAATTCAAATCAGCCTGGCTTGGATTAGTGCAGGATGTATCTTTTTGTATACAACCAAGCATCATATTATAATCCTGGATATCAATAATATTATCGCCGTGAGGGGCTGGCGCTATGTCCCCGGGAATCAGTTGTGCTGTTTGTGTCGTTTGGGTTGTAGTAATAGCATTATTTGGAACGGTAAATGTTTTACTCCCTGATGCCTGGACAAGTTGGGCATCAAGAAATTTGTCAATATGAAGAAATAAGTTATATGATCCTTTCGTAATATTTTTAAGGGAGAATTTAGGACTGCCAAACGTATAGCTTTGTTGTGAAGTATCATAAGTAACAGTATCGGTTGCTTTATATACTTGAGCTCCAAGGACCGTAGTAGTTGCTGGAGTATACGCAAGGGGAGGATTAATCGCGGTAACAGTTGCTGAAAGCGTTTTTGGCGGTGTGCTGGTAGCAGGGGCCTGTGATGCAACAGTGTTATTACTAGTTTGTGGAATGAATGTCCCTTCGCAACAGGTATTGATATAAGTATTAACACCATTTAGACTTACTCCACATGTGGCATCTTCTTTATTGCCAGGTCCGTAACACAACATATGAGGTCCTACGCACGTTCCTGGATTACCACCAGGACACAGGTGTGTTATATTACTACAAGGAAAGGTAGAGCTTTGTTTTGTAGTGTCACAGAATTGCCAGCTGTCGCAGGTATGATGGAGTCCGTCTGTACCGATGTATCCATTATTTGGAGCAGCGCTTCCTGGTTGATCACATCTCGCAGGTTTTGCAGGAGGATTAATATCTATTTTGGCTATTTGTGCAATGAGATTGAGATTATAGGACATCGGCACGCAGCATCCCTCTGCAGCGGTACAATTACCTGTCCCATCTTCAAAAAGATTTTGAGGACACGAGCCTGCCTGGTAGCAGGTACCTGTCTGGCCAGTGTTACTATTGCAGGTGCCGCCAAGAGCAACACCAGGTTGCGCTTGAGGTGTCGCGAGATTACAAGCTTGACCTGAATCCAGACATGAGTATACACAGGAAGAGTTCCTAAATACGTGTACGAGATGAGTGGGAGGAAAACTGCCTACACATCCGCCAGCTGATTGACCGCATTGATAATAATCATTTGGAGTACAAGATGATTGATTGCTTCCTCCTCCTCCTGTAGTTTGGCCCGAACCACAGTCTGATGGACAATTTGTTGCATTTTCACCAGATTCGCATTTTCCATTATGATTACAACCTTGTATCACTTGTCCACAAC